>SDBT01000673.1_pt1 | contig 54860 bp, 93 predicted proteins | sample 2277101 | NCBI WGS metagenome assembly SDBT01 (sample SAMN10404973, study PRJNA504765) | marine sediment metagenome | isolation source: marine sediment core GS10_PC15, 103 cmbsf | place: Arctic Ocean: Southern Knipovich Ridge | collected 2010 | reverse complement strand
GAGTTTATCTTTGACGCTCACCCCTCAAATAGGGTTTTGACGGAGATCAAGTATCGGAGGCTAGACGATGGGCAGGTTTTCTCGTCTTTTGAACCCGGTTACAAGCGCGTCCACAAGCTGCATCTCACGTCGGCAGAGTTTGAGTTGGAGGTTTGAGTAAAGGAGAGGATTATGAATAGGCGAGACGCAAAGAAGTTTCGGAAGAACTTGGAGGAGTTGACGGCCAGGGAGTTGGAGATCCTGACCCTATTGTCCGATGGCCTTAGGCAGGCCGACGTGGCAGAGACGTTGGGGATCCAATACAACACTGTCCGGGTCCACATCTATCGGATGCTGCAGAAATTGGAGCTCCACACGACTCTACAGGCTGTAGTGTTCTATCTGAGGACTACGATAATGGAACCACTTATATGAAGTCCGCTGAGGAGTGGGCGTGGGACTGGGGTAGCGAGGGAGTGTTCTCCTCTAACCCGCAAGTCTTCATAGACTACATCCGCGAGATCCAGGAGGATGCAGCCAAGAACACGAAGGAGAGGCTGTTGGCTCTCGCACCTTGTTCTTGCAGTTGTCCGGACAGCTTCTTCGGTGGACCAGACCTAGAAGCCCCGATAGAGAAGTGTTGGAAATGCATAGAGGAGGAGTCATGATGTGGATACCGGAGAACCCTAGACCTTGGCCTGAGTTCTTGTGTCGAGGATGTGGGAAGTGGCAGATGCATTGGGAGCACAGATGTCTGTGACCGATTGGTCTGAAGCGGCACAGTTCATGGACCTGCCTCCTGCTGTAGAGAAGCTCATCCTGAAGCTCCGGGCTCAGAACAAGGACATGTTGGCTCTGATCCATCAGGTAGCAGAACACTCCGAGATCCGAGTTCTACCCTACCCGGAGTATCCTGGATGTTGGTGGTGTAGTCGGGCGATTGGGAAAAAGCACCACGGGAACTGTCCTGCCGGGTTACTCTTCAAGAGAACGGAGGACGATTGATGTTGAATGAGAAAGAGAGGAAGGCGGCCCGCGAGGCCAAGTATTTTGGCGGGGGATCGTCTTGGGGTCTAGTTGACAAGGACGGGAGCCATCTCCTTTGACCTGCGGCTATGGTTGCGCAGTTGCGTGGCGCTGAGTTTGAGGATCTAAAGGACGTCGGATATCATGGTCTCCAGCCTAAGGGGGGTAGTGATATAAGGATGAGTAAGGAGGCCATGACTGACGTAATCGATTGGCTGGGTTACAAAGAGTCAGGGGATTATTTTATGGACCTTCCTATCGAGCAGAAGAATATCTTCAAGAGGGGGACGTCGTGACTTTGCTCTGGGCCCGAGTTACGACTCTGATCATCCTCGCAGGGATGGCTACTGGCTTTTGGTTCTTGGCTGAGGCGGTGGGGGGCTGGGTGGTCTTCCCGATCGTGGCGTGGATAGTGCTTGACACATACTGCCAGCGGCTCTTCAACAAGCGTTCCTGGGACATTCTGTGTCGAGTTCTACAGAGGGAGCCGGAGAAGACAAATGATCAAAGATGAAGATATTCCCAATTTGGATCCAGCTTGGAACTATAGGGTTGTGAGGAAGAAGCACAAATCTAAGGAGATTGATTGGGACTGGTATGGTATCCACGAGGTTTACTACAAGGATGGAGAGCCTGAGATGTGCACTGAGGGGATGATGTCTCCGCACGGGGACACCTTGGAGGAACTCCAGGAGGATCTGCAGTGGATGCTGAGGGCCCTAGACGCTCCTGTGCTGAACTACGAGGACATCGGAGGGAACGATGATTGAGAAGTTCTTGATCCCAGTCCTCCTGATTGCTGCTGTCAGGTTACTCTGGAGTGTGGGAATGTTGAGGTTTCCTAGGAGGAAAAGGTAAGAAGATGCAAGAAGAATTGAAGAAGGCTCTGGAGGCTCTGCGTGAGGGAGCTCCGGAGATTTGGGCCGGACTAGCTGCGGAACACGCATCTGCGAACCTGTTCGGTGCGATTTTCTGTTTGGTTATGTTTCCGGTGTTCGGAGTCCTAGCTGCGTTCAGCATCAGGAAGGCGATGTCCAAGGCCGTCGAGGAAGGGGTGTTCGCGCTCTCGATGGTAGGTTCAGTCGCCGGAGCTGTGGGGAGTTTGGTCTGTTTTATCCAGGGGACAGCGCATCTTTACAAAGTGCTGCAGCCCAACATCGCTCTGATTGAGTTGATCCGATGAGTGATGATCAATGCTATGTGTGTCTGAATCCTTTGGAAAACTTCCTAGGGAGTTACTTGACCGTCAAGATTAGACAGCCTGGAAGTCGGAGGGAGGAGATGACGCAGCTATGTCCTCCCTGTGCGATTAGAACTGAAGACACTATCAAGGCTTGGAGGGTCGAGAAGGTCGGCAAGGATGTCGAGGAAGGTATGAAGGAGTCATGACGACGGAACAGTGGATAGGAGTCGCTCTGATGACGTTGGTGGTCATCGCCTATATCTGGGGGGTGTGGGTTCTCAACAAGCCAGATAAGAAGAGGTTCAAGGATCTAGAGAAAAGGGTTACAGACCTGGAGGAAGAGGAGAAGGATTGGGCCAAGACTCTCGCAGAGGATATGTGTGTTGATCTTGATGAGTCTGTCCTGCACAATCCTCCTAGTCTGGATGAGCTCGTCCGGATCAATACCAATCACGATTGCCTACGGTGGCATGACGAGGGGATGGGCTGTTCGAAGTGTTCCGGCCAGATCTACCCACCATCCGAAGGCCAGTTGCGGTGGGCGAAGATGGTTGAGAGGGAACGGCACTGGTTGGCCTACGTCGAGTTCCTCGGTGAGGAAGTAAGCGACCTCTCAGGCTTCGCTCATCTTAGAGGGTGGGCTTGTGAGGAGGAGACGATCAAAAGGGGCAAGGAGCTCAGGGAGAAGTTGGGATTATGATTGATCTACCAAGGTGTCCGGCTTGTAGTGCTCCGCTAAGGAATGTCGGAGTCAGGAGGGGAGCCGAGGACAGAGACACTGGTCTAGATGATGCTGATCAGGAGGTAACGTTCGACTGTGGATCTCGGGCCATTAGAGCCCTGAAGGCCAAGAAGAACACTGGACACATGTTCATGGTTTTAGACGAGAACAATATTTGGGTGTGGTATGCGGGCTGTCCGGAGAGTATGTCAAAGCTATGAGAAACGAGAAGGATTTCATCGTGTCTAACACAGGACACTCCTGGATCGCGATCTGTAGTGAGCCGCACCGGCCGCATTTAGTTGGGTGCGAGCAACACTCCATTGGGGAACACGCTCTATCTAAAGAGGACAAGCGGGTGCAGGGGAGACTGCAGGCTGGTGACTGGGAGAGTATCAAAGAGTCGGAGGTAGCGTGAGATGATAGAGGCTGTAATGATCACGCTAGTTGTCGCAGCTTTGGTGTTTGGCTATCCATTGATAGTGATGAAAGCAAAAGTGGCTTCTTGGAAGGAAAAAGCAGCTTATTGGGAGCGTAGCTTTCTCTCCATGCGCAACAGGTTCTGGGACTTACAAAAGAAGTATGGTCGGACTTGGGAGGAACTCAGGTCGGAGTGGGACGATGTCACGTGTGAGGTCGAAGAGACTCTAGAGAACCTGGAGAACGTGAGGCTCAAGCTGATTGACGTCTATGAGGGTGTGGAGAAACTGAGGAACAAGGATGAAGAGGAAGAACATCGACAGAAAGAAGTATGAGCGGGAGGAGATAGGAGATTTCATGATCGACGATGTGTTGGATCAGCTTAGGCAGAGTGACCCTGGTATGTCTGACGAGAAGTCGATAGTGGCGTTCAGTTTCCCTGATGAACCGGAGTGTGCCGCGGTGACCTTCATGGTCAGAGGAAGGGCGGCTCACGCCAAGGCTCGATTGGTGAGCGACGTGATCAACGCAGTGATGGGCCATAGCGTGAGGAATGAGAGATGAAGAAGAGTCTGAAGAAAGCCTGGATTAGAGATCTCCGGTCCGATGAGTATGAGCAGGGTAGGAGCTGGTTGTGTTATAAGCGCCCCGAGGCTAAGAAAGCACAATACTGCTGTCTCGGAGTCTTGGCCGATATTGCGATCGACGGATACTGGGAGCATGACCACATCGGCGACTTCGAGTTTTGGAGTATTGGAGGAAGATCGTCCGTGTTGGGAGACGATGACCTCCAGGCTATGGGCCTCAATTCTAGGATAGCTGGAAAGTTGATCGGGCTGAATGATTCGGGCAATAGTTTCGCAGAGATCGCTGATTGGATAGAGGAGAACATCAAAGATGAGTGAAGCGATGGAGTTGAAAGGAAGGATATTTGTACTTCAGAAGGAAATTGAGAGGTTGGAGGGTCAGACGAGAGAGATCTTGCAGGCTGTCTCTGTCCATACCTATTGGGTCACAAAAAATCCCGAGTTAGTTGGTAGACTTCGGGAGCAGGGGTTTGTCATCAATGAAAACTGAGTATCACAAGATTCAAAGTGTCTACAAGCGAGGGGAGAGGGGGATCTTCACCGAGGAGTTCGGTCTCCCTGAGTTTGAGTTCCTTCAGGACGTTCACTGGGACTGGAGTGAGAAGGTCGACGGGACGAATATCCGCATCGAGTTCCACAATATCGAATGAATAGCCCCTGAGCGAGAGTTCAAGGGAAAGTCTGAGGGATCTCAGATTCAGGTCTCCTTGTTCCCCGTCTTGGAGAAGCTGTTCCCCGTCGCGGCTCTTATGGAGGTATTTCCAGACAACGAAGGCGAAGAGGTCATTCTCTATGGTGAAGGGATCGGTCCCAAGATCCAGAAGGTCGGAAAGCTTTACCGGCCGAACGGGCCTGACTTCGTCCTGTTCGATGTCAAGGTAGCAGGCTGGTGGCTGGAGCGAAAGGATGTCCTCGACGTGGCTCAGAAGTTGGATCTCTACATGGCCCCCGGTGTCGAGAGTGGAGGCACCCTCGCGGAGGCCGAGGCCTTTGTCACTGCAGGTTTCGAGTCGGAGATCTCGGAAACTCCAGGGACTCCGGCTGAGGGACTCATCCTCCGTCCGCACGTCCAGCTGTTTGCGCGGGACGGTAGTCGCATCATCACGAAGATCAAAACTAAGGATTTCCAGCGATGATTGATCCAACAATCGAAGCCATCATCGTAGGGGTGGTAGTAATTGTGATCGTTGTATGTGCCACTGTAATCAGCGTGAAGAGCCCGAGGTGGAAGGAATGATCTACTGGGTGATGGTATTCGCTTGCTTTGGGGCGACTATGGCTGAGGAGTGGACGTTAGCCATGGTGGCCTTGAGTTGGCTGTTCGCTCGGGAAGAGATCGTGTCTCCGCTCTCTAACTTGTGGAGCCAGCACAAAAATGCAGACAGGGATGCGAAATGAAGGTCCTTGTCACTGGCGGTCGGGCTTACTCTGACTGGGAGAGAGTCTTCGGTGTTCTCGATGAGTTAGAACCGGAGCTCTTGATCGAGGGGGGAGGGACGGGGGCTGATGCTTTGGCCAAGGAGTGGGCGGAGGACAGAGACGTCCCATCCTGCACGTTCCATGCTCATTGGCAGACGTCCAAGGATGGATACAAATCCGCTGGTCCGAAGAGGAACTCCGCGATGATCAAGTTCGCTGGGGCTGACCTAGTGCTAGCGTTCCCCGGAGGCCGAGGGACTGCCGACACAGTAGCTAAAGCACGTAGAGCAGGTATCGAGGTAAGAGAGGTATCGTGATGGATTCGACTGACGTTTACTACTTGGACTATAAGGTACCCCATATGCACATCTGGCGGGGCACTAAGGAGAAGATGTGCTGGATCTTCAATGGATCCCAAGATGAATACCAGTTGGGGACTAGTGCTGGTTGCAATGCCACTATACACGTCCCTAGGCATCTCCTTAGGCACCAACCGAAGGTATCCGGACGCACGATCTATCTTGAGTTTTACACTACGGAGAAGTGTGAAGTGATGGCGACTAGGTTTCTCAAGGACGTGGAGGTCAGGGAAGGGACGTCTATATTCAACGAGAAGGTAGAGGTAGAGATAGAGAAGCGGAGTTTCGAGGACTGTCCCGATTGCAGGGGGACTAGAGAATACAAGGGCCTCAATGTGATTGAGGTCTGTGGAACGTGTAAAGATTGGTAATATGAGCGAGAAGTGGGATCGTAGGTTTATGGAGCTGGCGGAGCTCGTCTCCTCTTGGTCGAAAGACCCCAGCACGAAGTGCGGGGTCGTGGTAGTGCGAGGTAGGAAGTTATTGGCCTCTGGCTATAACGGCTTCCCGCCGGGGATAGCTGATGATGACAGGCTCCATGACCGGTCGAAGAAGTATCCTCGCGTGATTCACGCAGAAATGAATGGTTTGTTGCAGGCTGGGCATTTGGCCGAGGGAGCGACTCTCTATGGCTCCTGGCCTGGAGGCGGAACTCCCTGCTCGAACTGTGCCAAACACATTGTAACGGCCGGTGTCATCAGGGTTGTAGTGCCGGAAGGTGAGCATGTGAACGAGAACTGGGCGGAGGAGCAGCGCCTGGGAGGCGAGATCTTGCTGGAGGCCGGCGTCGAGATCTCGGTGATAGAGTAGGCTTCAGAGGAGGGAATATGAACATTAGGAGACTCAACAAGCTGGCTGACTTTCTCGACAAACTATCGGCCCCCAAGTTCAACTTCGAGAATGTGATCTCAGCTTATGACGGGTTCAAGGAGTGTGGGACGGTGTGCTGTGCGGTAGGCTGGATGCCTGTTGTTTTTCCTAGACTCGTCAAGTGGGACAAGACCAACATTGGTATCTTCACAGTTTGCTTGAAGAAAGATGAAGACATCTATTACTTCGATGAGGTAGCGGCTGAGATTTTCGACATCACTAGGGATGAGGCCTTAGAGCTGTTCTCCCCAGGACAATCTAGACCGTGGATCCGCATGTCTTCTTTGGGACCCAAGGCCACTCCGAAGCAGGTAGCAAACAGCATCCGCAGGTTCATCTCTTGGAAGAGGAAGCAAGCCCGTGTCAAAGTGTAGATACGCTGATGAATACAAGGGGATCTACCCGCCGAAGTGTAACAGTGGGGATCCGTGTGACGTGTGTAGACAAAAATGGGAGAGGCAAAACGATGACTGATATTGAAGTGAAGACGGGGATGACAAAGGAACAGAGGAAGGAACAGTCAAGGCTCCACAGACTGAGTCAGGTCAACCCAGAGAGGTTACTCAACAAGGCCATGGCCAGGAAGAGAGAGCTCCGACGGCTCAACCTTCTGTCACAGGGCCTAGATAAGTTCAGGGATGGTGTTCATTGGAGCGAGCTGTATCGCTCTGAGTATTCCAAGACTAACAGTCTGGAACGACAGCTCGCCAGGGCCCGGATGACTTACTTTTTCTTTGGCATAGTAGCGGCCACGGTTTCGATCTCACTATTCCGCTTCTTGTCTTGAGGCTCCATGACCGACCCCAATCCGACCTTGGTGATCTTGGTTCTGATCCTATGCGTAGCTCTCGCCCTCAGCGGACTGCCTGCGCTTATCAGGATTATCAAGGGCAATCGGCGGGGGGATTTTGCGGAACGACTCTACAAGGTAGAGGAAGGGCTGACCGAGATAAAGACCAACCTTAGTAACATAGTCACTCTCCTCCAGTCGCATATCGGGACGGTGGCCAAGGTCGAGGGGGACATCACGACAGCGCTGGAGAAGATCAAGATCCAAGATACAGCGGCAGGAGGAGCCTACTGGCAGAGCAAGGAGGGCTATGTCGTTCGGGTTCGGGACATGAGCCTGTCTCACCTGATCAGTGTGATCGAGGCGAATTGGGGATCAGCAAAGTTCCGAGTCGTGGTGGTGGCTGAGCTCGATCGTCGAGAGCTGGACAGGGTTCATATGATTGACTCGTTGAAAAAGTTCAAGGGAAGGGAGCTACATTCCGATATCCCGCCAGGTATCCGAGGTGTGATCAAGAAAGCCAATGGCGAAGACGATGCGTATTTTGGAATGGGAGAGATCTCGTGAGTGGTCCGATGTTCTATGGGTTTGCTCATATGAAGAGTCATGAGCACACTAACCCGGACGGGACAAAGATCCAGATCCGTCGTCTGATTCTAGACTACATGCAGGATTATGACGGACGCAGGTTCAGGATGGAAGGCAAGGGAGACAACAGGAGAAAAGTTTACCTAGAGGACGAAGAATGAGCGAAGAGTTTGACCACCAGTGTATTCACGGCGAGAGTATTTATTCTCCTTGTGAGGAGTGCTCAGAGTATATGAACCAGCTCAGCACGGACAAAGATCTGCACTCGAAGCTAGTTCAGCTGAGCAATGACAATGCCGATCTTCGTAAGGAGCTCGCCGGGCTGCGGACTGACAGAAAGAAGTTGGCCAAGGAGTTTGCTCTTTGGGCTGGAGCCTACGAGTTCCATGCTGACGAGTGTGGGGATCAGAGAGTCCTCAAGCTGACTATAGTGGATGTTAGACAATGGTTGGAGACACGCTGGTAGGGCTATGAAAGATGAGATGTGTCAGCCAGCTTGGGTGTGCAGGAAGAGAGCCCAGCTCTCCTTTCGGTTAGCGGAGGCGGTCAATAGGGGCGATATGTTTGTGGAAGAGGCGATTGCGTCGTTGTCCAAGTTCGATGATGATCATAAAGACAGTCGAAAGAAAGATTCCGTGAGGCCCAAGAAGTGAATCTTTTCATGTATTTCATCTGTTTTCTGATGGGGGTCTGTTTCGGATATGCTTGCCGAGAGAAAGAGTGATGAACGATATTCGTAAACAGTTCAATAAAGTTCTTTGTGAGTTGTCTGAGAAAGAGAGCTCAGCAGTGGAGGCCTTTTGTCTGGCTCTCATGTTGGAGAAGGGCACTGATTCTGTGATCGACTACGAGCTCGTGAGGCAGACCTATAGGGACGAGGTTAGATTCTTCTTTCGACGAAGGATTGTCCCGTATAGAGAGCCGTGATCGGATGCGGCAAGAGGACATTCTACAGTCGACGGGCGGCCAATGTCGCGAAGAAGAGAGCAAGGAAGAACCATGGCCATCCCATGAGAGCCTATCGGTGCCCACGCTGCGAGTTGTGGCATCTGACGAAACAGGTGATCGAGCCCAAGAAGATGAAGTGATTCCTCACATACTTATCGCGAAGTGGTATAGGTGGTCTAGACACCTTTGGCCCTTCGACTATCTTCCTACAGGACACGCTCCCTGGAATACTTTGTCCCGAGAGGATGCTGTCCAAGAGGCGGTCCTCCACTGCTGGTTGAACTCGCACAAGTTCGATTTAGAGAGGGGAAGTCTCTCCACGTTCTACTGGCTTCTGATCAAGCAGAGGTATTCTCATCTATATCAGAAGGCCATTGAACCGTGCAGGAAGCCAGTTACCAAGAACATTTCTCTGGATTTTCTTCGGGATAGATACGATGGATTTGACGTCTCCGAGGATTACCGGATCGGCTACCTGATGCAGAAGTCCCTAGATGAGACCCCTAGTGGTGTAACCTACAACAGAACTAGAATCAGTGATGAGGTCAAGCAGCGAGTGATTCGAATGAGAGAGGAAGGGAACTCCTGGGGTATCATCGAGAAGGCCACCGGGCTGAACCGGGGGACGTCTCACCGAATCGTGAAGAAGGCGACAACAGGATGAGTATCTCGATCGACTGGGATAGGAAAGTGATCTACCCTTCAGAGGGAGCGACCGCGCAGGACGTCTATAATGATGTCCTTGAACTCTATAACGGCGCTCTTTTGGATGTGGAGTTTCCTTATTTCTTCAGTGGAAAACTCAGGACAACGAGAATCTTGAAATCAAATTGGACTGTGGCGGGGATGAGGAATCCCCATATCATGCCGGAAGTTTATGAGGAGGGACAGACATGAAAATTGAAAGAACAGGGGACAGGATTGAGGCGGTTAGCGACAGCAAGATAGTTGTTGGACAGACGCTTGAGAATTTGGACCTCAGGGTCACTGAGAGGAATGTGAGTGTCCTGATTCCACTCCAGTATATCAAGCACTATTGGCAGGCGGAGGATGCGATGAGGGGAGTCCCTTTTGACCAGACGCTCAACATCGAGTCAGGGTCCATGGAGGACAGCGATGAGGTCTACTCCCTACTCAAGGGGATGGAAGTCTTGATCCCTGAGGAGAAGGAGCAATCATCCAGTGAGAAGATTTCAGGATACGAGTTGGATAGGCTGGGACTAGCTACAACCGCATTACAGATCACTCGGGGTCGAGTAAAGAAGATGGAGGCCCAGTTGTCGAAGATGGCCATGCCCCGAGACACAGCGATCGAGATGGAGTTGCGCCAAGGTAAAGGGCTAGGAGGAAGGGAAGGTATGATAGTGCAGTTCTTTTTGCCACATCTCTCGGACACTAAGCACTGGGAGGACTTCTTTGGCAAGGAGCTCAAGACGGTTGTGAGTGACGCTCTAGACAATGCTCTCGCGGATGCGCACTACAAGGTCAACAAGGCGGAAGAATCAGTTCTGGCCAACGCCCGAGGGCTGGTGACGAACTATGGGAAGAAGCTGAGGTCTGCCTTTGAGGAGAGTAATGGATAAACTCAAGAGAGTGAGTATGAACTTGCCTTCAGATCAATTGGACATGCTGGACGCTTGGAGGGATATCCACCTCAAGACTACGAGAACAGAGTTTTTCAAGAATGCCGTGGAGCTCTACATGTGGATCTGGGAGGAGCGGGAGAAGGGATCCAAGATCCTCTTGGAGCGGGAGAATGGCAAGATCGAAAGGTTGGTGAGGTTTTGAAATTGTCGACCTCGCTGGCTGTGTTTTGGGGTAGGCTGAAGGTATGAGTGAGCCAGAACCGCAGTTGACAGTTGAGCAGGGACGCATGGAGGAAGCCCTCCGACAGCTCTACGACATGATGTCTAAAGACCCAGCCTTCTCGGCTGGTAAGTCAATCATCAGAGGCAACGAGGGTGACGTGGAGGCGGTGGCCTGCTTGGCGACAGGACAGAGGGCCCAGTGGCTCCTCAAGATCTTCGAGTTGTTGGATGAGAGTATTGAGTTGGCTCAACAGGAAAAGATCCTCCGGAGAGAGGACGCTATCAATCGGGCAATGAAAGGGAGGCAGTCATGAAGCGCGACGACGTCTACAAAGAAGTGAACAGGGAGAGGTCCTATCAGGACTGGCGATGGGAGAATGAGACTCCGCCCACAGTGGGAGCCTTCTTGGTCTACATGCAATACAATTTGAAGAAGGCCAAGGAGCTCTTCTCCTCGCTCGATGAGCCGGAGGCGAGTTTACAGGCCCTGCAGCACATCAGAAAAGTTACGGCCCTAGGTGTAAGCTCCATGGAGTGGCATGGGGCTCCCAGTAGAGAGGGCTGGTTGTAGTATTTTTGGGGAATGTGCATAGCGATAAAGTCCTGTAGCGCCCATTTCACAGTAACGTCGGGGCTCGCCGAGACTGCACATTCCTCATTTCAATTTTAGGAGTAGATATGAAACGACTCAAAGATGTAAGTGTTGATCTTGAAACTTGGGGTGTAGGTAGCAATGCAGCGATCGTATCGATTGGGGCAGTGGCCTTCGATCCGATCACTGGATATGTGCCCGAGATTGAGAATCCAGATTTCATTGAAGCAGAGAACATTTTCTACAAGAGGGTGGATTTATCAACTTCAGCAAGCCCTGGAATCATCGAGCCCAAGACGGTGGAGTGGTGGCTTCAGCAATCGGATGAAGCCCGAGCTGCTCTGGTGGTGGAGCCTAGGTTCCGGCTGGAGGTGGTCCTGTCGGAGTTTGCTGATTGGATTGAGAGAATCAACTCCACTGCAGGGGCTTGGGACACAGAGTTCAGCCTGTGGTCCAGAGGACCGTTGTTCGATGAGCGCCTCTTGCGAGAGGCCTTCATTAGAGCAGAAGAGAAGTTCCCGGTCCACTTCCCGGTTCATTTCCTAGCGTCTAGGTGCCATAGGACCGAAATGGCTTCAGCGATTCGGTTGGGCTGGGATCCTAAGTCAATCGAGAAGAATGTCAACAAACATGACGCCTTGGCTGATGCTGCACATCAGGCGAAGGGGATCTGCTCAGCTAGGGCCCACGAGATGACGCTACTGTCCCAGATTGGAGAGGGGGTCGAGTGACTGATCCTATCTACAAGCTCAGCATCTTCGACTCCTCGGGGAATTGCTATCAGATTCTCGGTCCAAAGAGCGCGCTTGTCGAAGCATATGTCGAATATCGAGATGGCTATCAAGAAGGGAAGTTCTCAGTCGTAGGATTTTGTGATGATGCTGCACACAGTCCCATGGAGATCACTCTGGAGAGGGACATAGTGAAAGGCATGTCCCTGGAGGGCAAGGGATGAGGAGTCCGTTGCAAGCCATCTCAGTTCCCTTCGACCAGTCCTCGCAGATTTTTTTCGTAGTGGGACATGTGGACTTCAGAGTGGACGAGCCGGTCGTCTTGTTTGATCTCAGTAAAGGAGCTCGGATGGGCCGACTCAAGCACGTTCGGCATTGTGTCTTCTTGGGCCCCGACGGAGTGACCGAGGAGGAGATGAAGGCCTATGGCTGCGGAGGCAGAGCCGACTTTGTTCTGAAGATCAAGGCGGAGAACTATGGCATGGTAGGTCTAGATCGAATCCAGACCAAGACCGAGATGACTGTGGTTAGGATCTCCGAGCTAGCTCCTAGACCGGAGACTGTCAGAGGAGTCCGAGTTCCTTACCAGGAGCTCGACGACGTGGTCCGTCAGATCAAGCAGGAAGAAACTGATGTATGACGGGAGTCAACTTCGACCCGTGGATCTAGGTGGTCACAAGATCGATGGGGCTGTCTGGAGAGATGGGGACACCATACATGTGGAACATCCAACGCGGGGTTTGTTTTCAGGGAAAGTAAGCGAATGGGTTGTGAGCCCCGACCGGGACAACGGGAAGATTGTGGCTGAGGAGTCCTGGGACAGATTCAATTTCGTGTTGCAGTGTAGTTCTGTCTTCAGTGTATCGCTCAACTACATGGTGGATGACCTGGAGACAGCCAGAATGGTTTGTCACTTACAGGAACAGAACACAAACAAGGATGATACCTGTCCTGTTTGTTGGGGAAGTGGATACATGAGAGGCTTTGGAGCTCCGTGCGAACGAGGGTGTTCAGAGCCTCCAGCTGTTACAGGATTGAGGAGGATCTGAAATGCCATACATCAAACAAGAAGATCGGACGATGGAAGTTGAACGCTGTCCAGATACTGTAGGGGAGCTCAACTACGCCATTACCTATCTGCTGACCACTTACCTAGCTAGGCAGGGTCTGAGTTATCCAACGATCAACGACATCATGGGCGCGCTTGAAGGGGCCAAATTAGAGTTCTATCGCAGGGTGGCCGGACCCTACGAGGACGAAAAAAAGGAACTCAACGGAGACGTGTATCCATGAGCTGTCCTTCCCCCATGATCGGTCCCTCCTCTAAGAAATTTTCGATTTGGGGCCTCCTAGTGCTGGCCGCTCTATGTGCTGTTGTGCTTTTCCTATTCATAAGAAGTGGCGAAGAAAGTGGCGCGGTAAACCAACAAGAGCTGAAGCTCCAGGAGGCCCAACTTTATACCCTGCATGTAGAGGAGCTCCAAGAGGAAGTGGAGCAAGCACTCTACCGCCTGAGCGATAGTTTCCCTCTCAACTACGGCTACACCTATACAGTCGAAGTCCTAGATCTGGAGACGCCCCGACCGGGGCTCTGGGCTGATTCTGAGATGGATCACTCAGAGAAGGTCTTCAAGATCAGGGTCGATGATGACATGGATCCGGATGACTGGGCCTGGGAGCTCATGGGACATGAATGGAGCCACGGTATGGTGTGGGATGTGCAAAATCCAGGAGACAGCGATCATCATGCTGCGTGGGGAAGGGCCTATGCCGCTTGTTACAGGACATTGTTCGAATGACGCCTGAACAGTTTCAGAGGTTGTTGAAGGTCCTTGAAGAGATCAGGGATGGGATTCGAGAGAATCCGTTCCCTTCGTGGAACCCAGGGGTGCCCGCCACTCCTCCCGTTTCACCGACGGCCTGCACTGTCTGTGGCATAGACTTCATGGGACAGACTTCCGGCTATGGTTGCCCTCGATTCGATTGCCCGAATGTAAGATCACAGTGACATGAACGACGACGAATATCTGAAGCTAGTCAAGGAGACTTGGCTGAAGGGTCCCGATTGTGGCAAGCCGATCCTCTACTGCATGGTGGGTCTAGCCGGGGAGGTCGGAGAGATCGCGAACATGGCCCAGAAGTCTCTGAGAGGAGACTTTGATTCTGAGAGCCTCGGTCCAACAGAGTATTATCACAACCTGCCAAAGAGGAAGGTGCAACGACAGAAACTCCTTGAGGAGATGGGCGGAGTGTTTTGGTATCTTCACGCCCTGTGCTGGCGCCTCGGAGTGGACCCGGGGGAGGTGAGGGCGTTGAATGCCAAGAAGCTTCGTAGTAGGCTAGAGAGAGGAACAATACGAGGTTCAGGCGATGACCGTTGAGAAATGTTGTGAGTTATGTGGGGACCATATCCCGATAGCTTGGCGAAATGGGACCTTGAAGAAACCGAGTAAAATTAGAAAGAGTAGATTTTGCTCCAAGTCATGTTCAACGTCTTCACAGGCGCGTCCAGTGATGGCCAGACTGTGGGAAATGATCAACAAGAAGGAACCGGAAGAGTGTTGGCCGTGGCTCGGCAGGCCCGACAGGTATGGTTACGGTGTCTTGAAAGTTCAAGGCAAAGTGCAGAAGGCCCATCGATATGCTTTACAGTTCAAGTTGGAGCGTCCATTGCTGACTGATGTCCTCGTGCTACACAGCTGTCATAATCCGATTTGCTGTAATCCAGCACATCTCAGAGAGGGGACACACCAAGAGAACATGGATGACAAACGGCTTTACGGACGACAGCCACGAGGAGAGACACACGGACGGGCAAAATTGACATCCTCGCAGGTTCAGGAGATTCGAAAGTTTTACATCCAGGGGTCGTTTTCACAGGATAGCCTCGGCATCAGATATGGGGTAGCCCAGTCCGTAATCTCTGGTATTGTGAACAGGAAGATTTGGAAAGACGATCGATGATGAATTTGCAGCGCGGCTACAGTCTAGTCAACTATCCGGCCCCCAGGGATGAGTGGCGCGGACACATCGTTCTGGTGGGTGAGTGTCCTTCCCCTGGCTGGGATGGCAGAGCCGATCACATCCTCCTTGGGCAGGCCTTCTGTGGAGTCCCAGGGAAGCCTGGGCATCTAGCGAATCTCGCGGGGCTAAACTTCGCTTCGTATCTGGAGATCTTCGATAGCGTCAATGTCCTGGAGGAGCATGTCAGCAAGTGGGGCAAGCATCACGAGCGTCGAGCTGCTGGGCAGGTCAAGAAGATCCTTGAAGCAGCAGAGGATCGACCTATCTTGGTTTTAGGCCGGCAGGCCTCTAATTCCATGGGGATCGAGCGCAATACGCCTTTCCTCTCCGTAGTAGGAAACATCTACGTATTCCCGCACCCCAGCGCTAGAAACCGCTGGTGGCACAATCTGACCCATGTCCGGGATGCGAAGACGTTCATCCGGAAACTGGTCAGGTCCGTTCACCCGAAATATGCCTAAGCACATCATCAAGAAGCCGAAACCTCCCACTAAGCCTAAGTAGAGCTACACGCTCACCATGCTGTAGAACGGAGTCACTAACATCCATTTGGCTTTTGTCAGAGAGCTAGAGGGAATGTAGAATCCGATTCCGTTTTGAAAGCGGAGACGCTCCCAGCCGCTGTCCGGGGCCTCGAAGATCTCTGGGCTGTGCTCAAACTCAAGGATATGGTGATACTCTGGGGGACAGACGGGAAGGAGCTCACAGAGACGAGTCCACGCTAGATCACCCTCAGCCCAGCCACCACTTCGCCCTGTGGGGATGTGGAATGTCACGTTGCGGATGAGGATGTCTTCAGCATGGGCCAGTTTGGCGCCACCCCGGGCGTCGGGGGTGAGAGTGAGCCAACAGCGACAAGGTCGGATGGCCCGATCCAGGGACCTATTCTTGTGGATGCGAACTCTCATCCACCTCATGGTATGATTTGATATAGGTAATTCTACCCCACCCTACCATGGAAACCCTAGAAGGCCTGAAAGTTCCTGATCCTGAGGATCTCCACGAGCTCCGTTTGGAGGGGGCTTTCAACGAGTGGGTGGTCATGGGGAAGGGTCGAACCTTCAAGGCAGTAGCTATAGAGCTGAACTTGCAGAATCAAGAAGTCGCGAGGCACGCTCTCAAGTTCATGTGGCGTCGAAGGCTTGGGGTCATTGAGACCGACGCGGCTGAGATCACCATGAAGAGCATGGCGGAGACCATGGCTGACGTGAACATAATTCACGTCCACGAGGTTCGCTCGCTGAGAATCAAGATGTTCCAGTCCTTGTTGGATAATCCTCCGGCGCATAGTAGGGATCAGATCAAGCTGTATGAGCTGGCTATAAGGCTGGAGAGGGAGATCACAGGCGTGGACTCCCAAGGTGAAAAGAAGGAGTTGGCTGATCTGCTGACCGAGAGGATGAAAGAGATTTCAGTAACGGAGATAGAGAATAAGGAAGAGGAAGAGGAAGGATCGACTCATGAGTTTGAGTTGCAAGAAGGATTAGATGATGAGCCTCTCGAAGCAGAGGAAGAAGATGGAAGTTGACGAAGACTTGGAACAGTGTCCCGAGTGCGACGAGTTAGTTCTTCCTGACGATATTTGTTCAGAACACCAAGTCTGCCTTTGGTGTGATGTGTTTTGCAAATTGTGGGTGGCTGATGAAGAGCACTCCGAAGATGATAGTTGAGGAGGCGGTGGTATGGTTCAACCCAAACACTGGGCGATGGGTATTCTCGGTCAAGATTCTCCAACGAAGAGTTTTGGGCCTGGCCCTGAAGAGGTTCGCATACACCGCAGTTCTTCCACTGGTCAAGGGATGATCTACGTGGTTGTTGCCCGAACCCATGATTCGTTTAGGACCATCAAGGCCTATCCGAGTTGGGGCAAGGCGAGTGTCATGGCGGACATCGGGTATCAGCTCGAAGTCAAAGAGATGACCCACCGTTACATCACTTACGCCAGGGATGCCGAGACGGATGATGAAAAGGCTTTTTGGACAGACAGGATGCTAGACATCTTGGCCCACAGCGGGATAACTGAGTGGGAGTATGTAGTTAGAGAGATGGAGTTCGCTCTATGAATACGATTTCGAAGAAAGCCTTTTTCAAGAAAATTGAGTATGAGCCGCACCGTGGCCAGATGCAGATCCATGCCGCTATTGAGAGGGCCAAGATTGTGGCCGCCAGTTGCGGAGCTCGCTTCGGAAAATGTCAAGTGGGAAACACCGAGGTCTACGATCTCGCTGTAGGCAAGCGCAGAAGGGTAGATGAACCCGGCGAATTGCTAGTTCAATCTTGGAATGAAGAGACCTTGAAGTCAGAAGGGAGAGCAGCTACAGCGTTCCTCTCCGGCAGGAAGAAATGCGTTCGTGTCACACTCTCCAGCGGGCAGCAGATCGAATTGTCCTATGACCATCCAATGTTGACTGAGCACGGATGGGTAGAAGCAGCTCTCGTGCAGCTGGGATCATTGACGGCTACACCAAGGCATCTTCCAGACCCCGCTCGTCCTCTCCAGGTGACTGATGCAGAGCTGGTGGCTCTCGGTTGTCTCATCACGGATGGAGGAACAGCTCACGGCAATGTGGTATTCACCCAGAAACCAGGGGAGATGCTGGAGCAGTTCAAAGCAGCTGTGCTGGCTCTTGGAGGCAAAGTGTCACGAGGGCACCCCAAATGGAATAAGAACCTTGGACGGCACAGTAAAGCTTCAGCTTTCTCTGTGTCTAATTTCCTAGGCAGGACAAGGGCATGGGGTATCCAGGGCTGCAAGTCGAATGCCAAGCGGCTGCCTGCAGAGTTCTACGGATTGGCCACGGACCAGATAGGGCGCTTGTTGGCGGTCATGTGGGCTTGTGATGGATGGTTTCAAACGAAGGATGGAATCGCCGGGATGACTTTGTCCAATCGCCTCTTGTTGGAGGACATTCGACATCTCTTGCTGCGTCTGGGAGTTCATAGTAGGATCAAACAAAACGACAAGGTCTGCACCAACGCAGCTGATGGTCCGAAGCTCTGTGAGGCCTGGAAGCTGTCCGTGACTGGGGCAGAAAACCTCCGCCTCCTCATGGCCGCCATGAAACACGTGCCAGATAAACAGCACTACGTTGAAGCACTCAAGGACAGAGCAGGAAAGATTGGAGGACGATCGGATACCGACGTGGTCCCTGTCGGCAGGGAGCAGATCAAGACTATCTGTAAAGAGTTGGGTCGCACCTCTCGCGACGTTAGGGAAGGGCATATGCCTTGTAGACAAGGTGCTCGACTCTCGCGGGCGAAGTTTCAGCAAGCGTGCGCTACTCTTGACTACGATGGACAGTTCGCTCTCTTGGCTAGCTCGGACGTGCTCTGGAGTAAGATTGAGAGTGTCGAGGCGATCGGAGAACACGACGTCTACGATCTCTCAGTAGAGGAGACTCATAACTTCGCTGCCAACAACGTCATTATCCACAACACGATGTGTGCAGGCGCTGAGATGGCCTACGAGGCTGTGCTCCCTCGCCCGAACAACCGTCCGACTAACGACTTCATGGGTTGGTGCATCTCTCCTACGCATAAGCTGGCGGACAAGGTGTGGGAGGAGACCTACGACTATCTGTGTAAGTTCCTAGGTGATCCTAAATTGATCAGGCGCAATAGGTCAGAAGGGATGCTGGAGATCACCAATCTGGCTGGTGGAAGGTCCAGGATCATGCGTGGATCTACGGATCAGGCCGACCATAAGAAGCGCCACGTGGGCTATGCAGTGGACTTCATGGTGGTGGATGAGGCGTCTGACGTCTCGGATGGGGTATGGGACAAGCAGCTCTCTACCCGCCTCCTGGATCGAAAGGGCAAGGTCCTGTTGATCTCTACCCCGACCGGCAAGCAGGGTTTCTTCGCAGCTATGTTCCGACAGGCTGACCGCGAAGAGCATGTGATTGCAGTCAAGCTGCCCACATGGATCAATCCTTACATTGATAAGAAGGATCTTCTCCTAGAGAAGCGTCTCAAGCCACTACTCGTATTCCAGCAGGAGTATTGTGGAGAGTTCGTCGCTGCGGAAGGACAGGTTTTCACGGACTTCTTTCTAGATGAGGTCTGTGTCTTGAATGAGATCGAAGAGCCATCTCCGTATGAGGCTGACTACATTGCTGCTTGTGATCTGGCCATGAGCTATGACTACACCGTTCTCATGATTGCGAGAACCCCGAGGCCAGGAGACAGCAAGCAGATCCCGAGGGTCGTCTACATGGACAGGTTCCACAAGTTGCCGATCGAGCATCAGATTTCTCGGATTGGTGCTGCGCTGGAGCGGTATGGCAACGCCCCGTGCAAGGTGGATGCCAGTGGACTGGGAGACCCGATCGTGCAGCAGATGAGGAATGCAGGGTTGCCGGTGCAGGGGGTCAAGTTCGATAACGATAAGAAGCGCAAGAAGATCCTGAACGCCTGCACTTTGGTAGAGCGGAGAGCGTTCTTGCTACCTTCTAGGAATTGGTTGCCTATGCTGCATGAGGAGATGTCGAACTTTGAGTGGAAGCAGACTCCCAGTGGACTATTGACTGCGGCTGCGCCGAGCGGGTCACACGATGACATTGTGACGACGTTCCTGTTGATGAGCGACTGGTTCCCGGCCGGAGGGACCCAGGGAGAGCCCAGGTTCCACAAGGCTGGATACCATCCCCCGACGCTTTCTCTGACCTCTGACGAGGAGGCCAAGGTCCCTCGGAGAGAGATGGCGGCTAGGGGTCTGGCTGACCCGAATTATCGTCGTCGCCAGAACCAACGGAGCTCTATCCATTCTCCTAGGAGCCGTAAGTCCTTGTGGAGAAACTCGCTATTTTCTTGATCAGGATCGGGTAGACTCTTTTGAGACATCTCTATTACCCCCTAGATTCATGCTGAAATCCCCCGTGGCCGTCTTCTTCTGCCTAGCTCTTTTGACTCTGGGAGGGTGCGGGTTTCTCTCCGCCCTGGGCACCGCCTCTCAGGACTCTGCCGCCCTCCAGGAGCGCTATACGGCTCTCGATGAGCGCATGAAGCAGGTCCAGGATCTCATGGATGCCTATGGCCCTCTGGCCGAGGATCTGGGTCCTGAGGTCAAAGAGCAGTATGAGAAGATCCTAGCGGAGTATGCCCGGGTGCAAGACTTCGTCGCGGAAGGCAAGAACCTGCTCAACGAAGCCCTTGACCTTCATCAGCGTTCAATGGCAGAAGCCACAGATGAGAGTGGCAAGACCGATTGGATGCAATATGCCTTGCTGATGTTGGCCGGCGGTGGAGGCCTTGTTAGCGAGCGCCGGAAGACTGCCAAGGAGCGCAACAAGCTCCACAGTCGCATCGACGACAAGAGTGATCGAGTCAAGGCTCTTGAGGAAGCGATGGTCAACATGATGCACGCGATGGAAGTAGACAAGGCTCTCAATGCGCCGCCTCCTTCCGCTTAGCCTTTGTTTTTTGACCGGCGGCTGTGCTCTCCTATCCCCGCCGCCGGGACAACCGCATCCCGACTTCAATACTGAGTTGTTGATTCAGATCATGGACGACCTGGACCAGTTCATTACCAGCTACGCATGGGTGCTCCCGCTTATTGGACTTTGAGGATCGAACGTTGGAAGATAGCGAAAGATTGCGCGACGTCGAGCGCAAGTTGGACAGGCTCTTGTTGGAGATGGGAGGGCTGGCAGAGAAGTTCAAAGACTATGAAGACGAGCAGAAGGCATTTCGAGTGTCAGTTCACGAGTCCCTATACGGCCCGTCGGGGTCTCCGGAGCAGGGACTAATGGTTCGCGTCGACCGACTGGAGCAGTCTCAGACTAAGAGAGACAGGCTCATGTGGGTGGTCGCCGCGGGCATCGTCTATTCAATAATCGCAGGTATCATGTAATATGGCTCGCCGAAAGAAATCAGACGCAGTAGTCCCCACCCCCACACAAAAGAAGGAAGCCGAACTCAAGGAGTTCGAGAAGCTGGCTAAGCAGGCTTCAGCCCGACGCCAGAAGAACCGAGAGAAGCGCAAAGCCAATCTCGCTCCGGGCAAAGTCAAGATAGTCCGGCAGCAGCTCATCGATGATCTGATGAGGGTGTTGCAGCACCCCTGCAATCCGTGGAAGGGGTGGGCTGCCAGCAGGGCTAGGTATAGGAAACTAGGTCATTTCCCAGAAGTCATCGTCGGAGACTTCTTTGGGAACCACGCCCAATTCCAGCGGGAAGCAGGGCTACGCGATTCACGAGGAACTTCGAAGGTCAAGAACCTCACGGCTCGGATGGCCACCGAGCAAACGATTAGGGAGTATGCCGAAGCTTGTGTTTTGAACCATTGCGACAAGCACGCCAAACTCATGTCGGTGGAGAAGTGGGGGAGGCAGATCACCGCCATCATTCTCTCAGATCTTCACTCCAAGTTCATCGACCCTTTCGCCTTCCAGGTAGCTCTCGATGTGATCGAGATGACGAAGCCGGAGCTCGTGGTCTTGAACGGTGACGTAGTCGACTTCCCCAAGGTCGGACGCTACACTACTATGCCGGGTGCAACGAACCTTAGTCTCCAGGACGAGATCGATTTCGTGCGGCAGTTTATTCTTCCAGAGATCCGGAAGCGGGCGCCTGACGCCATCTTGGTGTGGCACATCGGAAATCATGAGTATAGGCTCATCAGATACCTCGCCGATACGGCCCCGGATCTTCACGACCTCAACTGCCTCAGGTTCGACGAGCTTTTTGGGGTGGAGGAGTTCGACATCGAGATGGTCTTCGGGAATAACTTCCTGAGCGCCAGGAGCCCCGATTTCTACGCTCCGCGCCAGAAGGATCGGAAGTCTGATGTGGAGAGGCGGACCTGGAGGATCTACTTCGACGCCTGGGCAGTCACCCATGGTTACTCGATCAGCAAGACTCCAGCCAAGAATGAGCTGGAGAGGTTCGGCTGCTCAGGCACTAGTGGACATACCCACCGGCCCCAGTTGTTCACCATCCCCACGGCTAAGTGTCCTACAGGCAACTGGATGTCGACAGGGATGATGGCCAATGAGGCGGTAGGGCAACACTACGTCACTGGTCCCTCGGCCTGGACGATGGGGTTCGGGATCGCCACGATCGATTTGCTCTACGGAGAAGTAGTTCAGCACCCGATCACGGTCTACAAGAACTGGGCTACCTTCCGAGACATTCGGTGGGATGTCACCGCGGAAGCCCAGCAGATACGGAACTCGATGTGGGATTGAACTATGAGTGTATATAAGAAGTTTACGGTCCGCATCGAACAGTGCATCCCTCGGAGGTATAAGCGAACGATCTTAGCTAGATCTCGTGAAGAGGCGGAAAAGCTAGCGACCTATGCTGCTCAAGAGACGTCAGAGTTGGGAGGCTGGGACATAGACGTAAGCAAGATCATCGACGGCGGGTTTGTCGATCTGAGCCATGGTCCTTTGCTTTGTAAACTAGTCTCTTTGGAAGAAGTGGGACCGCTAGATGAAGAAGCCTGACCCTATGGTTCCTGTCCTTGAGGGAGGGAACGGGAACTTCTGGCCACGAGTCATACCTATCGTCTTGCTGCTGTGTTTGGTGGCAGATATTGTGATTGTGTTGGTCTATTGGGATTGACCATTGTCCTTATTTGAAGTTCTTGGGACGTTCCTCAACTGGCTGGGCACCCTACTCCCCAGGTGGCAACTCATCCGCTCGACCGAGGGTGGGGTCGTGTTCAGTCGCAAGAAGGACAGAGTCTTCAGGGGCCCTAGGATCATCTGGTGGCTCCCCTGCGTGTCCGATCTGGAGATCATCACCGTGGTGAGACAGGTCGTGGACCTGGAACCTCAGACCCTGATGACCAAGGACGGCAAGCCAGTCGTGGCCGGGGCCGTCGTCGTTTACACTATTGAAGACGTATCCCGTTACCTGATAGAGAATCACGATGCTGAAAGGTCTGTGGCTGAGGTTGCTGGGGCGGCTCTTAGGGAGTCTATTGTGGTTCGCCCTTTGGCGGAGATCCAAGAAAATGAGCGCAAAAAAGTCGATAATGCCCTAACGCGGACTGCAGGAGATCACCTCGCAGAGTTCGGTATACTAGTCGAACGCATGAGGTTGACAGACTTTTCTACAGCACAGATCATGAACTATGTAGGGGTGGCACCGTTCGCCCCTTATACCGAAACAGAGGATTGAAATGAATGAGATTCCCCTTAGTGGCTCGACCAACGGTCAGCCAATCACCATCAGCGACTCGATGTTGACTGTGATCCACACGTCACCCGTAGGTAAGACTGCGTTGGTCCATATAGAACTTTTCAACCCCACTGCCGGAGCTGTCGATATTACCCTCGACGTGGGAGGGGTGACGATCACCGGACAGTCCCGAGGCGCAGACACGCTAGATCCTATAGATGTAGCCATCTCCAATGGAGATGCTGTGAGTATTCAGGCCTCTGCCACCGGTTTGAGTGCAATGGGCTGGGCCACCGTAAGTTCGTTCACGTCCTAAGAAGATGCCCTCCCCTAGAGAGGGAGAGTCCAAGCGCAAGTTTGTGTCTCGATGTGTGGCGGACTCGGAAGCTCGGTCTGACTTCCCAGACTTTGATCAGCGGTTCGCGGTCTGCAACTCGCTGTTCGAGGACTCCAGGAGCAAGTCCATGGCCGAGTTTGATCTGGCTAAGGCTACGCACTGCGAGCTCCACAAGGTCGACATCCCTGAGGTCCAGGCCATCATCAGGTTGTTGAGGGCCCCGGCTGCCCGGGAGCTCCGAAGGATCGCAGACGAAGCTTTGGCCACTCTGGAAGACAGACTGGACGAGCTTGCAGAGGATGACCAGGGGCAGGCTGTCGTTCGGCCTGCTCAGGAGTCGGATGACGAGAACAACATCCTGGTAGCCCTCCTCCTGAGTTTGTTGATTTTGGTCCGGACCAGGGTGGAGGCTCCGTTCTCCGCACGTCTTGAAACACTGCTGATTCGCTCTGTTGATTCACTATTGACTGACGGGGCTGCAGCGATCGGTTTGACGCTGCCTGAGGGACCTAGAAGGGCCCTGTTGCGCCGAGCCGCAATCTCTGAGCTCCAGACTCTCCTGAGGGGATCTGCGCTGTCTAGGGAGGGAGATATCAGGGATGCCCTGGAGACGGCCCTGACGTCCGCTCAGGCGCGTCGGATCCTGACCCCTCTGGAGAGCGCTGCTCTGCTCCCGAGGACCGCAAGGGAGCCTCCACGCACTCGACAGGAGGCCTTGGAGGATGTCCGCCTAGCCATCTCTGGGGAGGCCGTAGGGGATGGCCGCCTCCCCACGAACCCTGGGACGGTGGTTGGAGCCACCCTCGACAGCTGGGCCTACCGCTGGTATTCCATTGGACAGTTCGAATCTGGGCTATCCATCCCAGGGGTGCTGTTCTTCGAGGCCAGTAACAACCCGCCCCGTGGACCGGACGGGAGGACTACGGCCTTCTGTCGCTGGGTCCATGGGAAGACCATCCCGCTAACCCGAGCTCGGGGACAGGTTGATCGACACATCACGCTGGCCCTCTCTGAGGATTTCCAGGGGTTGGTCTCGAACTGGGAGTTCATAGACCCCATCACCGCAAAGCGCGGTGACGAGGATGAGTTCGCCTCGTTCTTCAGCTCGGTAGGCCTGCCTCCATATCATTTTGCTTGTAGAACTGTGCTCCGTCCCGTCACGTTCGGCGACCTGTGATATAGTTCCCACGTTCGAGAACGAAACTACCTGCTGCAGCAGGGACCCCGGGGAGGGTAGCTCCCTCCCCGGAATTATGTCACGACTCCCCGGTCTCTCATGATCGGTTGGCCGTCCTATGGGGCGGTTTTTCTTTTTGTCACCTGCGGTCGGGGCGAACCCGGCGCCCTATTTCAGTTCATGGGCGAAGAATCATGGAGAGGTTGCTTGAAAGAAGTGGCACGACGTGAGACACGAACTGGTCCATCCAGTGTGAATCTGGGAAGGTGGCATCATTTATTTGTGATAGAGTTCCCTCAAGATCACCTGTTGGTCTTTGTAAGAATCAGGCGGCTCGGTCTCTTAGCAATTCGGCCGAGCCGCTTTTTATTGTCCCTGTGGTGTAGTGGTCAGCATTTCAGATTCTCGATCTGACGACGCCGGTTCGACTCCGGCCGGGGATACCATTCGCGTCCCCGTGGTGTAGCGGTTAGCATTCCAGGTTTTCATTCTGGTAGACGTCGGTTCGAATCCGGCCGGGGATACCACTTTGCTTTTATGCAAAAAACGACCAGCCCCTGGTTAGTGAGGCCGGTCGTCTGGGGGTGTAACTATGACGGTCCGTGAGCTGAGTATCATACCAGAAATGCGTTCGGCTCAGTGTCCCCTCGGTAGCAAGGAAACACTGAGCCGTCCGGACGTTTGAGCTAACCTCTTTTCTACGCAGTGCGCTGTTCTGCGTTGGTGTGGTTTGTCACTTCCACATCTCCCCGCCTACCTAGGACTTGCTGGGGGCTCTTTCGCATTTCATGGTCGGGACAGAGGGTGCTATTTTTCAACTGTGAACTTCACTTTTTCAGTGCGGAATACAGAGGTGATGCCCTGAATCATTCTGGCTCGCACGAACCATACACCGGTCTCGTCTAGATCCCCGGTGGCTAGAGTGTAAGTCACTCTCCCATCTGTGCCGTCTGTTACGAACGATGCAGCAACTGTATTCACATTCCTTCTCGGGTCTTCAATCTCAAATTGAATAGTGAAAGCACTGACATCTACAAAGTCGCAGGAAGCATCTACGACAGTAAGAGTGATAGTGAGTCCGAAATCATCGACTATGAAGAATGACATGATAATTACTGGATGAAGGCAAACTCGTCAAAGTTCACTCCGGTGACGGCTAGTTGATCTATCTCTCCTCGTTGAACGTCGGCTAGAAGTTCTATTAGAGGGGTATCAGGAACACCTATAATATCTAGAGTCTGCTCTAGAATGCTCTCGTCGTCGAGGATGATACGGATAAGTCCCACTGTGCCTTGAGCGGCCTCTTCGATATTGACAGTTTGATCAGAGAACCTAACCATCACCCTAGGGGTAACTGTGGTCTCTTCAACTTCCACATCAGTGGTGATTATTCGAGCCATCGCCCGAGCACGAACTATCGCTTCAACAATCTGCTCCACCTCGTCCACTACTTGAGAGATGGCTCGGTGTTGCTCTACTGTTTCTACGAGTTGTTCTATTTCATCGATGACCCGCACTAGTGCTAGCCCTGCTGCCTCCAGAACATCTACGATGGTCTCAGGGATTTCTACGTCCTCGTCTAGGACACGGACCAGGGCCATGAAACGCACGAGAACTTCAGGGATCTCCACGTCTTCGTCTAGGACACGGAACATGGCCATGAAGCGCACGAGAACTTCAGGGATCTCTACATCCTCGTCTAGGACACGGACCATGGCCAGATGCTTCTCTACAGCTTCGACGATTTCCGTAATCTCAGATACGATCTGAGAGATAGCTCGGTGCTGCTCTGTCGCTTCAACAATCTCTTCGTCTTCGTCGACTACGCGGACGATACCCAGGATCCCTGCAGTAGCCTCAATCAGTTCTTCTACTTCATCCAGGACCCTGAACAGATGTATAATCTGGGCTGCTGTTTCTTCGATCTCTTCGTCTTCGTCCACGACTCGGGCCATGACGCGGGGGCGAAGAGTCGTCTCTTCGATCTCCTCGACTTCATCGACCACCCTGTTCATGGTCAGGTGCTGTTCCACCGCCTCAACCAGCTCTTCTATTTCATCCAGGATCCTGAGCAGGCCGATAATCTGGGTCGCAGTTTCGGGGATCTCTTCGTCTTCGTCGATGACCCGCACGATTCCCAAGATTCCGTCGACGGTCTCGACTAGCTCCGCGACCTCGTCAATCAGTTGCGTAATTGCTCGATGCTGCTCTACTGCTTCTGGTATCTCTTCGTCCTCGTCCAGAACACGAACCATGGAAAGGTGTTGCTCCACGGCTTCAACTAGCTCTTGGACTTCATCGACGATCCGGGCCAGGACTCTGGAGCGCGGCGTGGTCTCTTCGATCTCTTCGTCTTCGTCAACGATCTGGGCTATGGCACGGTGTTGCTCTATGGTCTCGACGAGATCCTCAAGATCATCAATGAGTTGAACGATCGCCCGGTGTTGTTCTACAGCTTCCGGGATTTCCTCATCATCGTCTAGGACGCGCACCAGGGTCATTACGCGAAGGACATTCTCCTCAAGCTCCTCAACTTCATCCACCAACTGGGTGATGGATCGATGCTGCTCGGTCGCCTCTACTATCTCTTCGTCGTCATCAACTACACGCACCAGAGCGGCGCCAGCCCCGATAGGTAGCGCCGAGATAGACGGAGCCGGGGGTCGAACGACCATATTGGGTCGATAGACTCCCCCAGATCCGGCGTGCCAGGCCATGGTCTAGTCAGTCAACCAGGATGAGACAGGCCTCACCCTTGCGATTGCCCTTGGCGTAGACCTCGTTCTGGTCCGTGCGGCGGTTATCCGACCACAGCACGGCCCAATCGTTCTCGCTGCCGGGGGCCATGATCTCGCCGTAGACCTCGACCTCTATACCTCCGAGCAATAGCTGGCGGGGTTGCTTGATGTTCTCGCGAACGATATCTCCAATATTCATGTTGGTGTCCTCTTAGACGACGACTTCTTGCCAGGTCACAGTGACGCCCACACCCGTGTGCGCTATACCTGTCATTTGGGCTATCCCAAGGTCATCCGAGCCTTGGAAGGGTAGCTGCATCTCAGGGATGGGTAGGACAATTGCCTGCTGCAGGATGTTCCAGCCCTCGTGGTAAACCCAGTCGTCGGTCCCGACGTCCATGGTGGGGAGGCTGGTCGCGAGCGTGAGAGAGGTCGGTCCATCAATGGCCCACTCGTGTTCGGTCAGTGCACCGCCCCCCGAGCCCGCGGTGCCGCGGTGGAAGCGAATGACCTCCTGTGTGAGCGTCGTCGATCCCCGCTGGAATATCTTGGCCTCAATGAGCCACCAGGGGTTTGCGCCGCCGGCTAGCAGAAGGAAGTCGCCCGTGTCGGCGAGCAGGGTCAAGTTGTCAACCGTGGCTGTGTATTGGTAGTATCCGGGTCGCATTGGTTACATCCTCAATAGTGTGTTGGTTTGTGGCTTCAAGAACTCGCCGGGGGCAAGGAAAACCGCGTCTGGGTCTTCGACAGCCAACCACCACCCGATAAGGGCGGCACCAGCTACACTGTAGTCAGTGTTCCATCCATCACTGATAAAGCTGTCGAACGTGCCAGTATGTTCAGCGGAACCAGCGCTGTCTAGATTGTTTACAAGCTGGTCGTCCTCTAGAGAACTAGCGTTAGATGTTGCAACATCATCCTCGGAGTTACACCCAACAGAGTGCTCCTCGGTGCCGTCAGCCATGCCGAAATACGAAGAAAACCCGGAGGAGTGAGAGCCCCCTTCTGAGGTGTAAGCCGTGACGTCCACCACAGCCGTCAAGATAGCCTGCGGCGCAAAGCCGACTCCAGTGTGTGCGTTGACCCCATCGGATGTTGGCATGGTAAGGGGGCCCACTGCAAACTCCACCACGCCACCGAAATTGAGGACCAAGATGTCAAACAGTGTCGCTGGAGGAGTGCCCGTATCAATTCTTGTAGTGATTCCGATTTGCGTGGCCGACATCGTCGTTATTTCGTAGCCGGTGTCGATGTTAGTTCCTGAGCCATCGAAGCCAAGCGCTACGCGGGTATCCGACGCCGCAGACCGGGCGTTCATCGTTGTCGCGACGCTCTCGTCGAAAATAGTCGTGCAGAACTGAGTGATCGTGGACCCAACGAACGACGCAACACCGTAGGACGGATGGTTGGCCCCAACTGTGCTCTCGACATCCTCGTAACGGGAGATCACTATGATCAAGTCTGCCTGCTGCGCTACGGTTACGAAGACCTCTGTGCCATTGACGGTTGACGCCGTGAGATGCACAATCTCGCTTGTGATGTCGTCGCCGGAGAATAGGAGAGCCTTGCCAATCGGCTGGTTATCAAGGTTCCCGATCATGCGGTGACGGAACCCGTCGGTCACCGTCTGAAAGATCCGGCTGTTTACTTCCTGGGCGATTCCATTGTCGTCGTATATACGACACACACGCTGGACCCTGTCATGGAATGTGGTCGTATCAGAGTCTCCTGAGTTATCCTCGGAGTGGCCGGCGATCATGGTGTCGTCGGCCCCTGGCGGGTCACCAAATCCAAATGTCCAAGCGGCTCCGTCTGTCGCCGTGCCGTTGGTGAAAACATCCGTGCCCATAACCAAGCATGACTGGCAGGTGCCGGTGCCAGATATAGTTACGTCTTGGTTGACATTGACCCCCGTGGGAAACACAAAGTCAGTGCATCGAACAGTTGCAACCATACTAGAGTCCTAACACAGCCAAGAACTGACTCTGGGTGATCCACCCAGCCTCAAGCAGGCGTTGTGCAGCCTCCAGGTCCCGAGCAGTAAAGTCCCCGGCAATCAGGCCGGCCAGCATGTCTCCTAGCCAGCCCTCCTCCTGGCTCGACAAGGACCGGTCCAGCGCCTGCTCACTCTCCAGAATGGAGATGGCCAGCGAATTGCTTATGACTCCTGGCCGTGTCTCGCGGAAGTGCAGGAGATCGGTGAATTGATGTGACGCCAGCTCGCTGACGAAGTCTACAAGGGCCATCAGACTGCCTCTCTTTTTCGGCGGAGTTGCTGCGCTTCTTGGTAGGTCCTGGTCATGCCTCGCGAGCGAAGCCAGGAGTTCACGGTCGCGGCCTTGACGCCGATCTTCTCGCCGATGGTCTTGCAGCTCAGGCCCGACTTGTAGAAAGCGACTGCTTGCTTGAACTCGGGGCGTTCGTGGACGGCATCAGTGCGCTGCTTGTCTACGATGGCCGCCATTGCATCTGCAGTTGTTTTCTTCTTCGGAACCTTTAGATAGGGGGCTATCTGTCGAGCAATACGCTTCGAGGCCCCACTGCCGAAAGCCAGTTGGTGCGCGCCGCCCCAGCTGTTGGGGATCACATGCACACTACCGGTGCCGACGGCTGTCACGATACCATCTAGGATCCCTCGATCCTTTTGTGAGATGACTATTTTAGGAACGATGTATCCCTGGCTGTCTCTGTAGATGCCAACGGTGCCGTCCCCATCAATGAAGCCTGCGAGCCAGGCCCAAAACGTGTCGGGTTGCGAGTTCATATGCCAATATGCCCTCAAAGTGGCTTGAGGCGGAAATGTCTGGAAAACTCAGACGCCATTGAATCTGTGATTGACAAACACGGTCAACGTGTCGCTAGAGGTCTTCGTGAAAGGAGCCGCGAACTCAGCGTGCATGATGAGAGGCTCCGACGCTCCCGGAGATGGGTTCGTAAGGATCACGTCGTCGATGTCCGCAAGGTTGGCGTCGCCAGTAGCGTAGCTCACTCGGTAGGTGACGATATCCACGCCGGCTCCGGTGTTGTTAGCGTCTCCATCGTTGACCAGAGGGTAAGTGGCATCAATGACCTGATCCGACCCGGTCGCCAACACGCCGTTCATGTCTGAGCGGTCGTTGGCCTTGCCCGGCGCCGTGTTGGGGGTGCTGTCGTCATACAACTCCATGATCATGTCCGGCACACCGTTGGCGTCGGTAAAGTTCGTCGGCACCGGGCCGATTGGAGTGCCCGAGGTCAACAGAGCGCCACGCTCGGCGTAGTAGAGGTCACCAGCGTCAGTTACGATGTTCGGGCCGCTGTAAACCTGATACTCGCCTGTGAAGACATTGCGGAGAACGGCGACTACTTGGTCGTGCGTTTTGACAGTATCGTCGGGACCCTTTTTTCGCCCCGGGCTCGGAGGGGGTGTGGATGGGGGGAGGTTGAAGTCAGACATCGTCAGATAGTAGCATGGAAAGCAGGCATCAACTAGGGCTGGCTAGTGTCCCTAGGGAGGGTGATTCTTGTGTCTATAATACGGAACTCGAAGCTCTCTGCGTCCATCCAGGGCATTTTGTTCTGTTTGAAAGCAGAGATAGCCTGCTCGGCGCCGGCCTCTTTGTAGTATTTATCCCACTTGGTCCATTCTCGGGGGTAGAGGGAATGCAGCCAGAAGCTCGTTATAGGCAAGCGGTGGGAGCCAACATATCGGTGCTCGACGAGGAAGGGCTTACACTTCTTTCTCTTGCGGGTAACAGGTCCGAAGTTCTGAGGCACAGTGGGATCCGGATCTTCGTGGTTGTGCGAGGGAGATAGCTCGGATTGGGAGTTACCGTTTCTGTCACACGTGCACAGACTACATCGAACTTGCCTACGGGGTTTGTGTCTCTTGTGGTTCATCACATCCCCCAGCGGAAGTCCAGGTAAGCCTGGATGTCTGCGAGATCACTCGTGCCGACTGCATTGTCGTAGATCAGGATCTCCCCGATTTCTCCGTCTAGGAAGCGAGAGCTGCCCTGGGCGAAGGCACCAATGGACATGGGTGCGGCAGAGTCTGTGGAGTCTACGTCTGTGGCATCGAACGGGGATGCGGTAGTCTCCACGTTGTTAGCGAACAGTCGGATATCTGTGCCATCGCTCATGCAGGTGATCGAACGCCGGGCGTCGTCATTGAACGTCTGGTCGGTCTCGACCATCACCGCATTGTCCGTGCCGTCACCAATGGCCCACACGAAGTCTCCGTCATCCGAGTCCGCTTGATTGAGGCGAGCCGTGTAGAACTCCGTGCCGGCGCCTCGCTTGTCGAACAGGGACCCGAAGTCGGCGTCGTCGGACTGGTAGACCATGATGATCGTGAAGTCCCCGGTGCCGAAGTCTAGGCTAGCGTCGTCAGCTATCTCCAGGAACTCGTCCACGCCATCGAACTCTACCCAGTTACGGGCGGCGATCAGCACGCGCTCAGGTGCTGTGCCCGGCCCGTCAGGGGCCGCATGGTTGAGGGGGCTGCCCGACAGGTCGCGCCACTGGGAGACGGTCGTGCCCGAGGAGAACGAGAAGGTGCTCGCGTCCTGGGCGTCCAGCCAGCACACGAGACCGGTGACGTCGTCCGGAGTGGGGCCGTCGAAGCCTGACTCAAACCGGGAGGGGTTGATCAGGAGGCCCATTAGAGTGCCATCTTTCTGCCGATTAGGGTGACCTTCAGACCAGTGCCGGCAGTGCCCACGCCGTCGATGTCGATGGTGATCTCCGCGTCGTCGGCGAGGGTGTCATCCGAAATGACAGCGGGCGTCGCTGCGGTGGTGGACGTCAGTTCCGAGGAGTCGATCGTCAGCCCAGTGGAGAAGACGGTGGTGCCGCCGTCGTTGACATCCACCGTCACCAGGGAGTTGTCTGCCGTGGTCAAGCTGGCTCGGATCTCCTCCAACTTGAACAGGTATGGCATTCGGAACGTCACCAGGGCCGTGCCGGTGGTGATGACCGTGGTCTCGTCCCCGATTGCGATGATGATGTGTTCAGGGTTAGGGGCCACCCAGTCTACTGTGTCGCTTATCCACAACTCATGGGTGTCTGTGGTGATGGCCAGGGAGTCGTCGTTACTGCTAGGTGCAGGTAGAGCTGCGGCGTTGGCGAATTCTGCCAGTGGGACAGGATCAGTAAAAACGAGGTCAAAGTTCGTGGAGATGTCAGCATCCCATCCACTAAGACCACTATCTATATCTTCGGGTATAGCTCTAACCATGGTATCTCAAACTAGGGTGATTGTGGTCTCGGTGTTTCTAGAGTCAAGCCCCATGGCATTATTTGTTACTCTAGCCACGAAACTAGCAGGCTCTCCGCTGAAGGCTGTCTGGAGCTCAGCGTTGGTAATAGTGAATTCGGTAGTGCCGGTCACTGTGTCAGTCCGCTGAACTACGTCTCCAGTGGTAAGCCACTCCAGACGGTATGTGGCTGCCACGGGAGAATCAATCAGGGGATCTCCTGCCGGTAGGGCACCGGCTCCCCGGAGGTCGGTGATTGGCAAACACACTCTCCAGGAAACAGTGATGTCGTCTGAGGTGCTGTATTCATCTCTATGGTTTGTGGTAGGAGCGATAACGCCGATGTTCTCTACGTCCCCTGGCTTTCGGCCTACCCCGTGTAGGGCTTTTGAGGTCGAGGTGATGTCGGCCAATGCTACGGGGGAGCCGGCTCTGGGTTGGGATTTGACGAAGATCGTCTGGTTGGGTTGGAGCAGGGGATCGGTGACCGGAGTGGCTCCGTCATTGGTGACGATGAATACGGGAGTAGAAGCCGCATGGGTGGCTTTCCTCGTGCAGTATCTGGCCCGGAGGACGTCATTCACTGAGAACACCCCACCCCCCTCTGCAGTGATAGAGCGGAGATACATGATCTCATCTCCGATCACCAGGAGCTGCCTGCCGACTCTCCAGTTCGCTGCGTCTGCGGTTAGATCCAGGACTTGGGCGATGTCTGGTCCCAGCACAGTGAAGGTGAACCCGTCTGTATGGCTGAGTCCCGTTGCAGGGAGCTCAGCGTCTAGAGTTCCACCGGTCTGCAGGCGGATCTCGGTCAAGTTGAAGACGAACGTAGTATCGTCTGCACTGAGGTGGATATCGGCAGAGGCAATCGCATCGTGTGCTCGGATTCTAAGGACACTGAGTGCTTGTTCAGTCGACAAAGGAAGCAACCCTGTCGGTATCTCTAACAAGCTGACAGCGAGGTCTGGCGCAGGAGGCTGGATCTCAGAAGTCACTGGAGGGGGGCTGTTGAGGAACGAGTCTAGATCCTGTCCGTAGAAGTCTGGGCTGACTGTTAGCGTGACCTCGGACGACAAGGGATCGATAGATGTCGTCCAGACCCTCATGATCTCATCGAACCCATCGATGGTGATAGCATCTCCCGGTTTGAGAGTTCGAGCTCCTCGAAGAGCGTGGATAGTAATTTTGGACTTCCCGGTGAACTCTTCCAGCTCTCGACGGTTCCCTATCAGGGAAGCGGTCTCAAATGTGATGGTCGATGAGATTTCGATTTCCTTATACTTCTTGTGTTGGAACTGCTGCGCTTGGCCCGTGTCGTCAATGAAGATAGTGTTCTTGCGCAAGTTCAGGGCACGATCGCGGAAGGCAAACACGATTGAGTCGGTGGGCTTTTCATCGTGGAACTGTTCTATCTCTGGCAGGGGATTGGCCAATAGGCGAGAAGAGATGTCTGGGAGCATTCCGGTTGGTGTCCTTATCGAGACGAACTCTAGCAGGCCGGTCTCAAAGTTCACTGGGAGGAGGACTCCGAGATCTTGGAGGATTGTCGCCAAGAGTGCTTCTACTGTCTCACCTGCTTCGCCTACTACGTTCCCTTTGAGGTTCTCCGTGACGCTCAGAGTGCCTAGAGCCTCCAGGCTTGGGATGTCCCACTCGGATTGGTCTAAGGCTAGACCGTATGGTGACTGAGCAAACAACATTTCCCAGATGACATGCGCTAGATTCACGCCGTCATCGTTTTGGAACTCACGAGCCTGAGTGGTTCCGTTGTCGTCGGATCCTGATAGCCCTCCGGTAGGTAGGATGGCGGTGCGGTTTGAAAAGTTATTATAGTTGGCGGCGAAGACTGTGTAGGTGCCTGAGGCAGTGTTCCCGGCCACCACAAACGTCTCTCCGATCTCGTAGCGATTGAGGTGGTAGCCAGAGATCTGGAAGGAGCTAGCGCCTTCGGCACCATCGAATGCCTCTACGATAGTGTTCGGCGCACCCTCGTCGATTTCTGTTCCGGCCATGTGTGCGGAGGTGTCAATCAGTCCGGTCTCTTGAACGCGGCCCTCGATGACATAGCTCAGAGATCCCCATCGAGGGGATGTTCCTAGCCGCTTGTCGTCCCAGACGATAAAGCAAAACAGTGGGAATCGACTGGCGATGCCAAGCTCCGCCGTTAGGAGGGAGTCGATTCCTTGGTTCTGTTCGCCCCAATAGATCCTAAAACTGCCGGCGTCCCCCGCGCTAAGGGAGCTGCCGCTGGTGTGTGAGGCTGAAGTGATAGGACCGGAGAAGATCTTCGTTCCGTTCTCGTAGATCCCGTGCAGAGCGTGGATCGGGCCGAGTGCGAGGACATGCAGACCGTGCTCGAAGAAGACAGTCTCCTTCTGTGCAAAAAGGTCACCCTTGCCACCGCACACATTCTGCTGCGTCGATCGCCGTCCTCCGGCAAGCGCAACGACAGGTCCCACACGTGCTAATCCCCGGATGTAAGGAACGAAGGTGCCGCGAGTGGCCACAGGCGTCGGGGCATCATCTCGTATCGTATTTTCGATCGTATTTTTGAGAAGCTCCCCGGCGAGGACGGAGAGTCCGATACCAATCACTGTGAGCGTGATAGGGTCCAGCCCGGCCAAAACGACATCAATTGCCAACATCATGATGTTCTCCAGCCCTTGCCCCACTCTTCACGATTGTTGAAGCGAAACACAGCTACTACCTTTTGGTAGTCTTTTTGGAGCGCCCAACCAGTCCAACACACTCCGGCGTTCTGAACCGCGTGCCAAAGGGTATTGTGCTGAACTCCGACTGTCATGACGTGCCCTGGGCCTCCGTTCTTATACCCTACGACTAGTGTGTCTCCCGGCTCAAGATATGGTCCTCTCACTCTACGTAGTTCTGGATAGAGTCTCCAGATCTTTTTGAGTGTCGACATTGCTCCTGTGCGAGTGTGCATCGAATAATCTTGAGGCAATCTCTCAGGGGCAATACGCTTATAACCATATAGATAGTCTACTTGAGCAGCCCAGAACCTAACACAGTCGGTTCCTTGTCCTGCCATTTGTTGTCCACTGACATATGGAGTCTTCTCCCAATCGTGGCAGAACTTCTCCAGCCGGTGTTCTATCTTCCTCGACAGCGCTAAGTCGGGCGACCCTTCCCCGTTGATGTGTATCGGACGCCAGGTATAACGAAGCTGCTCGTATTGGAGCATGACCATTATCCACACTCCTCTGGGGGTCCTTCGAAAGTGGGGTGGTATGCAGGGATTGCAAATCCGATGCCTCCGAAGTTTGCTTCATTAGACAGTTTGTCTCGCACGTCTTCAATCGTCTTGTTGCTGCCCGCGTAGATATTGACCGCGGAACCTCCTACACTGAACAACCAATCGGCAGGGGGACGTTCTATCAGAGTAAACACGAGGTCATCATCCCAGTCTCTAATCTTGAGACTCACGCCCTCAAGTTCCATATGACCGTTATTGAAGAAACCAGCGACCTGTCCAGTCGTATTTACGATGGTGACCACGTTGCTGACAATAGCTGTGATCTGTTGGGGATGGTTGAAGCTGGCTCTATTCAAATTGGACCCTGGCCCATAGGTATCGAAAGGGCAATGGTGCATCACTGGCAGACCTGTTGGGATCTTCAGCCTGTTTTTTGCAGATCGTGCTTCGATGCGAACGAGGCCTGTCTGGCCCTCGAAGTTTCTGCGGACGTTTGTCACACGTCCGCGGAAGGGGGTTAGCAAGTTGCTTAGAGGAGCGAAGTCTGTTTCAGGTCTCGTGATCTCTTCCACGAGCACCGAGATAGCTGCGTGGGGTCGTCTGTTTGAGATTCTCGTAGTGAAGGCGTCGATAGGTAGATCTATCTCACACCGTAGCTTCTCGAAGGTGCTCGTATTCTTTGGGAACCTAACGGACATCTCAGGAGTAGCTATAAAGTCATCAGGCAGGTCAGTTGACAGATCGGTGTATTTCTGGGACTGATTGCTGGTGATAATGTCCCATCGAAAGCTGACCCGGAGGTAAGTTGATTTGGCTGATTGGTCTAAGGCTGTCGCCATCAGAGTGTCACTTCGATCTCGTCGATCAGTTCAACCGTGCTAGTTTCCATGGTGCATACGTTGAGGGTCTCCCAGCGTTCAGTGATGGAGTCCTTCTCGAAGCGCACTAGTCTGGCCCTGGCCACTCGTCTAATTTGACCTAGGTTGATGGAGGGGAAGGCGCTCGCCAGTGTCACCTCCCAGGTAGCTCCCTCATCGTCGATGTTGGCTACTGCCTCAAGGTGGACAGTTCCGTCGAGCATGACTATGCCCAAGAAGTCTAGTTCCTCGACGAATCGGTTGAAGTTACCTAGAGCCTCGATGTTGACTTCAAGGTCACCGTTGGACTGAGAGTCAACAGTCCAGAGGTCCTCTTGATCCACTTGCCAGAAAGCAAGTAGAGCTCCCATTCGGGTGTCAAAGAATCGCATGAACTTGATGGCCTCGGGGCGTTGGAACAATAGGTTGTATCCGAGGACGTAGCGCTGTCTAGCACCCCGGGTCTCTGTGATGCTTGAGTGTCCTGATTGGACTATGGCTCCCTCTCTCCTGAGCGTGACAGGCACCTCGCTGCTCCAGTCGGGTTCGAAGTTGAAGATCGGCGCTCCCTGGAAAACTTGGAAGCCCCCAGGGAGACCGCTCTCGAACGGACCCAGAGTGTTGGGTCCGAAAACCTCATCGACGGTCAGGTTGGCTCGCACAACGTGATTGGAGAGGAAGTCGATACTGGGCTCTAGTAGGATACGGACGCTTAGGAGAGGGAAGATGGAAGTTCTGCCGGCGTGTACATTCGAAACACCAGAGTCTACAATGATCCTATCGTTTAGAGTCTCGACGATGACCCGGGTGGTGTAGTCGCCTGTAAACCTGTTTCCTGTTAGTTCTGCTATAGCGATCCTGCCCCCGGCGTAGAAGCGCCGATCGACCGTGTTGCAGAACAGAGTAGTCGAGGGAGAGCCGCTGATGCTTGCAGTGAGAGCAGTCTCCCCGGAATAGAGGGGGACCTGTATTTCTTCGTTAGCCAGTCTCTTGACAGCTGGGATTAGTCGATCGGTGCCTTCCTTGTCGAGCCCGGCCCACTGAAACGTCAGGGTCCTCTGGGGCCTCTCCAAGAAGCCTCGGCGATCTTCAGCTACTTCGGCTTGTGACGATTTGATCTCCGTGCTCCAGCTGGTAGAGATCTCCACTCTCTGAACCCAGTTGTTGAAGAACAATTCGAGCTCGGCAGGCACCGCTTCTGGAGTGATGAGATCTGGTTCGTCCCCCAAGACCTCTACAGCGAATCGCTGTAGACGAATATCGAGATCACTATGTGCGGCCTCGATAGCCCCAACTTCAGCGCTCTGTCTGTGAAGTCTAGTAGCCATTACCCGTCATACTCTGCGCCGAACTCGACTATGTTGATGTCAGCGACAGTCCAAGCAGTGGACTCGGCCAAGTTGGTCTCAAATATATCGGAGAAGGCTTCTTGCGATGTGGTGACTACGGATTGTGAGGAGGCGTCATGCTCCATGCCCCCACTGCGGATGACGTGGTGAAAGTCTTCCGATCCTGCGCCGGTAAGTTCCATCAGGGAGACCAGTTCTACTCCTGGGATGGAGACACTGGCCCCGTCAATCCTGGAGAGGTTGTCATATCCGAAGAGGTCGGTGTCAGTCACGGTCAGGGTGTTGACGTTGTTGGTCCCCAGAGAACCTGTCCCGTCCTCGTTCACGAGAGCGAAGTGGTCGCTGCCGGAACTCGGTGTCCAATCGGTCTGGTTACCGTCCACGTCGGGTCGGAGACCCTGGACGTGGATGGGTCCGAGGAAGTCGTTGTTGGCCGATCCGGCGTTATTCAGGATGTAGATGTCGTCGATCACACCATTCTGATGTATGTGAATGTCGACTCGATCGATGTTGGGGTTGCCAGAGATCGTAGTATCAACGCCAGTATCGGTCAGTTCAGGGATATTCACTCCATCGATCCGAACCTCATAGGTGCCGACCGTGGAGTCAGCCAACACTTGGAACTCGATGTAATACCAAGCGTTCATGTGCTGGGCGTTGACTTGGGTAGCGATGACTGTGCCACCCATCCCGCCTTGTCGCACTTCGATGCGCCACTCCTCAGAGTCGGCAGAGATTTCCACGAAACGCAGAGTGAACTGATCGCCGTCTGCCACCAGTCGAAACTCTATTCCCTGGTTGCCTGTGGGCGTGTCGACCGAGCTCAGCATCCGTGTTCGGAAGCCGATAGTGTATTCATCATCAGTAGGAAGGATCAAGGTGGCGATGGTCCCTGACGTAGCTGAGCTAGCTAGGGCATTGCCCCCGTGGAGACTGACGACGGAGCCTACAGTCTGGGGATCGAAGCCGTCGTAGCGCGCTACCAGCCAGAGGTCGTCTTCGAAGTTGTCGAAGGATTCGAGGTGGACCAGGGTCATGACGCCACCTCTGACCGGACGCGTTCTAGTAGGGCGGCTGCGCTATCAAACACAGCTACTGTGAAACCCACGTGAGGATCAGGGAAGCTCGCTACCAGGTCTACGCCATCATCATCTGGTTCCTCTGAAATCGAGGCGGAAATATGGTCATTGTCGACCCACCAATACACATCCACGTCCTCTTCTCCGCGGACTGGAGCGACTCGGTCGGGACGCAAGCCTGCGTCTATCGCGGCTCTGACCAACTGCGTAGCTTTACTCTTCAGTTGATCACTGATCGGAAAGCTTTGAATAGCTTCTAGCATTGGATCATTCATGACACCACCTCGATCCCGAACTGTCCATCGTTTATATCTTCGATGGCCCAGGTGTCAGGGGTCCCACTGGGATCCTGCTCGAAGATGGATTGGCGGTTTTCCGAAGCTGGACTAGTGAGAGGGTATGCTGTTCCGCTCCCGTCCTCATCGGCTGCGTTTCGATACCTAGCTCTGACAGTTCGGGTTCCCACGCCGGAGAGGCCGGTAACAGTATTCACTGCCACTCCACTGATCCCTCCCTTGATGAACCGCAGATTCCCCAGCTCGAACAGGTCGACGTCTGTGTTGGTTGCGGACTCAACGAAGTCGTTGGCGTCCAGCGTGGCAGGAGGGTCGTCCACCAAGGCCGCATGGTCCATGCCGGAGCTGGGGGTGAAGTCTTGAACGTCACCATTCCCGATGACTTCGATCCCCTCTACCGCGCGAGGTCCCAGGAAATCGTTACGTTGGCCTGTTGCGGTATCCAAGATATACCAGTCGTCGAGGCGGTTGTTCGAGTTAGACCGGAGCACTACTGTGTCTGCGTCGTTCAGTCCGGAGTCAGCGGTGTTCACACTGGTTCCAGACAGGGCCGTGAGTCCGTCCACTCTAACTTCGTAGCTGCCTGCCGAGGGATGGAGCAGAGCCTTGAACTCGATGTAGGCCCAGTCCAGATCCGGGAGACGGAGGATAGTGGCTGTCTCAAGAACTGTGGTGCCTCTCCGAACTTCCAAGAACCTGTCAGAGAGGAGATGGACTGAGAGTTGAGGGAGACCACCCAGGTAGAACGAGATGAAGTCGGTGTCGGGGTCGGGGTTGGCTCCCGTAAACCAACCTAGGCCCATGACCCATTCGTCGATCGGGGAGGCCGACAGAGGGAAGGTGACTATGGTGGTGCCACTCACGTAGTTACCAAACAGCCGTCCGCCGCTGAGCGCTGTCAGGGAGGGGGTATTGGCATACTTATTCAAGAAGTAGGTGGGTCCTCCGTCTACTTCAAAACCTTCTACCCATCTGAGAGTCATTACTTGCCTGCAGCTGCGATGTCAGGGGCCATGTCTATGACGAAACGACGCAGGGCGGGGGCTCCTCCTCTGATGAGTTTCTCCATGCTGCCCTCAGAGGCTACTATTACTGCCTGCTGCACTCCGGCTCCGGTCGTGCTTGGAGATATGGGAGGAGCGCTAGCTACAGATTGTTCCGCTCGCCTGACTTGATTTCCTACGATCCCTCCTGCCTGGAAGAATCCCTTGGCGCTAGCTCGACGGGCACGACGGGCTCCGCCCAGTCCAACCATAGACCGGAGCTCCATCGGGTTTCCTGCACCTGCCCTAAGTCTCTCGAAGAAGTCAGATCCCAACCGACCCATGGTCTTGAGGGGAGCGACCCACTCACCGGGAGTTAGCCACCCGGGGACGGTATCGGACCTAGGCACTCCCTTGGGAGATGAGGCCACTTCATGTCCGGGACCTCCTGGAATAATGCCGCCTTCTGCGTTACTGAAGAGGAGAGAAGATGCAAATGACGTCGGAGATTTTGATACAACAGGGATCGGGCTCCCGAGGATGGCATTGGCGATAGCGAGCTGGACCATTTGCTGGAGGACCAGTCTAGCGATGTCTTGAAGCAATCGAGCGAACCGCTCCAGGATGTCGAAGTCTTTCGTGGGGTCGAATGCGTCCACGAGCGTTTGAGACACGAAGGATGCGAACCGGTTGAGGGCTCCCTCTGCTATTCTGATCCCTGCCTCGAACTCAGACGCGAATCTTTCAGCGAAGTTCCGGGCCCCTCTAGCGAAGCCCTCGCCGACAGAACCCTCCGCTATCAGCCTCAATTCCTCAAGTTTCTGTTTTGCTGATTCTATCTCCAGAACAGTCTGCCGGTCGATGGCTAGGCCCTGAGCCTTCAGGGCATTGATTGTCCTTTGGAGTCGAGACAGTTCCTCTCCTTCACTGAGGAGGGCAGCTTGGGCTTGCAGGGCTTCAAGTTCAAGATTTTGTTCTTGTTGCTTGAGGGATATCCCAGCTTCAAGTTCCCTGAGCAGATTTCGTTGCTCTTGGACTCTGAGTTGGGATTGAGCGGCCCCTCGATTAGCTAGGTCGTTCAGAATGGTTTGAGAGAAGTTCTGTTCCTGCAGAGCTGTGGTGGTGGCTGTGATACTCTGCAGCTGGGCTTCTTGGGCGATTCTGAATAGCTGTAGAGCAAGCTCAGCTTGTTTTATTGCCTCTTCCTGCAGATTGATCTTGGCGACTATCTCACTTTGTCTAGCAGAAGCTGCTCTGTCCAGGATTCCTAGTTTCTGTTTTAGGATCTCTTGTCTCTCTATAGTGTTGTTCTTCTCTAGTTCGGCATCAAGCTCTTGTCTTGTCTTCAGTTGACTTCGAAGAGCAACATTGAGCTCTGCACGCAGAATACCCAACCGACTTTCTGCTTGCTGAACAGATATTCGTTCATCGGAAGCACCCTCTTTCGTCAAGCGCCTAAGCGCCTGAGCTGCGCGAGTTTTAGCTTCATCTACTCGGACCTTTTGAGCAGATACGATGAGAGCATTGCGCTCTTCCTGAGTCGCTTCTTTCAGTCTTGAGTTGACTGAAACTTGGTTTTTCTCCTGCTCCTCCAGAGCCTTATTGATTGCATCTATAGCAAAATCAGAGAACGGTTGATCAAAGTCGATGTTAGCTGTGATGTCAGGGAATGCACGCTCAGCAAGTTCTCTAGTGAGAATACCTTGACGTTGGGCTATCTCTTGTTCAAGTTTTTCAAGTTGTCGGCCCGTGTTGGTCAAAAACTTGTTGATTTTGGCACTGTCAGCATCCAGATCGAAGAGCTCTATTTGTCCTCCAGAGAAGAACCCAAAGATCTCGTTAGCTAACGCTTTAGCTCCAAATCCTACGGTCTGGAAGATTAGAGAGAAAGTCGATGTTATGTTGATCCTCAATTTCTTGAGGGTATCTGCCAATGTGAAGCTCAGTCCGGAGGAAAAACTGAAGACTTGCTGAAATCCTACAGCGAGAACCCCAATTCCTAGAATGAGTTTACCAATGCCAAGTGTGGCACCTGCTATACCAGCTTTGATGCCCTGGACGGCTGTGCCGGTGGCTACGGCTTCAACTGCTGCTCGTCGGAATGCTATATTCCACAAGCCTATAGCGGTCCGCACAGAGAATACAATCGATAGGATGGTTCCGAGGGTTGCTGCCAGTTCAACTAGAACTTCACTAATCTCTCCAGTTATCTCTTGGATGAACTTGAAAGGTTCGATTATGGATAGAGCTATAGTTCCAAGCAGCTGTAGACCATCTAGCAGCCCCACTACGAATCTACCAGCTATTCGAATGGCTGTTCCCAGTGCCTTTGACGCGGTGATCAGTCCGTCAAGTCCGATGCTCTGACTGACATCTCGGAAGGCGTTGAAGACATCGGTGACAGCGTCGAATAGGGCGCGGAAAGCCTGGAGAGCTCCGGCTGAGGGTGTGATCTCCCCGGTCTCCTCATTGATGTCGATCAGGGTCTCAAAGATCTGTTGAAGGACTTCAGTGAGACCGGCGGTTAGATCAGTAGCTGCAGCCCCAGCCACCACGCCCAGTGCGTCACGTATCCTGGCTGCCAAACCTGTAACTGTTTGAGCTGCCAGAGCCGCAGCTCTAGCTGTCGTTTCAAGACGGCTATTCAGTTGTTGGAAGAGATCGTTAGCACTAGCAGCCGATCTAACTAGACGGTTGACACCTGTGGCTCCTCCCTCGAAGAGTTGAGCCAACCTCGTAGTCTGGGCTCTAGCGGTTCCAGACAAGATAGATCGAATTTCTTCGGCTAGTTGATTTTGAGCTAGACCGATCGAGGAAGCAGCTTGAGACAGTCGGACCGTGAGAGCGACGATCTGGTCGGTGTTGAATCCTCGCTGGAGACCAGGGCCGATGGCTTGCTGGAATGCAAATGCGAGCTCGCCGAAGGTAGCTGTAGTCCTAAGGGACTGGAGGCGCAGGTTGATTTGGATTTGTTCAGAGACTTGGAGGGCAGCGTTGAACGCCTGCTGTCCTCTCAAGATCTCGCCCTGGGCGTTGCGAACCTCACCGGCCGCTCCCAGAATACCGGCGAAGCCCAAGCGGGTGATGGCCAGTTCGTTGTTGAACTGGATACCGAGGGCAATCAGATTCCGGAACTGGCTCGTGACTTCTCGGGCGATGGTGAAGACGGCCAGGGCCCCAACGATCCGGCGGAACGTAAAGAGGACAGAACGAGCCTCACGCCCTAGCTACCTAGTCTCATTGACGTTCCTCCTGAGGCCGGAGGTGACCCTTTGTTGGGCTTGGTTGGTCTGCCGCTGGGCCCGGGTGACTTGGCCTTGAGCTCGCGCCTGGGCCTGTTGGAATTGCCTGACAGCCTTCTGATGGCTGATTCTTCGGATTTGTTGCTGTAGCTGGGCGTCGGAAGTTTGGGCTGTGCCTTGGGCCTGCTGACGGGTAGCTCGTTGCTGAGCGGCCTGTAGCTGCTTGACCTGAGCCAGCTGCTGATTGAGGGCGGTGCGGCCAGAGCGGCCGACACCTGTCTTGTTCAGGGAGTCCAGGGCCTTCCGCGCTGCATCAATCTCACGACGAAACCGCCGTAGGGTCCCACGAAACTGATCGCGGACCCTTACGGTATACCGTAACTCACCTCTATCGACCGCGATGACACACCTCCAGATATTTGATCGCAGAACAGAGGATGGAGAGATCCTCTTGGGCCATGCCGATCATAGAGTTGCAGCTAGGACAGAGAAAGTCTCGCAACTCTCCTGTCTCGTGATCATGATCTAGACAGGCTTTGTCTTTTCCCGTTCCGGAAAGAGAGATCTCTCTGTCACAGATGGTGCAAAAACCTCCCTGGAGCTCGAAACGAAACTCATAGTCTTCCAAGGAAATACCAAACTTGGCGCGAATGTTGGCGTTCTTGATCGTTCGACGCAGCTTATCCGGATCTTTCTTCCATTTCGCAATTCGCTCGGCCGGCCAGTCTCTAGGATCCCTTCGGGCCTCGCGGGCTTTGGCTTGTTCCGGATTAGCACGATCGTGTTCTGCTGATTTCTCTGCAGCGCAGACACGACAGTAGCTCTTCCTATAGAGTTTGCTATGTCGCTTAGACCCCACGTCGAAGTCATCACTATTGCCTTCTCGTCCGCACTTGATACAGGGACGAGTCCAATCTCCTGCCTTCTCCCAAGAGTCAGCGAACTGTCCAGCGGCCCTGTAATCCTTGGCTTGGACATTCAAACAGTCAGAGCAGGCACCTCTACGGTATTGCCCTTTCTCTGTGATCTTAGTGGCAGTGAAAAGAGCCCCGTCAGCCGGAGACTGACCGCACTTAGAGCACGGCCGATCCCAGTTTCCTATGAGGACAGTAGACATCTAGTAGACGCCTCCCTTGGATCCGATCCCAAGAGCCTTCAAGAAAGCAGCAGCTCCTTGAGTTCCTTCTGGAGGAGAAGAAGTTTCCTTAGGCTTATCACCTATGGCTTTCCGCCACTCTCCAGTGATCCGGTCCATGGCTTTCTTCTCTCCTTGGGCGGCGATCATCCTGACCCAGGCGTTCTCTATCTTCTCTTGATAGACCAGCCTTGTCATTGAAGTGGCTATCGCATTGAAGGAAAGAACATCCATACCAGTCACCGTTGACAGCTCCCAGCCAGTTTGGGTAACCAACCAGAGTGCTTGATCTTCGATCTCCTTCCAGGAACTGTCTCCTGAGATGTCGCCTTTGTCTTTTAGCTCAGTTCCGGAGAGTTCTGGGCGGTGCTTTCGCTCGTGGGCGAGTCGCCGGTCTCTGAGTTTATTGACTCGCTCATCGCTTCGGGCCCAGGCACGGGAATGTCGCCGAGTCCTCTCAGGTTCAGCTTCTCCCCCAGCAACTCCTGAGCCCGTTTCGCGAAAGGGCCGAATACCTTGGCGTTGGCTTTGACTAGTCCTTCGATCATCATGGTCATGGTTTCTAAATCTAGACCGGGGAACTCTTCATCTCCGATCTTGCCACCATCCATAACCGCTTTGACGACAGAGAGGTCTCTGGCCTGCCCGCGGTTGAACTCCTCTCGAAGGGAGTCGACGATCATCTCGCCTACGAACATACGCATGTCGTCAGCGAAGAAAGACTCGAATGCGGCCTTGATGGCGCTATCGATCTTTTCCTCTCGGAACTTAGCTAGTTCGGGCGCTACTGCAGACACCTGGGAGGTGACACGCTGCTCGCCGGTCTCGGGGTCTGTTGACTGATCGACCAACTGGTCGGAGTCGTTCTTGCCTCCGGTCAGAACGCGGAAGGCGGTGGAGATGGGCTCCACAAAGGTTCGCATCTTCCAGAGAACGCTGACGCTGATTGGATAGAAACGGAATCGTGCGTCCCTTACGTCGTGCTCGATGTAAGGGGGCTGGAACAGCGACGTGCGCTGAAAGAACTTGGGGGTAGACATCTGGTCTCCAAGGTTGGGGGTAGGGTCTAGGGGGTAGGGGTCCTCGAAGGACCCCTACCCTCAGCCTATCACAGGATCGGAGATCAGGGGAGGCCTCGAACTGTCACGGTCGCCCCAGTGGGCGAATCGATCACAGAGTTTTTGAGCGCCGTGCCAGTGAAGGCCATGACAGATGCCTCATTCTCTTGGATCAGGTTCAGGTCGCCGTCAGCCGCCAGGGACACCCGGTGGAACTCATAGACGATCTCCTCGTCAGCGTTCAGCGGGTTGATCGAGACGAACTGGATCGAGTAATCGACGTTAGAGCCCTGCAGAGCCTTGACACGGTCGATGGTGGCGGGGCAGCCAGCGCAAGCGTCCGAGAAGTAGTGCAAACCTTCCCCAGCGGAGATGTTAGTTGCGGTCGACAGAATGAAGATCAGTCCATTCTCCCAGTCCACCTCATAGTCCGTGCCCTCTACCAATGTGGTCGCTCCGGCGAGCTCTTCCAGGTGGAGGTCGTCATCTGCAGCTACTGGGGAGTTGACCGGGTCCATAGAGAGGGGATCACCAGTGCCGTCATAAGCGGTCAGGAGCTGATACCAGCGTCCCAGCACGACTCCACCGGCTGCCACGGAGACAATGACGATCTCGGACATGGCGGCCCCTACGCCAGCTACAGCTGGGTTGGTCAGGCTCTCGCCGATGCCGCTGTAGAACAGCGTCAAGTTGTCAAACGACACCTCGTCGAGTGAGAAGGACAGGCCGATCTCGCGGGAGGTGATGGCTCGGGCATCAACCTCAGAGAAGCCGGATAGCGAGCTACGGTGAGTAAACTCTTCGACTTCGAGGGTGGTGGCGAACGCGGGAGCGTTACCAAGGTGACGGTATCCTGAGTTGTCAGGGAGACCCACGATACCCGTAGCGGTAGTCGCGGCGTTGACGGCGAGAAGAACTTTGCCACGTCCCAAGACGTAGAATTGCGTGTTCGGGACGCCAGAAATATTGAAGCCCATTGTTTTAGATCCTCGGGTTGATCACTGCGGGGATAGCTCGGCAACGAAACGCCATCTGGCCCGGGTGCCGGTCGAGCCTCCCTGTCGGGGTGGATGAGTGATCTCTTCCAACTCCTCCAGGAAGATGTCTACCTGCTGGGGCCTGTCGTCTGTTGCGTCGCGGGGAATGCGGAGGGGATTTCTGGAGACGAGTTGTTCGAACTCCTCTACAGATGCTGCTCCGTTGAAAAAAACGTCTGCGATCCAGGTCCAAGATGATCTCTCGGTGAATCGGGACTGTCTGTTCCGAATTGACTGCACGAATGCTGAGGACCGTTGGTCTACCTTGATGGTCCTGGGCCGCACAATCTTGGTTGTAGTTATACGAGTTCTGGAGTCTATGTAGGTAATAGCCCTGAACTTGAACGACTCGATCGATCCCATGATCGATGCATGGATCAAGTCTCCATACGATGCCATCTCTAGCTCTCCTGCAGAACATTGATGATCTCTAGCTCTTTGTCGGTTGGAGCTTTATCTCGCTTTTGATGATTGTCTGAAGCGGAAAGGATCTGCAAGTTATGGTAACGATGGGATCCGCCTTTGCTAAGAGGAATGATATGGTCAACATGGACATTATCTCCGTGCTCTCTTAGCCAAGCTGCTATTCGGTAGACTGCTTTGATTTGAGTTTTCTCTGCTTCTGTAATTTCAGCCGGGGTCTGATTCTTTTTGAGGATTCGCCTCTTAGCTGAGGCTGAAGCCATGTTCAGTCTGTAGCGCTCTCTATTATCGATGGCCCATTGTCTAGCTCGTTTGCGAGTGCGCTCTTTCGGTTCCGGGCTGTTCTGATTATGCATTCTACACTTGTCCCGATTGGCTTTCTTCCATTCGCGGGCTTTTTGTAAACACACTTCTTTGTTCTTGTAGTAATGCTTTAGGGACGCCTTTTTGATAGCTGCTGGGTTTGAAGCACGATACAAAGCCTTCCGTTCTTTATCACAAGAACCACATGCAGACATACGTCCATCTTTAGCAGACGGCATTTTGTAGAAATCCTCTAGAGGTTTCTCAATTCTGCATACTGTGCAATTCTTCACACCACACCATCCGTATCCGACTTTGTAAATCGGCCCGGATCTCCATAGAGCTGGGCATTTTGCCCGATGAGAGTGCCCAGAGGGAAGGGCCTGCCACCAGCCATCTTGCTTTGGGTGAAGACCTTGGCCGAATCGACTGCCCCGAGCTCCACCTCTCCGGCCAGCAGGGGTAGCCAGTTCTCAATCTGAACAAGGCACCGATCTCTCTCGACAGAGATACGGTCGGGGTCGATAGAGCGGAAAGCCGCTTCAGTGTTGTAGGCCTCTAGGTCGTCCCCCGAATTGTCGAAGAACTTGATGGGCAGGGTTCGAGTCAGCTCTACCCAGACCCACTTAGACTCGATCTCTTCTGCTAGGGACCTAATGATCTCATCATTGGTGGTAGGGTTGTCTATAGAAGTAAAAGCCAGGAGTTCTGCTACCCTCGTCACCCCCAGACGGGTGTAGAAGTTGGTTCTGACCACCCGCGTCGCGCTATCGATCAGCGGCTTCGCAGCATCATCCAACCCTACCCCGCCTAGGCGGAGACGGCCCCTAAGGGCATCCATGTCGACCAGGAATAGGGGAGCAACGGACATCAGGCGTCTTCGTCCTCGTCCTCGTCATCGAGCTCATTCACGAGCTCCATGTCCTCTTCGAGCATCTCGGTGCCGTCGGCGAGGTCTGAGTTGTCGACCATGGGGAGGGAGTTGTCCAGCTCCTCAGTCATCTCGGCCAGCTCAGCCATCTCCTCTGCGGAGACGGTTGCAACAGAGAGAGCTACCTTGCCGTCCTCTTCAGGGATGCCTTCCCTTTCGGTCTCGACTTGTTCGTTGCGAACTTTGCCTAGTTCCTGGTGGATATCAACAGTGTTGCCACTAGTCGACCTGATCGGAGGCGGGAGATCGCGAAGGGTCTTGGAAGTGGACAGCGCCATGTCCCGGGGGACTGGCACCGCGCCGACGCTACGGTCCCTCTTGATCACTCGGCCGGTCTGGTCGGAGATGACGCGCCTGCGGCGCTTACTCACCTTCCCATCGAGGATGAGTTCCTTCAGGGCGAGCTTACGCCCCTTGAACTTGGCCAGAGGGATCTCCTCTGAGGGCATGTAGATCTTGGTGTCGATCACTACGGAACCAACGTCCGTCACGAATACTTGGTCTTGTTCTTGCATTGGTCTAGGGTCTGTGCAAAGGGTTCATTGATAGAAGGGGGAGAGGATTTCCACCCTCTCCCCCCTCAGGAGTTCAGTCAGAGAAGGTTTACGGTTGACCGAATCAACCCGAGACTACCTTCATTGACACCATCGAATCGGGGCGCCGCGGGACTGGAAGCGGCCGAGCGGCGACGAGCTGCCACCACACCGACGGGTCTTCCTCGACCCAGCTCTTGGAGAACCGGCGCCGCTTCAACTGACGGGCCTGGAGGGCCGTGATGTCGTTGATTGGGCCGTAATACATGACGTTATCGGCCTCTGGCATGACGGAGAGGAACTCCGCATACTTCGGGCGGATGAGGTCGAAGCTGGATCCACCGACCGAGGTCGAGCGGGTGTAGCTCCAGACAGCAACGCCTGAATACATGCCAAGGAAGATCGAGCCGTCAGCAGTGAACTGCTCGTTGAAGGTGACCTGCCCAGCGGAGAGGTTACGGATGTCCAGGTCGGCCCGGACTCCATCGCTCTTCATGAAGGACGTAGTCGCCTCAGATCCCAGGAGGACGTGAGTCAGACCGAGTCCGACGTCATCAGCGATCAGCTGCTTCGCAGTATGGAAGTCATCGCTAGGGATGCCTGCCGCCAGATCCCAGAAGTCCACCAGAGTGACGTCGTGCGACGCGGTCCGAGGATAGATGACCTCAAAGGCCTCCTCCTCGTCCACTTCGTAGGTGACGCTTCCTCGGAGGGCCTGGGCGGAGAGATACTCCTCAGCCTCTGTGACCATGTCGTTCAGGCGCTGAGAAACGCGACCGATCTCGGCCTGCGCTCCCTCCAGAACGTCGTCCTCCTCCACAAAGATGCCAGCGCCGATGGCACGCTCCAGGATCAACTCGCTGGGCTCCAGGTGACGCTTGACCCGGATGTGGGAGACGGTGACGTTCAGTCGCTGCTCCTGGTAAGGCGTGATCTCGATTGCCTCGCCGGTCCGGCGGGCAAACGGAGACACGACACGATCACCGATGAGGATCGGGATCTCGAAAGTTTCCGCAGCCTTGAGCTCTTCTGTAGAGAAGACCAGACGCCGGATGAATTGGTTGGGGCTCTTGAGCTCGTTGACGAGCGCTGTGAGAGCGGCCCAACTGACGATGTCCTTGGTTTCAGCCATTTTAGGTTCCTGTTTTTCAGTTGGTCAGCTCACGGAACGCGGGTCAGACCACGAATGTCCAAACCCTTGTCTCGGAGCGAGGGATCTCGAAGGGCCGCATCCATCTCTGCTTCAGAGGGGGCTCCAAAGAGAGCCAGAATGGTGCGGATTGCAGCAGTGTTGACATCGTCGCGATAGGCAACACCCCGTCGCAACATCATGCCCAACACTTCATCAGTAGCGTCGAGGAGAACACCCATGTCGCCGTTCGCCGCGGTATCCGCGGAGTTGGCTTCGAGGATGAATCCTACGATCTTGTTTGTGCCGTTCTGAGCGGTGCCAGCATCGGAAGTCGCCAGAACGTGCGCGGCGCCAGTCAGACCACTCAGGTCGAGATCGACTGAGGGGGCTCCCGCAGCTTCGTCGAACGTGATGGTAATGACCGCAGATGCGTCGCCCAGGTCAGTGCCTGTGGTAGGAGCAGCAGTGGCCGAGTAGTCCTTGCCGGCGTCAGCCAACAGGGCCTGGAGCTCAGTTTCCAGAGCCGCAGCAGTCACGTCGAACACCGCGACCATCGAAAGGCCGTCAACCATGAGCACGAAAGTTCCAGCAGTGGCCGGGATACCGTCCGAGGTAATGGTGTAGACCGCAGCGTCACTGGGCTGGGTCCAGGGCACCCAGAAGTCCGTCGAGTTGTTGAAAGCGATCGGGGTTCCAAGCGGGAGTAGCTCAACGCCTGCCGAGGCGGCCAGTCGAATACGCTGGGTTCCACCATTCTGGCGTGGGGTGAGCCGGGGAGTCTGAGCATTTGTCTTGCTGCTCAGGAGGGATTGGGGCTTCAAAGGCATGATTTGTTCTCCTCTTTAGGAGACCAGCGTCAGCTGGCCATCCTCCGGGTCTTCATCTTCTTGGCGATGGCCAGACCGAGAGCGGCCTGATCCTTCTCCTCTTTGGAGACGCCTTGCATCTGCGGGCCCGTGACGGGAGTCTCGGGATCGGTGGACTGGCGGCTGGACTTCTCCAGCTTCTCAACGCGGGCATTGGCCTCGTCGCGCTCCCGAACAGCCTTAGCCAACTCGGTCTCGTCTTCGGTGCCTTCGTCGTTCTTCTGCTTCGCGAGCTCTGCGGCCTCTTCTGCCGCCTTCGCATCTGCCTCGACCTTCGCCTTAGCATCTACCTCGGCCTTCGCCTTCTTGGCGTTATGGGCCATCAGCTTGGTGATGTCTGCCGACTTGGTCAGATCCAAGCTAGCGATGAACAAATCGTCCAGATACTTCTGGAGATCTGCATTGTCAGTCAAGTCAGCCGGCGGGTCGATGACCGGGGCTACAGCGGCCGGCTCAACGGGTTCCGCCGGGGACACGTTCGGCTTCAGGGCGTCTACAAGAACGGAAGCGATTCCGTCCGTGAGCTCCTTGGCGAACTCTTTTCTCTCTTCGGGGGTCATGAGAAAATCCTCGGGGTCATTGGGGGTTTGGGGGGTAACAGACTTGTCGATCGGAGTGAACTCGGCTCGACCAGCCATGGAAACCCCGTTCCATTCGCCGGTATCATAAGCGGCACGGAGCTCGGGGTCTAGGATCTTGAGAATAAGGCCCCACGATCCTGCGGGGTCAATCTCTACTCCCTCACTGGTGCGGATACCCCTAAACTTAGGGTCTCCCGGAGGGACAATATAGTGTTCGGCGATGGATACTTTGTCCGAGCTCTGGGGCTTACCATTGTGCTCGATATCGATATGTCCACCGTTAGGGAGGAAGCCGTGCGCCATCTTACGCACTTCCTCTGCCGTCATGATGTCGCCTTCATGACAGGGCAGGTCAGGCACCCAGACCAGCGTATGGAGGAGGCCTTCCTTCTCGTCCATCTTCGTCAAAGACGAGGTGAACTTGAAGCGGCCGTCACTCTTCATCACGGTCTCGATTCCGTTCATTCCCCTGCGACAGAGGCTGACGAACCCGATCTCCCCGTTTGCCATCTGCTGCCGGGCGATGCGGGCCCCAGGGCCTTTATCGTCTGAGCGCACGATGGCGAGAGGGTCTTCGTCGATCAGCCCTGACTCGATCTGATCTCGCAGAGAGGCCACCATGCTTGCGAGCTCGTCAGGGTCTACAGAGTGATCGTGATCATTAGCTTCGCCGATGCGCAGCTCCCCAGTCTCCATATTCAAAGTGAATGGATGACCGTGGAACCCCTCGCTCTGGTCGCCAGTAGACAGGGACGTTTCTCCGACTACGTTACCGTCCCGAGCGTCTAGGACGAAGATACGTGCGGAATGAGAGTGACCTGTCCTGTCAGGGGAGGTCATAAGGGCTAAAGAGCCTGGGGACTTCACTAGTCCGCCACGGCCACTGCCTGTGACGATCGTCTTCTCTGTTCCCATGGTCGGGGTTGGGAGGCTATGGTATTCTACACTGGACAGCTGTCAACCCGACCGAAAAACTATCAGGGCCCCGTCTATGACAAGTCCCCTACGCTCCAGAGGCCGCTTCTCTAAGCATATGAAGGCCTCAGCACTCTCCGGCTCCCTAGGTGGAGTCCATACAGTAAGAAAAATAGTCCATGATTTGTGGCCTAAGCTGGATCCAGGGGTGGGGGCGCTCCAGGCCATCCTGAAATCTGTGACCGATGCGGACCCGTCAAGGCAGGCAGATCAGGCCGGCGAGCTCGTCCTCCCGTTCGATTTTGGCGCAGCTACCACCTTCAGGATCCACAATGTCCACCACGCTGCCTGTGTGAAGCGCCGGAGAGAGGCCATGGTGGGTCTCGGCCACGTTATCGACGAAGAGAAAAAGGAAGCCGGACAGAAGCAGTCTAACGTTGCGCTAACGTTGAACAACAAGAGTCGTAAGAGTTGGCAGACTACCATCACTCAGGCAGCAGAGGACTACATCACGGTTGGCAATGCTTACCTAGAGGTAGTGAGACCAAGCGGTTCGGGTTCTCCCATTTCCGGGATACATTACGTTCCTGCTTGTAACGTGCGGATCGTTCTCGAAGACGATAGAGGAATCAATCGACACTTCCGTGTCCTGAACGGTAGCTCTCGCGCTTCAACTGGAGGAAGGGCCACAGACAGAGGTGACTTGATCATGGCTGAGTTCGGCGACCTCGCCGATCTTGAGCGCCGTGCAAAGGAGCCGTTGCCTGGATTGACTCGGCTCGAACGGGAGCGTGGCGGTTTTTCAGAGTTGATCCACATCCCTCAACCGACAGCTGGACAAGATAGATGGTATGGGTTCCCGGACTGGTTGGCAGCCACTGGATACGTAGAGCTGACTCAAGCGGCACTGCAGTCTCAGTTTGACCTCTTCTCAAACAGAGGTGTCCCAGAGTTCCTGTTATTCTTGCTCGGAAGTAAAGTCAACGATAAGACTTGGGATGAGATGAGCACGGTGTTTGACGGCTACGTCGGCTTAGGAAACCAGCACCAAAGTTCTATGTTCAATCTGCCTGACCCAGACATCAAGGTTCAGGTGGAAAGACTGGCTCTTGAAGGGATTGCGAACGGAACATTCTTCAAGGACATGATGGAGGTTCTCTCGACCACGATCGTGTCAGCACATGGTGTCCCGCCCAACCTTGCTGGGATCGTCCTACCAGGGAAGATTGCTGCTGCCAATGAGATCTCTGCTTCAGTCATGGGTTTCCAGACCCTAGTGGTAGGACCTGCACAGGTCCACTTCCAAGAGATCTTGGGGTGTGCCTTGGGCAATCCTCTGTTCAACCAAGGGCTTGAGATCCCGGCAGCCCCTGCGGACTCTAAGGAGCTCTCGCCGGATGCCGGCCGCAGGCTGCAGTTTGCAGACTTCGAGTTCAACACGATTGTCGCTGCGATGGGCTTGGCCATGGAGACCCTCAGGCCAGTGGATAGTATGGAGCGTATGAGGGATGAGGCCCCTGAGGCAGCAGCCCGAGGGCGAGATCCAGGAGCCGGCACCTTGAGGGATGGTCGGAGCGACACCCAGGACGTGACCCAGTCGATGGACTATAGGGTCAGAAAGCTCTTCGAGGACAAAGACCTAATGGCTGCGGTGTTTGCAGCAGCTGCGGAGGCGCAGGCTAAGCGAAACGGACATGGCTAATGCTGATCGTTTCCTAGACAGAACTGCACTCCTCCTCTGTCAGTTGGCTCGTAGAGATACCCGTCCTAGAATCGAATCCTCAACTCTTCGGAAGGCTCTCAATTGTAGATTGGATTCTCGCCCCTCCCCCTTGGTAGCTTTGGCCAGATTGTCTGTGCCTCACTACTGGGCTGTCTATTATCACGATGGGCGTGGTCCCGTATTTCCCAGAAAGAAGAAGGTCCTTGTCTATTATCGTAGTATTGAGGATGATCCAAGAGTAACGGGAACAACCTCGCCTGAAAGATTCAAAGACACTAAGGCGCTTGCTCTCCCGCCGGACACATTCAAGAGACTAGTCAAGGCCGGCAAGATTCTTGTTCGAACCAAGTCGAAAGCGTCGACTGTTGCGCATCCTTTCTTCTCTCCCTTGAAGAGGTTTCAGACGAAGGCAGCGCCAGCAGTGAATCGAGTGTTCTCGCGATTCGTGTTGGAGGACCTACGGGACGCCGGGCTTCTGACCATCAGGGGCAGAATCACAGTCGGGCTGGGGTGATGATCATCTGACCTTCCGGAGTCTATAC
>SDBT01000672.1_pt1 | contig 54895 bp, 91 predicted proteins | sample 2277101 | NCBI WGS metagenome assembly SDBT01 (sample SAMN10404973, study PRJNA504765) | marine sediment metagenome | isolation source: marine sediment core GS10_PC15, 103 cmbsf | place: Arctic Ocean: Southern Knipovich Ridge | collected 2010 | reverse complement strand
AACATTAACCATTGCTCGATTTTGAGGATGACTTATTTCTCCGCAATAAACGATTAATGACTGTTCTGCTCCCAAAAATCGCAAAATTCGCTGCATCCCCATTGCCGAAGCTAGCGAATCTGGATCAGGATTATCGTGGCTACAGATATACCACACCTTGTGCAAATTATCTGTTACGAGTTTTATAAAAGCCTCTCGCTTTGACCTGATACGTTTGTTACCCGCAGAATCCATAGTTTAATCCTTATAAATATTTTAGTGCATTATGCAACTTCCTCGGATTTCGTAGTGCAAACTCCGCAACCGCATTATGGACAGCTTGATTGAATGCATCAAAATCTATATCTGTGATATCTTCGAGATTCTCAAAAGTATCTGCCCAATCACTCAAATTATCGTCAACAATCTGAAGGGTTACGTGACTCCACGTCTCTTTGTTATTGAATGCCCTCTCCGCTTCCTCATCACTTGTAGTGCCATATCTATCAGCCATGCTGGCAATATAACCCTCTTGACAGCCTTCTCGAAACGTTATTGAGTCACCGCCAGCTCTTTTTCTTAATTCAGCGTCTACGAGATGACGAAATGCAGCCAATACCTCGATCGTAGTCATAGACGGAATCACTTCCATTGTGGTCATGATTATCTCCTTTCGCCCAATTATACGATATGGAAAGAGGGGAGGCCGAAGTTAGTCGCCGAAACGACTCGAAAAGATTGACGAGAAAGACGTTTTACTGCTTTCAGGTTACGATTTACCGTTGGAAGTCTGAATTTTACAGGCAGATCAGATCATATCCTTAACGGTATAGCCGTAGGCTCCATTAGAAGCTCGTCTCAATCTCTCCGTTCACCACGACCTCCCCCAAATGAGACTAGCACCGTGACAGTTCTGAAATGCCAGCCCTATTTGCGGTGAGGATGATCGAATGCTTCAGGCAACCCGATTGTGATCTTCGTCGTCGCGTTATGTCGATCAAGATTCTCTTGAAGAACATCCATGGTAGTCTCAAGATGGATTATCATTTTGTCAATTTCGAATTTCCGGTATGTCGCCTTATACGTCATTATGGTAGACTCAATACCGCTACCACGAACAGACCATGAAGAAGTCGGCTGCTTGCCATCCTTCGTTTCAATCTGTTGAAGAAAAACCATTTCAGTCTTTTTCTCCGCAAGACTGAACAAATCTCTTTTAATCGGCTCTGAAGCCCTGTCGATTGCGACACGCAGATCCACCAAATGAATCATGAGAGCGTTACGCACTTCCATGAGAGCCTTGACATCGACCTCTGGCTTGTTGTTTTCCATATGGCTGTTTTGTGACTGGATGTCACGCGAGACCCGATTGAGACGCGAAGCAACCCTAACCCGGTGCTTCATCGCTCTTGCAATTGTCATTTCCATAATCAAAACCTCCTAGAAGCAGGATTATACAACATACTACTTCTCAGTTCCACCGGTTTTTTCGAGAATCAACCTCAAATACTCTAGTACCTGATCCTTGTCTCCCAACCAACGAACAACACGCTCTCTGGATTCTTCAGAATTTGTCCGCATCAACCACTCTCCAATAGCCACGGCAGTACCTTGGACAATCCAGCCCTTAATGATCGAAAGAGTGATAATTAGACCAAACCACATAATGATTTGTGCGATTATGCCCACAAACGGAGCAGCATCGATCGTTTCAGCCTGTGCAAGAATATCCATGGCAATCTCCTATTCGTAGTTTAGCAACGCCCAAAAATAGCATATCGCTCGAAAATGTCAAGAAGAATTTTCAGTTTCCCATGTTTTTCGATAATACGCATGACGAGCTTCGAGTGGAGTTTTGGGATCTTGCCCAGAATCACACCACGGACAAATATCAGGCCCACCCATACTTAAACGTTCGACAGGATTACGACAGAGCATGCATTCTTGCTCAGGATCAAATCCCGCGCATACCCTGCGAAGCTGCTCAGCTTCTTTGGGATGACTCTTTGCAAATGTATTATCGTGAAAACATCCGCATTTGGCACACATCTGTCCAAGCGTCCTTAAATGCTTGGATATAATCGCATCGCCTTTCTTCTTGTTCTCTCGTTCTAATTCTTCACTTGCCGCAGCACCCTCATAGGCTTTACTGCCTTTGGCATTTTCTAACGTGAAAACGTTATCACAACTCTTCAACGGAAATCGAGTCGCGCCTTCTAGCGATAACATTATTGGGGTACCATCGACAAGATGCATATCATCTCGTTCCGCTACTTTCCACACGCAATCCTTGTACTTCATTGGAACCGCAACAACTGCCCATCCTATATCCTGCCACTTCTTTATAAACAGTTCGAATCGGTCGTTTAATGGAGAACCGGGAATGAAGTAGTTGTACTCAAGATCTATGAGGAAAAAATTAACACCTGGCCTCGACGCCATGCCAATGATGAACAACTTATCCTCATCTTCAGACATCAAGAAGAACTGTTCTTCTGTTATGTCGGTGCCGTCAGAGGGCATAAGCCAAAGCTCCTTGTGGTAATTCATTCACCATAAGTATCTTACGTCCCACAGCCTGACACTCCAATGATCGACGAATGGGCTCGACCATAGCCTTAGTCAGTGCTGATCTTCCTTCCTCGGTCTTCAATGCCTGGCTTATAATAAGCTCTTTGCATTTATTGCAGAGTTTCTTTCTCCTGCCATCTCGCCCGACTGAGCATCGACATCCACTAAACCAAATTGTCAGTCGTTGCCAACACTCATGAAGAAACCCAAGACCTACCGTCGAAGTCACGATACTAGTCGATGAAGCTCCGACTATAAACATTTGTAAGAATTGTCGTCTGTTCATAACTACCCCGCTGACTCAGGACAATCCATGTCAGCCCGCAAACGCATGCCCAAAGTCATCCGCTCTGACTCTTTCTCTTCGTCGTCTAGTCGATTGAACGCTCCGCCAGCTTCCATCTTATCTAAGATTTCAACTACTTTTTTCGAGCATTCGATGCACATTTTTTCTTCCAATCACAATCACAACAACGTGAGTTTTTGCGTTCGTGTTTATTTCCGCAGTCACAGCAAGTCTTCTTTATATCGTCCTCTGTGACGCCGTGAACTTTCATCAAACTCTCAAAATGAGAGCCACGGGTCGGCGGAGGAAGATCTATAGGAGCTTGTCTTTCCTCAACACCGTCATCAAAGCGACCGCTGGACGGTTTCCAAATTGTTGAAAGCGTATCACTCATCATTGTGTCAAAAGTAGTCCCGTTGATCTGGCTCACGGGACTAGAAAAGCCTCCTCTGGTGATACGCTCAAGAGGTAAAGCGTCCGACGTTTTGGCAGACACCGGAAGCGCCATCCTTATTGTAGCAGGAAAAGGACCAACCCGCAGAAGTTTACGTCATCTGGGACGCCGAAGGTAACAAGGACAGTTATTTTCCACCCTTCCCTCGAACGTTCGCGAAAGGCACGGGGCAGGAGTCGAACCTACACCGCACTATAACTGGCATATTATCATCTCTCCAGCGGATGTCAACCACAATGTTGCAATAAATCGCCATCAAGAATAAACTTGGTCTTCAGCTTCTTCAGGGTATCTGCCCGAAGTTGCGAAATACGAGACTCACTATATCCGAGTAATTTGCCGATGTTTTTCATGTTCATACCACCAATATAAGTGCCGAAAAAAATGACTTTTTCTCTGGAACTGAGACCTTTTCCTAACGTCTCCTCTATCCACTCTAATGAGATAGTATCGTCAGGATTCGGCGAACATTCGTCCTCCCATTCTATTTGATCATCTCGCTGATAGCGAAGTGGTATCGCATCCATAGAAACCGTAACTCCATGAAGAGATAACAGAGATAGTTCTTGATACTTAGAAAAACTCAACCCCATTTCGTTAGCTATTTCGCTATCAGTAGAACTTTCCTGAAACATCTGATCAACAACACGTTGCCTGTGAACCTCAAACTTGCGTACAGTCCGTGTTTGATGATCGACTTCACGAGCCCAATCTAAAACTTCTCCGCGAAAACGAATAGCCAAGTATGTAGGAAATCTTGAGTGTTTTGGGCTGAATGCCTCGACAGCTTTAATTAGACCTACGCAACCAGCATTATATACGTCCTCATATTGAACAACAGCACCCATGCGTCTTAACATATGCCGAGCATGGTGTTCAAGAAGAGGCAAATAATGCATAACCAATGCATTGCGGTTGGTAGTGCTTTTTTCGCGCCAGTATCGCTTCCATAGTGTCTTTTCGGTCGTCATACTACACTATAGATAGTGAAACGACGATCGTCAATTAATTTGCTAGCGTAACTGCCATGCCAAGTCGCGGAGCATCATTTTGATCTGTCTTCGTCTTCGTCTTCGTCTTCCGTCTCCGCTTGATTGTTTGATCCATTTTGATCCATGCCGAATGATCTCCGCCTAATATCGACGCAAGTGAAATATAACCAATCGGCTTCCAGGAAGGAGAAGGGCGGGACTTAGCTGTACAAACTTCCCATTTCGACGAACCGCGTTTATTTTCCCAAACTTCTGTTCGCGCCCGAGATAGAATCTTCTCTCGTATTTTGGTGATGTCTCGCTTTTTTTGATGACGATCAAGAACTCGCATAGCGAGTTTCTTATCTCCTCCAGTCTCGTCTTCCACTATTTGATCGAGAAACGAACATAGTTTCATCAAATTGTGAATACGATTCATCATCTTCTCCTCTATGAACTAAGATATCTTACACCGCACCGCAGCGTAGAATATATCACAAATTCACAGAGAAGTCAAGCCATAATTCATTCTCCTGTTAATATCTTTGAAAAGGTTACATCTGGGTCAATAGGTGCATGTTCGAAAGTTTTCGGTCTGTACTTTGACTCCTTTTTAGTCACAAGTGATTTGAGTTTTCGGATATTTTCTGGAGTCAGTTCTTCTAACTTCGCAGCACATTCAAGGGCGTTGTTCCAGTCGTTTTGTACTTGTTTCCAGAAGTAAGAATTCGGCCACGTTTTCGGGTGATTTTGAGCCATGTATTGTTTGAATGTTTCGTTCATAATTATATGTTCAGCTGTAGCTTCGCAGCCTCGGACATCATCTCCGGAGTCCAGGTGGGGTCCCAAACGATTTCGACCTTCGCTTCAGTGACACCCTCAACTTCAGCGACCTTCCTTTCAACATCACCGGGAAGGCTTCCAGCAACAGGACAGGCTGGTGACGTGAGAGTCATCTCGATATTGACCTTGCCGTCACCAAGCACATCGATCTTGTAAATCAGCCCCATCTCGTAGATATTGACTGGAATCTCCGGATCAAAGATAGTTCTGATGGTCTCGATTATTTGCGCTTCGACTGCTTTTGCTTGAATCTCTTCAATGGGATTTTTGAATTCTGTGGATTTTTGCATCATAAGTCACGAAACTTAAAGTATTGAACAATCCTCCAGAATATATACCGTCCATATATGCCGTACATAGTTAATCCTCCTTAAAAGTGGATTATTGGGTTGCCAGGGATTCGAACCCTGAATCTCACTGCTTAAAAGGCAGGTGCTGGACCAATTCAGCTTGCAACCCGCAAATAGGGGCAGTGAGATTCGAACTCACGACTCTCGCATTAAAAGTGCGATGCTCTGACCAGACTGAGCTATACCCCCGCAACAAGCGAGGGCATAACCCTCGCTACAACTGTTTCAACGTCTGTTTGTATTTGTAACGCATCATCATTTTTCCTTAGTCGTCACCATACGGAGCCGGACCGTCGTCGCTACTATAGTCGCTTCCAGCATACTCGCTACCGTCGTAACTCGATGCAGGTGCAGCTGTTTCAACATCTATTGGACGAGAAGCAATTGTCTCGCTGCCAACTGCCTCAGCCACAACTCCACTGCCAACAATCGGCGGATCATCAGCAACCGGAGAGTCAAAAACCGCTTCCTCTGTTACTTCCTCAAGAACTCCTCCATCATACTCCTCACCACAAATTCCCGCAATGACCATCATGTCCGTGAACATATCGCCACTCAAAGTATCAAAAAGATCCCCGTTCTCATTGAAGTAATAACGTTCCGGTGCCCGCCAACCTCGATTGTTTGTCTGTCCGCTTCCTTTTGGCTTCGCCGGAGCAGCAAATGCTCCCGGACCAGCCGCACTTACACGACCAAGCTCATTCGTTTCTCCATGCATTCCGCACTCATTTTTTTGTTCGTCGCTTGGCGAACGTTGAGTAAAGTAAATCAAGATAGCGCCACAGGCTGCTACCACCGCCGAAATCAACAATATTTGTACCGGGTCCATATTCAGTCCTTTCCAGAATTTCGCGAAATAAGGATTGTCAGCAATACCGTTACTACTGCAATCCCTATTATTGTACCATTCGATGTCCAAAAACTTGCCACGGTAATCTAGCAATGCACTCCCTTATCCATAATGGCAACGACTGGACTCGAACCAGCGACGCTCGCCTTTTCAGGGCGACGCTCTACCAAAATACTGAGCTACGTTGCCTACTTGCGTCGAGCCAAACTCTTCAACATGTCGCGAATCAGAGCAAAGAATCCAGCAATCAACTGTATTTAAAAGTTTTCATAATGGCCTACGTTGCCTTTCGCAATTCGCTTGGATCGTAGTATCCAATAGTCCCATCTTCATGTTCGACTGCGTAACAAAGACCATGTGAATCATGATGCATGATCACGTCTCCTGTTACTCCCCACTGACGACTATGTAATGCCTCTTCACTCCAATCGTCAATCTCGGGATTAGCTTCAGTGGTAACAACCTTCGTTCCATACTTAATTGGCGGCCAACTCATCTCTTGACTCCTACGAAGGAATTAACGTAAAATACGGAAGACAAAGTCGGTCAGGTCCACAGTCAATTAACGGCAAACACTCCAACTGACATGGACAATTTAGATCTTCTAGAAGTCGTCCATAGTACCGAGCGTGATTCACCGTACAACCACATGCAAGCACAAGTATCACAAGAACTCTTCCCATAAAGATCGTTTTCCAACGCTTGTACCACATAATCTGCACCTCCCTCTGAGCTATGTCCCCAAGACTCAATGCCATGACCTGTTTGGCCATGTCTTTTATTAACGGCAATATAGCATGTGTTTCGCTATCCATTATGTTTCCTTCAAACGACTTCGAATTTTTGGGCAACTTCCTGAGCCCTCTCCAGATCCATTGGATTTCTTGAGTTATGCAACGTAACTTCGATAAATGCCCTTCTTTGTGCATAAGTCGTATCATTGTCCCATGCTTCGTTCACAGCAATCATGATCGGATCATCATTGGACAAAGGCTTCTTAGTCTGCATGTCAATCAGTGCGGGACGGCACCCAGAGCAATTGTCACAGAACTCATGATCCTCCATCATATTACAATTCCGCCTTTTTCTCTTGTCTGGTCTTACCTAGCCACTTCCTCGAAGTTCGGCATATTCCACACCTTGGACGACCGCAATCAAAAGGATGCATATTCCTGCATCTTCCGATGTAGCGGTCATCAGCCCATTCGAGCATACCACTCCATCGCATTACTTCCTTACGTCGTGCGACTATACGAGCAGTACGTCGTCTTCTCTCTTGTCTGTCCATTGTTCACTCCTCCTACGCCCGTCACCATGACGGGCCTCGTAGGTAGGAATGAACTTCTGTTTCTTATTCTCATCTTTCTAGCCAAACCAATTCAGTTCCTAACCAAAACAAACTCAAATTGCGACCCCATCTGATAATTTTCGGAAGAAATCGAAATCTAGGATAACCTCCACCAAAGACTAATCGATGAGGAATAATCGCTTTTCCTCGAATCCGCCTATTGATAATCTGATTAGTCATTCTCATAATGGGAGCAGAGGGAATCGAACCCTCATCTTTCTGATTAAGAATCAAAAGCTTTGCCGAATTAAGCTACACTCCCTAATTGTTATTGTTCTTCACTTTTCCACAAGACGGACATTTTGTTCCATCTGTGGAATCCCATTCATGTTTGCAATCAACGCATCTCCAACGAGTTAACCCTTCCTCTGTCACATCGTATACTTCCGGATTTTCACAACATGGTTCATTGCAGGTTTTTGCCTCACCATCATATTCGATGTTTCGAAATTTATGTCCGCAAGAAGCACATTGATATTTTCGGTCATCAACATGATATCCACAAACCATTTCATGCCCCATATAAAACAGTCTGGGAATGGCTGTTGCAGGTAATTTCCCTGCATCAACCAAATCTGCTATGTGTCCCAATTCTTTTACTGCGTCAGGATGCATAGTCGCCTCCAGCGATAAAAAGGATCAAGAAGATAATCAACCAGTAGGCAATTACCAAGCATAAATTGCGTTCGTTACGAAGCCTTAATACAAAGTTCAATTGCGTCATCTTAGCAGTCTGCTTTTCAAACTTCTCGTTCTGCATTTATGTCCTGCCAATCAGTTCAAAAGATACCAGACTATCATTCACATGTATCTTAGAAATTTCATATCCAACATCACGTTCTAGGCGTCCATCCCATACGAGACACTGAATCTCAGCATCTTTATCCGTATTATCCAGTTTATCTCTCAACTCTTGTATTCCTTTAGCATTATTTTTGCGAATGTCACTTGATTAACATTCGTGATAAAATCTTCGATTGTTTCTTCGAGCGTTTCTTTAAGTTCATCAGAAAACGCACATAAAGAGACGGCATGTCCAGCGCAATATCCCATATTGAAGAGACATTGCATCCGTCTCCGTTCTTTTGGAGTAATTATCTCTCCAGTAGCTTCGATCCCTTCTATAAGAGCGTTTAGAACTCGTTCTTCAGGCTTCATGTTCTCTTCCATCGCTCTCAATCCTTCTCGCCGTCTTTGTCCAAGTCAGCCATTCTTTCATACTCGCCTGTTTTTGATCACTGATCTCATCATGCTCTACATAAGCCCCTTCAGGTTCATCATAGAGAACTTGGTACAAAACGCATTGATCGGTGGCATCCAATACTAAACGCCGCTCTATTCTCCAATTGTGATCACCACGAACATCACGCTCGTAGATTTCGCCTTTGATGACCCTATTCCTAAAAAATATAGCCGCCCAAGAATGAACAGGATAATCATTCTCTACCATCGATCCCATTGTCACCCAGATACAGCCCTTCTTGGCTTCAACTGAAATCGGTCTTTCATTTTCTGGTGCTGCATCCTCGAAGCATTGAATCGCTTCTTTGACACTCATTTCTTGTCCTTCGAGCCACTGTGCCGTTATTCTCAGATGCTCTGGAAACTGCACAGGGCAACCCTTCAAGCCAGGATGAGGGGCATAGAAAATCATATCACCAACACTACCAGAAACAGAGCAAATGTCAAGGGCTTTTTTTCACCAACTGTCATCTCTCTCTGCTTGATGATCTAGCCGTTGAGACTCAACTTGTTCCGTTAGTCTCCGGACATTTTGCGCAAGTTCTGCTTGTAATTCATCGCATTTCTTTTGCAATGTTTCTGCTCGTTGTCTGAGCCACTCGAACTTTGAAAAATCAGTGGCATTTTTCCATAGTTCTTCGTTCATCTTTTTCTCGCAAAACTCTTTATCAGATCACGAATGAGAGCAAAGATACCAGCAAACAATTGAGAGAATTTGAAAGTTCTCATGTTTTCCACACCAAACCTAACCCATTCCTATTACGCCACCTATGATAAACAATATCGATAATGCAAAAGCTGTAATTAACATTTCTATTCCTCCCGCTGTATTATGGACAATCTCCCAGTACGAGTATCCAATACTACACTGCCTACCGGAGATTTAGGAACATAATTGATTTTCAACTTTATTCCGAATTTCTTGGCATTTGCTTTCAAAACTCTACACATCTCTTCTCTGGACTTTCCGGTGTAGATGACATCCGCAAAACCAACATCTTCAAAACGACCGAGATCTATTGCCATCGCTCTCTTCAAGCTCTTTACCGCTCCCAAGTCGGGTTGTATTCAGTGAAACGCTAACTAATGGGACGGGCGAGATTCGAACTCGCAACCCTTCCGTTATGAGCGGAACATTCTGCCTTTGAACTACCGTCCCTATTTTCTACTCTGCCACTGAGCTATGCTCCCAATATTTCAATGTTGTCATCCCAATCTACGATCTCATATTCATGTTCTTCAAAGATCCTCATGACTTCGTCCAAACCATCCTTAGATCCAGGACTACTGGCTTCTACCCAAATGAGACCATCTTTGAGGGATTCCATCTGTCGTCTAGAGATAATATAGCCATCTTTATACTTCAGCATGGCTTTGGTTTTGTTCGCCATTAATCCTTACTTGCATTTTCTTTCTTTTGGCAAATTTCCGCGAAAATATTGATCCGGGTTTCTATTCTTAACCCAACTTAGATACTTCTGAACATCTTTATTTTCTTTCAGAGCTTCAACAGAATTCAGCTCTCTCGCCAGTTCCTTGTTTGTAAAGAGAGCATGCAATTGTCGATGACAAGTTCGACATATCTTTTCTGTTGTTTTGCCACCGCGAGATTTCGGAACTAAATGATGCTTTGTCAAGTTACAAAGCAACATATTTCGTTTACACAGCGGGCACGGATCTCTTGTTTCAGTCGTCACCATCTACGATCTCTGTTCAATAGAATTGCAACTATACCGAGTAAGAGTGCCAATGACATAGAATGAATCGCCGCAGTTGAATTTATCGGCATGGCCCACATACCGCCAACCATGATAAGGAGTGCAACAATAACCACCCAAGCTGTTGCCAATGCTTTCACTACATCTCCTTCATGGGCAAACATCCGAAATCCTCGCAAATCAAGATAGCAACAATAAAACTTCCGCTGATGAGAATTGCCAGGAAGGATAATCTAGTGATCCACATCGTTTTCATTTTGGCTCTCTTTTATTGCATGTAACAATCCTTTGGGGTCTCGCTGCTTGGGACGTTTCCCTTCTTCGATTTCTTTGAGGACTTTTTCCAAATCCATAATATTGGCTTCCTTCAAGAGCTTTGCATTGTCCTCTATCCGATCCAACCATGTGCTATGACTTCCGCACATTCCGTGGGCTGCATGAGCGATGCAATAGACATCACTTATAAAACGCTCCAGCTGCGTTGGAGGTTCTTTCGAATTTGGACTTCGTTCAAATTCAGCCATGCCGAGCGTCATTGCATCTATAACAAGTAACGCTCGTAGCATCTTTTCCTTTTGATCGCAGTCATGTATCGGTTTCATGTAAATCCACCTTGTTCGTCACTTTAATCAAAGCGCGGTAAACGCCGTAATATGGGCCGATCTCTTTATTGAGTTTTGTAGCGTATCGCTGTGCATCTTCCTCAATGCGGTACGGCTGGCAAGTCTTTGCGATCTTCGGGAACGTACCGTCCCTGCGATCAGTCATGACGAGGAAAACTTCAGTTTCAATTCCTTCACACATCATCCTGCCATTCAACTATAGTATATCCCTTGGATCGAAACAAAGCAACGGTTTTCTCAACACTCTGGTTACTACAGCCATGTCGCCACTGAACACCTCTTCCATCTTCACCGTCAAATTCGAATCTTGACGATTCATAGTTATTGTCTAGTTGTTTCACCATGGCACGACGTCCGTGACTCTTGAGTCTAAAACGAGCAAAGAAACCAAAACAAGCAAAGAAGCCAGAAAAGCTCATGAGCCACCTATAAAAAAACCCCCAACCAAAGGCTGAGGGTCAGATTCGCCATGATGAAAACGTACCTTATCCTCAGCTTCTCCTTTTCTTAAATATGTCGCTGAGTTTGATACGCATAGTTTTTCTCTAAAAAGTGAGCAGCAAAACAACACCGCTCGATTAGCTCGCCCCACAGACAACCCTCTAGGTTGCCCAACCGGCATAAAACCGGGGAGTCGTATTTCAGGCAAGCGTACCCCATTATACATCATTTGTCAAGACATTCCTGGAAAAAATTCAATTTTATCCTCAATACTCAAAACCGCCATTATATTGAGGCTCACGAATCACCACATCGCTCTCTAAAGAGTAACAATTCATGTTCAAAAGCGGTGGAGAATAGACATGCAACGTCACCAGATCGCCTTTTTCAAGATTCGACATCTGGTGGATGTCATCGCTTTCAGAACTAATTACATCTCCTTCTTGTGCAAATTCCGATTTTGTCGGATAAATCAATTTAGTTGGTGCAATTTCAAAAATCGTCTCAACAGCTGTACCTTTGATTATTTTAACACCACAATTTGATCCTTTATGGTCGTGGATTCGACTTCGCTGTCCGCTTTTCCAGCACAAGATTAAGGCATGATAATCGGTTCCTTCATGTAAAAGATTCCGCCGATAACCCTCTCCTGAGAATTGTACATAATTCTGTATATCATCTATAGAAATTTGAAGGTCGCAGAGATAATTTGTAATCTCGGCCATATTACGACCAGGATGATCATCCATTTGGATGAAAAATTGATTGAGATCACTTTTTGTCAACTAGTGGCTCCAAAAATTCTAATTGCTCTTCGATTTCACTTGGCATTACATCAATGACATAATCCGGTTTATGCGGCTGCCATGAATGTATCTCAGGCTGATCGGGCTTTATTACGTCTCGAATATCAGAAGTGAAATCAAGCTTAATAAACTTTATTTCCGGATCATAAGAAAGGACTCGAAGAACTACTCCTTTCTTAATATGCGTACAAAAACGATCTGTGAAGAGTTTTGGAACTCGTTCTGCACACTCGTGGAAGTAAGGACCATATTTGAACGAGACAGGCTCTTTTACCTTAGCCATCGGATAATTGCCTTCCTTGCTTTTGCTCCACTTGATCATCCGTTCTTCGGCTTCCTTGTGATATTTTTCAAGTTTAACGGCAGCCTTTTCCCAATCATCTACATTGGGATTTTGTGCAGATATTGTGTTCCAAGCCCCGATGACAAATCTCTTCCATTTTTTGGAAAGATCAAAGGCTTCCTGAGTTGTTATTTTCTCACCATGCTTCTTGAAGAATTCTTTGGTAAGCTGTTCCCAGTCACCATCTGATGGTTGTGGTTCTGAATCATATTTGGATGCCTGAAAATTAAACCATTTTCTTTCCAAAGGAGTCTTAGCTAATCTTTTTTCAACCCAAGAATAATCGAGTGGATCGAATCCCATTTTCTCGATTAATCCAGCCCTGAATTTAGCACGTTGTTCTGCTAAGTTTGTTATTTCTTTATCTTTAATTTTCTCTGGCATAACATAGCCTTCAATTTTCGCAGTTTCTAATACCTTTATCTGAAGATCAATAAGTTCACGTTGTACTTCATCAATCCGAAGCGTGTCTGCTTCTGTAGTTAATAACCAAAAGCATTCCAATCCTGTGATTTCAGATCCTTTTCGATCAAAAACAGGAATATTATGCTTTACACCGTTATAGATTATACTACGATATTCCTTGAAGCGAGCCGCTTGTTGAATGAATCCAACATCAACTTCATATATTAGGACAACTTCATCACCAAAAGACAACTTCCGACGTTTTAACATTGCATATTCTGAAAAAAAGTCAATAGTGTTTTTTGATGAACGGTGTACCCAATATTTGGCAAAACCTTGTTTTCTAAAACAAAATGGGCATGAGATTCATCATTCCATCCCATTATAACATCCTTATCAGCATTTCCAGGATCATACCATTCCTCGGAACCATCTCCACAAATCATTAGGATTCCGTATATTTCAATGCCATTGTCATCAACACCAGCAACTTCTACATTTAATTCAGAGCTATTGCCTCTCAAATGTTCTTGAGCAATTTCTTTATATGTTTCAATAGCTTCGGGAGAAATAGGCAATAAAACTTCCATTTGTTTCCCCTTAATCATCATCAAATTTGCATAACTCAACTTCAGCGGCGTACTCTTCTGCTGTACTTATTAATTCTTCCATTGTGTTAACCAGAATAACACCACGATATTCGCAATAGTGTTCAATATATGATGCCCCTTCAACGCCTTCGTCCAAACATATAATTACTTGCTTGTCTTGTCCTACTGCATCTCCAATTTGCAAACGAACAGATTTAGATGTCTGAGTTGAATTTAGATAGAAGACTACAATATTGCATTGTTCTATAAAATATAACTCCCTCGCAATCTGCTCTGTTTTATCCTCCTTAGTAAAAGTATCGAATTCTTTTAGGTACGGGTCAAATACAGAAATATCACTACTCAATTGAGATTTAAATTCCTCTCGCCACTCAGAAGTGGTTACGCCTCCAAGATACACATCATAATACATGATTTTTCTCCTTCTGGGAGCCCAATTAAAAATTGAAAGGATCAATGCTTTTCTTTGGCTTGGCAAAGTATACACCAATAACCCCTTTATTCTTGTTTGTTTGGTTCTTCTTGTTCTTGCTTCTTGATAGTTAGCTCAACTATATGAAAGTGAGTACAGTTACGGCAAAGAGGCTTGTTACTTTTTCTTTTACCGTTGTAATAATCGCACAAATTCATCTCGAACGTTTGAATACTTCGTTCATCACAATATCCGTTTAAATTGCGTCGGCGGGGCATAATGTACCTCCAATCCTGTCAACTTCCTGGTACTTGCTATTAGCAAAACAGAAGCTCAATTCCTGCTTAAAAGACACAGCACCAGCATAACAAAAATTGAGGATCAAATTTTTTTTCAAAAAAGCAGGAAACTGCTTGACAAATCTGTATAATGCGGTATACTTCTACTCTGAGCCTGGCTGTTTCAGGCTTATGGCGAGGTAACTGGTCGCTAAGGAGCAAAACCAGACAGACTGACTGACGTAAAAGAAGGTAAGAGTTATGTTCAGAAATAACAGACAACCCCGAATTTCCATGCAGCATGCAGTGGCGGTAAGTCCGTCACCAGCCGCTGTGCCCGTCGAAAATACGGGTACAGGAGGTGCGGGCATGTAGGGCCTGTGATCAAGATTTCAGCCCTGCAAGCCTGGAAACGGACTTGTGGGGCTTTTTTTATGACTGAGTCTGACATGAAGATGTACTTTGAAAAGAATGAAACGATAAGTTGCAAATGTGGAGAACAAAAGTTGAAGCAAGAAATTTTCTGCTTTTCTTGCGAAAACTATTGGGCCTCGATGGTGAGTAAATTCCACTTGCCTTTCAAGAATCAAAATGGTAGTGTTGAGTGGATGAATAAGATGTACAACGAATTCTTCAGGTTGACAAAGAATGCACTTAGGAGAAAAAACCTAATGACGCCTTAGCAAAGGAAATCGTCAAAGAATCACGAACTCCTCTTACCGACGTAAACGGTAAAAGAGTTTTGCCTGGCTGTACGATGGAAAATCCTTACGGCTGGAGATGTAAAGTTCTGGAGATTGACGATTTCATGGTTCGAGTTGATCGTGGAAATTGGACTGCTTGCATTTTACGATTGAGTATCAAAGGCGGAAAATGGCGAGTCCTTAGTAAGGAAGAATTGAACAAAAAACAGGGCGACGAGGAAGATGGCTAATCCACTTGCCTTACATGCAAGAAATACTGGGTTCGACTCCCAGGCCGCCCATGGAAAGGATCACGATGGGAACGAACTACTACCATCGAACGAATATTTGTGAGCACTGCGACCGATTTGATGAGCATCATATCGGTAAAGCCAGCGCTGGTTGGACATTCTCTTTTCACGGAGAAAGAGAAGAGATCACTGAGCGGAATCCTTTGGGGGAAGTAATTGCTTCCTTCGACGACTGGAAGGATCGACTTTCGCTCGGAAAAATCTTCGATGAATACGGAACCGAAGTTGCTTTCGAGGAATTCGTCCGTATGGTTGAACGTAAGAAACAAGAAAAATGTAACCATACAGAATACTGTAAGGTAGATCATCCTTCTCACGCACAAGAAAATTGGCTTGATAACGAGGGAAACTCGTTTTCTGAAGGAGAATTTAGTTAGTGCCAACCTCATCCGCAGTCGGCGTGGATGATAAGAACTTGCGAGTCGCAATGACTCGCATCAGGACCCTGTAGTCTAATTGGAGAGGCACCGCACTACGGATGCGGTAAAATGTAGGTTCGAGTCCTATCAGGGTCGTTATGGACAAAATATGTAACAGACATCAAAAAAATGTCTACCCCAAAGGTAAACCTTGGGATAACGATTGTCCATTTTGCGAAATCGAGCGAGAAGATTTGGAATTTGTAAGACAAACAAGACCGAGGTTGTCCAAAATTCTCGCAGGGAGATTCGCATTGAGTATATGTTCTATACATCACGAATACAATAAGGATTGCAAACTCTGCAATACTCATCCGAGAGATGTCTTCCCGGATTGGGATAAAAAAGTGGCTGAAGCAGAAGCAGCAGGTAAAACTACGTGTAAATGTGGTTTTGAGTATTACCTGACGACTGATTCGTGTCCTTTGTGTGGAGAAAGACTGAAGCAATGAAGACAATTGTTACGGGAATCGAGATGACATCTCCCTGTTGTAGCAGGATTGGAGTTGTGCTTCGTGGCGTAACTAAAGAGCAGGTTAAAAACATGCTCGAAAAATATGCAGTTGTCATGATTCGCGGGGCTAGTAGATATGAACAGGCAGAAAGGCAAAGTGGTGAGCCGCTTGTCTGATGAACAAGTGCCAGAGGGTTCGACTCCCTCTCTGCCTATTCGAACCTGTACGAAAATGGGCTAAGAAATATAGCCTGATTTGATAAGAAGGAGACCGATGGTTCGATTCCATTCAGGGCTATGACCCGATAGGCAAGAAATGGGTCAGGCTGATGTAGGAGGTACCTACCGCGTAAGTCTGACTCATGGAAACCGATGTTGTCGTAAGAAGCGCGAGGAGCAAACGCTACTCATCCGGATGGGTACCGGGAGCACCGAAGACCGTCTTAACATGGGTTAAATTCCCATTCGGGTGTTTTGAAGGGAGAAAGGGAAACGGATGTCCGATGTTGCGATCCTGATAAGAAGGAGAACGTGGGTTCGAGTCCCACTCAGCCTATTCGAACCTGCGAGATTTTTTGAGTAGAGGACAGAAAGGCAAAGTGGTGAGCCGTCGATGAGGACTTGGGATGAGACAATAAAAAAACCGGCTAGGAACTTTGGAAAGGATAGAACCATGGCGCAGGATACGGTTACAGTTATAGTGCCAGAAGGAGCTATTCCAAACGAAGACTTGCTAAGCGAACTCGTGGAAATTGGAATGCGATTGATTGCTGAAAAACACGGAGAAAAAGAAGATTGGCCCGAAAAATATGGAGTCGTTTTCGACAATGAAATCTTTACAATGCATCCTTTTTGTTGGTGCGAAAAAGATGAGTGCGAGTATTGTCAGGAAGAAGATCGCTCTCCAAACTTTTTGCACAAGAAAACTGGCTTGAAGGTTCATTGGTATAAGTATATCGGAAGAAGCATGGAAATTTCGGGTGACGTAACTGTGAATGATGTGCTAGACATTATTAAGGAGTGCCTGAGAGAATGAGAATGCCCGTTGAAGTTGCGTGGGCAATGTTAGGACGATTGTAATGAGCAAGAAGGAAGCAATTTTGGAAAGCATCAAGATCCGATGCCCAAAGACCAACAAGCTTGTTACAATTCCTTCTTGCATCGCCCATAGAGACGCAAATGACAGTCAAAGAATTAATTAAGAAGCTCAAGACCATGTCACCAGATGCCGCTGTGTGCGTGGTGCGTAGTGAGGAGTATCATATTTCAGACGAAACTTGGGGCGTAGAGGACGTAGAGTATGATCTAGAAGCGGTTATTGATTTAGAAACTCGCGTCCACTTGGAGATAGAAAACTATTGAAAGATACGGAGCATAGGAAAATCTGGTTAATCCGCAGCGTTTGGGACGCTGAGACTCCCGGTTCGAATCCGGGTGCTCCGAATGGTTGGCAGGTTCGAATCCTGTCTCCCCGATGATCGGACGATCATATGGAGAGCGTATGTAAACAGCTGTTGCATACGGGTAGGTTCGAGCCCTGCCGTCCGAGTTTGATCATTGACAAGTGAATAGGTTTTAATCTTAATCTGGCGTAGCTCAATGGTAGAGCGCTTGTCTGTCGATTGGCAGCATATGCGAGAGATCGCATATGAAAATCGGGTGAATTCAAGGAACTCTAAGTCCGAGGATAAGACAACCCTGAGCCAAGCTTGCGGTACACCGCAAGAAGGTGCAGAGACTAGTGGAAAGGTATAGCCCTTTTAATAACCACATTAGCCCCCGACATCCCAAGTGGATGATGAGATAGTCCAGCCTCAGCAGAAATGCTGAGAAATACTGTAAACAAGTTGTTGCTAGTTCGAATCTAGCCGCCAGAGTTATAGGTAAACTACAAAAGAGGAGTTTACCAGAACTTTTGCCAATGTATATCCAGGAGGATATGCAATGGCAAGAAAAAGCAAAAAAAGACTGGAAATGGGAGAAGAGGCGTGGTCCGAATATCAGAGAGTTCGTCAAAATGAAAAATCACTCAGATGGAGATCCCGAAACATTGAATCAGTAGTAAATTGGAGACGAAGAACCAAGCTGAGACTGATTGAATATAAAGATGGGGTATGCCAGCAATGCGGATATTGCAAGAATGTTCCTGGAGCTTATGATTTTCATCATCGTGATCCCAAAGAAAAATCTTTTAGAATTGGAGGAGCAACACTTAAGTGGGAAACTTTGAAGAAAGAGGTTGACAAATGTGATCTTCTATGTAAGAATTGTCACGCGGAAGTGCATGACGAAAAATACACGGAGGTACGTCAACAGTCGATTAAAAAACACAAAGAGAGATTGAGCAAACAAGAGAAAATTGTTAAAATAAGTTGCCATCAATGCAAGATTTCTTTTTTGCCCAAAAATCACTCTATCAGATATTGTTCGGGAAAATGCTCCCAGATGGCAGCTAGAAAGGTTGAACGCCCCACGAAGGGCGAACTAGTTAACTTGATTCAAAATCTTAGTTGGTGTGCCATTGGGCGTAAATATGGCGTTTCTGATAATGCCGTCCGCAAATGGGCACGACAGTATGAGTTAATTTAGTCAAGGCTTTCAGGGAAGAGCCGCACAGAGAAAGGATTCGAAATGTTGGTATTGTCGAGACATCGGGATGAAGAGATCATGATTGGTGATGATGTTATTGTCAAGATCGTAGATATTCGAGGCGATAAAGTTCGACTCGGATTCTCCGCTCCGAAACATGTACAAATTCACCGAAAAGAAATACATGATTTGATTCAAAAGGAGAAAAAGCAGGCTAAAGCTAAAACGATAGGCGATATGGATTCCGTTCAAATGGATGTTGTTCATCAACTGAATCTTGATAATGCGGTAGCTAGAAACTTTCCGCTTAAAGAATAAGTCCATCCGCGACAACTAGCCCCTCGGTTGGTTCAAGATGGCTGCCAAATCGTTTGGTAAAAAGAGGGGACAACAGGGGCGTTAGCTCAGTTGGGAGAGCGCTGCTTTTGCACGGCAGAGGTTGCGAGTTCGAATCTCGCACGCTCCATATCGGGATGCCGCGCCTCCTTAGTTCAACGGCAGAATAGTTCCTTTGTAAGGATCAGACGAGAGTTCGAATCTCTCAGGAGGCTTTATGTCAGCGACTTTAGATTATGGATGTCAGAGATTTTCGATTAAGGAACCGATGATGCGGAGCAAAGATAAATGCAAGCACTTACGATACGAGCAAAATCGCAGAAGAAGAGTTAGCCAATTTTTCCGTGATTTTCCGTATTGTTATTACTGTGGGGTATTACTCGATAAGGAAAATCGATCGTTGGATCACTATATACCTCGATCAAAAGGTGGATTTGCTGTATTGAAGAACCTCGTGACATCATGCAAAACATGTAATGTCCTAAAAGGTAATCAAATGCCGCCGTGTGGGTTAAATCCCACACTACAAAGGACAGCAAGAGCATGGAAATTATTTCCATGTTATTAGGCGACGTGGCGTAGCTGAGATGGTTTAGCGGCAGTTTCATACGCTGTAGACGTGAGTTCGAGTCTCACCGCCACGATTAGCAAGGAGTAAGTTATCAGGCATCTTCGGATGTTCGCCAAGTGCGACTTTGCTCCTTGCTTTGAGCCAGAGCGGCCTGGTTGGAGTAAGGCGCGTGGTTGTGGGCCACGTATTAATGGGTTCGAATCCCATCTCTGGTATTATGGATTCTCGTTGGATTGACTATGTATTACGCGCTCCAATCTATTGTATCAATTGTCGAGTGCCAATGCAGGCTGATGTAAATTTGTTATGTCAAAGACCATTTGCAGGCAGCTATATGAAATGCTCAAAATGTAGTACTCGCGTTGAACAAGAAGATTTACCGAGACCCGAATGATGGTCTGCACAGCGATCCAGTCCGCTGGTATAGGAGAAGTGAAATGGCATTAAGTAACTGGGATACGTTGGCAGTTGGATTGAACGGAGAACCACAAACAGGCTCTTTTGTGAGCCCCGGTGGTGTAAAAGTTGAGATCTACAAAAACTGGATCTACGTCCATGATTCCAAGGCATGGCGAAAGGAGGGAAGCTTCACTAAAGATACGATCATGGAGATTAGTCATGGAAATGTGCGTTATCATGACGTAAATATTCAAGCTGTCCGTGGTCCACAATCTGGAGTCTATGTTGTCTGTTGGCACGTAGACTACGACCAGAAGCCCGGCGAGAGGCAAACAGCTGACTACGCAGGAATGATCGGCTGTGGCGTTTATGGCTTCGACAACGAAGACTGGGTCGGAGTAAAACCAGAGAGCGTTGAATTCCTGCAAAAGTGGATCAGTAACAAAGAAAGAATGTGGGATGATGAAAAAGTTGCTGAATCAGTAGCTAACTTGAATAATCCTGACATTACTCCTGAAGACTGGGAAAAAGAACTTAAGGAAACGTTTATTTCTGACTTCCCAGACGAAATTGCGGGAGTAAGACTTGACATGGGAGTTCGATACAACCAAGGGAACATATATTTCGCTGAGAAAGTGGGACTGCCCCTGGAAGAGTCGAAGCCTGGAGAATCCGGGGAACCCGTGATTATCTCGTTGATCGATAACATGAAGCTTGACGAAGAGTAGGACGCACATAGTGACCGAAGAAGCGGTGAGCTACGGCAAGACTCCGTGGACATTAATTCGCCTTTGAGCGACGGTCGCTTGTCCAAGGAAGGACAGACAAGTGAATAGTAGTAAGGATGTCTGCAATCGCACCCATTATACGCGACTTTCGTATAATGGGTGCGCTATGGGGATGTAGAGTTAACAAGAAAACCCCGAGTCGATTAAATATCGGCACGGATTGCGGGTTCAAGTCCCGTCATCTCCATCCGCGTCTATAGTGTTCAACGGTAGCACGAAAGCCTTCCAAGCTTTAAGTCGGAGTTCGAATCTCCGTGGACGCTGTTATCTGCTTTGAGGATGAATATCCATGACTGAACGTTTTGCTCCTACAGCACTTGTCAATGGTATAACTGTTACTCCACCTGGATGGATGTGGATATTTGCGTTTGCTATTAATGGATGTAAATGGGCAATTGAAACTGCTTCAACCGAAGAGTTTAAAGAAACTATTCGAACATGGTTGAAGGATAAAAAGAATTATCACATCCAAGGGAGTATTGAATATCATCAACGGGAGATAGCGAGACTGAAGAAAGAATTACGGATATAACGTTTGGCCTGGTGGACAAATTGGTTACCCTCATCGCTCTCATCTTCTAGTGGCTAGGATACCTGGTTCTCAGCCAGGTGACGCGAGTTCGAGTCTCGCTGAGAGCATTTTAGTTAAGACTTTGATTTTCTATGCAGAAGTCTTAACATCTTTTTGAGAATAATAAGATTATGACTTGCAAAAAATCACAAAAACGCAGTGCAATTTGGACAATGCCGCTGGAAAATTTCAAGAAACTCGTTCGAAAAAGTAATAGCATCGCCGACATTCTTCGATACTTTAACTTTGCTATTTCTGGAAGTTCCCACGCTGCCGTAAAGGATCGCATAACTTTTGAAAAAATTGATGCTTCGCACATCCCATTAGGAAAAGCAAGTAATAAAGGAAGACGATTCTTTCATCCAAAAATTCCATTAAAAGAAATTCTAGTGCGTAAGTCCAAATACGCACGTAAGAATTTGAAGAAACGATTGATGGACGAAGGTTTGCTGAAAAATGAATGTAGCATTTGTGGACAACCTCCTAAATGGCAAAATCAATCGCTCGTGCTTGTTCTTGATCATATTAATGGAATAAGAGACGATAACCGGATAAGCAATCTTAGACTTATATGTCCTAATTGCAATAGCCAACAATCAACATTCGCAGGAAGAAACAATAAAACAACTTGGTACTGCAAATGTGGAGCAGAAATCCGCAAGAAAACAAAAAAGTGTCGTAGGTGCTGGGCAAAAACACAACCACGGAAGGCAAAAAGACCCAATAAGGAAGTTTTGCTTCTCGATATATCAGAATTGGGATATTGCGGGACAGGACGAAAATACGGAGTATCTGATAATGCAATACGCAAATGGCTAAAGTTTGAAGATGTTGCGACCTGACAGTCGTTGCTTACACTCGTTGGTTTTTGGGACCAGAGGTTTCAGGTTCGATTCCTGACGGCGGCTTTTTTTGCACGCTAACATTCCGAATGTTAATGTGCATTACAAGCGTTACTATGCCGCTGTAGCTCAATTGCAGAGCGCTAGAGAATTTTCCGCAACGAGAACTTTTGCGACATCTTCAAATTAGCTCCCATCTTCTAGTGGACAGGATTTTGGCCCTTCAAGCCAAAGACGCGAGTTCGAATCTCGCTGGGAGCATTTTTGCAGGAATCGTCCTTGACATTTCTCATGGCTCGGGTACACTGACCCCGAAGCTCAATTGGATGAGCAAGAATCTTCTAAGTTCTAGGTTGATGGGTTCGAATCCCTCCGGGGTCATGGCATGAAAGATTACTTACTAGAATCGAAACCTCGATGTCCTTCCTGTCGAGAAGTACTCGATGGAGCGAGCTGTACATCTGAACAATCTGTCGCTCCTTTACCAGCGGATTTCTGTTTTTGTCTTTGTTGTGGAGCAATTTTACGATACACAGATGAAATGCAACTGAAGCTCTGTAACGAAGCTGACATGAAAGATGCGATGAAAGAAGGCATAGGAGAAAAACTGCTAATGATCTCAACGCTGATAACACCAATTGCAAAGAAAATCCAACAAAAGAGAGTTGTCCAGAACTAAATCGGATATCAAGGATGAATGCCGAACTTCAGGAAATTAAGCAAAATGGAGCTAATGCCTTTTGGGATGATATCCCATTCCATGAAAATCCGTTCGCATCAGGCAATTCCCATCAATACGGGTTTGAACAAGAATGGCAAGTATGGGCTGACGGCTGGAATATGGCGGAACATGAACTTAACAAGCCACATTTTACTCCAGCGACTGCTTTTCAGCATGGCGAGCAATTTTGGCCGAAAGATCATTATCCTTCTCCATCAATAATTCCTCATCTCTCTTACATATACAGGTTCTTTTGTTGGGTGACGTTGGGTCATAAATGGGGAAGCATGTTATGGGTAGGCATGGATGAGCCCGATTGGCCTCAATTGGATTACTGTGTGAAATGTTGGAAATTTCGTAGGAAGTTAAGAATCATAAAATTCCCGTAGCTCATACAGCCCTGTAGTCTAAATGGAAAGGCGCTTGTCTTCGAAACACTGTCAGAGATTTTTGGGAAATCTCGGATTATGAAAAATGATTACTGCGAGGAATGCGGAGGAAAACCTGGAGGCCACAAACCTTACTGTTCTGAAAGGTTTAAGAGCATGGACGAAAGAAGCCAAATGCAATGGACGAAAGAAATGGAAGCAGCAGAACGTAGGCTATCAAGAAAGGGCCTCATACGATTTTGGCAATTAGTCGTCGCCACAATCGCAGCTCTCGCTGTGGTAGGTGGACTGCTTTGGCAGATTATCTAATATGATAGTATCTTTTGACGACATAAAAGGCAAAATCAATGTTTTGCTTGCAGCTATGAGTTCATCTGATTCAGAGAAGCGAACAAGCACTGCTAAAAAGCTGTTTGAAATAGCATCCGCTATGCTTGAAGATCCCATAGACATTGATGGATGGATTCCATATTGGGAGTCAATAAGAGACAGATCTAAACAATGTCTGACATTTTGAGCCTGACTGTCCACGCTTATGGCGAGGTAATGGCTCGCTAAGAAAACAGACAGAGGAAGTATAATTATTCTTTCCTAATTAACAATATCATGAAAATCGAAGTAGACGCAGGAAGAGTATTAGGAACCTTAGTGGTTGCAGGTCTTATTGCTGCATTTACTTGGATGTGGAATATTAATGATCGAATCACATCCTTGGAAAGTCCAGAAGCTTTAGCAATCCGAGTAAAGACCATAGAGGACTTAATCTTCCCGATGGCGGTGGAATACGAAGTAAGAAAACGTCTAGGAGAAGAAACAGCAGATTCAACAGACGGCTCAGAAAGTGAAGGAACGCCTCCTAGTATGTGGGTACCGCCTAATACCGCAGTCCAACCTGATCCAAAAGTTCTAAAAGCTGCGGAAGATGATGTCCGCTCACTAATCGAACAACGACCACTCGAAGATGCTCGTAAGCGTCGTGGTGAGCCAATCAAGCTAAAAAAGACCAAAAAATAAGGAGAAATGAGATGTACGAGGAAATTGTAGTTGAGGTGCATTCTGGAGAAGGTGGACAAGATTCAAAACTCTTCATCCACGATCTAGCTGGAGCTTACGCAAAGTTTGCCAGCCAGTGAAGCCTTGCTGTCGAGGTACTAGCGACCAAAGACAGCTTCGTCATGCTACTCATCAAAGGCAATGACGCAAAGAAACATTTTCAAAACGAAGACGGGAAACATTGTGTTCAACGAGTTCCTCCTACAGAACGTGGAGGACGAGTTCATACATCTATCGTCTCTGTCGCTGTCCTTCCGTTAGTTGAGCGATCTGATTTCAAGCTCAACAAGGATGATATCGAAATCCAGATTACCAAAGGCAGTGGCCCTGGAGGACAGAACAAAAACAAAGTCAGTACGGCAGTACGTATGATCCACCGTCCTACAGGGTTGACGGTCTTTATTGACGGTCGCAGTCAAAAACAAAACAAGAATCGAGCCCGACAAATTCTGGAACGAAAAGTCGGAATGCTATACCAAGCCGCTCAACAAGATTCCAGGAATTCTGAGAGGCATGGACAACTTGGAGACCGTAGAAGAAGTGGAAAGATTCGAACCTACAACTTCAAAAAACAAAGGGTTGTGGATCATCGACTCGGTACTAAGACGAACAGGATCGAGGATGTCATGAACGGTCGTTTTGATTTGTTATGAAGGTTGACATTAAAAATAATTCCGGTATAATGGCTGCGTGGACGCTTGGTGCGAAAGGAATGAGATGCTAGCTATTCTAGAAGACGGACTTGAAGTGTTGATCTGTGAAGTAGACAGTGAAGGCCAACCGATTTTCGCGGATTATTTTAACGATGACAAAAGAAATCGAGACGAGTATGATACTCGTCTTGTTGAGGCACCAATTCGTATTGAACGAGGCACCATGCGAGTTGAACCAGAACGAAACCTCTAAGGAGAAGAACGATGATTTATCGTCTTAACATCTTTTAATTGGCAATAGTGCCAGTTAGGAGATCAAAAATGTTTATTCGATTCTACAGACCAGATTTTCTCACGGTGAGATTCTGGCGACACTGGTGGCAGAGACGTGTACGTGGATGGGACAATTCAGACACATGGAGTCTGGATTGGACCATGGCAAAGTTCATTCTTCCCCGATTGAAACTCTTCAAAGAAGTCAACAACGGATATCCTAATGGGTTTACCTCAGAAGGATGGGACGAAGTTCTTGACAAAATGATCTTTGCTATGACTGCCGAAGCTGACGGCAGTTGGAACTACTATAACGAAGATGTTGAGGAAGCCAGAGCTTATTGGGACAAAGTTCAGGAGGGACTTGAGCTTTTTGGCACCCATTTCACGGACTTGTGGTGGTAGCCTTCCTTCTTTTTTGCGGTAGGAGCTTGGTTGGTTAAGCGTCTGCTTGCCATGCAGAAGTTCGCCGGTTCGAATCCGGTCTACCGCTTAAGGCCCCGTAGTTCAATTGGCAGAGCATCTGGTTTTGATCCAGAAAGTTGCAAGTTCGAATCTTGCCGGGGCAGTTAGTTAGGCTGGCCGATTGATGGGGGATTCCCCTTGACACGTCAAGGATCTTTGGAAGATAGGCAAATATTGGTTTGTTGCGCGGGACTGCTAATCTCGTTGTCGGCCTCGAAGTCGGCATGAGGGTTCAATTCCCTTGTCTTCCGTTATGAATGACAAAGAACTTTACAAGTTAAACAACAAGAACTTATCAAACAAGCATTGCCCCATAGCGTAATCGGAATCGCGCCTGACTCTGGATCAGGAGATTGAAGGTTCGAATCCTTCTGGGGCAGTAAAAAGGCCCGGCGTTTTCGCCGGGCCTTAGCTCGAATTCATCTGAAGCAACCTGGGTTTCTTAGTCGTTGGGTTTCTTTTTCCGCTCGTGATCTGCCGGAGCACCACCAACAGAGCGTCCGTTTTGGAAACGAATGTTGCATTTCTCGCACTTGGAATTGGTGACCATGGCTATCGCACAGTCCTCGCATTTGTCTGACATTAGGATAGCGACATGAATAACTTTGTGGGCTGTCTCAGCTTGATTATGACGGTTACGGGTGTGATAAATCCGCCCGTCGAGAAAACCAACCTCACATTTAGAACAAACGCTGTTTTCTGCAAAGGCTATCTTACATCCACGACAGTTGCTTGCTTTCTCGGCTGAATAAGGCGTACCCAATGCCATGGAATGAGCCATTGGAGAATGATACATGTGTCCAGACGCGAAGCCAACTTTGCATACTGCACACGTACTTCCTTTTTCAACAGCCCGTTTACAGCCATCGCAAGTCATCTTTGCAGTATCTACGCTATGACCATGCAGGGTTTCGTAGAGCTTACGAGAGGTCAATTTCTCGCCAAAAATTTGCCCTTTGTTACAGACATCGCAGAATCCTTCCCCTGTTTCAATAATTACTTCACAAGTGCAAGTTTTTGCCTCCATTTTGTCACCTGCGATCGCAACATTACAAAGGAACACGCTCACGCCTACCACCAGTAATTTTCGCAACATGTTATTTCTCCTTATGTCGCACACAAACGAAAAAGTCAAACCACAGCCTTCAGTTTACTTTTTCCAAATAAATTGTCAAGTGGGTAGATTTGTGGGTGGGCCGTATTATCTGGGTTGTGGTGCAGGTATTAGCACGCTAATTTCTTAATTAGAGGCATGAAAAACGGATCTCAGTTGTTCTTAGAGTACTACCAGAAGTTCATAAGCTCCCTGAAATCTGTTCCTGATCCACTAATCATCTTCCCTCAAGATGTCCGAAAAATGTGCAATCCTTTTCGGGTCGTTTTGCTAAAGATAATAGAGAACAATCCTGATTTTGTCATTTTGCTCGATGAGGGGATTACAGATATTGGGAAAGAATTACGGCTTTTTGGGAGAGCAAGTGACGTCTGCCTTTTTGTGCTCAACAAACAAATAATCTTCATGGACTATAGCGATAATAGTCAGATCAGGAACTCACCAAGTAAATATACATATCGTTTTTTTGAGCCTGAACACATTGGAGGTATCGTCAAATTTCAATATGGTACTGGGTTATACGATAAGATTCCATGCAGGGTTTATCCTTTCATTTATCCTGGATCGAACGACTATAAGAAGATGAAGCGGGGAATTCCATACTACGATCCTGAGCCGTATCGTGAGATATTTTCCAAGTGCTGCGCTGATGGATCATTTGAAAGTTCTATCTTTGCTCGATGGGCTCATTTTAAGCGTAGACGCAAATACACTGATCAATGTCAAAACATTCCAAACAGTGATGTCCATTTCGGCAAAAGGGTCAGTTTTTATGAATACATGGACAAGATCAGTAGAAGCAAATTTGGAATAGTTGCACGAGGAAATGGGAAGTGGTCACACAGAGAAATGGAAATAGCATCTATTGGAGTTCCAATGTTTTTTGAGTCTAGTGGTGGTGAAATGCTAAAGCCATTTATCGCAGGAACGCATTATATACCCGTCAATAAACATGATTTCATGGAGAAGTTCCGCTATTACGATGAGCACTATGATGAAGCTCTGGCAATAGGACAAGCAGCGCAAGGCTACTATAACTCCTATCATCGCCAGCGCGGTATTCAGTCGCTGTTCAAAGATCTTGTTTCGATGATAATTGATCAGACACCCTGGCCAAATTAACCCCGTAGCTCAATAGGATCGAGCATCAATTTCCTAAATTGAAGGTTGAGGGTTCAATTCCCTCCGGGGTTATTTCTTGCTTGACATGTCGATTTATAGTGTTACAGTACGGCAAGGAGTCTAAGCGGTAGTAAGGGACAGTATGATGAAACCAGTAACCGGATGGCCTAACGGGCTAATTTGCTATACTGAAGCTGATATTCGAGCCCGTGAGTACCTAATACGAGCAATTTCATGCTCCATGCAGGATTGGATGCGCACACTCAATCGAGGGATCTCTTTCGAGCGAGTTGAAACACCATGTTTGATTCCAAAAGAGGTAGCGAGTGCTCATATCGACGCGGACTTCCCTCTATGGCATGTATCAGGAGGACAGCTGGAGAAGATCGAGGATGACGAGCATTTATGGCTCCGTCCTGAATCAACGGCGGGAACTTACAAGATGTTCAGTGAGTTATACCCACAAGAGAGCCATCTTCGGAAAGTTCTTCCTCTCTGTTTATGGCAAGTGAGTTTATCTTTTCGTCGAGAACAAGATAAAACGTTTTCTAATCTTCGGTTTAAGCAGTTTTATCAACTTGAATTTCAGCTTGCTTACGCTGAGGGCACGAAGGCGGATTATCATACTCATGCCGTAGAGGGAATGATAGAACTTTTGAAGTTTCTTTTCCCTTTATGTGCGCGTGATAAGTCAATTTACCCGCTAATACTTGGTGATGAGATCGACGAACAACGACCATTTTATTCCGCGAAAACGACAGATATCTATGTTACTGATACCGAGATGGTAGCTATTTCGACTAGAACTGATTTCAGATATCCCATCTTGGAAATATCTTGTGGATTGGATCGTTTGACTGCTCTGTATCAACTAGGATTCGATCGATCTGATTACGCCTAATTTATATTTTGTGTCTATGACGGTTTTTGTAAAGTTAGGATTCTCGAACTCTTGGAATGTTCGGAGACAGCTTTTTTTTCCAAGATATCGACTATGCCGTATATCATGCATCAAAATAACACCACCTGGACAAAGGACATCGATTGAATTGAGTAGATCTCGTCTAGATTGTTTCCATGAATGATCTCCATCAATAAAGACGACATGATAAGTCGTATCACATTCTTGGAAGAAATGGTTGGAACCTTCCGTAAAGTATCTAACCATTCCATTTAGATCATACTTATTCAAAACTGATTTGACGTGATTTACCCATTTCATTGTTCTTGCAAGCATTTTAGTTGTTGCATGAGCGTAGTCAATAGTATCAATTGAACCACCAACTTGATCTAGTTGCTTGAGGACATTCCATACTGTCCATCCAAAGTTGGTACCGATTTGAAGCATACGACATTTGGGGAATTTGATTATCTCATTTTGAATGATACCAATTTCCTCATCAGTCATTTTTTTACTTTGTTTTTCAGGCCACCAGACTTTTGAATCAACGAATTTTGCAATGTCCATAAATTAACTCCTTGAATGTTAGCATTATACTATGAGATTTGTAAAGTCTTGGGAGTGTAGTGGATAATGGTATCCAACGGGCCTTGAAAGCCCGGCCAGCTGTAACAGGCTGATCGTTCGATTCGGTTACACTCCGGTTGTGAAAGCGGTCGAGCCGTAAAAAGCCTTGGGGGTTCGACTCCCCCTCCATCCGTTAGAGCAGAAAGACCTTGACATTTTTCTCCAATTTTATATAATGGACGTGTGATTCGATTTTTTAGAAGGAATTTGCATTAGTTCTCAGGATAGTCTGGATTCCCATTGGTGCGGGACATCCGATTCGAAATCGGAGGCTCAGATCAAACTGGGTTGAGGGTTCGAATCCCTCACTATCCGTTGGAGGAAAATTATGAAATGTTCAATATGCAATCAGGAAATCATCTTTCGAAACAAAGATGACAGTATGGTCATGAACGACAAAACAGAAGGGAGAGCAGCTCATGGCAAGTGCTATGAAGACAAGTTTGGTGCTTTGCAAAGGTCATCTAAAGCATCTCCTGTAACTCCGCCATCTGTCGATTAACACGTTGGCTCCGCGAGGAGTCATAAGGGTTCAATTCCCTTGCTCTCCGTTTGACATTTGGTCAGGACACGTCTATAAGATAAAGGGAGAGTAGACAGATTGGGATAGTCTGGATTCTCATTGGTGCGGGACACCCGATCGGAAATCGGGAGCCCAGGTAAAAACTGGGTTGAGGGTTCGAATCCCTCACTATCCGTTAGGAGCTTGAAATGCGAATATGCTATCATGGAACTAACAAAGAAAACGCTCAGTCGATTCTCAAGGAAGGGTTTCGCCCCGGAACTTACTTCACTTGGCATCTTGAAGATGCCATCGAAAAGGGCGGGAATTATGTATTCGAGGTTGCATTCGATGATCCACCAAATCATTGGCAATTCGCTTTCACGGACAAATCGGTCGAACCAGATCGAATCGTTAGCCACACTGTCTATCAGCGTGAACGAAAAGTAAACAACGAAGAACTTCGGAAAGAAGTATTCGATAGTCCGAAAATTCCGCCGAATAGAGCGGCCAAGTGGCGCAACTTCAACCACGGCGAATGGGCGAAACTAGACGAACAGTTCGACCATGCTGCTTGGGATGAGTGTATAAAAGCAGAGAGAGAGAGAAGAAGATGCACAGCTCCTACTGTCGAAGGGTGGATGGAGCAGATGGAAGAAGGTTTGAAAAAAGCTATGGCGGTTTGTGGTGGTCGTCCACCCTTCCATCCTAATGCGTATTACAATGATACTGGCGACATCCTAGAAGTTTTTCTTTCCGACGAGATGTCTTACGCCAAGTGGCTCAATCCCCAAGTTACAGTACTTCTTGCACAAGAAACTGATGAAGTGGTTGGATTCCAGATTTGGGGGATGAGTCATGTTAAGGACATCAAAGAAATACAAAAGAAATGGGAACTGCAAAAAAAAGAATAAAATGTTGGCTCCCTAAGCTCGCACTGGAAGCTTTGCAGGTGAAGCCCCGCCTCGTAAGCGGGAGGAAGTGGGTTCGAGTCCCACCCAGTGCTTTGCAGGAACCTCCACTCTTTGCTTCCGATAAGAAGAAACACTAAAAAAGGTGATTTTTCTTGTTTTTTAACGAAAGATTTCATATAATGTAGGTAGGAATCACACATCCTTTACAGGAAGGGACATAGCATGAGCACCAAACGACAAATTGGTTTGATTATTACTACAGCTGCCGTAGTTGTAGCTGCGTCAATATTACTCACAAAGAATCAAAACGAGAAAAACGTACCTCCTAAAGCCGTGATTTTTGCGGAACAGACGACTCCGGCAAAAACTTTTGCACTCACAACACCAATTGCTGATCCGGTCGCTCTGACATTTGCTGTCACACCCACCGATCCTACTACTAACCCTACTGAGCCCTACAATCCTATGCCTTTGCGCGTAGGTACGGTGGGCGCAGCTATCTTTCATCGTCCATTCTGTCCCTATGCCAAACAATCATTGGCAAATCACGGACTAATCAAGAGGATCAATTACTGGACTCGTGAACAAGTCGCAGAAGCTAGAAGACGGGCAGACGACTTTTGTCTTGCTGGCGTCTTTGATTGTTCGGATGTATCTCCTACTGATTTCATGAACTCGGGCAATGATCCTTGGTGCGGAGCAAATATATCTCGTCGAAATTACGATATGATTGGGCTTGATGAAGCTATCGCAGGGAAAACATTGTGTAATATACAAGGCTACATAGGAGTCTTCGTTGATGATCTATCACATTGCATCGGTGGAAAAATAAAAGGTAGTCTACCTACTTGTAATTCAGGAGCTTGCAGTGTTTGCCGCGAGGACATTACTCAAGATTGCACGTCGAGTTGTACCGATTGTATCATAGTCACTATGGCTCCGATTAATAAAATCACCTTCGGACTCGGTGATGCGAATAAGGATGGCGAACTTAATATAGATGATTATCTATACTATCACGAGTGCTACAGTGGTCCATCTATTGCTGCAACAGATCCATGTATTAATGTTTTTGATTGGGATGAAGACGGCGATGTTGATGTAGATGATTTTTCCAACTTTGTTTTTAGCTACGAAAGCGGGAATCAAAGCTGGGCGGATACAACTTATCCACCCGCATCATTTCCAGAGACCGTCATTAACCCCGAAAGATCACCTCTGCCTTTGAGAGTTGGAACGGAAGGGGCAACATATTATCACCGACTCGACTGTCCTTCAGTGAACGCCTCTTGGTCTACCCATGGACTAGAGAAAAGAACTGACTACTACACTTGGGATCAAATTGAAAATTCTGGTCGCATTTCAGATGGCAGAATTTGTTTCGCAGGAACAAGAGATAACCCTTCAGGTTCATGGCAGGATTGTACGTTAGATAACGATGGAGATGGTACTCTTAACTGTGATGATACTTGTCCAGAAGATCTCAATAAAACAGATCCTGGCGTCTGCGGCTGCGGCAAGTCTGAGCCTGCGGTAGCAGGAGATCCGTGTCCATAGAAATAGAGGAATTCTCTCCAAATGAAGTGAAAGCCACAATGGAGGTTATTATGCAAAAAATTCAAAAATTGACTATCGTTTTTCTATCTATGGCTATTGTTTTGCTCATGACGGGGTGTAAACCCCTGTATGTTGGAACTATGGGGGCAGACGTATATCATATGCCAGATTGCAAATATGCTGAGCAGTCTCTCGACAAATATGGCGGAATCAAGCGCGTGAATTATCACTCGACTTTGCACAAAAATTTGTCGGGACGTAAACCGTGTCCGAAATGTAATCCGTAAGGTAGGGTGCATAATGGACAAAATTATTATTGCCGGGGCGCTGATCTGCTTTTTCCTGATCTTGTTTACGGGAGTGGTGATTCTGAGTCCTGGCGGCGACGCTCATCCGGATCTCGCAACAACCCAAACCAAACTCATAAGCAGCAGCGACCTACTTAAGGTCGTTGAGTTTGACGGTCATGAATACGTAATCCTTCGCGTTGATAATGGGGGTAGCATTTGTCACAAAGCAAATTGTAAATTTTGCGAAGAATAGACTGCTCCTTTCGTAGCGGTTATTGCCGCCTATGCTCGTATGGTAGAGCACCTCATTGGTAATGAGGAATAAAGCGAGTTCGAGTCTCGCAGGTGGCTTTTTCAAGAAATAAAGTTCGAGGGGATTTTTCACGCCTAAAAGCAAATGGAATACTATGATAAAGGTAGATGAATGTTTGGGACAACAAACCATTGGTTTCATGCTAGGTACTCTACTCTGTCGATATATTTTGCAGGGTACGGGTCATCCACAAGAAGTGGTAGATGCCATAAATCATCAATCTCTGGATGATTATCTAGAAAAACTTGCAGACGGAGATCTCATCATACAAGACCAAATTATCTCTGGTCGTGAGTTCGATCCCGAAGCAGAGTCTGATTTTCAAGATATGGCGTCTCAATTACTGACAGTACTCCGTCAAGCAGAGGAAGAATCTGATGAGTCCATTTGGTGGAACACCTCGAAACCCGAAGAGGATTCCTGAGGTTTTAAATCGCATTGAAGCAATTTGGACGCGGTCTCCTAACTTGCGCCTGTGTCAGTTGATCGGAAATTGTTTCAAGGAGGAAATAGGGATGCGGTTTTACTATATAGAAGACGATGCTTTGATTGAAAAGCTGGAAGCAATATACAAAGAAGATCAGGATTGACAATGAAATTTGTAATCTTTTATTTGATAAGTTTCTTCGGACAAACACATGACTGTCTTTGGTGGTGGGACAATGATCCTCCATCTGCTGTATTGAATGTAAAAGCCGCACAATTTCACCTTTGCATTACTGGCCCGCACGGAATACCTACTCCTTGTTGCAAGGATGTTTTTGACGTTGATGACGACGAGGACGTAGACTTGGCAGATTTTGCGGAATTCACAGTTTGCGTGACAAATATCTCCGAGAATGAAATACAGAACAGCGATAGAACGCAAGAAATATTCCAAGGACCTGATCACGATTCTTATTGAGTCTCTCGTAACCTATTATTAATTCGAATATTGTGACCCGATGGACAAAGTGCGAATCTATTTCGCAAAAAAGTAAGATTTTTTTGATTTGGGGCTTGCAGTCTTTTTGGGGCTCCGTATACTTCCACTATCGAATGACGATTAAATGATCGTCGTTTGGGTGCTCTTTCAAAAGTAAATAAGCGAATGAGTCCTACTCGCCAGTTGAAAAACTAGCGAGATCATCTCGGGAACGAGATGACAACCCAAGATCGTGGGAAATGGACGGAAGAGAATTTATGTTTTGCCATGAGTTCAAATCCGCCAGTACAGACGCCCAATCCACTAAACTAGGGCGCGGAAATGCAAAAACGGTTTTCAGAAAACCTAGAAGATCCAATCTCCTAGGGGGCATGAGAACCGGAAACCCACGATAGGCTTCGGGACTAAGGATGGCGAATCCGATCCAAAAGAAACTATTTTCTCTAGGGAAGATAAGACTTTTAGAGAAGGTTAGCAAATCGGCGATCGTAGAATAGCACAAGCAAGTTCTTTGCGGAGCTTGCAACGAGTCAGCATCAGGTGAAAATCTGATGGCCATGCTGATGCGATCTCTACGGATCGCACGGTCCTTAGTCGCAATGCGGGATAAAATCAAGAGACTGTAGCAATCTCTTGGATGACCCTCCTATAAGGAGCAAGGGGCTGTCGAGCCTCCCATAGCATTGCTGAGCCTTGGACGACTAACGAGTCCACTAGAAACGACGCTGAACTTGCCAGCGAGACCAAAACAAGAAATGCGGTAGACGCGGGTTTTCGAAGGTCTGAAAGTCTGGGATACTAAACGATCAGGAATAAGAGAACAAAACGAACCGCATTCAATACCAACTGAGGTTTGCTTATTAGCAAAAGTGGTCAGCCCGTAAAAAGGCTGTAAACAAAGCGGACTACCTCAGATCGCTACAAGACAAGCTTAGCGGCTTGAAACGGTACTCAGGACTCTTTGTTAGGGAATTCGGACTTCTTACCAAGTCTCAAAGGAGCAGTCCAGAGAGATTTGATGGAAGAACGGATTCTCAAAAGTCCGCAAGGGACTTGCTCGCGATTTCGGTCGAGAGTGAGTCCCTTTCTTCGTTGACATTTTGCCACAAATATGTTATAATGTGATAGAGAGGTGTGTAATTACACAGGAGATCAATTATGAACACGCCGGATATTATTATCAATTTCGTTCTCGATGAATCTGCTTCTATGTCAGGTCGCCGACAACAAACAATCAGTGCTGCCAATGAATATATTAGCGGAATGCGCGCTGATGCCAAAGAGAAAGAGCAACATGTTCTTTTTTCATTGACCATTTTCAATACATCAACAAGAGTCGTACATGCCGCAGAAGATATTCAAAATGTTCCTGACATCACCCAAGAAACTTACACGCCAAGTGGAGGAACTGCCCTTCTAGATGCTATAGGCATTACAGTGGAAACGATTGCCAGCAAAGTAGACGAACATAAGTGGCGTCCAGCTATACTCTGTGTTGTAATGACTGACGGTGAAGAAAATTCCTCAGGAAAGTTCAGCAACGAAGATATTGAGAAACTCATCGCAGCCAAAGAGAAAGAAGGCAACTGGACATTCGTTTATCTCGGAGCTGATAAAGAAGCTTGGCACAAGGGAGCTTCCTACGGTTTCGCTAAGAGTCGTTCGGTTGGCTACGATGCAGAGAATATGGTTGGGACAATGTCAGCTCTCCGAAGCTCTACTAAGCACTTCATGGGTAGTGTAGATACAGACCATGAAGTTTACGGAAGTGCTGATTTCTTCGCTGGAACAGACGATGCTCTATTCCGAAACATGGACCTGGATGAAAAGGATGATGATTGATTGTCAGCAGACAGCAAAAAACATCCTAAAAGAAGTGGAAGCTGGATCTCTTGTAGCCTTGTATGACGCAACTGATCCTTCTGCCAATTCATATGTTAATCAACTAACTCGAACTGCGAAAAGTGTAAATATCGAATTTCGGACTGACGAATACTCTCCTCGGCTACATATAGATGATATTCGAGTAAGAATCGAACGCTGGAATCGTTCAGACGTTGATGGCATTGTTTTTGTTAGCCCATCTCCAGAACACTATAGATTCATTAAATTGATTCACCCTGAAAAACTTGTGGAGGGGAATGAATTCGACGATAATATAGGTCGAGTATCTTGCACTGCCAGAGCTTGCGTGGAAATCATCAAATCAGTCACAGAAATTGAGGGGAAGAACATTCTTATCATTGGCTATGGCAAAGCTGTTGGAAAACCTTTATCCTACCTATTGATGCGAAAACATGCTGGTTCGGTAACTACTACTCACAAATATACAAAACCTATAGAACTTTTTGACCAACATGTGCGTCAATCTGATATTATCATTAGCGCGGTAGGAAAGCCTCATTTTATTCATCGGCTGCGCAGCCACTGCTTCTGCCCCATCTGCGAACTCGGAATACTTGGAAGTGGACAAGGTACTCTATGTAGAAAAATTCTCATTGATGCAGGGATTAGCATTGTAGACGGCAAAGTAACCGGAGATTTTGACCCTGAGTTGGCAGAAGAGAATCAGTTAAGTCCTGTTCCTGGAGGAGTTGGCCCTGTAACGACGGCTCTGCTTCTCAAAAATGTGAGTTTAGCTAGACAGAGCCGATTTTGATGAAAGCTGCAATTATAGGATCTCGCACATTCAACGACTACCAATATCTGAAAGAAATACTCGGCTGGTTTCAGTTCGAACGCATTATAAGCGGGGGAGCACGAGGGGCAGATACTCTTGCTAAACGATATGCAGCGGAACACGGAATTTATCTAAAAGAACACTTACCAAATTGGGATCGAGATGGCAAAGCTGCTGGATTTATCCGAAATAAACTTATCATAGCTGACGCTGATGAATTAATTGCGTTTTATGACGGGTCTTCCAAAGGGACGGCTCACAGTATAAAATTGGCGGAAGAATCCGGGAAACCGGTGCATATTTTCTGGCCGACAGATGAAGATATGCTTAAGGATATAGGAACATGACCACAGAAAAATCAGAATTCGATATGCTGGCAACCGCGAACCTAGGTCTCAAGCATGAGCGTATGACTAACCCAAATTGGGATGCAGAAACTGAAATTAGACAAGCACTTCAAGATGGAAAGTATAGAGCCGTCGCTGTTCTTTTTTCGGATATAGAAGGGCGACTCCATATGCTTGACTACGATAAGAGTTTCCTCTTAAAGAATGCTGAGAACCTAACATTCGACGGCTCCTCTATTCGAGGTTTCACAGCTCAATGTGAATCAGATCTGCGCCTTAGGCTAGATTGGGCTGCTACATATTTTCTCCCAGTTGAATTTTTCGGAGAAGGCAAAGTTTATATTTTTGCCGAGGTAATGGAAAAAGATGGCACAGCATCTTATTCCGCTGATATTCGTGCAATGTTAGCCAAATTGCTCGCCATACTCCGTGAGCCTGCTCCAGCTTCTGGAAAAGGGATGCTAGTCAATGTGGCCGCTGAGATCGAAGGTTTTCTATTCCGTGAAACGGATGCAGAAAAGCGATATCCCAGAAATGGGTTCAATTTAGTCACTGAAAGTGGTTACTTCAATACGTTACCACAAGAACCACTTCGGGCGTACATTGATACCGTAGCCCGAGTACAGAGAGCTGTAGGCTTCGAAAATGAGAAAGATCACCCCGAGGTAGCTCCATCTCAATTCGAGATCAATTGGGCGTACACCGACGCCCTTATAGCAGCAGATCAGATTCAACTTTACAAAATGATATGTCGTCAAGTCGCCAATCATTTTGGATGGACATCTTCGTTCTTGCCAAAACCTATTGTTGGCGTGAATGGAAGTGGAATGCATATGAATATCTCATTAATGAGAAAAGAAGACCAAATAAACCTTTTCTTCGGGAAAAAAGAACATAATCTGTCAGAACGGGCAATGACTTTCATCGAAGGTATTCTTGCTCATGCCGAAGAGCTTTGCTTAATTCTCAATCCGAGCGTCAATTCCTACCGACGTCTTGATCCTGCAATGGAAGCCCCCAATGAAATTAAGTCAAGCGCTGTTGATCGTGGTTCTATGATTCGTATTCCCATAGGAAACGAACGTTCATCGAGAATAGAAGTACGAACAATCTCTCCAGATGCAAACCCGTATTTGACTATCTATTGCTTGATTAAAGCAGGATTATCAGGCACGAAAGATCCAGATCGAAATATTGGAGCTGTCCTGCCACACGATATTACATCTGCCATGGATTTCTTCGAAGAGAGTCAATTCATAAAAGAGATTTTGGGGTCTGAAGTTCACGCCAAATATCTACGCTGGAAGCAAGAATCCGCTGATCGGTGTCCTCGTAAACTGGGATGCTCAATCAAGCCCGCCGAGGTTATATACCATCATGAAGTGACGAATCAAATGATTTGGGAAAGCTTCTAGACAATGAAAGAAAGGATTCGTAATGAGTGTTGGCGAATTATGGGTACAGAGCCCAATCTTTCCCTGGCTTCTGATGATCCTGACTTTTTGGGTGGGAACCTCAACGATCCTTATGTGGAGAATGTGGTTCAAAATTAAGAATCTCCAAAATCATAATAAACTGCTACAAGAACTAATGATGGGGGGCATTAGTGGACTCAAAGAACAAATCAATAATCAAACAAACCAAGGTCGGAAGCGTTCAAAGTTTAGACGAACGCGAAGTAAAGAAAAATACACAGGCAAATTATGCACAAAGAGGCGACGAATTCCATCTGAGGAACGAAAACCGGAAAACAATACGGAAACTAGAGAAAACAGCCACCTCGAAGTCCCCTCTTCCATCGAAATACAAACATCTGAAGGAGCAGAATACCGAGACAAAACAACGGCTCAAATCCTCTGAAAATGCCGGAATAAGAGTTGGATCTAAAAGAACTCAAGAAAAGGATCTTGGAATTTTAACACAAAGAAAACGCCTTCAAGATGCAAAAACTTCCACCAAAAAAGGGCAACAGGACGTCCAGCGACAATTAGCCAAACTTCAGAGAAAATGTCACCATAAATTCAACAAAGCAACCGGACGTTGCGAACTTTGTGATAAGCACAGATCTACACATATCTAAAAAATCACCCAGGAAAGAGGGAAACACCGTATATCCTCCGTAAATGGGTATATGGCAATTATAGAAAGACTATTTGATACACTAGATACGTCCACCTTCTTAGACGGTGGCTCTCAAGCTTCAGTTACAGATACAGGACAAAACAGTGAGGTGATTTCTCTAGCTACTTTCGAGGGTGTTCACTGTTATGTTGAAGCTGACTTCCCTGCTTCTCCAACAGATGACCTTGTTATTGAGGTATTGTCGTCCCCAGACGGTGATAACTTTGATACTGTACCATTATTTTCATTCACGTTAGATAATGCATCGGACGGAAATGTATCCTGGATTGTGACTAGTGTCTTCAGTTTCCGAGTAAAATTCAAATCCTCAGGAACTAATGATTCGATTTCAGTAAACTTTCGATACCGTCGATGGCAGTGGCAATCTGTATAATGCGGACATTTTATGGCTTTAATAGACAAAATCGCACCAGATGTAAACGGTAATATTCAATTAGGAGCACATGAATTTTCTGCGGCTCTATATTTGATAGCTATTGGCGAATTCACCCAAAATCAAGTTTCCAACGCACTGGGGTTAGAAGCCAGCGATGACGCCCAATTAACCCAAGTTGTAAATCATATCAATGGACTGCCTGCTGGCGAGAAACTTGCCTTTCATGGCAAAATAGAAGCCCTTAATATCGCATTGCAAAGAGGCTATATCACTAAAGCTACGTACAAATCCCGCCTTGGAATGACGTAATTCGAGGATCATTCCGTCCAAAAAATCAATACTAATGCATGGCCGATGTACGCGCTGCTATAGTTCGTGGTAATATTTTACCCTCATCTACAGGTAATGTAGATATTGTATCGCAGTATTTTGGGACACCAAAAGCCGCGATTTTCATCCTCTCAGGCGCCACAGCTGACGAAACTGCCAAAAATCATGCTCGCTTCTATATGGGCTTTACAGACGGAATTAGCCAGATTTGTGCCGGTGGAAACTCTTTACATGGACTTGATACTTCAAATACAGTTGGCCGTGTCGATGACACAAAACTCCTTTTCTACAGAAGCTTTGAACCTCAAACGCGAGGTGAAGCTTCTTTCTCTGAATGGATAACGGACGGAGTCCGAATTAATTTTAGCACCTCCGCAATCGCTGGTGACGAATTTCGATATACTTGTTATCTATTCGGCGGAGACAGTTTACAGGCTCATCTAGGAACAATCTCACCGGGAGCGAGTACAACTACAGAAATTAGCGATGTAGGCTTTCAAGCTGATCAATTAATTTCTTTCTTTGTAGATACAAATACCGTCCCATCTGAAGGTCTTGATTTTCGTTATTCCATCGGTTTTGCTGATAATGATGGAGCTGGAGGGGTATCACAAAGCTCTGTAGGTTGGTTCTCTGGAGATGGACAACCAACTTCTAATTTAGGCGGAATATTTAGGAACAATGCCTTCGTTACTCGTAATGATGTTGCGTCAGAAACAAGATTCGGTACAGTTAGTAATTTTGACAATTACGGGTTCGATTTTTCCTGGGATGCTAGCTCACTAGATGTAGTAATACCTTATCTCGCTTTCAACTATGGCGGAGCCCAACACTGGGTAGGAACATATAGCCTCCCAACTACTCCTTATGAATACAATAATACAGACCCAGGTTTTGAACCAGAATTCATTTTTACCGTTGCTGGCCCTCATACCACAGCGAATACATTTAGTGATACTGCTTACGGTATTTCTGTCAGCGGTTTCACATTAACTGATCAAGATAGCATTAGCTTTGCTGATCAGGACAATGTCGGAACTACAAACACAGAATCCAGAAATGATAATAGTGCTTTAACTCTTCAAAATCAAACTGGAACGATAGTAGCTGATGCAGATTTTACTGCCATGCTACCAACTGGATACCGATTGTTTTTCAATACTGCTCCTGATACTGCTCTACTTGCTATGGGATTGGCATTTGCAACAGAACCATCCAGCTCTAGCAGCTCTCAAAGTAGCAGTAGCCGATCTAGTTCTAGCTCTCGAAGTAGCTCTTCAAGCTCAGGAAGTAGCTCTAGCAGTCTAAGCAGCTCCAGCTCTCAATCAAGCTCAAGTAGCTCACAAAGCAGTTCGAGCAGTTCGCGAAGCAGTTCAAGCTCTCAGTCAAGCTCAAGCTCCCGATCAAGCTCCAGCTCTCAATCAAGCAGTTCAAGTTCTAGATCGAGTAGCTCAACAAGTTTATCATCGAGTTCTCAATCAAGTAGCAGCTCTCGAAGTAGTTCATCAAGCTCTCAATCAAGTAGTAGCTCTCAAAGTAGTTCAAGTAGCTCACGAAGTAGTTCAAGTAGCTCACGAAGCTCCAGTAGTAGCTCTCAAAGCAGCTCAAGCAGCTCACGAAGTAGCTCAAGCAGCTCACGAAGCTCCAGTAGTAGCTCTCAAAGCAGCTCAAGCAGCTCACGAAGTAGCTCAAGCAGCTCACGAAGCTCATCGTCTAGCTCTCGATCAAGTAGTAGCTCTCGAAGTAGTTCGAGTAGCTCACAAAGCTCATCATCAAGTTCTCGATCTAGTAGTAGCTCTCAAAGTAGTTCAAGCAGCTCACGAAGTTCATCATCGAGTTCTCGATCTAGTAGTAGCTCTCAAAGTAGTTCAAGTAGCTCACGAAGTTCATCATCGAGTTCTCGATCCAGTAGTAGCTCTCAAAGCAGCTCTTCAAGTTCTCGAAGCTCATCAAGTAGCTCTCAAAGCAGTTCAAGCAGCTCTCAAAGTTCGTCTAGCAGCTCTTCACAAAGCTCGTCGAGTAGCTCTCAAAGTAGTTCCTCTAGCTCTCGAAGTTCATCCAGCTCTAGCAGCTCTCAAAGCTCCTCAAGTAGTTCTCAAAGCTCCTCAAGCTCTAGTAGCTCTCAAAGCTCCTCTAGTAGTTCTCAAAGCTCCTCAAGCTCTAGTAGCTCTCAAAGTAGCAGCAGCAGTAGTAGCAGCCTATCTAGTTCTAGCTCTCGTAGCAGCTCATCTAGTTCAATATCTAGTAGCAGTTCAACTACTGGTGGGATACCTACAGAAAGACCTCGTTTAAGCAGAAATGTTATATTTCAGGAGAATTTTACGCACCGAGAAGGACTTCTAATCAATTGGACAGATGCAAGTGTTGCATTTAATACAGATATACGACCAGGCGTAGTCAAAGTAGTATCAGCTGGAGAACTAGTCTATAGTGGAACCTCATTAGAGACATTTCTGGGTACTGCTGAAGCGGTGGAAACTGATGCTGATTGGGCTATTCGTCTAGTGTTAAGAGGAACGAACAATCTCAAAGTAACCGTGCGAGGAAGACGTCAAGATGCAAATAATTCAATCGGGTTTTCCGTGAATTTCGAAACCAATGTAGCTAGGATTGTCAAGCGTGTAGGTGGCAGTGATACTATTTTGATACAAAGTTCTCACAAATTCAGATCAGATGGATTCAATACCTATGTAATTGGACTTTGGATGCAAGGGATAAATATTCACGGATTTGTTAATCAATACAATCTCGTAAGCATTGAAGAACCATCATTTAGAACGGAGCAAGGATTTTCAGTATATGTTCCAGAGATAGATTTCTTTGATCCGCCAAAATTGTATAGCGTATACGTACATCGGGTAGATCCTCAAAATGAACCGCAACTATCCGATCCAAGTAATCTTTTAGTCCAGGGAAGATTGTTGACAAAAGAATCAATTGAGAATCCTGCCGCCCTAAATTGGGATACCTTCAAAAAGGCACATGCCCTATGGTTAAGAGATAAAGATCAGGGATTTACAGATGAGCAGTGGGAAGGACTGGGATATCCACTTTATCGACCCACCGCAGAAGAATGGTTTGGTAATGAATAAAATTTATTGTATAATACGGCATGAATCCGGTTTTTCGTGTACAAGGCAGCATCTACGGACTCTTGATTGGAGACGCTTTAGGCGTAGCCCGCCCCAATAAATTCAACGCCACAACCCAATCAGTAGCTCAACTTATGGCTAGAAATTATGCTGACGCTGGCGGAATGACACTCTGTACTATGTCGAGTCTGACTGATTGCGAAAAAATTGACTTGGAGGATATGGCTACCATATTCAATGAGTGGTACGTAGCTGGCTACATGGTATCGGATGAAGCTTCCATGGAAGGAAGAGTAACTGTTTCTCAGGCTTTGAGACGATTTAGCAATGGAACACCACCTGATCGCTGTGGTTGTAAGACGGATCTTTCAGATTCTGCGTTGATGAGGATGTTGCCTGTCGCTCTTTGGTGCTATAATGAACCGGTGGAAGAAATAGTCAAACAGGCTCATGCAATTACTAAGTTCACCAACTTGCACGTAGAAGCTGAAGCTTATTCTGCTTTATTCTGCCTCCTAATACGAGGAATACTGTTGCAGAAAAAAGATAAAGCTACTGGACTTTTAAAAAAACACTATGCTGAGGAAGGAATGAAAGACCATGCAGAGGCATTGATTAATATACAAGTTGGAGCAGGAGATACAGGAATACGAGATTCATTTTGGAACGCCTGGACGGCTTATGCAGAAAATCAGGACAATTTCGAAAATGTAATGAAAAATGTTTTAACGAGTAAATCCTCTACCGTAGGAATTGCAGGAGCACTTATAGGAGCCAATGTGGGATTAAACGATATCCCTCAACGATGGATAAACCAACTTGCTCTGCCCGATGACGGCAAAAATGTGATCGAAAAATTTGTGAAAAGAATAATATCTAGAACATGATAAATCCCGCAGACTTAAAACTACGTGCGCCTCTTCTGCGTATGTTGTTGATGGGCCTGTTTTTTGTGCAAGAAAAGAAGGGTTGACTTTCGGAGAAGAATAAGGTATATAATAGAGCATGGCAACTACGCAAAAAAAGAAGAAAAAGTTCACTGTAGGTTTATGGATCGATCTCAAAACCTCCGCAGGAGAGCCACTGGGTCTGCAAATGTGGAGCCTTCAAGACGGCGACACTGGCGGAGAAGGATTACAGTGGCATACTGTAGTGGAAGCCGTCGATTCGGATGCGGCGTTTAAGCTCGGCCAAGATATTTACTCGGGCAAAGTCCCAATTGTAGAACAGGACACGCAAGCCGAAGCGGCTTAATGAAACGAGTAAGAACCGCCGTTTTAACGGCAAAGAAACACACTAGGAGAATTTTTATGTCCAAGAAAGGTATCGTCAAATGGTTTGACAAGACCAAAGGTTACGGGTTCATCACACCAGATGACGGTGGAAAAGATGTATTCGTTCATTACTCCGATATTCAAGGAGAAGATGAGAAGTTTAAGACATTGCTCGATGGACAACATGTCGAATTCGAGGAAACACAGGGAGACAAAGGCACGAAAGCCAAAGATGTTGTAGTTGTTCCAGGACAGTAGTTATGATTAAAATCAGACCACGAGAGAGAGAGAACATTCAACAAACCCTTCGACGTTTCAGAAAAATACTTGAGAAAGAAGGTATCGTCAAAGATATGAAGAGACGTGCCTATTATGAACCTCCTTCTGAAAAACGTAGTAGGATTAAGCGTAAACGAAAAAGAGATCAAGAAAAAGCACTCCGAGAAGAAAATTCAAATAATCAGCGAAAAAAGTAGACTTCAGCCTTTTGATCGCATAGAATTTCAAAAAGGAGACGCTCTATGAAAATGCAGATATGGGAAGTGTGCGTATCAGAAGGAATTATGGATGCTATTCATGGGGGGTTTCATTCTATCCATGAAGGCTTTGTACCTGAACTGAAATTTACGATCAATGACGTTGCTTGGTTCGTCCATGATGAAGATGGGGGAATATCTAGATATCAAGGGAAAAAAGAGGGAGATAATCTGATAATAGAAACTCCTGATCCTAAAATGATTTGCGAAATTGAACTAAACAAAGATCAAATTGAAGATGTAAAAACACTCGCAAATCCAGAAGATGAGCCCGAGGAGAGGATAAGACAGGTCATAGCTTCAGCTCTCAAAGAATATAATATTAATAATTCGGATTACGAGGAGAAAGGATAATGATTAAAATACCGATGCTACTCCTAACACTGGCTAATCTTATTTTAGGACCAACACTTATAAGCCCATCAGTAACAGAGCCAACAGATTTCACGATTACTACGAACATCACTACTGATGGAGTAACTGATGCACACCAAGTTCGCATTCAGATCGTTCCAGCAGAACTTCCTATCTTGGAATGGATGCGTGAATTAACGCCATTGCGCAAAGTCCATTACTCGTGGGCTCTTCCCCAGTCACTGATGGATGCTACTAGCGCAGAGCTGTACGAGTATGTACGCCTTAGCAATGCTTGTAGTCTTAGTGCTCAATGGGGAAAAGATTACTACCTCGATATATGCGTTCAAGTGTGTAAAAGGGTTAATTTAACGAGCCCAAAACACGCTGCATCAATAGGTTTGAATTATTCTCCGTTTCATTTTCGTTATCCAAACAATCCAGGTGGAGATCCACCATTGGGTTTCCCAGACGAGGACGGTGATGGAGTCGAAGACGTATACCAACAGGAACTCGATAGAGCACTACTAAGATTTACTATGATGAAGGATCAGTTGGCTGCCGCAAATGCTGCACATAATACCAACATAGAAGTCACTGCTATTATTCTTGATTCCGAAAATTTTCGATATAAAGATGCAGAAAATCCCGACCCTGTATGGAATGCTGCGATCACTGAAAAATACCAGGCGATACAAGATATCGTCGAAGGATCTTTTCCAAATGCCAGAATCGAATGGTACGGACGAGGACAATTTGTTAGAGGAGCATGTAATTTCGACCCAAGTACAGGCGGGCAATCCGATGAACGCAAGAAAGATGGATGGTGCTATAATAACCATCATCCTCGTGATTTTTCTGGTCCAGGATATTCTGCAAATGTGGTTTTGTATGAACCAGAAAACGGGTCATCCCAAACAGATATTTTCCGCAAAACTGTAGAATATGCCGCAGAACATGGGATTACTGTCGTTACTCCGTGGATTGCCCTCAATGCAGGATATCGCACTTGGAACCCAGAAACAAACCAAGTCGATGGAAAAAATTGGACTTCCAAGTGGAATTATGACTTGGTTCACTCATGGAACATTGGGGGCAAAATCGATAATCCATGGTATGGTAATCGTGAAAACCGACTCGGTCCCTGGAATGCCTCTGAAATAGCGATATTTTATCCACCACCTTTTGGTGATAGAACCAATGATTGGGGCAGACATTTCATCGCTTATGTACGCGGTGCTTATGTGAATAGAACACTTCCGTAATCCCTCAAAATTGAAAGGCATATTTGTGATGTTTAAAATTAAACACTGCTACCTAAGTGAATAGCATATGAGCGAAGAGCGAACTAAATGTTATCTCCCCGATTATAAGTTGGTTGTATCTACATTCCAACAAATTATCGGTTACGAGATTCTTCTCCATAATATCCCAGACATCTGGCTAGAAACCAAGGGAGAAGAAATAACTGTCGCTGTTCTCGATACTGGGTGTCAAACTGATCATCCTGACTTAATTGATGCCACAATCCAAGGCTGGAATTTCCACGATGATATTCAACCCGTCGCGGATGGCAACGGTCATGGAACACACGTTACTGGTACCATTACAGCGAACAACAACGATGTCGGAGTAGTCGGCGTAGCTCCTCTTGCTAAGGTTCTTGTTATCAAAGTTCTTGGTGATGAAGGTGAGGGTTACTTCGAAAGCGTAGCCAAAGGAATATTATTTGCTATAGAACAAAAATCAGACATCATCAGCATGTCCTTGGGAGCACCAGTAGGAGACAACGCAGTTCATCAAGCTATCCAAAAAGCTTATGAACAACATATACCCTGCGTATGCGCTGCTGGGAATTCGGGAGATGTCGGTGCTCTAGATTTTCCCGGACGATATCCAGAAACTATTGCCATTGGAGCACTTAATAACAAGAATCTTCGAGCCGAATTTAGTCAGACTGGCTCACGATTAGATTTTATGGCTCCAGGCGTAGACATATTCTCGACATATCCCAATAACCAATACGCTGGATTATCAGGGACAAGCATGGCTACTCCGTGGGCCGCAGGTGTAGTTGCATTAATGATAGCAAAGCATCGAAAAATTGGAGGGAAAACACCTCTACATACAGTAGAAGATATCAGAGAACACTTAAAAAAGACTTCCTTAGATCTAGACGTGGCCGGGAAAGACCCCAAAACAGGTTTCGGTTTAATAGATGTCGAAAAAGCTATACAACAAATTGAACAAGGAGAAAAAGAAATGCCCAATCAAGATATTCAAACATTAATTGATCAAGTCAATACATGGCTAAATTCATTTGATGAGAAATATAGTCTACGCGATACAATCAACGCGCAAATTGCTGAGCTACAAGCACAGATCACTACCTTGACAGCAGAGATCGCAGCCTTTGAAGAAAAAGCAGGACAAATTCGTACTATTATTGGTCAATAACACCCACAACCACAGGTACATTGGTGTTTTGGGATAAATACCCATAAAAACAAGTATGCAAATATTTACAAAGTTTTGGTCTTTATGCTTGAATTGACTATCGACAACAGTCTGACATTTGTAACTCCAGATATAGGCTGGAAAGACTACAAGCTGGGGATAATAAAGAGAGCGCACCGCGATAAAACATACACTCTGCTCATCGACCCCGATAAATATTCTCCTCCTCTTCTGCGCGTTTCAAAGTTTGCACACGATCCTTTTTTTTATGAACAGGCGGAATATACTGTCTGTCTTATTGGCATTCTGACGAATTGGTCCATATTTACTGATAAAGATAACACAGAAAGTAGTCATCATAGGCGTATATACCCTCCTAATATTCATATGTTGCATTATATAGATAAGAATTTAGTGCAACCTGGAGGAAAAATTCAACTTGAAGAAGGAGGGCTTATTAGGGTTTGTTTGATTCGCAAACAGGCGAATTACAATTTAGAGAAAATTCTAAAACAACATGAATTAGTCAACCGAAGCAGAAGTCGAATTGATGGTGTATTGACGCTCACCCCTATCCCTCACTTAGAAATATGGGACAAACTCCAGAACATCTTGAGAAAATCTGGTATTACAAAAAGAAATGAACTTCAATCACTTTACGAAACATGGATGGGGATTTCTCAAGGTTATCCACCGGGTTATAAATCACGTCAATTGGATTTTGACAATGCAGCACATCGCCTTCAAATGGATGAAGAAGAGTTGGAAGATTTCTTGTCAAAACATTTGCTTAAAATTCGACATAAGATGCATGATTTGAGTGGCGAATTCAAACGTAATAAGGCTTCAATAAAACACTTAATACAATGTGCTGCTCCCGGTCTAGGACGTCCAATGTCGGTAATCCAAGGCATGGAGCGATTAAACTTTAGTAGTTGTTATCGATGTCAAAATAACCGTCAGATAACTGTGAGTTCTCCGACTAAAAACAAGTCCAGGTGCTCTAAGCTCTCTCCTTTGGGTTGTGATGTCATAGTGAATAAGAGAAATGAGTTTCTTGGATCTGTAAGAAAGAAAATACAAAAAAGAGATGGACAATCTTGTTTAATTTGCCGTGCTATAGGCGATTCAGGTTCTAGAAAATACGAAGTTGGACACATTCTTAGTGCATGCTATACAACAAGCTCGCTCGATGAGCGAGATGGATTTATGATATGTCATATTCATAATGGTTCAGGAGGAATGCATGACTCTGATTTAGTAACCTATTATCCCGAAGCTATAAAATTAGCCCAAAAAATTAACCTGCGTGTCAAGACATAAGTTGAACTAATTGTAATTCAGGAGGCAATTCGGTAGACATCTCATCGGTATTAGCACCACCTAAATCCAACAAAACTATTCGTCCATCAGAAGTACGACCTAAATTATCACCCCAAGCATCACTCCAATCAAACAAGGGATCATCATCTATATCTTCAAGGAATTTCATATAGGGAGAAAAAATCCTCTCTACTACCTGAGGATTAAATCCACTCGCAATTAATTCAGATTCATCAACAATTCGATTATTATCTATTAGCTCATTTATAATCTCACTAGTTATTTCTGCTTCTTGCCGAGATAAAATTTCTATCTCTTCGCTCTCAACAGCCCACATGTCAGGCTGATTCTGAATCTTCTCTACATTTTTAACAAAAAAAACAAACGGTCTAGGATTCGTCATGGCTTCATACGCATTCGCAGCTTCTTGCTTAGTATGAACCCATTTTCTGATTAAATCTTTACTACGGTTAGCTATACCATGACGACCAGCATCAAAGAACTCTATATTAGGGTCTCTTCCTAGCTCTCTATCTGATGTTTCTTGAGTCATTAGTCGATCTATTCTGGTGATACCAGGAGGTCTCCATCCACCTGGAAAATCTTTGGTATGTTCCTCTGTAATCTCATAAGGAAGAGCCATCGGCTTGGTTTGACATAATCTCTGTAACCAGTTCATGATTCCCTCGGTTGATCTAAATAAACTCTTTTTCTATCTCTTACTCGGATACCACCGCCTATACTAGTCTGCATGTCCTTGATTAACATCTGGATTGCTTGTTGATTGGACACATACAGTATCTCTACATCGTCGCTGTACTTACCATCAATATAATTTCTTTGCCTGGCTTCAGAATCGTATGTACTCTCATGAATTTTCGCTATCAAAACAACCTTATTACGACCACGGAAAGAGATAGGTTCCATTGCCCTTACATTGTGCATAAAATTCTTTATATTGTTAGTCATAAACCTAGTCTTCTTCATCAACGCAATTGCAGCCTGTCTATAAGAGGCTTCAGCTTCTGATAGCTGCATGTCAAAAAACTGCGGATACTGATACTTCAAACTTGGAAATTGAGACTTGTTCTCTTGTTCAACAGCAATGGCAATTTCTCGCATCACCGCTGCCTTGATAAACTCCGTTACATAAGGTTTCAATACCTCTCGTTGACGAGGGTCTTCAAATCCAGGTGTAGGAGTGCCAGCTTTGGGATACGGATATTGTGTCGAAGAAATCTCATCCAAATACTTCTCTGTTATTTGTTCTAAATTGTAAAAGTCATTTGCAGCCCACTGCATGTAAAAGTAATCATTGGCATTTACACCCATAACTCTGTTAAAAGCACCACGGGGATCATTTTGTTGATCCTCATCCTGCAAGAAAGAATCACTACGTAACTCTACTTGAGATATAGTCATCAAACGATCACCACCAAACTGCTCGGTTGCAGTGCGAGCTGCTCCCCACGCTGTCATGAAGTTATTTGTGAGATAAATACCGCCATAACTCTCTTTAGAATGTGAATCTCCCTTGGCTCTCTCTTCATCCCATACTAAGCCTCGACCTGGCACAAGTCCTTCAGATAGAATCTTCGGAGCTAAAGTATCACTAGTCCCATGGTACATTAACTCGACAGACGCTATCTTTATAAACCAATTAGAACGAGCATAAGTCTTCTCATACTGATCTTCGTCCTCTTCGGGTTCATAACCATACATCGTCGGGTCTTCAAATTCAAGGGCCGCCTGCAACTGATCCGCAGTAACACTTATCCATTGTTCATCAGAATATTGATCATAGTCTCCACCTTCCGGTCGAATCATTATGTCCACAATGAAATTTGCGGGAATTCTGCCACGGTATCCAAACACTCCAACTTTTTTGGAAAAATCAAATGGCTCCTCCTTTATACGAGGATCATAATCCTTCTTAGGAGCCTTATATGTATTATTGTAGATATTACCCTCGAAATTTTCATCATACATAACTTCAGCATCATAATCAGATACGAGTAAATTTGGATCTGGAATCTTGAATCTAAAAACAACTGGAAAACCCTTTTGCTCTTGAGTAGAATTAATGGCATGATAAGACGCCCTGTCTATATCTTCTGCCAAAAATACTATCTCATCATGATCTATACTACCATGAGGACCAGCACCAGGATAATTAGTGGTTGATTCTCCCGGTTGTAAACCAAATCTTAAAATACGATCAGCATATTGTGAAGTAGTTCCATGAAACAAATTTTCTGGCAGATTGCCGGTTACTTGCCAATCACTAAGATTTCTATAAACATCCTCAGCATTTTGATATTCCACATTCGTAATACCAAGTGTTGTCATTACATTCTGCAATAATCTTGACCCTGTTCCATGTTGGAAATTATCTGCTTGTAAAGTCAAAGTATTCTCATCCACATGTCCCTGCAATATATCTGGACGTGAATCCCTTAAAGAACTTATGTACTCCCAAGTGTCTCGATAATTACTAACCAGATCTTTAGTTTCAGTTCCTAAAAAATTAGCCATTTGTCTGACAATAGGATCATCTACATCTTGCTTATGAGTATCTATTAAGAATATGCTACTTTGATAAGCGATTACGGTGTCGCCTTCTCCATAAACAAACATGGCTACTTTTTGCAAATCGGCAAAGACATGCCGCCAAGTCTTAGATGCCGTTTTAGCTTCTTGTTCTTGGAATTGAGCATGCTCTGGCAAAAAAGGATCTTCCCGCGCTAACTTAACTAAAGCCTTTGCAATCTCATCATTTAAGGCATAAGGCAGTGAATCACTGCGAACTGCATCCATTGCTTCTCCTTCTTCTTGTTCGCGAGCTGATTCGTATTCTTCTTCAGTTGCATAGTCTTCTTGTTTTAAATATGATTCCATGAAATCAAAGTGACTAAAAAATTGTTCATCATCTTTCTGTATCTTAGCCCAAAGCCAATCCACACCCTCATTTCCTGATTTTCTCTTAAATATCTTCAACTGTTCGTCGGGAGCAATATCTTTATGGGTCGGGAAGGATTCTGTTCCTTCTATGAGTCCCAGACGCATGGCACGGAACTTGTCAGCGTCCCAGGCAACTTTTGCTATAACCGGGCCAATGTAACTAGCATTTCTAGTATCAGCATCTCTCAAATTTCCACCTTCCAGTTCACGCATGACAGCATCATAAACATTTTCAATATCTAGTTGATCAAGAGGAAGCGTCAATCCATACTCATTGCCCGTATATACAATCTTTTTAATCTCTTCGTCTATCTTATCGTTATTTACATAACGCAATCCGTCAAAATCAAACATATCTTCAGCAGACAATTTTAACCCCGGTCTCTCCTTCTGGAATGACTTAAGCCATTGTCTAAGATATACTTTGTATTCCTCGTCTGGTTCTGTATTACTATTACCCATTATTTGATTAATTTCGTTGTACTCAGAACTTAATTCTACAGTTACATGTGGCTCATTCTTCGGATCACGAAGAGAATAAATTTCTGTTGCTCCACTATCTACCTGAGGACAGTAATCACCAACACAATGATTCATGCGATTACCTTCTACTAATAAATCATTTTCCGAAACAACCTTTTGTATAGACCAACCGTTCCATTCTTTTGGTGAAAATACAACATACTCTGGGTTAAGAGGCTCGTAAATTTTTCCAGAACCCTTACCAGCAGAAGCAGCATGCCATTCATCACTGGCTGCTACAGCTTGATCCCAAGAGTATGAAGAAAGGTCAAAAGTACCTGGTTCTTCTAATGCAAAATTTGCCCAATACCAATCGTCAATTTCTCGCATCTTTCGTTGAATTTCACCACCACCCATAACATAATCGTACTGAAGAATCCCTTGCATATCCCTAAACGGAGTTGTCGTTGTTCGCATCTTCCTTAATTGAACTAAAAGCCATTTATGCCTTGAGTCGTCTTTGTGGTACTGAGTAACTTGATTTAGTTCCCATCTAGTAGGCTCAAATTGTCGTTTTTGTGGAGGTTGTAAAGCAGTAAGATCTACGCCAGGATTCTTACGAAATTCATTGATATAGAATTGCGGATTAGGCTGAGACATGATCCATTGAATGCTTTCAGAAGGCGCACCTAGACTGCCTAGGTATTCCTCTGGACTAGCTACCTTAAGAAACCAATTCATTCAGCATCCCGTTTCTTAAAATAATCACTCTTCGAATCTGAGAGTGATTTATCATCCACGTAACGAATCTTATAAATACGATTCAAACCATACTGACTTACCCATTGCTTACGTTCATTTATTTGGTCAAACTGACGCTCAACACCTAAATATCTCAATACACCACGCTGCTCTGGATCATTCCACAGCTCCTGATGATCTGGATGAATCGATGGCAACATTATATATAGAGTTGAACCAGTAGGAATATGAAGATTCTGGTCTGCAATGATCCATTCCCCTTCATCCTGATAGATCTGTCCAATCATTGATATCGCTCCCTGAATTAACTCTGCCCACATCTCAGGAGACAAAGTCATCATCTCACGACCCCAATCTCCCTGCCTCTCCGCAGCAAGATCAGGAGCAACTTGAGAAGCCCATTGAGCTAACTCCTCAACACTGTTAACGTATGGTTCCTGCTTCTCTGCTTCATAATAAAGCTGTTGCCAGAATGCAGTGTATTCCATGAAGTAAACAAAATTGCCAAATTCTTTCTTATTGGCTCGTTTAGCATACGCGGCAGAATACTGAAACACCCTCTGCAAAACTTCTGCTGGACCCTTCTGATTAAAGATACGCACCATCATAGCCATGTTGTTTTGCATCATCTGTTCAGGATTACCATAATCAATTCGTGTTATATTATTCTGAGCCATTACTTCTGATCCCGACATCATCAACATTCCATCACGAGCTACGTTAAACCACTGAATAGCAATGGTTCCAGAATCGCTTATTCCAGTCACGCCAGGAAGAATCTGCTGACTAAGCTGCTGGGCAACTTCCTCGTTGAAGTCTATAGCCACTCGAAAAATCTGAGGAATATTTTGAGCTATTCTTAAAAACCAATTCATTGCCATGGCCCCCAATGCCTCTGCCTCACTCCAAGAGCCATGGCCTCGTGAGCATCAGGGTATCTTGCCGTTACCTCCGCCTGCAATAGTGCATACCATTGAGCTTGATCCATCGGTTTACCACCTATTGTGATATCAATAACTTGACCACCCTTTTCTGACCAAGCATGAGGAAAACGTTTACCTTCACCATTGGTTACCATTCCGTGAACTAATTCAGCATTATTTCTAGCAGCCCACCATAAAGCTTCCTTGAAACATTCGCCTGTAGCTTCGCATGTTTTTTGTAACCAGTTTAATACCATTGCAGTGTCTTAAATCCTTCACGTATGCCAAAATCCACCATTCTAGTTAAATTGTCAATATACCTATCAACTCGATCTTCGCTGCGACCAGCGTCATACCATTCAACTTTACCTTCTTCACCACCACTCGTTGGATCTTGAACTAATTCTTGTCTATGATAAGGAGTAAACATCTCCAATTTGGTTTTTAATTCATGCAAGTCTATCGACCCAACATAATCAAATGGTACTCCTAAAGCAGTCATTAAAGCTTGAGCATTTACGTTTGACACGTTCATATCGGGTACTTGCATATAGTTTAATGAT
>SDBT01000671.1_pt1 | contig 54941 bp, 40 predicted proteins | sample 2277101 | NCBI WGS metagenome assembly SDBT01 (sample SAMN10404973, study PRJNA504765) | marine sediment metagenome | isolation source: marine sediment core GS10_PC15, 103 cmbsf | place: Arctic Ocean: Southern Knipovich Ridge | collected 2010 | reverse complement strand
TTTGGTCCGAGGCAAGGCCGCACAAGGGTTTTCGCCGCAGGCGTAGCAGGGCTACGTCGAGGACGGAAGCCCGCGGAGAACGCCGCATCGGGCCAAAATATGCCATTTATGGATGGACACTAGTATGCAAATCGTGGGGACGTGGAAGATACACAAAAGATAGCAACATCGGAGTTTGAAACGGGTCGTTGCATAATGGGAAGACTGCCGTATGACACCGACCTTGTGACGGCGGTGGAGGATTTTTGTGCAGACCATTGCATTCAAACCGCGGTGTTCTCGATCATCGGATCGGTCACGTCGGCCACCCTGGGATCATATGACCAGAAACAGCAGGTGTATGTGACTTTCAAGAAAGAAGATGCCCTTGAGATCGTTCACTGCACCGGCAATGTTTCATTGAAGGACGGCAAACCCACCGTCCATGCCCACTGTGTGTTTGCTGATCTCGACGGCCAGACCATCGGGGGGCACGTTTTTTCAGAGACCTCCATATTTGCCGGGGAGATATATCTTCAGGAGTTATTGGGCCGCCCCCTTGCCAGGGTTCACGACGAGCAGACAGGGCTGTATTTGTGGGGGATTGAGTGACTGTGAAAACGAGGAAGCAAATGATGGAATTGACAGTAGAACGGGTCAAGACACCCAAGATACCACCTGATGATTCACAGTTGGGGTTTGGACAGATTTTCACGCCTCACATGTTCAACATGGACTTTGGCCCAGAGCATGGGTGGCACAACGCGCGCATAGAACCGTATGATTCTATTGCCATGGATCCGGCCACAATGGTCCTTCATTATGGCCAGGCAATCTTTGAGGGGCTCAAGGCTTACCGAACAGGCGAGGGAAAGATTCAGCTGTTCCGTCCAGACCGCAACATGGCCAGACTCAATCGGTCAGCTGGGTTTGTGTGCATCCCGCCCGTGGACGAGGCCTTTGTGCTCGAGGCGATAAAAAAACTTATTGCCATGGACAAGGCTTGGGTTCCTGGGGCACCCGAAACCTCCTTGTATGTTCGCCCAACTACTATTGCAATGGACCCCTGTTTGGGCGTTCGCCCCTCGCACACCTATCGGTTTTTTGTCATATTGTCTCCCGTGGGCGCCTATTACCCTGAAGGGTTCAACCCGGTGAAGATATGGGTGACGGACAAGTATGTTCGGGCAGTGCGCGGTGGTTTGGGCGAGGCAAAGACCCCTGCCAACTATGCAGCCAGCCTTCTGGGGGCTGAGAGGGCCAAGGAAGCTGGTTACACCCAGGTGCTATGGCTGGACGCCATCGACCAGAGACACATTGAAGAGGTGGGCACCATGAATATACTTTTTGTGATCGATGGGCACTTGGTGACTCCGCCGCTTGGGGGCAGCATCCTTCCGGGAATCACCAGAGACTCTGTGCTTGCCCTTGCCAGGCATTGGAACTTTCCGGTAGATGAACGGCCCATTGCCATAGATGAACTCATGGGAGCGCACAAGAAGGGCTCCCTGCAAGAGATATTTGGGGCGGGCACGGCGGCCGTTATTTCTCCTGTAAGCCATTTGTGCTGGCGAGATGAAGAGATCACCGTGGGCGACGGTGGTGTAGGGCCCATGGCCCACAAGTTTTATAAGGCAATTACAGACATTCAATATGGTCGGGCCGATGACCCGTTTGACTGGGTGACCCCGATTGACAGATAATAACTCGCGTTTCGCACCCCCTGTGTTCAGTCCTTGCTCTCGAGGTGCGCTGTTGAGACAATCGGGGGTGTGTGTTTGGCTGGAACTAACGGCAGATCATATTATTTTCCTCCAGTCGGAAAACAACATGACCTGCCTGTTTCATTTGTGACGTTCACATCAAGACAGCAGGTAATCACACTTCAGGAACTGATAGGTTACGAACAATGATTATTAAGCAAATCAAGGTCGGTTATATGGAGGTGTATTGTTATATTCTGGGGTGTGAGGCCACTCACAAGGGCCTGTTGATTGACCCTGCAGGAGATGAAGAGCGGATCCTCGATGCCGCCGGTTCCTGGGACCTTACCATTGAATCGGTGGTCAACACCCACGGTCACCCGGATCACACATGTGGCAACCGCAAGATCGTGGAACTAACCGGGGCCAAGATATATATGCACACCCAGGACGCTCGACTTATTAGTACACCCGAAGGACAATCTATGGCCATGAGCATGGGGTTTGAGCTGTCACCGCCCGCAGATGTTGCTGTAGAAGACGGTGACATCATCCCTTTTGGCCAGGAAGAACTCGCCGTGCTTCATACTCCGGGGCACTCTCCAGGCGGAATGTGCCTGCACGCAGATAACAACCTTTTCACGGGAGACACGCTTTTTGTGGGTGCAGTTGGCAGAACCGACCTGCCAGGAGGGTCAATGGACACATTGCTTCAGTCGATCAAGGACAAGATACTTGTTTTGCCCGACGACACGATTGTCTGGCCCGGCCACCACTATGGCGGCAGCCCTACTTCCACGATTGCCCGGGAAAAGAAGGACAATATCTACATTACGGATTTTGGCTTGGCATGATGAGTTAGCTGCGGGGTTAAGTGAACATGCGCGAAAACGAATTTGAGCCTGACAATTTTCTAAGCAGTCTGTTTGTCACGGCAAAACAGGTGATTTTGTCACCAAGACGCTTCTACGAAGGCATGAAAATGGACGGGGGCTTGCGAAACCCGTTTATCTTCCTGGTTTCCTGTGTGCTCGTTCACACTGTGACTGTGGGGATCATTCACAAGAGCCATGCCATGGCGATGATTAACCTGGCCACAGGGCTCGTGATGCCTGCGGTAACTGCCGGAATCCTGTTTTTCATCATCACCAGGGTTTTCAAAGTGCCGGGCACCTTTGAAACCGCTTTCAGGGTGAACGCCTATTCAGCAGCACCAACCGCGCTTTCAGGGATCTCGATACTGGGGGGGGGTCTCGCACTACTCGGACTTCTTCTTGAACTGTACCGCATTTACTTGATTGTTCTGGGGCTCAGTTGCACCTATCGGGTCAAGACCTCCCGCGCATTGTTGGCCGTGGTTATTACGCTGTTTACATACATGGGCATGTTTTGGACAATTGCCCACATTGCGGGATTCCGGTTGCCCACGGCCGCACCGTGACGGGTCATATTGTTTTCCTCAAGACCGCCGACCATGCACGACAGACAGCAGAAAACGCTTCGGGCCAGGGGGAATGGAATTTGCCCGGCAACCCGGTGAGACATGACGTCCACGATTGATAATTCAGTTGGCGGAAATCCAGAAGAACTGTTTCGGCCGTTTGCCGAAAAGATGAGCAAAAATGGCCTTAGCCCGATTGTTATTGACACCTTCAAGCACTACTTCACGTTGTTGGTGCAAGGCGAGACAGGGCTGGTGTCAAGAGCAGACATAGACCCTGTTGAGCAAGGCGAGATCGCCGATGCACGCGGGCTTGAAGGTTTAAAGGAGGCTGGTCGGGCAGTGGCCGAGAAATCGGTCGCGGTCAAGCTCAACGGTGGGCTTGGCACCAGCATGGGCCTGTCGCGAGCCAAGTCTCTGCTTGAGGTCAAGAACAATCTGAGCTTTCTGGATGTCATTGCCAGGCAAGTTCTCACATACAGACAAGAAAACGGGGTCAAGCTCCCTGTTGTTTTCATGAACAGTTTCAACACCGAGACCGATACTCTCAAGGCCCTTGGGCCTTACGAAGACCTTGCGGTCAAAGGCACCCCTTTGAGCTTCTTGCAGCACAAGTTTCCAAAGGTGTTTCAGGACAGGTTCCGCCCGGCTACATGGCCTGCAGATGCTGACCTGGAGTGGAATCCGCCCGGTCACGGTGACATATATACTGCACTGGTCACCTCTGGCATGCTTGATAGCCTGCTGGATGCCGGTATTGTATATGCGTTTGTCTCAAACTCGGACAACCTGGGTGCTGTCATGGACGAGAGCATCCTGGGGTACTTTGCTGAGAACAACCTTCCGTTTATGATGGAGGTGGTAGACAGGACCGAGTCAGACAGCAAAGGGGGGCACCTGGCGCGCTTGAAAAACGGTCGATTTACCCTCAGAGAAATAGCCCAGTGCCCTGAAGACGAGTTAGACGAGTTTCAGGATGTTGGAACCTACAAGTACTTCAATACAAATACCATCTGGGTGAACTTGGCCGCCCTGAGACAATTGCTTGACACCACTGACAATGTCATTCACCTTCCCATGATCAGAAACCCCAAGACGATTGACCCCAGAGACGAATCATCTCCCCCGGTCTATCAACTGGAGACAGCTATGGGTTCGGCAATTTCTGTTTTTCAGGGAGCCACTGCCATCCGGGTGCCAAGATGGCGCTTTGCTCCCGTAAAGAAATGCCAGGACCTTCTTGCTCTTTGGTCTGACTGCTATGTTCTCACAGACGACAATCGTGTGATTCAGAACCCGGAAAGAAGGCTCGGCCCGCTAAGCATAAAGCTGGACAGTAAGCATTACAAGAGAATCGACCAGCTTAAGGCGCGTTTTCCCTATGGTCCTCCGTCTTTGCTTGAGTGTGTCTCCCTTGATGTTCAAGGGGACGTGGTTTTTGGCAAAGGGGTTGTGATCAAAGGCGTGGTAGTCATTGCCAATCATACGGACAGCCAAGTAAGTATTGCAGATGCACGTGTGATAGAAGAGGACATAGTTTTCAGGTAACGCAGTTTTGATGGGATCGTAAATGGAGAACCAAGCATGGGAATCAGGGAGCGTTCTGCAAGACGCCGGAAGCGAATAGTTGCTCACCGCGCACAAAGCTTCGAGGATGCCGAAAAATGGGACCTGGATTTTTGGCAGCGCCAAACCCCTGAACAGCGCCTGTCCGCCCTGGTGGCAATCCGCAAGGACGTGATGAAAGTGCAAGAGTCACGCGCGAAAAACAGTGCGACCAAAAAGGAATCGTGACGATGGAAGCCGTGGGGGACTTTGAAGACAACCCCCGTCACCAGGAGGATGTCCGAATACTGCGTGAAGTAAAAAAGCGGCGCTTTTTCTGATGTCCCTTTCCTTGTTCCGGATTAGCCCTTTCCTATTCTGAACATCTTGGTGCCACAGGTTGGGGCATACACCTTGAGTTTGCCGGCCTACCATTCTTCATGGTTATGGCTTAGCGTCCTTTATTTCTTTTTTGGCACGGCATTTCATACAGTAGGCTTGCATATATTCACCCCCTTTCGTTTTTCTATTGAAAAAGCATTGACGGCCTCGCAAATCCCGATGTGTTCTGATGGAGTCGGGACTTGAACTTGGAGCTCTTTGCTTTGCCGTCTAATTCGGATTCTTTACGAGACCATCATTTTTGTAAGTGTTTCTTTGGTCGGTGTTCTTGGTTTGCAGGGGGATAAGTTTAGGGTCGGGGCCTCCTTAATGGTAGGTAGTTGTACTTGTTACTAAGCTGTTTCCGTCTTACTAAGCTGTTCCCGCTGTTTGAGGCTTTGAGAGGAGGAGACCCCGACCACACCTTGTAAGCTTAAGTAAGATTATGCCATAGGCTTCCATTAGACGCAATCCCTAACTAGTCCTGGCATCTCCCGGGCAAATACCGGGGGCGAAATGTCGGTAAGAGGTGGGCTTTACGAGTCAGCATTATGTCATGTGAGGGACCATGAGTTTTATCGCTGATGCGAGGCGTTGGGGAGTGTTCTTGAAGGCTACGCCAACTCCGCCTGAGGCGGTCCAGGCTACTTTGCCAGCGACCCTGATTGGTTCTCCACCGAAGAAGCTCAGAATGACCTCTTCGGTGACAGCGAAGGCATGCGGCGTTTCGATATAGACTCCACCAAGGCCAATGTTTTTGGCGAACCCCTTGAAGGCAGAATTTGAAGCAAGTCCGTCCACGGCTAAGCGGCAGGATTTTCTTGGACGTTTTCTTCTCTCTTCGCGTATTTGAGATTCCACGGCAGACTCCCTCCGTTCTGGTGTTCTTTCTTTCATATCGGCAGGGGGGGCAAAAGTGTGAGTGGGTTGCCACAAAACCGCTCGACATGGGGAAGCGGGAGACCTAGAAAAACAGCCATGTTGTTCATGCAACGACAGGGCAAATAAATGGCGAAACCGCGAGGCTCGCGGTGAAGTAATAATCGTGCGCTATACTGATGATTTCGTCACTCATGATATTGTTCCCAAAACGCTCTCTCAAACGTACGGATTATACTGTGAGACTCTTCATCTATTTGGCTTTCCCGAACAAACCTGTCTTTCGCAAAGGTGTTTAATCTGCTGAGCAATAGTTCGCAGACCTCGTGAAATGCTGCTTTACGGACCTCTAGGTCTGTCGGTTTTAATTCAACCCACTCTGTCGAAAGGGCGATTGTGCACGTTCGACCTTGCTGGTCGGTTACGCAGAGTGCCAACGCATCGGAAATGTACTTTTTGTGTTCAAAGTAGACCTCCCAACCCGCGAGACCAAATATGTCGATAAACTTGCGAGCTTCATCGCAAAACAGCTTAAAATGCCGCTTGGTCGTTTTGTAGACTTTTTCCTTTGCCATCTGCCTTCCACCTTGGGTTCGGAGCTTTTTGCTTTGCTGTCTAATTCGGACTTTTTACGAGACCATCCAAGATTCTAATACCAAAACGATTTTTTTGTCAAATCAGAACCTTAATCGGAATCGGCTTTCGCGCTGCAGAAAGGTCGAAATTGGAGAATCAAGGAGTTTGGGCTCCATGTCTGAGTGGAAACGCGCTAGCACCTGTGACGATCAAAGTCTGTTGCTGGCAACTAATTTCCAGCTGAAGAATGTTCTTGCTGACCCGGCTGTTCGGCGAGCTGCATGAAGAGTTGTTCGCTTGCTGCGTGAAGAAGCCCGGTTTCAAAAGTGATCGACCCATGATTGCAAAGGTTTGCAAGGCACACATCAATAGAGACAAAGTCTTTTGCCCCGAGCTGAGTCTGTGGTCGGATTTGATAGGTTCTGTCCTCTCTTATCATATCTTGTATCCTGTCGCTGTTTATCAGTTTCTCATAGGCAAGGATCCTGCCGTTACCTTTCCTAAGGGGCACGAGTTTTTGGGAAAACGAAAGCAGCAGGCAGTCCGCCAGCATCATCCTGATGAGCTTTTGCTTGTGCGGTGGAAACATACAAATGAGCCTTTCAACAATTGATGTGGAGCTTTTTCCGTTCACGGCGGCCAGGACAAAATGCCCGGCATCTGCTGCACGCAGCGCAATTTCAAAACTCTCTCTGTCTTTGAGTTCCCCGATAGCTATTACGTCCGGGCTCTGCTTGAACACACGCTTAAGCCCTTCGGGGAAGGAAGCGGTATCCCGACCGACCTCTCTTTGGTTGACATTACTCTTTTTGTGCTTGTGCGAGTATTCAATAGGGTCTTCCAAGGTTACAATGTTGCACTTCCTGTTGGTATTGATTATGTCTACCATGGTCGAAAGGGTCATTGTCTTTCCATGTCCTGCAGGGCTTGTCACCAACACCAGCCCTTGAGGTTTCAAGGCAAAGTCCTTGATGCACCGCGGCAGATTGAGGCTCTTGAACTGTGGGAGACCTTCTGCAAAGTGGTGCAGGGTGATAGATACGGAATTTCTCTGCCTACAGACATTTACCCTGAAACGACCGATGTCAGGATAGGTCACACCAAAATCCATGTCGTTTCTCCGCATAAAGGTTTCCCAGTCCTTGTATGACATCAGTTCCTTTGCGTACCTTTCACAATCACCAGGTGTGAGGGAGTCCATGGATGTCCGCTTCAATTTGTCGTGTATCTTCACTGTGGGCGGCACCCCTGTAGTCAACAGCATGTCTGTGGCTTTGGATTTTGCCAGATACCGGAGCAACGATGGTACTTGAGGTGCTCTTGTTATTTCTGTGTCGCAGGTCTCTTCTGCAAGGTCTTCCCCAGCGAGCCCACCGTCAGAGCCTGACAACAGGCTCTTTGTCGCGGCCTCCATCTGCGACGCAGGCACAACAATCGGGCTCACCTTTCTTCCGAGGGTGAATTCGACGTCCCTAATGGTCATCATGTTTTCCGGGTTCACCATTGCCAGGGCCAAGGTGTTGTCATCAGTGGCAATGGGCAGGACCTTCATGGTCTTGATCTTTTCCATGGGGAGCAGACGAAGCATTTCCTGGTCTATGTCAAGTTTGAACAGGTTCGCTGCAGGCACACCGAGCTGTTTGCTGAGAAAGTCCAGCAGTTCATCGGTTGTGATAAATCCCATCTCAACCAGTACAGAGCCGATCTGCCCACCCACTTGGGACTGTCTCCTCAGGCCCTGTTGAAGCTGGTCCGTGGCAATCAGGCCGTATTCAACCAAAAGTTCGCCCAGGCGATGTCTGTGCGTTGCCTTGATTTGTTTTGCGCTAGAGCCTTTTTCCATTTTTCGTCTCCTGCGATGGGTTCTCCCAATGCCTCAAACACGGCTGCCAATCGGTGTGATTCTGCCTGCCCGCATCCACCCCGACATAGTCCCATATAGCAGAGATCATGCCAAGAAACCCCAAGGAACGAATGGTCAATGATCACAGAGAGTTGAGATTTTTCAAAGGAAGGCTCTTTGCCAGAGGGTGTGCCCCAGTTTACTTTCAGAAGCCTAAATGCGTCAAAGATTTGACAGGCAACTTGAAACCAAGCAGCGAGACCTTTGAAAAATGCTCAATTTCGTTCAAGTTCAAGGAAGGCGATAATCTTAACCACAGGAATACATTGAGTATTTCGAGGATTAAGATTTGAGCCTGACACAGAAATTGGGCGAAAGGGGGCGTTTTTCAAAGGCCTCGCAGAATGGACCTGTCAGGGGAGCTAAGGTTTCTTCTTTGGCTTTCTTATCCTCACGGCCGCAGCGTGGGCTGCGAGGCCTTCAATCTCTGCCAGGCGGATAATGTGGGGGGCGTCTTTTTTCAAGGCCTTTTCACTATAGTAGACAACGCTGGTTTTCTTGACAAAGTGATGCACAGAAAGGGCTGAGGCAAACCGGGCGGTTCCTGCGGTGGGAAGCACGTGGTTTGGGCCCGCAATATAGTCTCCCACGGGTTCCGGTGTGTGTGGCCCAAGAAATACCGCCCCTGCATTTTCTATGCGGCCCAGGTACTGTAGCGGCTCTTCAACGTGAAGTTCCAGGTGCTCAGGGGCTATCTGATTGGCCAGCTCAAAAGCGATATCAAGGTTGGGAACCACCACCGCCGCTCCGTATCCCCTAAAGGACGCCTCAGCAATGGCCCTTCTGGGAAGGTTTTCAAGTTGCTCGGCAATGGCGCTGCAGACGGCCCGGGCCAGTTTTTGGGAGGGTGTCAGTAGAATCGCCGAAGCAAGTTGGTCATGCTCTGCCTGCGACAACAGGTCAGCTGCAACATAACCCGCATTTGCAGTTGTGTCTGCTATGACAAGGATTTCGCTGGGGCCCGCTATCATATCAATTCCAACCGTGCCGGAAACCAGTTTTTTGGCCAGCGTTACGTAGATATTTCCCGGGCCCACAATGACGTCCACCTGGGGAACTGTCTCTGTGCCACAGGCAAGGGCGGCAATTCCCCACGCACTTCCGGCCTTAAAAACTGTGTCCACACCCACCCTGCGGGCTGCAGCGAGCACGTGAGGGTTGACCTTGCCGTTAGTGGTCGGTGGTGTGGTGATGCAGACGTTTTTGACCCCGGCGATCTTGGCCGGGATGCAGCCCATGAGAACCGACGATACCAAGGGTGTTTGCCCGCCCCGCCCACCGGGCACATAAACACCAGCAGCACTTACGGGTCGAACGAGTTGTCCCAGCATAGTTCCGCGAACGTCGGTGGTCAGCCAGGACTTTTCTACCTGGTGTCTGTGAAAGGCCTCGATTTGGGTTGCAGCCTTGTTCAGGCTTGTGAGAAACGCCTTGTTCACCCGCTGGCGGGCGTTATCAATCTCCGCCTTTGTTACTTTCAGGGATTTTGTGGTCAGCTTGGGCGCATCGAACCGGTTGACATAGCTGATCAGGGCCCTGTCTTTGTTCTTTCTAACATCAGCCAGGATCTTTTTGACAGCCCGCATATCGGTGGCCTTGAATCCAAGGCCCCGGTTCACAACCGCATGAAGCCTCTTGCGGCAAGCAGTTGACTGGTATTTGAAGACTTTCATGATTGATGGTCTCGTAAAAAGTCCGAATCAGACGGCAAAGAAAAAAGCTCCAAGTTCAAGGCGCGCAAATCCTGAGGAATGAGGCGTAGTTACTGTACTCCGCAGTGACGAAGGATGCAGCGCAACACAGAAATTGGGCTTTTTGCGAAGCCGTCATGATTGCCTGCTTCCTAATCTATGAACCCCCTTTTCTTTTGACAGCCAGAACCCCCTTTGCTAGTTTTGCGTCCTACGACGAGTCAAACACGGATCGAAAATAGTCCACGGCCTTGCGCAGGCCTTCCTCCAGGGACACTTGGGTCTCGTAACCCAGGACCTGTTCGGACACCGTGATATCAGCCCACGAGTGGAGCACATCCCCCGGCCTGGGATCGGTGTGCACAGCTTGGGTGTCCGAACCCGTGATGTTTCTCAAGTGATCCAGGAGTTGGTTCAATGTCAGCTGGCCGCCGCAAGCAAGGTTCATGACCTTGCCCGGGGCGTCGGGGGCCCCCACTGCAAGCAGGTTTCCGTAGACAACGTTATCCACATAGGTAAAATCACGGGACTGTTCTCCATCGCCATATACTGTGGGTTGCAAGTCCGTCAAGAAGGCGTTGATAAAGCGCGGAATCACCGCTGCGTATTCTGAATCCGGGTTCTGGTGAGGACCGAACACATTAAAGTATCGAAGCGATACTGTCTCAAGGCCGTATAGTTCATAAAAAATCCGCAGGTAGTGTTCGGCAGTGAGCTTTTGCACGGCATAGGGCGACAAGGGGTCGGGGGCAATGGATTCTTTTCTGGGAAAGCCGGGCGCGTTGCCGTACACGGCAGAGGAGGAGGCAAAAACGAGTCGTTTGACGCTGGCGTCCCGGGCTGATATCAGCAGATTAAGCGTGCCGTCGATGTTGGAAACATTCGACTCCATCGGCTTGGCCACGGACCTTGGCACAGAAGGTATGGCTGCCTGGTGAAGCACATAGTCCATACCATCGACAGCTTTGCGGCAAACAGAAAGATCTGAGATGTCTCCATCCAAGACTTCCAGGTTAGCAAGGAGATCACGCGGAGTGTCTGCAAAGCTTAGATTTTCGTGCCGCCCCGTGGAAAAATTATCCAGTACACGGACTTTGTTTCCTTTTTCAAGAAGCGCCAATACTATGTTAGAGCCTATGAAACCCGCGCCGCCGGTTACCAAAAAGTTGGCCATCAATATAAAGGTGTCCTTTCTGCAGGAGCGGTTTGTGAAAAGGTATGTGTCAGGTTCGCAGCACTGTATTGTAGGACTAGTTTGGTTGTCAACTCAAGTTTCGCACCCCCTGTGTCCAGTATGACTTATCAAGACAACGAAGCCTTTCAGGAGGCCCTGCTTTCTCGAAGCAGGCCAGACACCTTGATTCTCACCTCTGGGGGGCGTCTGGCACGTGCCCTTAAGCACCGCTATCGACAGGCCCAGATGGCAGCAGGAAGACAAGGGTGGGTCTCGCCGGATATTATGTCCTTGAACCAATGGATTCGAAGGGCCTGGGACATGACCTGGCCCCTGGAGCGCCCGCTGTCCCGCCTGAGCTGTCTCGTTTTGTGGAGAGAGGCCACGGGGCGTGTGCCGCCCCCTGAGCCCTTTGTGGCGGACGTGGCCCTGCTTGAGGCCCTGGACGACGCCTACGTAGTCTTAGTGCGAAACGGGATTGCTCCGCAAGGGGAAGCAGTAGCTGATACACCACTGATTGAGTGGCGCCAAAAGACCATTGGCGCATTTGAAGAACTTGCCGCCGACTGTCAAGGCTTTCACCCCGTGCTTTTGCCCGCACGTCTCACAGAGGTCGTCTGCGGAGAAATCATAGGAATGCCTGATACTATTATCCTTGCTGCCTTTGAGGCCCCCGCTCCTATTGAGAAGGCCTTGTTTGAATCCATGGAAAAGGTGTGTAGCGTAAAACGGTTCGACCTTCCTGCGGGCAGTCCCGAAACGTTGGAAGCGGTAGTGCTGCCAAGCAGAGACCAGGAAGTGACGTGGCTGGCAAGACAGCTGGTCTCAGATGCTCGGCACGTGCTGCTAAACCGTATAGGTGTTGTCATACCTGACACGGAGACATATCTGGCCCGGGTCAAGCAAGCCATGGCCGAGATTCTGGGAGATCCCCTTGATCACAATCAGGCGGCCTATAACATTTCCGCACCCACCCGTCTGGTCGAGAGAGCCCTTGTTCAGGCAGGCATTGTCCCTCTCCGGTTTTGGCTTGAAGGACAAACCCGGACCCTGTTGCTTTCCTTGCTGCTCTCTCCCTATTACAGCAGGTGGGCCACCCAAAGGGACCTGCTTGCACGGGCAGACCGGCTCTGGCGAAAAGAGGGGGTAGATTCCGGCCTTAAGAGTCTCCTTGGAACGGTCTCGGGCCGATCCCCTGAGTTTTCAAAGCTCATAAACGGCAAAGGGCCCGCATTGGATGCCTGCCTTGGCAATTTCAGGGAAAAATCACTGCGCACAGGGGCCCAGTGGGTTGATACGCTGGAAGGCTTTTGGAAAATCGCGGGATTTCCGGTGATCTCAGATGAGGCTGACAAGGGGGCATGGGCACACCTCAGGAATGTCTTGTGCGGGATGCGAGAGGACCTTGCATCCGTTTCCATGGAACTGGCAGAATTTAGCAGCCTCTTGCGCCACGTCCTGTCAAGGGAACTGGTGCATGTGCGTGGTAGCGAGGAGGCGGGCATCCAGGTTCTGGGACTCATTGAATCACGAGGCATGAGTTTTGAAAGGCTCTACGTTCTGGGCCTTGCAGCAGGAAGCCTTCCAAGGCCAGTGAGGCCGCTGCCTTTGCTTAGCCTTTTTGAGCGTCGCCGAGTGCAAGGGGCAACGGTGGAGAGTCAGCACGAATTTGCCCGTGCTGCCTTCAGCCACCTTCTGGCATGTTCCCGCCATGTGAGCCTGATTCGGCCCATGGCGGAAGGGACAGAACCGCTGGCGCCTTGTCCCTTTTGGTTTCAGGTTGTGGGCGAAGAAACAGCCCAAGTAGTGGATCACTGGAACGCGCCAGATGAGGCTTGGGCGCGGGCAGCCTGGCTAAGGGGCGCTTTCAAGGGTCTTGCGAATCCTCAAGCCTTTCCTGCCGAAGACCCGCCCGTTGACAAAAACATTGTTCCCGACGATGTTTCTGTTTCCCTGCTTTCCGTGGCCTTTGCGTGCCCTTTTCGCTTTTTTGCAGAATCAGCGCTCAAGGTCTTTCCCTTGGAAGAACTTGTACTTGGAATTTCCCCCAAGACAAGGGGTAGCCTGATTCACAAAGCCCTTGCCATTTTTACGGGTAGATGTCGGAGGCGAGGCCTAAAGGGAAAGGGACAACAGGCCGTCATGTTGGAACTTCTTCAACAATGTGTAGAGGAAGCCTTGACACTTGCCACGGGCGAGACTGCATGCAGGCCCGAAGATACTGTGTGCAACCACGCCTGGGAGGTCGAAAGGCGCAGGTGGATGGGCGAGCACAAGGCCCCTTTCGGGCTTCTTGCCAAATGGCTCGAACTAGAGCTTGAGCGGCTTGAAGATGGTTGGCAATGGGTGGACGAAGAGACCCCTTTTGAAGGTCTGGAGTTTGACGGGTGGCCCTTTTCCGTGTCCGGCCGTATTGATCGGATCGACTATCACAGGCAACACGGGATCATGATGTGGGATTACAAGAGCGGAGAACACCCCCCCGTGAGGGCGGTTGTCCAAGATCTCACGGAACCCCAGATTCCTGCTTATATTCTGGCCGCAAAGGCAGAAAGAATCTCCGAAATCAAAGAACACGTGGGTGCTGGTGTTCCCGTGTCGGGCGGATACATATCCCTCAGGACGGCACCTGCCATCTCCCATAAGGCCCTTACACCAAAAGGGCGCACATGGGATGAGGTCTTGGAGACGTGGAAAGAAGCGGTCTCTCGCTTGGGCAAGATGCTTGCCGCGGGCCAATTCAGGGCCGACCCTTATTGCGTATCAAATCATGACGGAAAAAACGACAAGGCATGCCGGTATTGTCCATACAGGCCTTTGTGCGGCAGGCAGGGAAAGTCGTGACGTGAAGATATTGCTCGTTTATCCATATCCGCTCTTTGATCGAAGCCGGGAAGAAGACATAAGCGTGGTTCCCGTTGGGCTGTTCTATGTTGCTGCCCTGTTGAAGGAGAACGGATACGATGCAGAGGTGCACAACTGGTACGACATACATAAAAGACCTGATGAGATCGTCCAGGTTTTGGCTGAAAAGAAACCTGATGTTGTCGGCTTTTCCATCTTGAACGCAAACAGGTGGGGCGGAATAGAGATTGCTCAGATTGCAAAGAACATCAACCCTAACGTCAAGATCGTTTTTGGAGGGGTTGCCCCCACTTTTTTGTGGAAGCATTTCTTGACCCATTTCCCCGAGATAGATTTCGTTGTTGTGGGTGAAGGCGAGTATGCCTTCTTGAGTTTGGTGAGACTGATTGAAAAAGGAAAGTACAAGAACCTGAAAAACATCAAAGGAATTGCCTTCAGGAAAGGCCACAGGGTGATAAAGACAAAGGCCCCAGAACCGATTAGCGACCTTGATGAAGTGGTGATTCCGGCGAAGTACTTTCGATATCAACACGTGGTGTCTTCACGGGGTTGCTCGGCAAGGTGCACTTTTTGTGGAAGCCCGAAAATGTGGGGACACAGGATAAGATTCCGCTCCCCGGAAAACTTCGTAGAAGAACTGGAACTGCTGTCAAGCAAAGGGGTCGGCTCGTTTTATTTTTCAGACGACACCTTCACAGTCAACAAAAAGCGAGTCATTGATATATGCAAAAAAATCATAGAGAAACAACTCGGCATCACCTGGGTGGCCATATCCCGAGTAGACCATGTTGACGACGAGGTATTGTATTGGATGCGACGGGCCGGTTGTGTGCAGATCAGCTATGGGGTAGAAAGCGGCTCGGAAAAGATAAGGGGCTTGTTGAACAAGGGCCTCAAGGCTGATCACGTCAAAAATGCCTTTGCCCTGACTCATACACACGGGATTTTGGCGCGGGCCTACTTCATATATGGGTCTCCGGAAGAAACGAGGGAGACAATCCAAGAAACGATTGACCTGATCAAAAAGACAAAACCTTTTGTTTGCATATTCTACATACTCGAGATCTATCCGGGCACAAAGCTTTATGTGGACTACCAGAAGAAGTTTGGTGCAACCGATGAGGTATGGCTGAACAAAATGGAGGGTATTTGCTACTTTGAAACAGATTCAAATCTTTCCCAAGAACTGGTCTTTGATTTTGGCAGAAGGCTTAGAAACGCGTTGTACGCAAACGTGGCAGGCTTTGTTGATGCCCTAGCCCTTGCAGACAAAAAGGAGCTCTATGAGAAACACGCAGATTTTTGCTCACGGCTGGGGATGACTTTTTCTCACGGAGAATATGCCAGGGTCGAGGCCATCAAAGAAAAGCACAGAGTGGCTGAGAAGTTGTTTAGAAAAGCGTTGACTTATTTTCCCGATCATCGGGCCTATCTGGGGTTAGGGATTTTGAGACAAAATGAAGGCAATCCCGAAGAGGCGGTAGAGATCTTGTCAGAAGGAGTAAAACATTTTCCGGACAGCCAACAGTTGAACATGTGTCTGGGAGTTAACTGCATCAATATTGGAGACCATGACAAAGCGCTCTCGTACCTGCTCGGGTTGCAGGACTCCAAGGAGGCATGCTTCCATATAGCAGGGTGTTACAAGGCCCTGGGAATCGCCGAGAAGGAGTCCGAGTTTTTAAAAAAGGTTGATTCTTTATGATTCTGCCCTCAGATCACAAGGCTAGAGAGCTTGCCCTTGACGTTACCCAGAGTCATCACGTGGAGGCACCGGCAGGTTCCGGCAAAACCATGCTTCTGGTGGCGCGCTTCATAAGACTTTTGGCCACGGTTTCCCACCCACATAATATCTTGGCCCTCACATTCACGAACAAGGCCGCCGGGGAGATGAAGACCCGAATTGGAGAGCTGTTCCGCAGGGCAGAGCAGGGCGTTGCGGCCGAGAATGATCTTGACGCCTCTTTGCTTAAAAGTGCAAGACAGGCCCTGAGACAACATCGATCCCGCCGGTTCCTGTTGTTGTCCCCGGAAGAGCTGCAGGTCATGACCTTTCACGGTTTCTGCTACAACATTGTGAGGCGTGCACCCCTTGAGGCAGGATTGCCACCGGACAGCGCCGTGCTTGAAGAGACAGACCAGGCCCTGCTCCTTGATGAATCGGTCAGGGATATGATTTTCGAACTGGTCCGGCGACCTGAAGGGGCACCCGAGCAAAGGGCCTTTGAAAGCCGGCTGCTTCGCCTGGACAACCGCCTGGCAGTATTTGCTGACGAGATCAAGGATCTGGTCAGCAAAAGAGATCTTTTTTCAGACCTCGTGCACGCCCTGAGAATTCATCCGGACATGGCAGCCTTTGAGGCGGCATTAGCCAAATCCTTGGAGGCCTTGGTGGATTGTTTTCTGAAAGAGGCGAAACAGGCCTTTTGCAGCACGTCCGTGGGTAGGCAATGGGAGGCACTTTGGCTGGACCTGAAAGAAAGAGGCGCCCCAAACGTTCGGGTTTTGCCCGAACTTGTTCCTGGCACGGCGTGGCAAGACCTTTCCTCATGGCAGGCCATAGCAGCAGCGCTGACTACCAATGCCGGCAATCCGCGAAAAAGCATGGGGCCGATCAATGGGGGGTTTTACAAAGGGTTTTCTGCGGGCCCCTGGGGCAAGAGTGTCAAGGGGCTTTCCCCTGAGGTTGCCCGCATGCTCAGAGGGCTGAAAGACCTGCCCGACTATGGTGTTTCTCCGACCGATGTCGAGGCCTTGGCAGATCTGATCATATTGGTAGCTCGAGCGATCCGCGCGTATGAACGAAAGTGTCAGCAGCGGCATGTCCTTGACTTTGTGGACTTGGAGCAGGGGGCCCTCAGGGTTCTGGGAGAAGATCAAGTCAGCGATATGCAACTGTGCCTGGACCATCGTATTCAACACCTGCTTGTTGACGAATTCCAAGACACGAGCCGCAGCCAGTGGGAGCTCATCCAGCGCACGTGTGCCGGATGGGTGCCTGGTGACGGGCGGACCGTGTTTGTAGTGGGAGATCCAAAGCAGTCCATCTACGCCTTTCGAAAGGCCGAGGTGCGGCTGTTTTTAGAGGCAAAAAAAGGCATACCCGTTTCGGGTCAGGGCCTGCTGCCTGTGACCAATGTTCGGCTTGAGACCAACTTTCGTTCAGCCGACCCCCTTGTCAGGTGGACCAACGAGTTCTTTGAGCACACTGTCATGGCCAAGGCCAAGAGCGCCTTTGACGAGGTCCCTTTTCAACCGTCATCGGCTCATGCCAGTGCAAAGTGCGACGTTGCGGGGCCTGCAGTTTCTTTGAGTCTGTTTTTCGCGGACAAGACAGTTCTTGATCCGGCAGAGGCAGAGGCCGACTGGTTGGCTCGGAGCGTAAAGCAGATTGAGGCTGAAGGAACTGGCCAAGTCAGCATTGGAATACTGCTGTTTGCCCGGAATCGTCTGGGCTTGTACCTGAGGGCCTTAAGAGACAACAACGTGTCTGTTCGGGTAAAGGAGGGGCTCCTGGTAGCCGAGCAACCAGAGGTCACACATCTCTTTCAACTGTGCACGGCTCTTTGTAGACCACAGGACGACCTGGCCTGGGCTTGTCTTGTCCGGTCTCCGTGGTCGTGGGTAGATGCCAGCGTGTTGCTTGAAGTTGCAGGGATGGCGCCTGCCCCCTGGCCAAACAAGCTTAAGCGTGCGGCCGGAAAGCATCCGGAACTGGATCGGGTTCAGCATGCCCTGGGCTTGGGCCGTCAACGCCTTGGCAGGGACTCCCTGGCGCAGGTTGTCAGGGACGTGTGGATGGCCCTTGGGGGCCCCGAAAAGGTCGCTTCAAGCTTTGGCGCAGAGGGCGTAGCCAACTGCCTTTGCTTCCTTGAGGTGCTGGAATCCGTGGAAACAGGTATTGCCGAGGAAACGCTGGCGCGAGTTGATCTCGCCCTTGAAGGCCTTTATGCTCCCGAATCCCCGCATGCAGCGGCAGCGGGCGTAGACCTAATGACGGTTCACGGAGCCAAGGGACTGGAGTTTGACGTGGTGTTTTTGCCTTTTCTTGACTGGCGTCCCCTTGCTGCTGGAAAGCCCCCTGCGTACCTGATGGAACGCTGTCCGGGCGAATCCAGCCTTCCACTTATTGCCATGGGCCCAGACCGAAGGAGGGAAGAGCCTGAGCCGGCCTATGGCGCCTTGAAACGATTACGTGACGGGCGCAGGATCGGGGAACTTAAACGGCTTCTTTACGTAGGAATCACACGGGCCAGGAGGCAGCTTTTCCTGAGCGGCCTCGCCCAAGACAGCAAGGAGGGGCTCAAGGCCCCCAAATACTCTGCCCTTGATTGGGTCCTTGATCATGCGGGCAAGAAGCAACGCGAACCGGTCTTGACCTTTTGTAATCCGCCCGGGGCTGATGTCACGGCGGAAAAGGAAAAGGAAGTCTTTTCCCTGCCAAGCCCGATGCCCTTTGAGCCCCAGCCTTTGCCATATGTCGTCGAGACCCCTTCTGAGCTTGCTCAAAGCACTTCCGACACAAAGGGGGGGGCAAGAGAAGATGCCGGCGGCCTTGATGCTGCCATAAGAGGAACCGTCACCCACCAGGTCATAGAATCCCTCTGGCGCAAAGGTGGGCTGCCGAGCGGCCAAAGGATTGCAACGGCCCTTGCGTCCAAGGGGATAAATCCTGATCGCGCTGCTGCCATGGCGTCGGAGATAGAGGCTGAGGTGCAGGCCTGCCAGAAGGAGGAATTTTTTTGTCGGCTTTTGGACCGCGCCCAGCCAGGCGGAAAAAGCGAATGGGCCATGGAGGCGCTTAGGCAGCCGGGAGCGGTGCGGGCGGGCATCCTTGATTTTGTCAGGCAAGAGGGAGGCCTCTGGTGGATTGTGGATTTCAAGACTTCCAGGCCAGAGGCGGGCGAGACCGAGAGCGATTTCTTGAAACAGGAGATAGAGCGCTATCGTCTTCAACTTGAGGCCTATCGCGATATGCTGGCCAAGGCAAAAGGGATTGATCCGGGTCAAATAAGGGTCGGTCTTTATTTTACGGGCATTCAGAAGTGGTGTGAGATATCGATTTGATAGAGCTTGCCAATCCGCAAAAAGCCAAAAAGCTTGACAAAATCAGGAGGCTGTGTTTTTTTAAAACGTTTTTGGGCCTGAGAATAAGAGGAATACGTGTTTTTGCGTAGAGGAAACATACTATGAAAAGGACCTTTCAGCCTAGCAGGCTCAAGCGAGCCAGAAAGCATGGGTTCATGAAAAGGATGTCCACGAAGCAGGGAAGAAGCATCATCAGTCGTCGTCGTGCAAAAGGAAGAAAACGTCTGAGCGCGTAGAGGGATGGAAAGGCCTTGGGCGCATTTTCCCTAAGGAAGTCAGAGTTGGTTTTGACGCGGTCTGACTTTCAGAGACTATCCAGATGTGGCAGAAGGCTTCACAGGGATCATTTCGTTATCGTATACTGCCAGAACAGCCTGGGAAAAGTGCGCTTGGGAATCACGGTAAGCAAGAAGGTTGGGCGTGCCGTGAAACGGAATCGGATCAAGCGTCTGGTGCGTGAACGTTTTCGTTTGAGTAGGGCTCTGTTTGATGACACTTACGATATTAACATCATAGCAAAAACCGGTGCTGCCGAGCTGTCGTCTGTAGAAATCACCCGGGTCTTGGAAGATATTTTCAGGGCGATTTCAAGGAGTTGCAAGCATGAGGCCACTATTGCTGGCACTCATTAGAGCCTATCAATATATCCTTTCACCAGTTTTTACACCAGCATGTCGCTTCCGTCCAACCTGCTCCGAATACGCATACAGGGCTGTAGAGCGCCACGGTATTGTGCGCGGCACTTGGATGGCTGCGAGAAGGGTCCTCCGGTGCCATCCCTTTCATCCCGGCGGGTTTGATCCCGTGCCGTAATCAGGGGCGTAGCCCAAACTTTTTCTCGAGATAAAGGCGGAATTGGGGAGAGTCTATCAATGTCAATGGAATTAAGGATGTTATTAGCTATTGTTTTGTCCTTTTTGATATTTTTCTTGTACCAGACCTTCTTTGTCAAAGAGGTCCCGGTTCCCCAGAAGACGCCTGCCACGAAGTTCGCGGAGGGCGAAGACTTGGCTCCCCGCCCGGATGATCGTGTGAAGGAGGTCGTGGGGTTCAAACCCTTGGTTGAGTCCGAGATTCCAACTTCCCAGCGTCAAGGGCGGACCATCACGGTGTTTTCGCGTCTTTACGTGGCAGAATTGACAGAGAATGGAGGTGCCTTTAGGACGTTTAAGCTAAGGGAATACAGGGAATCCCTTGCGCTCGATTCTCCCTTAAAGGAGCTTGTCCGAGTTCCAAAAGAAAAGGCATACACTCCTGAGGTTTCTTTCCTGGAAAAGGCTTTGGCTGGCTTGGAGGGTGCTGCCTTTCTCGCATCCACACCCTTTGAAAAAATAGACGCCACCGAGACGAACAAAGAGGTGACCTTTAGCTGGACCTCCCCTGACGGCATCTCAATTGTCAAGTCCTATACTTTTTCACCTGACACTTATGACATAGGCTTGGAAGTCAAGGTCAAGAACTTGTCCTCTCAGACCATACAAGACAACCTCACCGTCTCCTTGATAAACCACCGCAAGGCAGCAGAGGAGTCCAGATATGTCTTTTCAGGCCCGGCTGCTTTGATCAACGGGGAACTGGAGGAGATCAAGGTCGACAAGATTGCCGATGACAAACCGTATTCAGGCCGCATCGCGTGGGTGGCCTGTGAGGACCAGTATTTTGTGTCGGCCATTGTCCCGGAGGAAAGCAGGGAGGCGACAATGAAACTTCACATGTCGCCGAGACAGGTGCTTTCGACAACATACGTGGATCCTTCCAGCCCTGTGGAACCGGGCACCGAGAGAACGTACCGTTACACGCTTTACTTTGGTCCTAAAAGTCTACAATGCTTGCGTCAAGCAGGACCAGAGCTTCAAAGGATCCTTGATTTCGGATTTTTTGACATTATTGCAAAGCCCCTGCTCCATGCTATGAATTTCTTGTATCGCCATATCCCCAACTACGGAATTGCCATCATTATCATTACAATCCTCGTCAAGCTCTTGTTTTGGCCCTTGAGCAACAAGAGCTATAAATCCATGAGCCAGATGAAAAGGCTGCAGCCCAAGATGGCAGAACTCAGGGCCAAGTACAAGCACGACAAGAAGATGATGAATCAAGAGCTCATGAACCTGTATAAGGTATATAAAGTAAATCCCCTGGGCGGCTGCCTGCCCATGGTCCTGCAGATACCAGTGTTTTTTGCTTTTTATAAGATGCTATATCAGGCCATTGAGTTGAGGCATGCCACGTTCTTCTTGTGGATCAACGACTTGTCAGCGCCGGATAGGTTGTTTCACTTTGGATTTAAGGTTCCGATGATGACGCCGCCGTACGGGATACCGGTGCTGACAATCATTATGGGGGCCTCAATGTTTCTTCAGCAGAAGATGTCCCCCCCCCCTGGCGACCCGACGCAGGCCAAAATGATGATGTTCATGCCGATTTTTTTCACATTCATATTCATAAACTTTCCGTCGGGGCTTGTCTTGTACTGGCTGTTCAACAACATTTTGTCCATGGGCCAACAGTACTACATTTCAAAGAAAATGGCTTAATTACGGAGGAACGTATGTCGCCTGAATATGAGTTTGAGGGAAAGACAAAAGAAGACGCTGTGAAAACGGCCTGTGATGAATTGGGTCTGTCTGAGGATGAACTTGATGCCGAGGTGCTATCTTATGGATCAACCGGGATATTCGGTCTGGTTGGCGCGAAAAAAGCCAAAATAAGAGTCACCGTGCCCGAACCTCCCGAGGTTGACGTAGGGCAGCCATCCGATGCTGAAGCAGGAGACCACGACCAAGTAATAGAGATGGCCAAGAACGCCGTGGAACGGATCGTTTCCTCTATAGTGGATGGCGCAAGCGTTGCCGTAGAGGCCGAGCGTGACACCGTGAAGCTCTTGGTGGAGGGTGGAAACTCGGCAATACTCATTGGAAAACACGGCAGGACGCTGGACGCTATTCAATACATCGTTCAAAAGATCGCGTATAAAAAAAGGAATACGAGGCTGCGCATATCCGTTGATGTGGAGGGGTATCGTGACAGGAGAAAGGCCTCTTTAACACAGCTGGCCCTGCGGTTGGGAGAAAAGGTCAAACGTTCGGGCAAGCCGGCCACCGTCAGCCCCATGAATGCCTATGACAGAAGAATAATCCACATTGCCTTAAAGGACGACAATGGTGTGCGAACCCAGAGTATGGGCAACAGGTCATTTAGAAAATTGGTTATATACCCGCAGAGAAAACACAAATAATTGGCCATAGAGCTAATGGATGCCGATACCATAGCTGCCATTGCCACTCCTGCCGGTGCTGGAGGTATCGGTGTCGTGAAGGTCTCCGGGCCGAGGTCAGTATCTTCGGTCCTTCCCCTGCTCAGCCCTTCCAGGGATCCATCCCGCCTGAAATCCCACCGCCTGTACCACGGTCACGCTGTCGATCCTGAGACCCAAGAGACGGTTGACGAGGTTCTCTTCACGGTTATGAGGGCTCCCCAAAGTTACACCAGAGAGGATGTGGTGGAAGTTCAGGCCCACGGGAGTAGGTGCGGGCTCCAGACTATCCTGGAACTGATTCTGAGACAAGGGGTCCGCCTGGCAGAACCCGGTGAGTTTACCAAACGTGCTTTTCTGAATGGGCGTATAGACCTCACGCAAGCCGAGGCGGTCGCTGAGGTGGTATCCGCACAAACCAAAGAGGCCCTTGAACTGGCCACCAAGCAGTTGAAGGGGCGGCTTGGTGAAGCCATAAGATCAGTCCGAAAGCCGGTGAAAGCCGTGCTGGTGGAGGTCGAGGCGGCCATAGATTTTCCCGAGGACGTTGAAGAGATCATCCGGCCTGAAACCTTTGCTCAAAGAATACGCCAGGAAGTAATCGGGCCCCTGGAGGAACTGTTGTCACATTATGAGGAGGGGCATGTTTATCGGGAGGGCGTGTCTGCCATTATCATCGGACGTCCGAACGTGGGAAAGTCAAGCTTGATGAATCGATTACTTGAAAGAGAACGGTCAATTGTCACCACGATTCCCGGAACCACTCGGGACTTTATTGAGGAAATGGTCAATATTAGAGGAATACCCTTGAGGCTTATCGATACAGCAGGCCTCCATGATACAGACGACGCCCTTGAAACCATAGGGATCAGGTTTACAAGGCAACGCTTGGATGAAGCAGACATCATCTTGTTCATGATAGACTGCAGCGTGCCGTTGACACAGGAAGATGCAAAGATCTTCGAACTCGTGAGTGACCGAAGGGCTATTCTAGTAGTCAACAAAACAGACCTGAGTCCCCGCCAGCCGATCCGGCAGATGGTTGCACAGTGTCCCAGGCTACCATGGGTGGAGATTTCTGCCTTGTACAACCGGGGGGTCGAAGAATTGAAGAACACGATCTTTGACGCCGTTACTGACCTGGCAGGGCCTTCTGATCTTCCCAGCATCGTTCCAAATGTTCGGCACAAGGTGGCCATTCAAAGGGCAGTGACTGCATCAAAGACGGTCACGGAAGGTTTTAGGACACAGCGGCCCCCAGAACTTGTGGCCATCGATCTCAAAGAGGTCCTTGACTCACTTGGCGAGATTATTGGCGTGACCACCACCGAGGACATCCTCGACCAGATCTTCAGTGAGTTCTGTATCGGAAAATGAGCTTGGGCCCCAGTGACATTTGTTATCGCAAAGTGGCATTTTTTTTCCAACATGTAACCGGGATTACCCAAATGTCTGGGCTCAAACACCGAGCCAAATCAATCTAACCACCCGCAATAACTGACCATAATCGCATGGAGCCACAATTGGCATCAAGGTTGCTGTAGTATGGGGGTAACATGTGCCGCAAACACCGGCCCATCAGTGGTGGCTTGGCCATATCCGCTGGTAATTATTGAAAAAAATGGCTTCTTGGGCCGAGATCAGAACATTGGGGGATTTCAGGCAGGCACTATAAGAAAACTTGCAACTATTAAATTTTTTTATGGCAGTTATGATCCTCAGGTGAACTTTCAAATTCTCTGCCGCATAAGTGCCGGGGCAGGCAGGAGGAAGGAGCTAAGGGGGTGTAAATAATGTGTGAAATGATCAAGTTATCGGCAAACACCGTTACTCTGCACGCTGACGCTCCAAGAGATGTGGGGTCAACAATGGCCGTTGAGGTAGAGCTTCCCGAAGGTGTTCTCCTTGAGTCTTTTGTCCTCAACGGAACCATTAGCGGTTGTGAGTCAGGCAGGAATAACGGGTCGAAGGCGTACATCTTGGAGATGAAGATAGGCCGCCTGTCGCCAGTGAACAAAATGGTATTGAAGGCCTACGTCGATTTTCTTGAGCGGGAAAAGATGCTCAAAGGGGTAAAAATTGACATCAAAGGCCTTCATGAGGCCTGTAGTGATTTTGGAGAAAAACTTGCCCAATTGCGAGAGGTGGCAGAAGGGGCGAAGAACAACTTAAGAGGAACGTTGGAACTAGTGAGGAGGAACGTCGAAGGAAAAACCACACTCCATTAGACCGGGGTAATTGAGAATCGACCCAATAGTGACGGCTTCGTAAGAAGTCCATCTGTCCCGACGGAGTCGGGACTTACATGTGAACTTTTTGCGAAGCCGTCTGTTTATTGACTTTTTGCCAGACCATCCCCCTTGGTTTTGAGGCCTTGTCCTGGCCGCCATTTGCAAGAAATCTCGCCATTGACCATTGTCCTGCTCTGTTTGTCAAGGTGCCCTCGTCCACATACAATTGCCCCAGCGTATCCCCCAGCCCGAGGCAATCCAAATCCAGTAACATACCATATGTTTTCAGTTTATTGGCGATTGTGCCGATAGAAAAAGTAAAAGGCACCATCCAACTAAAAGAGGTTTCCGACATGAAACACGAAGGTTCCTGGAACACATCGGACACGTCAAGCCCTGATGATGACACGCGCGAGGCCGAAGATTACATATGGGCAACAAACGAAGAGACCAAACTCCGTGCCTTGTCGCTATACGTGATTCGATCCATTGTTGAGAAGCACGGAGGAAGCATGGATGTTGATCTGGCAACGGACACCATCAACATAGACGTGCCGGCGAAGGAACAGGCGGCTTGCGCTCAAGAAATAGAGGCGCGGGCGGGCCCGATGTGCCATTAGGTGGTCTTGCTTTGTGTGTGTTTTTGCCTCTGTGTTTGAGCCTTGTGGCCACGCTAATCAGTGACAGCCGCAAAACAAGGATGCTGGTTGCGCTAAGGAATCGTCAATCAGCAAGCGCAAGTGTTTTTTCATGGTGCAGGACATGAACCAATTGCGTGTCAAATGCGTCAAATGCGGCAAGGAGTGGAAAAAAGACACCGCAATGCACTGGGGGCCCGAGGATTTCACCTCGTCGTTTTGTAATGACTGTTTCATAGTGGTTGCCTCTTCCGTGATACGAAAGAAACAACTGAAAGAGGGCAACTTCGACTGCTTCGGCAAGGCAGGGGGATATTGTGATCAATTTGGGTGCAAGTACAGACGGTGGTGCTTGCACATGGAAGAGCCGGAGCCCTCACAAGTGGAGACAGGCATAAGCGTTCCTGGGGCATAATGAAGGCCTAGCAAAGAAACCCTTCCCACCTTTCTCTTTTTCCTTATCAGCGGGCTGTTGCCCAAACCAAGATTCCTTGCGATCTGTCTGCGGAAAACTCGGAGACCTTTGAAAAATGCTCAATTTCGTTCAAGTTCAAGGAAGGCGATAATCTTAACCACAGGAATACATTGAGTATTTCGAGGATTAAGATTTGAGCCAGACGCAGAAATTGGGCGAAAGGGGGCGTTTTTCAAAGGTCTCCTCGGTTATGACCTCACTCGGCGGAAACAAGGGCACGTGAACAGCCAAACCATTTGTGCTCAGGCGTGCAGTACCCTTCTTCTGATAATTTCTGCCATCAGCTGGTGGGCTTTTTCCTTTTCCGGACTGTCTTCCAAGTGTTTCAGGCAACTGCTCATGGCTCTTATGGAAAGATATATGCCTGAATTGGCAATTACGCCAAGAAAAAGAATGATGAATAAGGCGCGGGCCAGATCAAGGTGCCCTGCAATTGCAGACAAGACAATCTATCACCCAAGCCCAACTGAACCCTCTCCAGAAATGCACTGTAGTGTCGTAATGTTTCAGCCACCACAGCGCTACCCTTGTGCTCCTTGCTGAGCCACTAAGCAGCCTCGGCTGACTGTGTGCTTCCTTAGCCCTGCTCACTTTGTGTCCCCCTTTCGCACTTTCATGGTAGGAGCCTGGCCTTCTCGGAAGGCAGGTTCTTCCAAAAAACACTCGCGCAGAACGCGACAGATTATCCGAAGTGTCGTACTAATCGACAAAACCTTACAGAACTAAATACCCTCAGGAACTTATTTTGCGCGGGCACCAACATATGATGGTCTCGTAAAAAGTCCGAATTAGACGGCAAAGCAAAAAGCTCCAAGTTCAAGGAGCAGGCCACTGAATATTGTTGATTGGAAATTCACCAATTACAACTTTAGGCATTTTAGGCCCATTAGCTCATTTTAGGCACTTTCGTTTACTAATGACGAAGGATGCAGCGCAACACAGCCCCGACACGTCGGGATTTGCGAAGACGTCAAGTCTTGTCCCGTCCTGCAGAGTGACGGGGGACCAGTTTGACAAATGTCCTGGTTTTTATTAGATATTTGGGGCTATAGCGCAGGAAAGGGGTGTTTGAGAGATGGAAAGCAAAGCAAAATGCTGGGAACTGTTTCAGTGCAAGGAAACAGAATGCCCGGTGTACACGTTGAAGAAACCCAGGTGTTGGCTTGTGTCGGGGACCCACTGTCGGGAAGAGATCCAGGGAAAATTTTTGGAAAAGATCGAGATGTGCCTGGAGTGTGAATCATTCAGGGACAACATAGATGTCGATTCAATGGAAGAGACGCTGGGGGTGGTAAACCGACAATTCATCGAATTCAGGAAGATGGTTGAGGAGCGAGACAAGGAGTTGGAAGACACCAGCATGGAGTTGGCCTTGGGATTGTCCGAGGTCTTTGAAGCGCTAAAAGAAATTTCTTTGGGAGACCCTTTGGTGAGGATACCCGAGACCTCGAAACTCGAGTTGATTTCAAAGCTAAAGCATATGGTCAACCTGACCGCGGAAAATCAGGCAGAGATTGTCGAGCTGTCTCATGAGTTTGCCATAGGACTCGCTGAGCACTTCGATGCATTGCACAGGGTCTCAAGAGGTGACCTGGCTGCTCGAGTATCGGGGACTTCACAGGTAGAGCTGTTGGAACATCTAAAGAAGGTAACAAACCACATGATTCAAAGTGTATCTGCAGAAATCACCGAGCGTAAGCGGGCCGAGGAAGCACTGCGGACCAGTGAGGAGCGGTTTCGACAAATGGCGGGGCTGTCCCCCTTTCCAATCTCTATCATAGAATCAGATGGGCGATACCTGTACACAAACAAGAAGTTTACCGAGCTTTTTGGCTACACATTGGATGATGTCCCCACCGGCAGGGATTGGTTTCGAAAGGCCCATCCAGATTCTGAGTACCGTCGAGAAGTCATATCCTTCTGGAAATCCGACTTGGAAAAATCGGAAAAGTACCAAGTTAGGCTCCGGGAGTTTCGTGTCGTGTGCAAGGATGGAACCGTTCGCGACATAATGTTCAGGCCCGTATCTATGGACAGGGGGAGACAGTTTGTTACTTATGAAGACCTTACCGATCGCAAGCGGGCAGGAGAGGCCTTGCGGGAGTCTGAGGCCAGATATCGCAGCGTCTTTGAGAATACAGGAACAGCCATGATGATCATTGAAGATGATACGACACTTTCTATGGTCAACACAGAATTCGAGGAGCTCAGTGGATATTCCAAGGAGGAAGTGGAAGGCAGGATGAGCTGGACTGAATTTGTTGTCAAGGAGGACCTGGAAAGGATGAAAAAGTATCATGTGAAAAGAAGGAGGGACGAACTCAAGGCACCAAAGGAGTATGAGTTTGGCTTTGTTGATAAGCATGGGAAGATAAGAAACATATCCAACAGGGTGGGAATGATTCCAGGGACAAAGAGAAGCGCGGCCGCGCTCACGGATATTACGTCTCGCAAGCAGGCGGAGGAAAAGCTCCACGAGATGTTTAGGCAGATCAAGAAAGGCTATGATGATCATCTGTCCATTCTGAATATGCTACGCCTGGGAATCGCAACCATAGACAGGGACGGTTCAGTGACATTCTTGAATCAGACTGCCCAGCAACTTGTTGGACAGAATCAAGAGGCAGTCGTGGGAAGGCACTGGGAAGATGTGTTTTCTTTCAGGGAGCACGACAGGGCGCGGCTAATCGAGATCATGAAACGTCCCGCCAAAACACGAAAGAAATTGCAGGCTCAAGTTGCATTTGACGAGGGACGGCATTACTGGATGGATATCGAGGTGCAAGACGACCCGCCTAATCCGGAGAGAAAGATCCTTTTCCTCTACGACATGACAGAAGTTTACGACCTGCGGCGCATGTTGGAAGACAAGGCGCGATTCCATGATATTGTTGGAAAAAGTGGACCCATGCAGTCTGTATACCGGCGGATCCAGGAGGTTTCGAAGGTGGATTGGACGGTGCTGATCGAGGGAAATACCGGAACAGGGAAAGAACTGGTGGCACGAGCCATACACTCTTCGAGCCATCGAAGGGAAAAGTCTTTCATTGCAGTTAACTGCGCCGGCTTGACGGATTCATTGCTGACCAGCCAGTTGTTCGGTCACAAACGAGGAGCCTTTACGGGAGCAGTTGAGGATCATAAAGGCCTCTTTGAGGTGGCCAACGGGGGAACTCTCTTGCTCGACGAGATTGGGGATATCTCCAAGAGTATGCAGACCAGCCTTCTTCGGGTTCTTGAGGAAAAGGAAATCACTCGACTCGGAGAATCCAAGCCGCGAAGAATAGATGTCAGGGTGTTGGCTGCAACGCATCGCAACCTGAGTGAAGAGGTTGAAAAGGGCCGTTTTCGCCCTGACTTGCTTTATCGGATTCGAATTGCAAGGATTCAGCTTCCATTGCTGTACGAGCGCCGCGAGGACATACCCTTGCTCGTTGGGACCTTTCTTGGGCAGAGCCGTGCTGCCACAGGAAAGTCTGTCAAAGGGGTGAGCAACGAGGCCATGAGGATTCTCTTGCAATACGATTGGCCGGGCAATGTGCGGGAACTGAAAAGCGCTATCGACTTTGCCACCCTCCATTGCAAGGGGTCGGTGATTAGGGCTGAGGACCTTCCCTCGGAGATAGTCACCTCAAAGCACGAACAGCTCGAAGACGTGCCTCCCGCAGACCCATACCAGGATGAAAAGCAACGCATCCTGGCAGCCCTGGACAGCGCAAAAGGCAACCGCACCGTTGCTGCCCGTCTGCTTGGGATGAGCAGGGCCACTCTGTACCGTCGTTTGGCAAGCCTCGAAGTCGAGCCCGCCACATAGCAATTTACCCGCCTTGGTGCCCTGCTCAAAGTGTCTCAGGCGAGACACGGGTGAGGCACACCCGAGACAACTACTGTCTCATTATCTGTATCCGAGATTCCAGGCAAAATCAAAAGCAAGAGGAGCAGGCCTTAAATATCAACACGTTAACTACGCATGTCATTTATGGCACTCTCTTTGCTAGGTAGACTTGTTGCTTATCCACAGGATAAGACATGCGTTGTTCACCACGAGAGAGCCACGGATTGATGGTGTTATAATCGAGTGCCAAGCGGGATCGGCAGCATTGCTCGGCGCACCCGCTAGACTGCACAAGGTCTCAGCTTGAGATCGGCCATGGAGACACCCTTGGAAGAATCCCAGGAGCTCAACCGAAAAGAACTGGACACTGCCATTATTGGGCAGAGTCCGGCCATGGTGCGGATGAAGAGCCACATTTTGCGGTTGGGCAAATCCAATTTGACTGTGCTCATCAGCGGTGAGAGCGGGACAGGCAAGGAACTGGTGGCCCGCGGCATTCACAGGAGTTCCCCACGGGCGCAGAAACCCTTTGTCAAGGTGAACAGTGCCGCGGTGCCGGAGACCCTTTTTGAAAGTGAACTGTTCGGATTCGAAAAAGGGGCCTTCACCGGGGCCTTCAGGAAGAAACCCGGCAAATTCCAACTAGCTCACTCGGGCACCATCCTTTTGGATGAAGTCGGGGAGATTCCCGTGCTCATGCAGGCCAAGCTGCTGCAGGTGCTTGAGGACAACGAGTTCTCCCCTCTGGGCAGCACCTCCAATGCCAAGATCGATGCCCGCGTGCTGGCTGCAACCAATGCCAACGTGGTCCAGATGCTCTCCCAGAAGACATTCAGGTTGGACCTTTATTATCGTCTCAGTGTCGTGTCCATCCATGTCCCTGCCTTGAGGGAACGCAGGGACGACATTGATTTGCTGTGCGACCATTTTCTGAGAAAATACGCGGCCCGTTACAGTAAGGAGTATAGGCCGCTTTCTCCCCACATTCGGCAGAAGCTCTGTGAGTATTCTTGGCCTGGAAACGTTCGGGAACTGAAAAACGTTATTCAAACCATCGCCGCACTCGGAAACGAGGAGGTTTTTTATGAAAAGATCAGAAACTTTGACCTTTCAGGAATGGGCGGTAACGGTGGATCTGCAACCGCACCCGAAGTTGTGAGCGAAAACCCAGCCAAGCTGCTGAGCAGATACACCTTCAAGGAGATCTGCAAGAGCGCTGCGCGCAAGGCGGAAAGCGATGCCATCGCTGACGTGCTTTCCTACACGGAGTGGAATCGCAAAAAGGCGGCAGCGCTGCTGAAAACCAGCTACAGGACCCTTCTCGACAGAATCAAGGAATATGAGATAGGCAAACATCCGGGTGATTACACGGAGACAATAGCAGGGTCTGGATTGCCAAGTGGTCTTTGATTGAAGGAAGCAGCACCTTTCAACATCCCTGATAAGACCCACCGAAGAGAGACCTTTGAAAAACCCCCTCTTTTGTTCCATTGAGCGCTATGCTTCACTCCGTGTCTGCGTCAGACTCATCCCGATTTATCTGGACTCAAAAAATCCAATGTATTCCTGCGGTTAAAGTCTTCGCCTTTCTTGAACTGGACCAAAATTGAGCATTTTTCAAAGGTCTCGAAGAGTCAAAGATTTGACAAATTCGCAGTATCCGCACTGAATTCATCTGCCCTCGTCCTTAACGGGGGCCTGCCACAGCTCCCTCAACCATTTGCAATCATGAGCAATTATTCCTGGCACCCATTCCGGCACGATTTGTGCTTAAAAATTGGTCCGATGTAGTGTTTCCACTGTGGTGCAACACGACCGTTACATGAAGTGGTGGATCGGCGGGCCATGACAAAGATAGGTGGTTACGAAGTCACTGGGAAGATCGGCCAGGGGGGTATCGGCTCGGTGTACAAAGCGCGCCAGGTGTCCCTGGACCGTCTCGTTGCCATCAAGGTGCTCTCGGAAAAACTCACAGATAACCCTGATGTATTGGATCGATTCAACCGTGAATCGCTAATCATTGGACGCCTAAACCATCCCAACATCATCCACGTGATAGATCGAGGAATCGTGCCGGAGGGTATGCCCTATTTTGTCATGGAGTATGTGGAGGGCATCGACTTGGCCAAGGCGATCAAGACAAACAAGTTGGATGCCAACCGAAAGCTGGACTTGGTGATCCAGGTGTGCAAGGCGTTGTCTTATGCGCACAAAAACGGAGTCATCCACCGCGACATCAAGCCCTCCAATGTGCTGATAGACACCGACGGGAACGCACTGGTCCTGGACTTTGGTATCGCCAAGTTCTTTGACAAGAAAGGAGACAACACTAACCAAACTCGTTCGGACTTGATCATGGGGACTCTCGAGTACATGTCACCCGAGCAGCAGACGGACACCAGTAGCGTGACAGCCGCAACCGACCTGTATTCGCTTGGGGCCCTCATGTACGAACTGTTCACCGGCGCCAAAACCCTGGGGCGATTCAAGCGGCCCAGAGAGATCAACGCCAGCATTGCCAAGCCTCTGGAACACGTGATCCTCCGTTGCCTGGAGACCGAGCCGAAGGATCGGTTCGCCTCGGCCGACGAGATCAGAGAGCATCTGCTAAAACTGCTTCAGGGGGCACACCTGCCAAAGGCCCAAAGGGAACAGGCCAAGAAGGTGCTGCCAAAAGCAGAGGACAAGTTTGCGCTGCTCGATATCATCAAAAAGGAGGACAGCTACGGTGCGGTGTACCTTTACCAGGACAAGGCCAACAACAGGCTCCTGGTGATCAAGAAGCGGACCAACGCGAGTGCGGGCCTCAGTGAGGCAAAGCTGCTGACTGCACTGAAACACAAGAATATCGTCAACATTCTCGGCGCCTCTGGAAGCGAACGGGTCTTCATCATAGTCATGGAGTACCTCAGCGGAGGAAGCCTGACAGACCGGCTCATCAGGCCCCTGCCGTGGGCAGAAGCGCTGAGGATTGGCCGACAGATCTGCGAAGGCCTTTCTTTTGCGCACAAGAACAGGATGGCACACGGCAACCTGAGACCCAGCAACATCCTTCTTGCCGATTCCGGGCAGGTGAAATTGACCGATTTCGGCCTGGAGGAGCACTACACGCTCGGGCAAGATGGGGTCAACTGGTACAATGTGTGTCGTGAGCCGAGGTCGCCCGGTGCCGATATCTTTGCGGCAGGCACGATATTTTACCAGATGCTCACGGGTGACCTGCCGACCTGGAAGGGCGGCAGGCTCGTTCATGGCGACTATTTCAGGCTGCTTCCGATTGAGTTGCAGGGCATGGTCACACGGATGCTTTCACGGGATCAAGGGGCCCGGCATGGCAGTTTCGACCAGGTGACAGAGGAAATCGACAAGCTTCTGGCGCTTTACAAACGAAAACGCCGCAAGCCCAAAGTGGCCGCAACCCAGGCCAAACCCCCAAAGAAATGGGGCAAGCGGCCTGGTTGGACCCTTTTCTTCCTTGCCCTGCTGGTTGTCGTGGCACTGCTGTATTTGAACCACACCGGAGAGATCAAGACATACACAGATGCGATTTTGGCCCAGTGGAACAAAATCGTGTCACAATTGGGGCCGCTTTTTCGAAAATAAGTGCGCGCTTTGCAGCGGGCGGCCCCATGCCCCCCTCGTTCCATCGGCTCCTTTTGTTGACTGCAGGTTCGTCCTATAGTATTGGGATACCGTTTACACAACTGAGCGGACACGGAGCGAGACCTTTGAAAAACGCCGCCTTTCGCCCAATTGAGCGCTATGCTTCACTCCGTGTCTGCGTCAGGCTCAAATCTTAATCCTCGAAATACCCAATGTATTCCTGTGGTTAAGATTATCGCCTTCCTTGAACTTGAACGAAATTGAACATTTTTCAAAGGTCTCGGAGCTGGATGCCTTGAAAATACTTATCGTTGGCGCGGGCCAGGTTGGTTTTCACATTGCAAGCCGCCTCGCCCTTGAAAAAAAAGACGTGGTTGTCATCGACAACGACCCAGAGGCATTACGCCGTGTTTCTGAGGGACTGGATGTGCAAGCACTGCAGGGTTGTGGTTCCAGCCCCGCCATGCTTGAACAGGCCGGCATAGAAGGGGCCGATGTCTTGCTCGCTGTTACCGACAGCGACGAAACCAACCTCGTGGCCGCCCTTTTTGCCAACATCCTCTCCCCCACAACCGTTAAGCTGGCCCGCATCAGAGGCGAAGAGTACTTGGCCTATCAAGAGACCTTGAAACTAGACCCTTACCGCATTGATGTGATCATAAACCCAGAGGCCGAAGCTGTCAAAATGATCGAAAGGCTTTTGAGTGTTCCAGGGGCCGTGGATGTGGGTGAATTTGCCCAGGGCAGGGTCAAGCTCATCGGGGTGCGTCTGGACCGTGATTGTCCCGTTGCAGGAACCAGGCTGGCCGATCTGAAGGCCAAAACAGGTAACTTGAAAATCCTTGTGGCAGCCATCGTTAGAGATGAAAGGCTTATCATCCCATCCGGGAAGGACAAAATCGCCGAAGGGGACCTCATCTACCTTGTTTCAGAGGAAAAGGACCTAAAAGGAGCCTTGAAGATCTTTGGCAAAAGGGCTGAACCCTTTAACCGGGTCCTCATTGTGGGAGGGGGAAACCTGGGTCTTAGGTTGGCCCAGGCCCTGGAAAGACTCTCCATTCATACCAAGCTCATTGAAAAGGACTCAGATCGCTGCCGCAAGTTGGCAGAGCAGCTTGACAAAGCCATCGTTCTTCAGGGCGACGGCTCCGACCAGGGTGTTCTTCAAGAAGAAAACGTCCAGGACATGGACGTGGTGGCAACCCTGACTGGGAACGAGGAAACAAATATACTCACATCCCTTCTTGCCAAACGCATGGGAGCGCGCAAGACAGTAACTCGCATCAGCAAGTTCAGCTACTTTCCCCTGGTTTCCGCCATCGGCTTGGATCATATCGTCAGTTCCCGACTTGCCGCTATCAATACAATATTGCAGCATGTTCGGCGAGGCAAGGTCTTGTCTGCCATGGCGCTAAAGGGTGAAGAAGCAGAAGTCCTTGAAGCGGTTGCCATGGAAACGTCCGATGTTGTTGGAAAGCCCCTCCAGGAGCTTCCTTTTCCCAAGGGTACACTGGTCATAACTATCATACGTGGAGACGAGGTCATTATCCCCACGGGTGACAGCATAATCCAACCGGACGATCGAATTATCATCCTTTCCACCCGTCAGGGCATCCCCAAGGTTGAAAAGGCGCTCATGGTTAAGCTGGAGTACTTCTAGATGAAGGTCCGCTACACCCTGCACCTGGTCGGGATCTTAGTCTTCTTTCTCGGCCTGACCATGGTGCTCCCCCTGCTCTTCGGGATCTACTACCGAGATGAAAGCGTGTTGGCCCTCTTGAAATCCATAGGGATCACCCTTGGAAGCGGCCTCGTTCTCTACCTTGTTTTCAGAGGAGCCAGGGGCGAGACCATGACACACCGAGAGGGCATGGGGGTAGTAGCGCTCGGGTGGACCGCAGCCGGTCTGTTCGGAGCACTGCCCTACTACTGGGGTGGCGTGTTGCCCAACTTCACTGACGCCTTATTCGAATCTGTTTCAGGTTTTACAACCACTGGCGCTTCAGTTCTGATGCAGATTGAGGCCGTGCCTCACGGGTTTCTCTTCTGGCGAAGTCTGACGCACTGGTTAGGAGGCATGGGGATCATAGTGCTTTCACTGGCCATCTTGCCGCTTTTGGGCATTGGAGGCATGCAACTTTACAAGGCAGAAGCCCCTGGCCCGACGCCTGACAGACTTAAGCCGCGCATACGGGACACGGCCATGGTCCTGTGGAAGGTCTACGTGCTTTTCTCCGTGGCCGAGACCGTACTGCTCATGCTTGGAGGCATGGATCTTTTTGAGGCGCTCTGTCACACGTTTGGGACGATGGCTACCGGGGGATTCTCCACTAAAAACGCCTCCATTGGATCCTACAACAGTCCATATGTGGATACAGTTATCATACTGTTCATGCTGGCGGCCGGAATAAACTTTTCCCTCCACTATCGGTTTTTGAAAGGAGATCCTCTGAGTTTCTGGCGAAACTCGGAATTTCGCTTTTTTGTCGGCGTAGTCAGTATCTTCGCCCTCGTGGTCACTCTCAATATCTACCACACGGTTTACGAAAGGCTCTCAGAGGCTATACGTTTTGGGGCCTTCCAAGTAGTGTCTATCATCACAACCACGGGGTACGCCACAGCGGATTTTGAAAGATGGCCATCTCTTTCCCAAAGCATCCTCTTGTTTTGCATGTTTCTGGGGGCTTCGGCCGGCTCCACCGGCGGCGGGATGAAATGTTTGCGCATCATGCTCCTTTTGAAGCATTCTTACAAACAACTCTTTTGCCTTATCCACCCCCGGGCAGTGACCCAAGTCAAACTGGCAGGCCGTCCCATACCGGACGAAGTGTTGCACAGCATATGGGGATACTTCATGCTTTACCTGGGCCTCTTTATCTTGTGCTCTTTTCTCCTTGCTGCTATGGGCGTTGACGTGGTCACCTCCTTTGCAGCCGTTGCCGCAACTATCGGCAACATCGGCCCGGGCCTGGGAATGGTAGGGCCCACAGACAACTATGTGCCAATCCCTTTGCTGGGCAAGTGGGTGCTCATGCTGTGTATGCTTCTGGGACGACTGGAGATCTACACAGTCCTTGTCCTGTTTGTGCCGGAGTTCTGGCGAAAATGAGCATTTTTCAAAGGTCTCGGTCCAACGCTCGGCCACGTTTTTATTGACTTTGCCTGAAATTTTGAGTTAAATAAGAGGTTTTCAAATTTCGATTTTCCACGGAACTTGATGCAATGATCAGACTGGTCAGGGGCTTCAAAGACATTCTTCCGGAACAAACCGGGCTATGGCAACACGCAGAAGGTGTCGTGCGTGAGCTGTTTGACTGCTTCGGTTTTTCCGAACTGCGAATCCCCATCCTTGAGCGCACTGAGCTTTTTGCTCGAAGCATAGGGGCAAATACGGATATTGTGGAAAAAGAAATGTATAGCTTTACCGATCGAAGCGGCGACTCCCTTGCCTTGAGGCCAGAGGCCACAGCCTCTGTAGTGAGGGCGTATGTGGAACACAAGCTGTATGCAAAAGATCCGGTGCAGAAGCTATACACGATCGGGCCGATGTTCCGCAGGGAACGACCGCAAAAAGGCCGGTACCGGCAGTTCTACCAAATCAATGCCGAGACCTTCGGCTTGGACGACCCCAGGGCAGATGCGGAACTGATTCTGCTCTTGATGAACTTTATGGAGCGCCTTGAGCTTGCTGATATTCGGCTCCACATCAACTCTTTGGGTTGTGCGAAGTGTCGTCCGCAGTACAAGGAGGCGTTGGAGCCCTTCCTGGCAGAGCACGCTGAGCAGCTGTGCCCGGACTGTGTCAGACGACGGGACAGAAACCCCTTGCGGATATTTGACTGCAAGGTGCCGGGTTGCAAGGAAATGGTTGCCCAAGCCCCCTCTGTCCTGGATCACCTTTGCGGTCGATGCCGGGAGCATTTTGAGACTGTTCAGGCATCCCTGGAAATGTTTCAGGTGCCTTATCAGACAGACCATCGTCTGGTAAGGGGTCTGGACTATTACACCCGAACCACCTTTGAAGTCCTTTCAGCGGCCTTGGGTGCCCAAGATGCCGTGGCAGGCGGCGGTCGCTATGATGGCCTTGTCAAGGCATTGGGCGGTCCTGATCAGCCTGGCGTGGGGTTTGCCATTGGTGTGGACAGGCTCATGGAGCTCTTGGCAGACCGGGCCCAACTTTTTGAAAAAAAACCTCATCTTTTTGTCGCAGCCCTGGGACCAAAAGCCCAACACAGGGCCTTTGAGTGGGTGCAGCAACTCAGAAGGCAAGAGGTTCGAGCTGAGATGGATTATCAAGACCGCAGCCTTAAGAGCCAGATGCGACGCGCGGATAAGCTCGGGGCATCGTATGTGCTCATCGTGGGTGATAACGAACTTGACAATGCGGCTGCAGTGCTCAGGAACATGAAAACAAAGGAGCAAGACCAGATCCCCTTGGAAAACATTGTAACGCTGGTTGCAAACAAGGTAGGGGCAGAATAGCAGACGCACCAGAAGATCGGAAAGGAGCCGGTATTGCTTGATTCCATTGGCAACATGAAACGAACCCACCACTGTTCGGAGTTGACAGCCAAAGATGTGGGAAAAGAAGTAGTGCTCATGGGCTGGGTGCAGCGCCGTCGAGACCACGGAGGCGTGATTTTTGTGGACCTGCGTGATCGCCAAGGAATAACCCAGGTGGTGTTCAACCCTGAATATAACAAAAAAATTCACGACAAGGCCCATGCCATCCGCAGCGAGTTTGTACTGGCCACAAGGGGCACCGTCGCGCACAGGCCTGAGGGTATGGTCAATTCCAGCCTGAAAACCGGCGAGATTGACGTTATGGTGTCTGAACTGAGGCTTCTGAACCGATCCAAGACACCGCCGTTTGTGCTGGAAGACGACACTCAGGTTTCCGAAAACATCGGTCTTCGTTACCGTTATCTGGACATGCGCCGGCCGCAGCTCCAAAAAAACCTCGAACTCCGGCACCGGACTGCCACGGCCGTTCGTTCTTTTCTGAACGAACAGGGATTCCTTGACATTGAGACACCCTTTTTGACTAAAAGCACTCCAGAGGGGGCCCGGGACTATCTGGTGCCAAGCCGGGTCAATCCAGGACAGTTCTATGCCATGCCGCAGTCACCGCAAATCTTTAAGCAACTTCTGATGATGGCGGGGTTTGAGAAATACTACCAGATCGTGCGCTGCTTTCGAGACGAAGACCTTCGGGCAGACCGACAGCCCGAATTTACCCAGATAGACCTTGAAATGTCCTTTGTCACGGAAGACAACATAATAGAAGTTACCGAAGCAATGATCGCCGCCCTTTTCAAAGAGACCCTCGGCATAGAGGTCAGGCGGCCGTTTGACCGCTTGACCTACAAGGAGGCAACCGCCCAATTCGGTCTGGATAAGCCTGATGTGAGGTTCGGCCTGGAACTAAAGGATGTTTCTGACATTGCAGCAGGCTCCAAGTTTAGGGCATTTGCAGACGTGGCTTCTGCAGGAGGCCTGGTCAAGGCGTTAAACGCCAAGGGGTGCATAGATCTTTCTCGAAAGGAGATTGATGACCTCGCAAAATTTGCGGCCATTTACAAAGCCAAGGGCCTGGCCTGGATCAAGGTCCGCCCCGATGCCTGGCAATCACCCATTGCCAAATTTTTTTCCGATTCTGAAAAGTCATTACTTGCCCAAAGGATTGATATGGAGCCAGGCGACCTGATTTTCTTCATTGCCGATCAACCCAAGGTGGCAAACGAGGCCTTGGGACAGCTGAGAAACCACCTGGGCCGCAAACTCGGCCTGGTGGATCACGAGCAATTCAACTTCCTATGGGTGACCGAGTTTCCCTTAGTGGAATATGACGAAAACGAAAACCGCCACGTGGCAATTCATCATCCCTTTACAGCGCCCCTTGAACAAGACATTGAGCAACTGACAGAAAATCCCCTTAATGTGCGCTCCCGGGCCTATGACCTTGTCCTAAACGGAGTCGAGATTGGTGGCGGTAGCATCCGCAACCATCAGCGCGCAACACAGGAAAGGGTGTTTGAGGCCTTGGGCATGGATCGCGAAACTTACGAGAAGAAATTTGGTTTTATGCTCGAAGCCCTTGACTTTGGCGCCCCCCCCCATGGCGGGATCGCACTGGGTTTTGACAGGCTTGTCATGCTGATGGCCGGACAAGCATCCATCCGTGACGTGATCGCCTTCCCAAAGACCCAAAAAGCAGCCTGTCTGCTTACCGGAGCCCCTTGTGAGGTCTCGCCCGAGCAACTGGAAGAGCTCTCCCTGAAGGTCCGAACCTTGACGGCTTCGTAAAAAGTCCACCACCCAACCGCTCGAAAAGAAAGAAAAATTAAGTAGAGCACCAAAAACCTCTTGACAGGATCATGGGTTCCTAATATTTTTTAATAATCTGTGAAAAAGGCCGTTTTGTCATTAGACCCCTGAAAAACGTTCAATTTTGTTCAAGTTCAAGGAAGGCGAAAACTTTAACCACAGGAATACATTGAGTATTTCGAGGATTAAGATTTGAGTCTGACGCCGAAATTGGGCAAAAGAGGACGTTTTGCAAAGGTCTCGCCATAACTGGCATACGTCAATGGTTCTGTTCCACCCTGTCAAGGCTTGCAAACGCAGCCGAAAAGGGTCATAGATGTTGAACTGCGGCCCCTGCAATCCGCACATAATACCTACTACAATTCTGCTCCCTTGTTGCAATCTCGTTCTTTTTGAAGAGAGGAGGTGAGGCCCAAACAGGCCCCAAGCTACCTATTTTCCTACATTTTACTGAGAAAGGAAGGTGAGTACACACATGAAAGTGACACGCAGAGAGTTCATGCAGATTTCTGGTGCAACAGCTGCCGGGCTTGCTGTAAGTGGTCTTGGCTTTGACCTGTCGCCTATCAGGTCACACGCCCAAATGCTCAAGACCAAGTATGCCAAAGAGACTATCACGATCTGCCCGTACTGTGCGGTGGGTTGTGGAGCCATTGTGCATACCAGCAAAAAAGGCGACGGCCGCGTCATCAACATTGAGGGCGACCCGGATCATGTGATCAACCGCGGTACACTCTGCAGCAAGGGCGCTGCGTTATCAGGGCTGTCGGAAAACGCGAATCGGCTCCTTGAACCCATGTACAGGGCGCCTCATTCCAAGCAGTGGGAGTCGGTATCGTGGGATTGGGCCCTCACCGAGATCGCACAGCGCGTGAAGAAGACCCGCGACGCCACCTTTACCCGCAAGAATGCCAAAGGCCAGGTGGTCAACCGCACTACAGAGATTGTCTCGGTGGGAAGTGCTGCAATGGACAATGAAGAGTGCTGGATCTATCAGGCACTCATGCGGGCCCTTGGGCTGGTATACATAGAACATCAGGCCCGCATCTGACACAGCGCCACTGTTGCGGCTCTGGCAGAGTCGTTCGGACGAGGCGCTATGACCAACCATTGGATCGATATTGGAAACAGTGACTGTATTCTCATAATGGGAAGCAATGCAGCAGAGTGTCACCCAATATCGTTCAAGTATGTGATGAAGGCGATGAAAGACGGGGCCAAGCTCATCAACGTGGACCCCAGATTTACCAGGACCTCTTCAAAGGCGGACATCTACGCGCCCATGCGATCAGGGACTGACATCGCCATCCTGGGCGGCATGATCAAGTACATCCTGGACAATAAGCTCTATAACAAAGACTATGTTCGCGCCTATACTAATGCGCCGTTCATCGTGGGCAAGAAGTTCCGATTCAAGGATGGGCTCTTTTCAGGCTATAATTCAAAGAAGCGCGTATATGACAAGAGGAACTGGGCCTTTGAGATGGACGACAAAGGTGTCCCGAAGATGGACAGGGACCTAAAAGATCCTCGCTGTGTCTTTGAGCTGTTGAAGGAGCACTACAGCCGCTACACCCCCGAGTTGGTGTCACAAATCAGCGGCACGTCGGAAGCCGACCTCGAGAAGATATATAAGGCCTATGCAGCCACGGGCAAGAAAGGCAAGGCCGGCACGATCATGTATGCCATGGGTTGGACCCAGCACACCGTGGGTACCCAGAATATCCGTTGTATGGCCATGATCCAGCTGCTTCTCGGCAACATCGGTGTGGCCGGAGGCGGTGTAAACGCCCTGCGCGGCGAGTCCAATGTTCAGGGCTCCACTGACCACTGTCTGCTGTGGCACATCTGGCCCGGGTACCTCAAGACCCCAAGGGCCTCGAACGTGTCATTGGCGGCCTATAACAAGAAGTGGACACCAAAGAGCAAAGACCCCTTAAGCGCCAACTGGTGGCAAAACTACCCGAAGTATTCGGTCAGCATGTTAAAGTCGTTCTTCGGCGAAAAGGCCACGGGCGCAAACGATTTTGGGTATGACTGGCTGCCCAAGGTGGACGACGGCACACATTACTCCTGGCTGGACCTTTTTGATGAAATGTACAAGGGGACCGTCAGGGGTTTTTTTGCCTGGGGGCAGAATCCTGCCTGCAGTGGCGCAAATGCCGGCAAGAACCGCGAGGCCATGAAAAATCTCGACTGGATGGTCAATGTCAACATCTTTGACAACGAGACCGGTTCCTTCTGGCACGGGCCCGGGATGAACCCCGCTGACATCAAGACCGAGGTGTTCATGCTTCCCTGCTGCGTATCTTTCGAGAAAGAAGGCAGCATCACCAACAGCGGGCGATGGATGCAATGGCGTTACCAGGGACCAAAACCCCTTGGGAGCAGCAAATCAGATGGCGACATCATCATGGAGCTGGGTTTTAAGCTCAAGGAGGCCTATGAAAAAAGTGGGCACTTCCCCAAGCCCATCAGAAACTTGAAGTGGGACTATATGAGGAACGGCAAATATTGCTCCCAAAAGGTGGCCAAGGAGATCAATGGTTACTTCTTGAAAGACGTTGATTTTCCAAAAAAGAAGAAGAGCTTCAAGAAGGGCCAACTCGTACCCAGCTTTGCCTATCTCAAAGCAGACGGTTCCACCTCCTCGGGAAACTGGCTCTACTGTAACAGTTACACTGAGAAGGGGAACATGGCGGCCCGCAGAGGCCAGCAAGATGCTGAAAATAACATCGGGCTGTACCCGAAGTTCTCCTGGTGCTGGCCCGTAAACCGCAGGATCATCTACAACCGGGCCTCGGTCGATCTCAAGGGCAAGCCCTGGGACAAAAAACACTGGGTCATCAAGTGGAACGGAAAGAAGTGGGTCGGCGACGTGCCCGATGGCGGCTGGCCTCCAATTGGAAGCCTCAAAAATCCCAACCCCAAGAGCAAGTGGGCCTTTATCATGAGAAAGCACGGCCACGCCCAGATCTTTGGCCCGGGCCGCGCAGACGGACCGTTCCCGGAGCACTACGAGCCATTGGAATGTCCCATTGAGAAGAACCTGATGAACAAGCAGAGGATGAATCCTACTGCAGCGGTCTATGGGACAGATGCGGATGACTACCGGACCTGTGACCCCAGGTATCCTATTGTGGGAACCACTTACCGGGTTGTGGAACACTGGCAGACCGGTCTCATGACCCGTCCGCAGCCCTGGCTCCTTGAGATGCAGCCCCAGGTGTTCGTGGAGATGAGCGAGGAACTGGCAAAACTCAAAGAGATCAGGAACGGTGAACGGGTGTTGGCTACATCTGCCCGAGGCTCTTTGGAATGCACCGCCATTGTGACCAAACGATTCAAACCGTTCAATATTGGCGGATCTGTGGTTCACCAAATTGGATTCCCGTGGTGTTTTGGCTGGCGCTGGCCGGAAAGCGGCACAGAAGACAGCGCCAACCTGCTCACACCTGCAGTTGGTGATCCAAACACGAGAATCCCTGAGACCAAGGCCTTTATGGTCAATGTGTCCAGACTATAGAAGGAGGTGATCTGAATGCCAGGTAAATCAATTTTGATCGATACGACGCTTTGTACGGCCTGCAGAGGTTGTCAGGTTGCCTGCAAGCAGTGGCACAACCTGCCTGCAGAAAAGACCGTAAACCGTGGAACCTACCAAAACCCGGCGGATCTCTCCTTCGATACGTATAAGCTTGTGAGATTCGAAGAAGTGGAGATGGGCGGCAAGCTAAAGTGGCTTTTCTTTCCGGATCAGTGCCGTCACTGTCTGGAACCCCCTTGCCAAGAAACGGCAGATGACCGCGGCGCCATTTTTACGGATTCGGCGACCGGTGCAGTTATCTACACGGCCCGCACAAAGAATCTGGACGCTGGTGCTGTCACAGACTCCTGCCCGTACGACATCCCGCGGGCAGCTGCAGACGGCACCCTGGCCAAGTGCGACATGTGTCTCGACCGGGTGGAAAACGGGCTTGAACCGGCCTGTGTGAAGACCTGCCCGACGGGTGCCATGAACTTTGGCGACCTTAAGAAAATGCTCTCTCTTGCCAAGAAGCACTTGTCTGCGGCAAGGAAGAAGCACAAGAAGGCACAGCTTCTAAATGCTGGCGACGTTCGGGTCATTTACCTAGTAGGTGAAGATCCGAAACTCTATCACAACTTTGCAGTGGCCTCAAATTCCGCCCTTGATATAACAAGGGCCGTGGCCTCAAGGAGGCTGTCCACGCCGTTGGACCCAACAGCCACCTTGTGATCTGCTAGAGCTCTAAATGAAAACCACAGGAGGGGAGAGGGTGGTTTGATCTTCTCCCCTCCTTGTGTTATGTAAGACATAATTGAAAAAACGGTGACCCAAGAGGGAAGTTATGGCTGCTGATCTGATCAAGAAGGCTGTGGCTGCTGTCAGGGCTGCAAGGCCTGCCTACAAGGAATTGCTGGATTTTTATGAAAAGCTTTTCCTGGCCCAGGAGGCCGCAAAGGGCAGCATAGATTTGGAACCCATTGAGATCTCTCAGGATCTCCTTTCCGTCAAGCAAAAAGAGCATTTTCCTCTAATCAACAGGGCAGAGTTTCCTGTAGACTTGGAAGCATCTGAGGCGTTGCTGAGAAAGATTTGTCGGATCGCTGTTGAGGTAAATAAGGTCTTGGCTGATGCAGGGCCAAAGATTGTAGATGCCCTTGACAAGGAGACCCTGGATGCCTCAGCCCTGTTTGCAAAGATGTTGACAGAAGATGACGCCTATTTGGGCGAAGCGGCGGAAAGGTTGGATATTGACAAGCGAATATTGGCCTTTGCGGCTTACCACAGCATGAAACCGTCCATTGGTCTGTGTGCCGAACAACTGGCCACCTATCTCGACAAAGAGGCGCTGTGGGAAAAAGGGTATTGCCCGGTTTGCGGCAGTCCTCCGGCGCTGTCTATGCTTCGGGATGAAGGGCAACGATGCTTGGCTTGCAGCCTATGCGGGCATGAATGGCGTACAAAAAGAACATACTGTCCATTTTGCGATAACACCGATCATGAAACTATGCACTATTTCTTTTCTGAAGAAGAAGAGGACTATCGGGTTTATGTGTGTGATCAGTGCAAGAAGTATATCAAGACTGTAGACATCAGGAAGACCAAACGCCCTGTGTGTTTATTTGTGGAAGAAATCACCACGCTGCACCTTGATATGTTGGCCCAAGAGCAGGGCCTGAAAAGCGGGACCCCACTATGGCTGCAAACATAGACCAGTACAATCGCAGGATCACGTACCTGAGGGTCTCCGTGACAGACCGATGCAACCTACGCTGCAGTTACTGCCTGCCTGTAAAGGACCTCAAGCTGTTTGATCATGGCAGAATCCTTAGATACGAAGAGATATTGGAGGCCGTTGAAGCGGCCGCCGAGACAGGTATCAACAAGGTGCGTCTTACAGGCGGGGAGCCCCTTGTTCGCAGAAACTTCATGCACCTTGTTTCCTCTGTTTCGCGGATACCCGGGATAGAGGAGGTGAGCATCACCACAAACGGCGTGCTGTTAAAGGAAAAGGCCCAAGAACTTTTTGACAGTGGTGTTCGTCGCATAAATGTCAGCCTGGACACGCTGGATGGGAAGAAATATGCAAGAATAACGGGACGAGATTTTTTTGATGCTGTTCGCGAAGGAATCAATGAGGCCGAAGCGGTCGGGTTTTCTCCTATCAAGATAAACGTGGTAGCCATCAGGGGCATGAATGACGACGAACTCATGCGCTTTGCCGAGTTATCTGTTCAAAGGCCTTATCACGTCCGGTTCATCGAATACATGCCGATCGGCCACGATAGTCACTGGAAGCCCGAGAAGTATATATCGTCAGATGAGATCAGGTCCAAACTGGAGGCTTTTGGTTCTTTGAAAAAGGTTCCGCGCTCATCCCATGACGGGCCTGCCCAACGCTATCGCTTTGAATCAGGCAAGGGCGAAATTGGCTTAATAAGCGCCCTCAGCCACCGCTTTTGTCCTTCGTGCAACCGCCTCAGGCTCACAGCCGATGGCAAGCTTCGCCCGTGCCTCTTGTCAGATGATGAAGTAGACATCAAGACCCCTATCAGGAGTGGATGCAGCCACGAAGATCTGAAAGGCCTGTTTCAGGAGGCCATCGCCAGAAAACCCAAGCGGTATCACGCAGATATCATGGAAAAGGGCGAAGCGCTACGTCCCATGTCAGCCATTGGAGGATAGAGCCTGTTATGAAGTGTCCCAACTGCAATGAAGATATGCCGTCTCGGCAATGCCCTGACTGCGATGAAGAGATTCCCATTTTTGGCAAATTCTGTTGTTACTGCGGGTCGAGCCTGGAGGATCTCAATGCCGAAGAATCTGATCAGGACACAGGCACAATGGATTTTTCCGAGCGCACCCTGTGCAGTGACGGCACGTGCATCGGCGTAATCAATGAACGCGGCGTTTGCAATGAATGCGCAAAGCCGTATAAGGGAAAAGCCGAGTAGTCACACTTCTCAATTCCAAAACTCCTCAATGAGTAACTCCTTGGTTCTATTTCCTTCAACTTTAGGCATTTTAGGCACTTGCACTGATGTACGAACTGAAGGTCATCACTAACTTCTCTGCAGCCCACCAGCTTGAGAATTTCCATGGCGCTTGCGAGGACTTACACGGACATAACTGGAAGATCGAGGTCTATGTGACTTCTGAGGCGCTAGACAAGGCAGGAGTAGTCATAGATTTCAGAATCCTGAAAAAGCACGTCAATGGAGTTGTGTCCGCCCTGGACCATAAATTCCTGAACGACCTTGGACCCTTCACGAACCAAAACCCATCTTCAGAAAATATCGCAAGATACGTGGCAGAGGAACTGGCCCGGTTGCTGGAAGACCCAAAAGTCAAGGTGAACCGTGTCACCGCCTGGGAGTCTGAAACCGCCTGCGCCACCTACTACCCATAGCTGTTCACGAGCTTGTCTCTCGCCCGCTCCCTCCGTTCGCTAGAGCTCACAGAGTCCTCAGAGATGATTTTTGTTTTTGGTCTGATTTTTCACATCAGACTTATTCAACTCAGTCAACAACGTCCCCAAAGTTTCCATTTTTGTAATGGTTCCCCTGCCATTTCAATCCCTTAGTGTGGTCCGACCCCCAATTCCCATAGGACTTGGTCCCACGAAGCCGATCAGCGAGAACGGCATGGTAGAGCCTCTGGCGCGCGATGAGAAGCGGTTGGTGGTGGTCATACTGTTTGTGGATGTTGTAGCCATCCTTTTCGTTCAAGGATGTCCCAGGCGAGTCTGATATGCTTTTCCTGAAACATTCGTTTGCGGTCATTCCAACCATAGGTTTTGCTGACCGCTTGGTCCGCTGTTGAGGCGCCTTCTCGGTTTGCGACCCAGTGGACAGTAGACAGAAGTTCCATGCCGAATGGTGTTTCAAAGCCGGAAATAAGATCGACAACCCTTTTGAAGTGTTTCCGGGTGGAAGGATGATCTTCGAGAAAACTTTCCGCCTGTGGAAGGATCTCGGGAAGCAGGTTGATCTCCCGTTCCGGATTGTCCTCCGCGTCGCCATACCCGCTAATGAAATGCCCTTCCATAAGGATCAACACATGGCGCAGGTTCTGGGCATACGGTCCATAGAGTCCCTTGTTGTACCGAAGTTTCAAACCCTCTCCCGCTTCCTGAAGAAAATACATCAATTTGTGAATCTCCAAAAGTGTAACAAAAGGGTCCATGACCGCAGCAAGATAACGGCGCATCAAAACGAGCAACGCCGCCCGCCCGACAGTGAAACCCGGCGCCTTCTTGGAGTGAACCATTTTTTCGGCAGAAGGTGCCCCTTTCGGTTCATAGAGAAAAACCTGCACATCTATCAGATCCTGAAAGGCCTCTTCAATTTTCATCCGGACATCCGCCCAGCGCAAACCACCAAGGCCACAACCAAGGGGGGGAATGGCAATGGAATGGATGTCTCTTTTGCGGACTTCTGCAACAAGTGCCTGCAGTCCGACCTCGATGTCCTCCATCCGGCTCTTGCCTTTCCAGTGGCGTTTGGTTGGAAAGTTGACCACATAGCGGGGGTTGTAAAGGCGGTTAAGATCATAGATGAACATCTTGCCCGGCTGCAGTTCTTTCTTGGCGCATATAGCCTTATAGCGCTTGAAATTTTCGGGAAAAGCCTTCTTGAACTGGAGGGCAATTCCCCGGCCCATGACGCCGACACAGTTCACTGTGTTCACCAGCGCCTCGGCATTTGCGCGCAGTATGTCGCCTTGTGTCAATTCAATCATGGATGCCCCCTTGTTAAGTTAATAATACCATGCTTTTTCGATAGTTACGACCGGTTTATGCTGAACACTTTGGAGAATGCCGTTCGTTTGGCTGCGTGACTTCTCATTTAAGACTCCGATTTTTTCCACCAAGTGCCAAGGGCAGGTGTCATGGATCAAAAACTCAGCCTGCTTGCCTTCCTTGACCAGCGGATCACGAAAGCCAGTTTCATTGACCGCACCCCAGTCTATCATATCCAACTCAGTGGGGCTCGAATGGAAATCGACGTAGCGGGCACCGGCGTTTCGGTCAGAAAAAGCCCAGCGTACCCTGTGTTTATCCGCCCAGTTGATGGCTGCTTGCACATCCACCTGCAGATGTAAAACAGGATTCTGTCCACCGTGATAAGTCAGATCAGGATGATTGCCCATATAAAGAATATAAAGCATGATTGAGCGGGGACAAAAATAGAATGGCACATACTCGCCAACCATAGTGCCCGGATGGCATGAAACCTCTAACTCGTACAAGCGGCGCCGCTTGATTTCGGTCATGCCGATGGAGGTCTGGCCGCCACCCTGCTCAACACGTCGGCCATCCGCTTCGATGAAACCAGCGGCCACAATGGAGGCGAGATTATCGACATGGGTAATGTGATAGATTTTCGGCTGAGCCGGTGGTGTTGTCATGCAATGCTCACTTATCCCAATCGCTGGCTCTTCACCAGTTCTCTAAGCACCCCTGTAGAAGCTTGGGGACGCCCTTCACATTTCCACATTTACAGCTTTGGATTTAAGGATCGATAAGATTGCAGCCCTTTTGTTGCACTATTGTCTTCCCTCGACTTTTTTGCCTCATGAACCGGCTCTAAAAGGATTATCTAGAAGCTGTAAAACTAAAAGGAGTTCCCAAATTCAACCCGAATATTTAAGATTTAAGATGCGACCCTCTTGTCTCCTCCCTCTTCTTCTTTCCCGCGACCAAAACACAGTCTAATTCATACAACAATTAGGTTCATAGCACAATGTGTTAAGATTTTGATTCAATATTAACCAGTTACGTCCCATGACCCATTTCCTCACAACGACTCGTCTGGACATCGATTCGGGGAGATTGAACCTGAGGAGCCTGACATTTCCCGAAGGGACGTTGGTTTTTCCTTTGCGCCTGGCGGCTTGAGAACATCACTGCCCTCCCTGACCCGTAGGTAGGCACTATCGTACTGGGGTGGAATGCCTGCCCTGTGGAATTCCGCTCTGCGGACCCCCTTCGGGGGATTCCATACGGCGAAGCACATTCCTCCAGGGCGAAGCACATTCCTCCGGGGCGAGAGAAAGGAAAAAGAAAGAAAAAACTCCGCTCTGAGTCTAACGAGCGCAGCGAGTGGGCGGTGAGCAAATATATCTCGGAGCTACAAATTAGCGCGTAGCGCTATGGTGTAATTTCGGAGCATCAGGAGCAAGGCGCCAAAAAGGCGAAAAAAAGTCCTTGACAACGGAATGTAGAAATGTTACTTGCAATCCCTAAGCGTACCTTCCAATTGTTACGATTTTCAGCACCAAAGATTTACTAAGCTGCGGAGGCATCAATGAATCTCAAGTTTCTTATACAAATTTCAGACTGTTAAAGCGGGGTGTCAGGGAAACCAGTGTGGACTGGTTTGACGGTGGTTGTATGCCCGACCTGTCAGGGGCTGTCTTTCACAAACCCTGAGGACTCTGCATGGGCCTGACTCCAAATGCGATGCAGCCATGACGTGTAGTATTATCCGCGTTTCGCCATAGACTGGGATGAGAACAAGGTCGGTGCATCACAAGAGTCAAGAGCAGACCTGTTTTTCGTTACAGGCACTTTCAGCCGTCGTAGCCAAGGCTACTCTGGCGAAGTCGGCTTAGTTCACTTTAGGCACTTATCTTCTTGGTTCCGGCTTGTCCGGATTAGGCTTTTTGTCCTGGCATCATATTGAAGAAGGCCTGGGTGTCGTTGAAGCGACGCAATTAAGGATGATGGTCTCGCAAAAAGTCCGAATTAGACGGCAAAGCAAAGAGCTCCAAGTTCAAGGCGCGCAAATTCTGAGGAATGAGGCGTATTACTATACTCCGCAGTGATGCACCCTGTTAAAGCGGCCCCGCCGCCTAAATCGGCTCCGCCGTCTCGCGTAGCGAGAATTTAACAGGGCAGGGATGCAGCGCAACACAGAAATTGGACTTTTTGGGAAGCCGTCAAGGATGAACCCTTGATGTGTTCGGCCCTATCAAATGTTGTTGATGATAATACCCGCATAACAGGAGGGTGAAAAATGAGAATCGGGAAACTGTTCATACTGTGTGCGATGGTCTTGGCCATAATCGCGATTGGAAGTCCTACGTATGCGGGACTCGAACTTTTTGAGCAAAACACTCAGAAAGTTCGCAAAACAACCATAACTCATGACTCAAGTTTTCATGATTATGATTATAGACAGGGCAACGTAATTACAATGAGGGTGACCTGGACGGTTGATGATGGTGCAGCAGCTTTTGATGACTTTGTGCTGAAACGGTTTCCTCCAATAGCCAAGAAAGATCCGGTGGTAGGAGAGCTCCTTGAGGTAACACTGTTAAAGGACTCATACAATGGCGATGGTGACGGCGAAGGCGAGGTTGAGGTCAAACTCATCTTCTTAGAACTTCATTATGACGGAGAGCGAGACATACAGATTGGAAACGGGCTTTTTAGATTGATGCTAAACGTTGACAAAAATGGAGATGGGACGCCTGACACGGTGGCCGGTTTCGGTGTCAATGTACATGTAGAGGGTGATCTGGATGAGGCCCCGCCATCTGTCATCATCACTAATCCTATTAACGGTTCTGTCATTGCCTCTACCACGCCGTACATAACCATAGAATTCAGTGACGACTATACGGGCATTAATCCGAGTAGCTGTAATATTCAAATAAATGGTGCAGATAGTACCAGCCTGTTTGATATTGGCGATACCAGGGCAACATGCCAGGTGACAACCGCCCTCCGTTCAGGACCCAATGTTATCTCAGCTTCCATCAGTGACAATGCCGGTAACCCAAGCAGCGCGGAGTGCACTTTTACCATTGGTTCCAGCGAGGAACCTATCCTGTACATCTTTTCAGTCAGCAACAATGACTGGATATTTGCCTCCCCAGGAGACGGAACCTGCACTGAATATCTGAGCCCCGGGGATCTGGGGATACTGAGTTTTTCAGATGTGGTTGCCTTGAGCAGGGTCACACTTGATGGCGATGTCTTTTTCGCCCTGAGCGGGCAAGGCGGTATCATTCAGTCGCCGGCCGATGGTTCGAACAGCGTCTATTTTGACAACACCCAGTTAGGCCTGGAAGAGGGCGACCAAATCGTCGGGGAACATACGGCACTTGATGGTGACGCCTTCTTTGCCGTGGATGGCCAACCTGACATCTACCAGTCCTCAGGTGATAATACCAATTCGTTTTTCATGCAAAACGCTCAGTTGGGTCTTGAAGATTCAGTCCAGGTACAATGCCTGCACATCCATTACGACGGAAACATCTATTATTTCTGCCGCTCTGATGAGCCTGGTATCTTTCAATCAACCGGTGACGGCACACATGCGCCATTCCTGACCGCAGCCGACCTTGGCGTACCGGATTCGACCATAGACGCCTTTGCGGTTATTCGGGAAACTGTTCCTCCTACCATAACTATCGTCCACCCTGTTGACGGAGCCCTAGTGACCACCAGGACCCCTAACATTGTTGTGACGTATGAGGATGCCGAGTCAGGGATTGACGCCACAAGTTTCTATGCTGAGATCAATGGCACGGATATGACGAGCGCTTTCACAGCAACCGATACAGGGGCAACCTATCAGGTACCAACAGGCTCGCCGCTGCCTGTCGGCGACAACACCTTATTGGCGGAAATCCAAGACTTGGTTGGCAATGAGGCAAGCGCCACCTCTAATTTCAGGGTTGAGGTCCTTAGGGCCATCCCGGGGGCCAGTCCTACCTCTGGATATGCGCCGCTCACTGTTTATTTCACCACAGACGGGGAAGATCCTGGGGGCACTATTCAATTCTTTAGATGGGATTTTGATAGCAATGGCTCCTATGATACGTATGATACGGTGGCGCGTGACTACAACCACACTTATAACACCCCAGGCACTTATAATGCTACGCTGCATGTATGGAGCAGCACAGGAGAAACAGCTTCCGCAAGCATCACCATTACGGTTGAGAACAACCCGCCGGTTGCCACCGCGAACGTGGTGCCTTCAAACGGAGAGGTTCCTTTAGATGTCAATCTCTATGGGTCGGGCTCGGATTCTGACGGGTCAATCGTCTTGTACGAGTGGGATTTTGAAGGAGACGGTACCTATGACTGGTCGTCCGCCACAACGGGAAACACTATCCATACATATAATACGGTGGGTGTCTACCAGGCGGTTTTCAGGGTAACGGATGATCAGGGCCTCACGGGCACAGCAGTGGCCGTAACCACCGTTGTTCGGGCAGGCCCTCCGGGTTCACCTACGGCTACGGCTTCAGCCAATCCCGCCACCGGCAATGCTCCACTGAATGTCAACTTCACTGGAACAGCCACTGATCCAAACAATGATATCGTCCTTTACGAGTGGGATTTTGAAGGGGACGGAACCTATGATTGGTCGTCCACAACAACGGGAAACACTACCCATACATACACTGCGGCCGGCACCCATGTGGCCAGTTTCAGGGTGACGGATTCTACGGGATTAACGGGAATTGACCAGATTTTGATTACGATCAATATCCAGACCAGCCTTTCCATCCAGAGAGATACGGTTGGTTTTCTTAGTGATTCCGGAATGACTGCAAGTGCGAGTAGTCAATATAGCTCTTCATATCCCCCAAGCAATGCGATTGATGGAAATACCGGAACCTATTGGTATACCGCCTATTATGCTGTTTCTGGCTCTTGGTTTGAGGTCTCTTTTAATGGCCCTCAAAGGGTGTCTGCTGTGACGGTTAACTGGAACAGTACCTACAGAATGTCGAGAGGAAGAATTGACGTTTATGACCAAGGTGGCACTGTAATTTATACCCAGGAAGCTGACTTTTTAAGCAGTCTTTCACAGGTTGACTTCCCCGCCCCTGTGGAAGATGCAAGTAGGCTGAGACTGACTGCTATTACGACCACTAGCTCCCGTTATGTTGCCATAAGAGAATTTGAAGTTGACAGCACGCCGATGCCTGGTGGTGAAGATGAGCCAACAGGCACAAACATCAATACATCCATCAGTGCAGGGACTCCGGTCACCATATTCATCAAAGATTCTTCGGACGCTATTGTACGGACCCTTGTAAGTAATGAATATAGGGACATGGGGTCATATGCTGATTACTGGGACTGCAAGGATGATAATGGATTTGTGGTTAACGATGGTGCCCATTATGCAATTCTGCAATACATAGTGGATGGTCAGGTGCAAACCTACGATTTGACCGATTCCACAGGGGGAACCAGGTACACTGGTTTTCGAGCCAATACTGGTGGCTCTCAAAGCAACCCTAGAACGCTTAGCCCTTTTGAGGACGACTTTCTGCCTATTACTATCACTCTGAACAATGCCGCAGAAGTCACCCTGTTTGTTGGATACCTCTGGGGGCAGGATACCAGGATTAGGACTCTTACCAACAGGGTTCCTTTTCCGGCAGGGACCCACACGGTTTACTGGGATGGACTAGATGACAATGAGCAGCTTGCGACCGCACCACCAGGCTGGTATCTTATTCCTGGTGCCTGGGCATATACGCTTCCTGATAATGCAATGTATATGACAGGAGGCAGACCACAAATAATCGACATAGCTGCTGAGCCAAATTACTTCAGTCCGTTCAGTGAGAAATGCGATGAAAATGGAATGGGTGAAGGGATTATCCTTACATACAGTGTTTCTGAGGCCGTTGCACAGGCGGAATTCAGGGTCTATAGCCTGGAAACGGGTGGTCTGCTCCGTACGGATGTACAAAACAGCATCCCATCAGGTGAGAATACTTACTTCTGGGATGGCAAAAATAATAATGGAGAATATGTAGATATTGGCGATTACCAGGTCGGATTGATCGCCAGGGACGGCGAAGGTAATGAGTCGATGCTGAGATACACATTGATAAGGATTGACTACTAGGGATGGAGGAGGCCTAAGAATGAAAATAGAAAGATGTTCACACTTCATTAAGCAACTGTGTATCCTAGCTATATGTTCCATATTCATGGTGTTGCTGAGTGCCGAGAACGGTTTTTCCGCCAACTGGAGTTGGGATCAGAATCATGATTGTGTGGAAGGTATCCCCGGTAAAAGCGGTTGGTGTAAGTGGGGTTATGATGGAAACCCTGCCGATTGTGACGCTAGTAGCATAGAGTGCTGTGAACTCCTTTGCAAGATATGCCCTGTTTATGCAAATTCTGGAAAGTATCAGAAGACTTTTACCGATTTGACCGTTCCGGGAGTAGGCCCGACTTTGGCTATCATTAGAACATATAATAGCCAGGAATGGTCATCCAGTCTTCTGGGTTATAGCTGGACCTTTAATTTTGGAAGAAAGCTTATTGTCACAAGGAATAAGCATGGTGAGAAGATAATCGGTGTGCTCCTTGAAACGGGTGAGAAGAATTATTATAGAGAAGAATTTGATGGTACGTTGATACGCCTGACAGACTATGGGGCAACCTATGAGTTGGTCAGGAATGGTGACAATACATACACTATTGTCAACCGTGATGGCACCAGGTATGAGCTTCGCCAGGACGGGAAGACAGACAAGATCATAGATAAAAACAGTAACGAATTGGCATTTACTTATGATTCTGTTGGATGCCTCAGCAGGATTACAAATGCCTCGGGCAATTATGTGGACTTCCAGCTCGGTGCAAATGGCAAGATTGCAAGCGTTTCTGATAATCTTGGCCGAACAGTTTTTTATGGGTATGATAATAATGCGGTTCTTCTCCCAATTAGTTGGAGTCAAATAGGGGAAAACTGTGGATTTTAGATCAAAACAGAATGGACATCCGGTATCTCCGAAGGATATATGGTTTGACAACCAAGAAAAACCATACCCAA
>SDBT01000670.1_pt1 | contig 54976 bp, 45 predicted proteins | sample 2277101 | NCBI WGS metagenome assembly SDBT01 (sample SAMN10404973, study PRJNA504765) | marine sediment metagenome | isolation source: marine sediment core GS10_PC15, 103 cmbsf | place: Arctic Ocean: Southern Knipovich Ridge | collected 2010 | reverse complement strand
ATAAATTTTGTCTAATTTTGCCACTGATTCCGCAATTTCAACTGCATCATCGGTATCAATAAGTTTACTTACTTTATGTGCATAGGTATTAGGGCCGAAGATTCGACCTAATGTTTGAAAGGGTTTTTCTTCTGGTAGGGCCGAAAAAAAAGTTCTAAGGGGTGATTTTCCTCCAATTTCACAAAATTTATTTGGAGGATTCATTAGATAGGACGGTAGCGGAAAAAATGAGAGTACACCAAGATTGTCTATATCAATGATCTTCTCGATACTTAAATAATCATGCTCATTCACAAAAACCATTCTAGCAGGTATTCTTTCTATATCAGTTTCTATATCGTAAGCAAAGCCTGCTAAAAGAACTAATGCCGATCGAATTCCTTCTGTGGTTTTTGGAAGAAGAAAAAGTGATTGTGACGGAAAATTCATTACCCGATTAAAACAATCCAGGTGTGAAATGTTAGTATCCTTGATAGAACCTTCTAAAAATTCTTCAACCAAATTTAAAACCATTTTCATTGCTGGAATAACACTATTTGGGCTGATATCAATGGGGGTTAGTACCACTGCTGTAAGTCCAGGAAACTCAGGTTTTTGAGAAGGAAGAAAGATCATTCTATGGTTATCAAATCGAATAAATCGATGTTGTTCTCCTTTCATAATCTCTCGAGAGAACAGAGTTAGGAAATTAACAAGTGTTACTGAAATCTTTGGCCTTCTTGTTAATTTCCCTACTCCTGACTTAAATAAAACTTTATCCTTATTTACAATCAAAATATCTGAAGGTGGATCTTTAAATCTCATCGCAGAACTATCCATCGTTTCTTTCTTATTGATAACCTCAAACGCTTTTAGTACTTTTATTTCTTTAATACACTGATTAAATCATATAAACTACAGCTAACCTTATAGATTAGGCTTAAGCAAATTATAGCCCAGTAACTTCAGGATCCTTCTCTTTCACTACTTTTGTTCCGCTACGTAAGAAAACCAATCGTTTTGTGTGTATTTTTAGTCTTTGGGTTAGTTTTAATGATTTAAATGATTCATTATCGTCTGAAACTACACGAATTCCTGTGAGAATCTTTCCTAAAGTTTGTCCATCTGTAAAACCTGACACTAAAACATAGTATATCGCAAATCCTATAAAGAACCATACAATTGCTATATAAGGAATCAAGTCCTTATAATAGATATCAAACGCACTATATATTATTTCATGTTCAAATTGCATTCCGACATATGAAATTAGATCAATTACAACAGCAATTACCAAATCGATGATTAATGCTATTAATCGAGATGACATTGGTGCTGGATTATATTCTATTCGTTCTTTTGACATTTTTTATTTCACCTTTTTAACCTTGAATTATCTTTTGATCGTTTTTTTTTGAAATTCCTACTCATCATTGATATTAAAACAATGGAAACTAGAACGGTAAAAAACTCGAAAGAGGGAATTTGTCCTCCACCCAGTATTACTGATTTCTTCACTGTTGTTTGATGAGTATTAATTAATCCGAAATACTGAATATATCCAACATAAGTAGCCTCCCAGCTATGTGTAACCTCGCTATAAGATGTTTCTATATCATCCCACGAATTTTCCTGATTATCCCAATAAACCCATGAGTAAATCGGAAAATTCTCATGTGATCCTTCGAGCACAACTGAAAATGTGAGAAAAATAATATCCGCAGGTTTTTCACACATCAATTCTATTAAATACTCCATATTAGTATCCCTAGCGGGTGAAGATCCCTCTGGTACCATTGTTAAATTAAATTTCTGGTTCGATCGGGATAACAATGTCACAATAAACCAAAGATCACCAGTTTCGTCTACTACATTAATTGTTCGCGGTGTATTAGCAACAGCTTGCCAATCCCAGTTAAAGGCACTTATATATATTGAAAAATTGAGTAGCACTTTACCAGTATTATTGGCTTCGTCAGATGCAAAAATTTCCAATGAATGGCTACCATTTTCTAAATTTTCTAAACTTATTGAATAGTTTTGGTTAACCTCAACTGTAAAATTATTCTTTGATTGATTATTTAACCAATAATCTACATACCCTTTTTCGGAAACTTCTACTAGGATATTAACTGTACCCTTGAGAACTGATCCATTGATCAAATCGTACGTGGATATCATAGGAGGAGTATTATCTATTTGAAATATAAACTTAGTTTTTGCCCATACCTTTGTTTCGTTATTCATGGCATATATGTACAATGTAATATTTCTTTCATTACTTGGATCTGGTGCTGGTAATGAAGATCCTTCTAGAACAGTAGTATTGAATGTTCCATCCCAATTATAAACAAAGGAACCGTTTCCAGATAAAATATCAGGTTGGATTAAGCTCATACCTCTAATTTGGCTATTATTTTTGTTATTCGTAAGAGAGATTCCCGGAATTCTATTATCAGTAATATAATTTAAACGGTGACTCCTTCCCACTCCAATACTATCAATAGCAGTTATAAAAAAACTGTGCAACCCTTCTGAATTTGGAAATACCGTGGTTATTTCTGTTAAGAATGTTGTACTATTCGTTGTATTATCCCAATTGTAAAATATAATATCTAATTCAAAAGGTGACTCAAGTGTAACCGTAATTACACTTCCATTTGGCCGTAATGAGCCATTTGTAGGTGATATTTCAATAAGAGAAGGACCAATATAATCCTCGGGTAAAGATGCTATTTCTGCCTTAGTTAAATTATACCATATCGGATTAACTATAGTCATTGTTGAACTTAGGAATAAGCCCGAGTCCTGCGCATACCACGAAGTAACATCAATTCCAAACGAATAGGTCACCTTCCATGCTTGATAGACCCCTACACTAGTTGAAAAATTAGGTTCATTAGTAACAGTTAGATTAACCGTTCCTTGACGCGGAATTTTCATGGTATAATAATACCCAGAATAGAAACCTATTGTATCTATCCAGAAATCAAAAAAAGGACTAACTGTTCCTTCCCAACTGTAATAATCAGTAGCTGCATATGTGTGATTAAAAGGAGTTCGATAAATAGATGAAAAGAATGGAGAGTCAATTGTTTCCGTAATAGAATAATCACAACGAACATCCCAGAATTGTTTCCCCACAGATATGATACTTACATTGTAATTTTCGCCTTCCCCTATAGAATCACCATAATCATAGTATTGAGTTACAGAAAGATTAGAACCTGGTAAAAAAATTGTATTTGATGTTGAGGAAACATCATTAATGGATTCAACATTTTTAACGGAGTATTTCAGTTTAACGTCTTCAAAATGATCTGTAGTATGTTCAATCACTCCATTAAAATTGATTAGAGTAGTAGATATGAAAACAATTAGTAGAATAACTAGGATCTTGTCTAAAAAGCTACATCTTTTCATTTTTTCACCACTCTAGGATCAAAAGTATAGATTGCTTCAAGAAAAAAAATAATTTCTTGGTATAAATATAGAGGTTATGGTTTAAAAAAAATATGTGTACACTGTACACAGGTTCATTTATACTCGAATAGAGACATTCATCAATGCGAACATCTACTATATTTGGACAGAATTCCATATGATCAAGCCAATTACCACACCCTGAAGGACGTTCGCTTAAGTATAAGTAAAAAGAGCTTTAATTGTTTTATATTTTGATTTGTTTTCAACCTGATGAAAAGCAGTTTTATAATCACTTATGTTAAATTTGTGGGTAATTAAATCTTTGAAAAGACCTTGATTCTTCTCTATCAATTCGATAGCAAGATTAAAAGTATTGATTTTTCGTCCTTGATATTCCTCTACCCCATAACACATGTTACCAGTGATTCCAATTTCCTTATAGTTTACTAAAGACCAATCGACTTTTTTAGTGACACCGAACCCCATTCCAAGAATAAAAATCTTCCCGTTGCTTTTAACTAACCGTAAAGAATCATCCAAGGATGTATCATTGCCCACACAGTCGAAAATTGCATCAATCCCTGTATTTCCAAAGAGGATTGACTTTCCAAACATTGGTTTAATTAAATCAATGTTAAATTTCTTAGATATAGTTTTATATAATTCTTTCTGACTTTTTTTACCTATAATGAAAGATTCATCTGCTCCAAGACGTATCGCCGCTTTAGCTTGGAAGGGATATCGAGCTGAAACTAAAATATTGGATTTAGATCCAAGGGCACGTAATGCAACAATAATCATGAGACCAATAATACCAGATCCAATAATTAAGACAGTTTCAGAATCTTGAGGCATATTTCGTATAACTGCATGAACAGCAATTGCAAAGGGTTCAACTAGAACTGCAATTTCATCTGGTATTGAATCCGAAATCTTGAATAATTGATTCTCAAATGCGACAACATATTCTGAAAAAGCTCCACTATTGAAGCCATTAAAATTTCCTCTACCCCCCCATTTATCCTCAATGCTTGAACCATCTCCGACACCAACAAGGGTTAAACAGGATTCATAATTCCCATTTTCACAGGCAGTACATTCTTTAAAACCAAATGATTGACAATTTGCAAGGGGAGAAAAAACCACACGGTCACCGGATTTTAAATGTTCCACAGCCTCTCCTATCTCGATAATTTCACCAAGTAACTCATGACCCATATCAGAAGGATTCTCTTTGGATAAAAAAACACTCGCTACAGAAGACATATGTAAATTCATTTGGTGAATGTCTGTAGCACAAATTCCACCTAAGAGAGTCTTAATTAAGACTTGATTAGGGTGATGTATGGACGGTTTTGGCCAATTTTCTTTATATTGAACCATTAAATATTTTCCCCCTACTCCTATCTTTTTTAACCCTATTTTCAAGAAATTTAGATCAAATTTTATAGCTTTCACAAATAAACACCCAAAATAATAAGTAAATATCGTTTGTTCTTTATTGATTCATTCAAATCTATCCCAATACCATTGAATTTAAAAGAATTGTACAATAAGTTCATCCTATGAAAGCTAGAAATTTGGGAATTCCCTTTGATGGAACTCCAGGTAAAAATAATGCAATAACTGATGTAGCAGGAGTACAAGTGGGACATTGTACAATTATTGAAGGAGAAGGAGATCTAATTGTAGGTAAGGGACCTATTCGAACAGGAGTGACTAGCATTCTTCCTTGTGGTGTGAGTTCTGACGAAGTATATGCAGGGTATTATTCCTACAATGGTAATGGAGAGATGACAGGAACAGTATGGATCGAAGAAACTGGCCATTTAAAAGGGCCAGTATGTATCACAAATACCCATAGTGTTGGTATAGTTAGAGATGCAGTGATAGAATGGAATATAAGAAAAAGGATTTACAAGGGGGAGGTTTTCTGGGGTCTGCCAGTAGTTGCTGAAACCTATGATGGGATTTTAAATGACATAAATGGATTCCATATTACCAAGGAACACGTTTTTACTTCATTGAATTCAACAAAATCTGGCCAAGTTGAACAAGGTAACGTTGGTGGAGGTACAGGTATGAGTTGTCATCAATTCAAAGGAGGAATCGGTACTAGTTCACGAGTATTACAGGAAAAACATGGAGGTTTCGTAGTTGGAGTATTAGTTCAAGCTAATTATGGAATACGAGACCATCTCACCATAGCTGGAGTTCCTGTAGGAAAAGAAATCAACAATTTCATGCCTGAAATCCGCTTTCCTAATAAAAACCAAAATCGGAGTATAAACAATGAGACGGGATCAATTATAGTCTTAGTTGCAACTGATGCTCCTTTACTTCCATATCAATTAAAAAGAATAGCAAAACGTGTTCCTGCAGGATTAGCTAGAGTAGGCGGGTACGGAGGACACTTTTCGGGTGATATTTTCCTAGCTTTTTCAACTGGGAATAAATTTTCCAATGACTCATCTAGTGGTAAAACGAATTCCATTGAGTCATTAAATGACCAGCACATATCACCATTATTCAAAGCCACAGCAGAAGCAACAGAAGAAGCTATTATCAATGCACTCGTAAGTGCTGATACAATGAAGGGAATTTATGATAATACTATTTATGCTTTACCTCAGGATGAATTGAAAACAATCTTACGAAAGTACAATCGGTTAAGTGTTTAAATGATGGAATAATTGATTATCTAGTTTATTCACTCTTACAAAATGATTTGAAAGAAATCTTAGAAAAATATAATCAGCAACCAGAAACAAAAATAAATCATAATTTGCTTGTATTTTTTCATAAATTTGAATTTAATTAAATTATTGAAGGAATTGAATATGTTTTCACATCACAAAGTAAAACAAATAGAGGTAAATGGGAGTAATCGAGAACGAGGACTCCAACATGGAAAAGCTTTGAAATTTTGGATATACGAGGCACTTGATCGAACAAAATTCTTTTTATCAAAGGTAACAAGGCAGGAACCTAGTAAATTAATAGCGACCTTTGCCAAGGAGAATGATTTCATTGGTAAAGTTAAAAAGTGTTCTCCTAGCTTGCTAGAAGAAGTTGAGGGAATTGCTGATGGTGCTGATCTTGATTTTGAAGAACTTTTTGTTCATCAATGTGCTGAGGAAATACTAATGGTTCTGCCTTATGAAAAAAAAATAGAATCAAGAATAATTCAACAATGCTCTTCTCTAGGATGTTATCCAAATTCTGGAATTCCAGCCTTCATAGGTCAAAATATGGATTGGATGAGTATGTATGAAGGATTAAACACTTTAATACACATCCGAGATGAGGATAAACATCTTGAGTCGTACATCAACACTATTCCAGGGTTAATTGCTCTAAATGGTATGAATAACTCTCCTTTGGCTGTCTGCGTCAACGCTTTAGAGTATGATTTAAATTGTTCAAGTAAAGGATTACCTGTAGCATTTATGATTCGGAGTTTATTGGAAAGAACAACCGTAGATAAGGCTGTAGAATTTCTCACATCCGTTAATCATGCTAGTGGACAAAATTACGTAATTGGGGGAATCAATAAAGTAGTAGATTACGAATGTTCTGCAACAAATAAAACTCAATATATTCCCGAAAATAATTCCAAGCGTATTTTTCATACAAATCATCCTGAAATTAATCCTGATTTACGTCTACCTCCTTTGAAATTGGCAAGTAATCGTTCTACTTTTGCTCGACTTGAATATTTAAAATATCGAATGCACCCCTCAAAACCTTTCAATATCGAACATGCTAAACTCACCCTTTCTTCCTTTTTCGGACCGATTTGTGTAATTAATAAAGGTGAAAACTCAGGATTTATGACTATCTTCTCGTCGATATTTCAATTATCAGAGGAACCTGAAATGCACTTATCTTTAGGTCCTCCCAGCCAATTTCCGTATGAAGTATATCGCTTAAACAAAAGAAACTTCGGTACTTGCTAGTTTTTGGAAAAAGTTCAGGTTGAACAAGAGATACTTGTTTTCCTGATTTTTCAGCATGAATGAGTGACAAGGCATAAGTGAGAACTTGTTAATCTTCTTTCTTTGGAGCATTATCATATAAATAATGATTCTCCGGGGAAGGAATCGGTTCAACGAGGCACGCCCCTCCATCAACGATGATTTCTTGTCCAGTAATGTACTGTGATTCCTCTGTTGAAAGAAATAATACAGCATTAGCTATATCTTCAGGGAACCCTGGACGATGAATAGGCCATTTTACCGCTGGGTGTGTTTTTCTGAAATTATAAGAATCGTTTTCTGGAGTCCAGGGAGTTTCTTCAGTATGTATTATTCCTGGTAGTACAGCGTTTACAGTTATATTATATTCTCCTAACTCTAAAGCAAGAGCTCGAGTCATGGATGATAAGGCACCTTTTGAAGCGGCATATGCAGAGGAAAACCTGTATACTACTAAAGGACCTGTTGTTGATGAAATATTTGTTATTTTTCCATACTTTTGAGCTATCATTGTTGGAATTATGGCTTTACAACATTGAAATGCTGTCTTTAAGTTCCGATTCATCACACTATCAAAATATTCCTCAGTCATTTCATTAAATGGAGGACGTGGAGGAAGAGATTTACCAGCACAATTAACAAGAATATCAATTCTTCGATATTTCGATATAATTGTATCAACTATTTCTAACACTTCTGATTCAACAGTTAAATCAGCAGTGTACCCATCTCCCTTTTTTCCTAAGTCCAATATGTCTTTTGCACGTTCTAATACTTGGTTTTGAATATCAATGATTTGGACAGTAGCACCCTCAACAGCGAATTTTTTCGCAATCCCATATCCGATACTTGCTTTATTTGCTACTCCTGTTACAATCGCTATTCTACCATTCAATCTGTTCATAAACATCTCCTCATTTTAGAAAAGATCGTTCTTAAGGAATTTTTCTAGGATTCGCTGGTAAACCTAATATTTCTCTAGCAACTCTTGGAGTAGCTATTTCTCGATTTAGTTCTTTTGCAATACGGGCGCCTCGCTCCACTAATTGCGCATTACTCTTTGCTAACTGCCTTTTAGCATAATATATATTATCTTCAAGCCCAACTCTGATATGTCCACCCATCAAAGTTGCTAAAGTTGTCATTTGCAGTTGATGAATTCCTACCCCTGAACAAAGCCAGAATGAATTATCAGGTAAATCACGCAATACCTGAAGTACATTATCAACCGTTGGGTAGCTTGACGATTGATACCCCATCACAGTTTGGATCCAATATGGTTCCTCTAATAAACCTTCATTAATAAGGTGTTTAATAACCCAGGCTCCTCCAGGGTGATAGGTTTCAATTTCAGGTTTAATGTCTCGTTTTTTCATTTCAAAGGCAAATTGAGTAATAATCTTATAAGTGAAAGGGGTACAGTGATCGATATGGAGTTCAGGATGAGGATCCAGCAGAGGATTTTCACGAGCTTTTAATTTAAATTTGATCATATCGGGTGCAATATTCAAAGAAGCGATTTCAGGTCCAGCATCGAGACAAGAAAGGCGTTCTTCCATGGTAGAAGCAGGTCCTCCTCCAGTAGTATTATTAATAATTATATTAGGACATTTTTCCCTAACGCTGCGATTAACTTCTATCCAAGTTTCAGTATTTTTAGCACCTTGAGACAGATGATCTGGGTCTCTAGCATGAATGTGTACCATTGATGCTCCCGCCTTATAAGATTCATATACTGATTGAGCAATTTCATCTACATTTTCTGGTAACGCTAAGTTGTATTCTTTTCCTTGAACACCTCCATTACATGCAACACAAATTATCATAGGTGGCATTCCGTTGTTTAAACGACCCATGTACTCATAAGCATTCAGATAACCAAAGAGATATTCTTTCCATTTTTCAGACATTATTCCTACCACAAATTCTAATCATGATAAATCGCACAAAATCTCACCTTTTAGTAATATTCATTCAAAACAAGACATGACTGCATCCCATGCAAGTTCTCCTGCTAAATAACCAAACCCTTTTGGTAATAACTGTTTATTTTCAACTTTAGCAGTTGTCACCATAAAGAGGACATCGCCATCTGATGTTGTATGAAATGGATATATTGCTCTCGCCATTGAAGCATGAATTTGTTTTGCTATTTGGTTAAACTCCCAAACAGAATTAAATTTCTGATTCGTAACGACTAATGTAAGAGTAGTGTTTCCTGTAAAACCTTTAGCATTGGTTAATCCATTTGCAATTTCCGGAAGATTTGTATAACCTTTCTTTTTGGGATCAAAATGACCGCGGATTACATTCCCCTGTCTATCGTATAGAGCACCAAGAGCATTTACGACACTAAACACAATTATTTTTGTTGGTCCAAACTGACCGACGGCTCCACCTTGTCCTCCTTTCTCATGAAATGAGAAATCCGGGATTTTACCAACAGTCGCGGATACACCAGCACCTTGGTTACCTAGCGGAAAGATTCCATCTCTCGCACTTTGTATCGCAGCGCTTCCGAGAAATTTATCTGGGTAAACAGCATTCTCAGGTCTTGGCCTCCAATCATAGATTATTGCACCTGCAACTACTGGAACACTATCCCAATCAATCATATATTTTTGTGTCTTTAAGAGCTCTGTTGTGACTCCTGTTACAGCCTCTAAGCCAAATAAACTACCACCTGCAAAAACGATGGCATCAACAATGTTATAATGCGCTCCTATAATTCCAGGCACACCACCTCGGATATCTGAGGTCATAAAAGCTCTCTCGGCAAAGTGGAATGTGGTACATCCTGTCGGCCCTTCTACATATTCTCCAACTCCAATTTTTAATCCAGGAAAATCAAATTTTAACACAGGATCACGATATCTAGTTCCTGGAGTTAATTTTAAATTATCATTGGATCTAATTTGATTAGATACCTTCATAGCATCATCACATCTTTAAAACATGGTTTATCTCTCATAAACAATCTTGCTTTCGACAATAGTCATCTCAATTGGAATATCTTTGATTTCTGAAGAGTCCACAGCCAGAATATCCTTTCCTAGAATAACAAAGTCTGCCCATTTACCTTCTTCAATCGATCCGAGTGTATCTTCATCAAAGGAATGATACGCTGCATTGATTGTGTACAACCGTAATGCTTCTTGAACCGATATTTTTTGGGTATCACCTATCGGTCTTCCAGTTTTGGTTTTCCGATTCACTAACGAATGTAATGCCATTAATGGAGGATTTGGAGCACAAGGATGATCTGAATGGGCACTTATCATTACTTCTGCATCGATAAATGATCGAGCGGCAAACATCCATTCCAATCTTTCTTTTCCAAATGCAGGGATTAGCTTATCACCATGATAATAAGGATATGGCCCAAAAATTGTTGGTAAAATTCCCAGTTTTTTGATTCTGGAAATAATTTCAGGGTTGACGACAGTACAATGAATGTCTCTATTACGAGGGTCATCCCTTGGATATTTTGTTTGTAATTCTTCCATTATATCTAGATATAGATTTATAGCTCGATCACCATTAGCATGTGCAGAAATCCTATATCCCTTCTCATATGCAGCTGAAAGCACTTCTGTTGCGATTTTTCGTGTTGTAGCCATAACTCCGTAAAAATCTGGTTTATTGAAGTATGGGTCGGAGACTGCTGCAGTTCGTGCTGAAATTGCTCCGTCGAAAAAGTACTTTAATCCACATAAACGAAGCCAATCATCACCAAATCCCCGATAGATTCCAATTTTGTCTAGATCAGTAAAAAAATCAATATTCGCATCCATTCTGACTCGAATAGGTAGTTTTCCTTGATTTTTTAGGTCTAAAGCGGCTCTTATATGAGTACCATCGACAGTGTCATAAACACATGTCAATCCTACTGATGCACATTCTTTTAGAATCTGTAATGCTCCTTTTTGCGCTATTTCACTTGTAAATGGAGGTTCTTCATCCTCTCGTATGAGATTTAATGCTTTTTCATGTAATCCCCCAGTTAATTCCCCAGTATCAGGATCGCGATCAAATTTTCCACCAACAGGATCAAGAGTTTCTTTTGTTACATTTGCTAATTCCAAAGCTTTACTATTGGTAATCCAGAAATGACCTCCCACAGTAGTAATTAAGATCGGATGAATAGTAGAAACTTCATCTAATTCCCACCGTGTTGGATGTCGTTTTTCCAACAGTTTTGCATCGTCTTCCTGATATCCGAAAATCCATTCTCCTTCAGGTGTATCCTTTACTCGTGCTTTTAATTTTGACTGGAGATCATGGATAGACATAACACCAGTTTCTTCACTTAAGTCAACATATATTAATTTTGCAATTCCTGAAGCAATCATGTGACAATGTGAATCAATTAGACCAGGGATTACTGTTCGTTCCTTCAGATCTAGCGTCCTCGTGGCTTCCCCCTTGGTTTTTAGGACTTCTTCATTATTCCCAACGAGTAAGATTTTGCCAAATTTTGTAGCAACAGCCTCCTCACGAGTGTTATTCTCATCCATGGTTATAATGTTGCCATTGAATAATATTAGATCAGCGTACATTTTGTTCAGACATCCATCGTGTTAGGATTTCTTCCAAAAAGGATAGATCTTTTGTGGTCTGGCTAAATTTGAGCAATAAGTGATCTATACCACTATTGGAATATTCAATTAATTTTTCATATACAGTTTGAGGAGAACCCACGACCCCTGTCTTCTCAATGCGTTCCTTTGCACGAACATTCCCCTGAGTGAGCGCTTCAAGTCTCTGTTGGGCTTCTTCATCAGTCTTCCCAGGAATTACGTGTGTAGAAACAGCATACTGCATTTTTTGATTTCCAAGAATGGATTGAAATTCTCTTATTTTACTACTGACTTCGTCAGGGGAAGAGTCATACATCAACCAAACGTCACAATTGCGGATGATCAACTGTTTAGATGTATCTGATTCTCCTCCATACCATATCTCTGGGATTTTATTTGGTTTCGGTTCAAGTCTCCCATCTATAATAGTGTAGAAATTCCCCCCGAAATTAGTCAGTTTTTGGGTCCAAAGGGATTTGATTATTTGGATTTGTTCTTCAGTGCGCGCCACTCGGGTATCATGTTCTTCCCAAGTTATACCATATGACTCAAATTCACGTTTATACCAACCAGCACCTATTGAGAGAATAAATCTATCATTTGTAATCTCCATCAAAGTTGAAGCCATCTTGGCAAGGACTGCGGGATATCGAAAGCCTTGACATAACGTGGTATGAGCAACGTTTATTCTACTTGTTACCGTTCCTAATGCAGTTAAAATGGTCCAAGCTTCTAAACAATTCTCTTGTTCACCTTTCAACGGATTTAGCAGATGATCAGCGACCCAGATAGAATCCAGCCCGATTTTTTCAGCAACTAGTGCAGCAGATCTTACATTTTCATAAGTAATTTCACTTTCTTCGAGCTTTAGCTTATTTAACCACCCACCAAATGTCGGCATATAACAACCCAACTTCATTATAATCCTCTTCTTCCTTTTTTTTAAAGACTTTTAGGCGTCTAAATTATCTTTATACTGTTCTACAAAGTCAAATTTTAGTATAATTCAGTTTTATCACTAAAAAACAATTCAAGATGATTTAGATAAATATGATATAATACTTCTCTAAATACTCCTACACGTTCTTTTAAATAAAGCAATATCGCTAATCCCACGGAATTTCGGTGGTTCCATGAAATTTTTCAATCACAACTACTTCTTTGGTATAGAATTTAATAACTTCAGGTCCTTGTGCTCGAAGTGAACCAAAGAAGGAAGCTTTTGCTCCAGCAAATGGGAACCATGCAATAGGAGCCACAATGCCAATATTGATGCCAACTTGTCCTGCATTAGAATTATAACGGAACTCTCGTGCTTCTTGACCATTTTCCGTATAAATTGTGATTGCATTACCCATTGGATGTGCATTACTAATTTCCGTTGCCTCGGTTAAAGTGTCTACTCGATCAAGGCAAACAACAGGACCAAAAATTTCATCATCATACACACCCATCCCTGGTTTAGCTTTTTCAAAAACACACGGTCCTAACCAATAACCATTCGGATACCCTTCAATTTTTAGATCTCTGCCATCCAAAATTAAGTCTGCTCCTTCATCAATTCCATCTTGAATCTGTTTGAGCAAAGTTGCTAAAGCCTTTTTAGAAACAATAGGCCCCAAAGCATTTTCCTTTTCCAATCCATACCCAATTTTAAGAGCATTTGTTGCTTCAAGGAATTTTTTCTTGAAGAAATCATAGAATTCTTGACTCCCAACAACCATAATAACTGATCCTGCTAAACAGCGCTGGCCTGTATTTCCAAAACAGGAATTCATCATATTTGGCATGATTGATTCCAGATTCGCCTTTTCGGTAACCATCAAGAAATTATTAGCACCACCATGACATTGTGCACGTTTTCCAGCATTGGATGCGGTTTTATATATATGGGTGGCAATAGGAGTGGATCCTACACTTGAAACAGCTTTAATTGTAGGATGTTTTATTAGATAATCACCCTGAGACGCATCACAATGGAGGTAGTTAATTACACCTTTTGGAAATCCTGCTTGATCAATATATTCGGTCATTAATTGCATAGTAAGGGGTGTTTGTGAGTTCGATTTAACAATAACGGTATTTCCTGTTGCAACAGCAAAAGGTAAAAACCAAAAAGGAATCATTGCAGGGAAATTGAAAGGTACGATAATTAATACAACACCTAATGGCTCAAGAACTGAATATTCATCAATTCCTGTCCCAACATTTGACATAAATTGTCCCTTTTGGACTTCAGGAGTCGATATTGCCGCTTCTATCATTTGATATGCTCGAATTACTTCACCACGGGCAGCAGCCCATTCCTTCCCATGATTAACAACAACTGATTCTGAAATTTTATCAATATTTTCAATTAGGAGTTGATGTAGTTTGATCAAAGGATGAATTCTAGTGATTCCAGGGGTATCTCGCCAGCCAGGAAAAGCTGCTTGAGCAGCAGCAATTGTTTCATCAATTTCCTCTTGGGTTGAATTTGGTTTCAAAGCAATCACTTCATCCTTTGCAGGATCCATAATATTGCTAAATTGAGTACTTTTTGAAGCAACAAATTTCCCATCAATATAATTTTTCATAGGTTCCATAGCATTTCACTTTTTTAAAAAAAATATAGGAGCATCGATTTCAAAGTTTTCAAAGGCACGTCGATATTCCCCACCTGCTTTATCGATTGCTAAGATCTTGGAAAGTCCCTCGAAGTTCTCTTTGAACATATCTTGAATTCCAAATGAATATCTAACAAGAGATTGTAAGAGAGTACTTCTCCAACCCTTAAAGGCATTCTTAGCTGCTTGAATAGCATGATTAGTCCCATATGTCGCATTCATTGGAGTATTAACGATAATAGTATTCTTCGAAGGATGAAAGACAGCCCTTAAAAATTTAGTATTCGATGAAACACACTTACCATTTGGATAATTCTTCTCTGTAACTTTTTTTCCATGTATGATATCTTTTGCCTGATCAGTCATGAGAATCACACTTATGAATTGAAGAAAAATTAAACAAAATAATATAAACTTAATGAAAAACACAAAATATATAAGTTTTTTTGGAAAATTTCTAGGTATTTCTAATAAACTTTGAAGAGATGCTTAGTAATTTATTTAGGAGATACATCAATGGTAAATTCAGAAGAAATTATGAAAAAAGACCAAAAATACTATTTACAGGGTTACACTCGGAAAAAAGTTGTATTAACTGAAGGAAAAGGAACAATCCTTAAAGATATTGAAGGAAAGGAGTATATTGATTGTTTTGCTGGTATTGCTGTTACTAATGCTGGACATGCCCCAGAAAGATTAGCGCGTGCCGCATCTGAACAAATGTCTAAACTTGTTCATACTTCTGGGCTATTTTTCAATATTCCACAGACTCTATTAGTAGAGAAATTAGCCAAAATTACACCCGAAAATCTTCAGCATACTTATTTATGTAATAGTGGCACAGAAGCTGTTGATAATGCAGTCAAGTTAGTAAAGAAGTTCGCTTTCTCAAAGGGGAGAACAGGTGCTGCATTGATTGCACTTGAGTGCTCATTCCATGGTAGACTTGGAGTCGCTTTTAGTTTAACTGGACAAGCAAAATATAAAAAAGGATTTGGAACTTACGCCAATGCTCCAGGAGTTGTTCATGCCCCTGTGCCTTATTGTTATAGGTCACGGCTTTCAGAGGAAGAATGTGGAGAGGAAGCCGCTTCTAGAGTGGAAGATACCATTAATAGACATACCGCTGGAGACGTAGCCGCATTTATCATGGAACCCGTATTAGGAGAAGGAGGGATAATTGTACCGCCTAAAGGATACTATAAGAAGCTACAGAAAATCTTAACTGACTACCAGATTCCATTTATTGCTGATGAGGTTCAGAGCGGTTTTGGTCGGACGGGTAAAATGTTTGCTTTCGAACATTGGAACTTAAAACCTGAACTTGTCACAATGGCAAAGGGATTAGGAGGTGGTATACCCATAGGTGCTGTTACAGTGAATTCGGAAATTGCAAATTGTGTAGAACCTGGGGATTTCTTCTCAACCTATGGGGGTAATCCCGTTAGCAGTGCAGTGGCATTAGAGAATATCAACATACTACAAGATGAAGGTTTAGTTGAAAATTCAACCAAGGTTGGTAAATTGTTCATGACAGGGCTCGATGAACTTCAACAGAAACATCCCTTGATTGGGGATGTACGCGGTTTAGGATTGATGATTGGTATTGAAATGGTTAAAGATAGATCAACAAAAGAACCTGCGGTCAAAAAAGCTAAAGAGGCTGTTTTACAATTGTTAAAGGATGGTGTTATAATCGGTTTGGGTGGAATTCATACAAATGTTCTTCGTTTGCAACCACCTTTATGTATTACTGAGCAACAAGCTGAAGTAGTTCTTGAAAAGATGGATGTAGTATTAGCTAAGCTTTAATTGGTGGATTTAATTGTCTAGAAAGTTAGGAATCGCTGGTCTACAACTAAAAAAAGATTTCAGCCATAATGAGAAGAACCTAGAGAATTTTATTAGAGTAGCTAAAAATCAAAAAGCAAGATTTCCGTGGATCGATTTAATATTTACTGGAGAACTATTCCTTCAACCTTATGGCTCAGATGGATTTAAATCAACGGCTGTACCCATTCCAAATGATTTAACTGATAAACTTTCTGAATTAGCTAAAAATCTTGAATGTTGGCTACATCCAGGGTCGTTTATGGAGAAATCCGACTCAAAATGCTACAATACTTCTCTTGTTTTCAACCCAGATGGAGAAATCATTGCTAAATATCGAAAAATATATCCTTGGATGCCTCATGAAGATATTGATTGGGGAGAAAAATTTGTCACCTTCGATATTCCAGATATTGGAAGGATAGGGATTGTAATTTGTTACGATTTGTGGTTTCCAGAAATAATGAGAACTTTAACGTGGATGGGAGCAGAGGTTATCCTCCAACCTTCTTTAACTTGTACTTCAGATCGATATGCAGAATTGACGCTTATTCAGGCACATGCAATCATGTTTCAGTGCTATTTTATGAATATCAATACAATCTGTCCCCAAGGAGGTGGAGAATCTATCTTTGCTGATCCTGAAGGTCGGATTTTACAAAAAACTAGCACAAATGAATGTGTAGTTACTGAAATTATTGATCTTGAACGAGTTTCCTACTACCGAGAGCATGGTTTTAATGGATTAAATCCCCTCTGGAAGAGTTTTAGAGACTCATCACTTCAAGGAAGATTCCCTCCTTATGAAGATATTTCAAAGGGAGAGGTATTCAAACGAATTGGAGAATTAAAAATACAAAATAGTGTTAGGGAATGGAATAACGATTGAGGTTATTACAAAGTGCAAGAAAGATTATTAAAAGCGAATTATTATGAAATAGGATTCAATCTAGGGAAATCAATTATAAATGAAGGCTATACACCCTTAAAATTACCCAAAGAACGTTTACAGCTTGCGGATGGATGTAAACCATATAGTGGAGGGCAATTCAATTCAAATATATTTTAAATTTTAATTAAATTTGTGATTCTAATAAAATATCTCAAAATACGAGGTTTGAACAAATGGAATTGAAAAATAACGTAGTGTTACAATGGATAGAGGATAACAAAGATAAATTGATACAACTTACTCAAGAACTAGTTAAAATACCCAGTATAACAGGAGATGAGAAAAAAGTCCAATCATTATTGCATGATAAACTAAAGAACCTGGGAATGAAAAGTGAGCTAGTTTTTCCTGATATTGAGGAGTTACGAAAACATGAGGATTATTTTGAAACAACTTCTTTTGAAAAATTAGGGTATGAGGATAGACCTAATGTTTTTACCACCTTGGAAGGAGAAGGTACAGGGAAATCTATATGTTTAAGTGGTCATGTTGATGTGGTTAGTGCTGAACCTCTCGACGATTGGACAAAAGACCCTTGGGGTGGTGAAGTAGAAGGGAATTATATTTATGGCAGGGGATCAGGGGATATGAAGGCTGGAGTAGCAGCACTATTGATAGTTGTGAGAGCCCTGAAAGAAACAGGGACTATCTTGAAAGGAAATTTATTTTTGGAGACAACCATTGAGGAAGAAGATGGTGGGGTTGGTGGAAATTTATGGTTAAGGATGAAAAAACCAAAACCAGATGCTGCTATAATCCCTGAACCAAGTGATTATGTAATAGGGCTGGCAAGTGCTGGAGTAATGTATTTCAGGGTTAATATCCCGGGATTAACAGCTCATGCTGCTACTGCTCATTTTGGTGAAAATGCCATCATTAAAGCACTTCCTATTATTAATGCATTAAAAGGGCTCAACGAGACTAGACAACAAACTATCCATTATCCTCTTGTAGAACAATATCCAAGTATGAAGGGAAGAGCAACAACGATCAATATTGGTGTTATAAAAGCTGGAGATTGGCCCTCAACCGTTCCAGGATTATGTACACTTGAGTGCAGGGTTGGTTGGCCCCCAGGTGAATCGCGAGAAATTGTCATGAACCAGATTGAAGCTGTTATAATGGATGCAACTCAGAAAGATCCTTGGTTAAAGGATCACAAGCCAACAATTGAATGGTTTGGATGGCGAGCACGTCCTCATGAACAGGATAGAAATGATCCTTTCGTTAAATTGGTGGCCAAACATTCAACAAACATAACTAAAATTCAACCATATTACTCTGGGGGTTCTGCTGGACTGGACACTCGATATTTTGTTCATCATGGAACTCCAGCTGTTGTATATGGACCATTGGCTGAAAGAATACATTCATATGATGAACGAGTGACAATTGACTCCACCGTGAATGTCGCAAAAGTGATAGCTGCTACAGTTCTAGAATGGTGTGGTACACCCAAATCATGATCATATATTCGAATAAAGAATTTATTGCCAGCGTGAGGAAGATATTTTCTTCCTTGAGGAGCTTATAATATGGAATGGTATAATGGAGCAAGATGTGTGGTTTGTTTAACATTTGATTTAGATGCTGAAATCTCTTGGCGAAATATATTAAGACGTAATAAGATAGAAAGAGATAACCCAGTTGTTTTATCACAGGGAACTTATGGCCCTAAAGCTGGGGTCCCTCGGATCCTAAAATTACTTAAAAATCAAAACATTAAAGCGGGGTTTTTTATTCCAGGTGAAGTTGCGGAATTATATCCCGATTGTGTAGCTGATATTTTCAAGGCAGATCATGAAATTGGCCATCATGGTTACTCCCATAAGAATCCAGCAAGTTGCTCCCTTTCGGAAGAGAAAGATGAGATGATGAAAGGTATCGAAGTCCTAGAAAACATTACTGGTGAAAGACCTAAAGGTTATAGAGCTCCAGCTGCAGATTTAAGTGAAAATACTCTTGATTTACTAAACGAATATGATCTTATATACGACAGTAGTATGATGGGGGATGATCTTCCCTTTACAATAAAAACAAAAAACGCAGACATCATTGAATTGCCTATTCGCTGGATGTTAGATGATTGGCCCTTTTTTGGATTCAATTACTTTCCCGCCCTTGAATATCAGAGTGGGATAGATAGTCATAGAAAGGTATACGAGATTTGGGTAGATGAATTTGAGGCAGTTTACGAGGAGGGTCTCTATTATATGCTTGCGATGCATCCTCAGATAATTGGTGTTCCCTCGAGAGCAAAAATGCTAGAGAACTTGATTAAATTCATGAAATCAAAGAAAGATGTATGGTTTGCAACTCCATTTGAAATCACTCAGTTCTGGAAAGAAAGGAAGAACTAATCAAAATGAAAAAATTAGAAGGAAAGACAGTTATCATAACTGGAATAAGCTTTGGGATAGGACGAGCAACTGCTATTCTTTTTGCTAAAGAGGGAGCAAAGATTGTTGGGGTAGATATTAATTCTAATGAAGGAATTGGTGTAATCAAAAAGATTAGAACCTCAGGAGGAAACGCAATTTTTGTTAAAAGCGATGTTTCGAAGTTGGAGGATGTAAAGGAACTGGTGAGAAGAGCACTTGATTTTAAGAAAATAGATGTACTTTTTAATAATGCTGGGGTTGAGGTGGTGAAAAAACTTGAAGATACAACTGAGGAAGAATGGGATAGAACAATCGATGTTAATCTAAAATCTGCATTTTTATGCTCAAAATATGCCATACCAGAAATGCGGAAAACTGGAGGTGGAGTTATTATTAACAATTCTTCTGCTGCAGCTCTTGTGGGTTCGTTCTCACCTATATATTCAGCATCCAAAGGTGGGATAGTTGCTTTAACAAAATCATTAGCTGTAGAATTAGCACCAGATAACATCCGTGTTAATTGTATCTGTCCAGGTGCAATAGAGACTCCTATGTTACAAAGGGTTATTAAAAAACAGGGTGACCCCAAACTTATCCGTAAAACTAGAATTAATGCGTACCCAATGGGAAGATTTGGAACAGCTGAAGAAGTAGCTCAAACTGCTCTCTTTCTAGCTAGTAATGATTCCTCGTTTATTACTGGAGGAGTTTTTGTCGTCGATGGCGGTTTTACATCTCGCTGATAAGAAGAACAGGATTGCTGAGGTGATATAGATTCAGGTCAAAATAGTACATCAACAATTGCTGTATCAGATACGGAATATTATGGAGGAGATAATTCTAAATTGAATTATTATTACAATTGTATCCGAGGATCTTCCTTCATCACTCTGGCTACTACTAAGGTTGATGTACGTTCGATTCCTTCCATTTTCATCACCTGTTCAAGGATCTGCATATATTCAACTTGATCTTTTGATCGAAAAAGTACAATAAAATCCCATTCACCTAGTAAGAAGTAAACGGCACTTACACCTGGAAGTTTTGCGAGTTTTTTTCCGATATCTTCATGATAGTTCTGCTTATACTCAGCTCTGACTTGCATAATAGTGAGATAATCTTTACCGACCTTTTCAGGATTAAGATTAACATAATACCCATTGATATATTCCTGTTCTTCGAGACGTTTAATACGATAATGTACGGTGGATGAAGGAGTTTTAACTTTTTTAGCGATAATTTGTACTGAAGTTCTGCAATCTTTCTGTAATTCCCTCAAAATCGCAATATCAAGTTTATCAAGACCTTGAGTAGAATTTTTCTCATCTTTCATAATTTTTACACTCAAAAATGATGAAATCCATTTGATTCTCGTTTATAGATTGTTCTAGTTTAACGTAGTGCCGATATTCCCTTTTTTTATTGATATTATTACAAATTATTACAAACTATAGATAAAGATTTTGATTGGTCTGTTAAAAATCCAACTAATATATATCATATTTGCATATTTTACGAAAAACTTAAAATGTTCTTACATTTACCGAGGACTTCGATTGACAATTTTCATAAAATTGTCAAATTTCTTTATAAGAATTTTATAACATTAGAATAACAAAATTAGTCCTTTAGAAGGAGTGAATGCAAATGAAACTAAAAAAATTACAAGCAATTGTGTGTGTATCAATGTTACTACTCTTATCAATGAATATATCGGCTGCACCCGCAGCAATTCCAATTGGAGGAACATTGACTACCATGATAGGTCAAGATCCTGCCGTGCTTAATCCATTAGCGTGGTCTACGATCTATGATCTACCTATTATAAATCGGATTTATGACCCTCTGGCCAAGACTGACCTGGATCAGAACATCTACCCTGGTAGTGGATTGGCGACAGGATGGACACATAGCGCGGATAATACTAAATGGGTGTTTAATATATTTGATAATGCTACATGGCATGATGGTAACCCAGTAATAATAGATGATGTCTTTTATTCTCATGATGTACTCTGGAGTGATCCCGATATGCCAAGATATAGCTGGCTATATGACTACATGACGGATTTAACGGTGCTTAACGATACTGCAATTCAATTCACATTTTCTTATGGCCCCAAAGAAGTAGATGTGTTGACCGAAATTGGATTGAATTGGATTCTGCCCAAACACATCTGGAAAGACGTTACCGATCCTGATGTTTTTGCAAACAATAAGCCTATCGGTTCTGGGATCTGGAAATTTGAAGAATGGGCGTCTGGTGATTTCATTCGGTTTACAAGACATGAAGATTATCATCTACCAGGCCCCTATCTAGCTGAACATATTGTGAAAATAATTCCTGGTGACTTTGAAGCAGCATTCTATGAACTTCAGACCGGTGGTTTAGATGCATTAAGCGGGTCAATTGTTCCTGAGTTGGAAACACTCGCAAAACTCGATCCAAACCTTGAAATTTGGCAAGGTATAGACGATTGGGTAGATTATTTAGGTATGAATCAACGACGCTATCCGAACAATGAATTGAGATTCAGGCAAGCAGTTTCACATGCAATTAACAGAACTGAAATAGTCGAAAGTGCTTACTTGGGTCGTGGTATCGTAGCAGATGCAGCGTTGAGCTTACCATATGGACCTTACTATGAACCTAATATCCGACAATACGAGTACGATGTAGCAAAAGCCAATGCGATATTAGATGCCCTTGGCTGGACAGGAGGTACTTGGGATGGAACTAAAGGTGAAGGAATACGTGAAACAGGCAATGGGACAAAGCTAAGTTTTGATTTCTTATATGTGTCAACATCTGACCAACATATAGGGTTCGCATTTTTGATGCAGGAATATATGGCAGCTATTGGTGTGGAGCTGAAAATGAATCCTCAAGTCTTTGATCTTGAGTGGAATCTTATCAGCGGCGATGGAAGTGGTAACTATACTACTGGTGTAGGTTGGGACTATGATTGGTATTATATCGGCTGGACGGTCTTTTGGTCTGACCATCATCCGAGTTGGATGGGTTGGATGTTTGATGAAGATCAATGGTGGGGTTCTAACGATGTCAACATTCCTGGATGGTCAGGTACAAATCGATCCTTAGTCACTAATTTGACTCACCAAATCACCGTAGAACTAGATGAAACTAAAGTCATAGATCTACATAGTCAAGCACAGAAGATAGTCGCAGAGAGTTTACCATATACACCTATCATGTGGAGAGGCTTGATGACTCTCTATCGAGTTGATAAACTCCAAGGCTGGAAAACAATGGAAACAACTTTTGGAAGTCCAAATAACTATCGATCATGGCTAGCACTTCATTTGATTGAAGCACCAGCTGCTGGTGGAACCTCAGGGTTTGAACTATTTATCACACTTATGGCGGTAACAGCCCTCATTGGTGTTATATCAAGGAAACGTCGAAGAAAAGAATAAATATGCCTTTTCTCCCAGATATAAGTGGAACAAGGGTTTTAGAACAAAAACCTTTGTCTCACTCTAATATTTTTTTTATTTATATTAAATTGGAACAATTCCTTATGCTATTTTTGATGACATATACGAAAAGAACAATCATGGTAAATTAAATATTGGAATACAAAATAACTGTGAAAACCGAGATATTTGTTTCTTGAAACTGATTTTGTCATAGTGTGGTTGAACAATGGGAATGTTAACATATATTGGAAAAAGGTCACTATTTGCTGTATTTGCTTTATTTGTAGCTCTCACTTTTGTTTTTGTTATTTATCGTGCGATTGCTGGAGATCCAGTAAGTCTATATGCACCAACAGGCCGGCAAGGGATATCAGAAGAACAACGACAAGTCATAATTAAGAATTTTGGATTAGATAAATCCGTCCTAGAGCAATACATCTTATATTTGCAAAATTTATTGAAGGGAGACTTAGGCCACTCTCTCAAATATCGCCGTCCAGTTAGTGAGGTAATTGCTGAAAGACTTCCGTATACAATGTTTCTCATTGGTACTTCTACAGTAATTTCAACAACTATAGGAGTCCTTATCGGGGCATATAGTGGTTGGAGACGTGCGACAAAGCTAGATACTGCGTTTGTAACTTCATCATTAGTAATCAATGCTATTCCTGTTTTCTTTGTGGGGATGGTCTTTATCGCACTTTTTGGATTTCAAGCGCACCCATCAAGGGATGATTGGAAAATACCCATACCAGCAATTAGCTTTTTATTCATCCTGATTATATTATACGGTTTAAACAAACGTAGAAAAGGAAAATCAATACAAGATATGTTTATTGCAGAGAGGAAACCTATGATGATGTATGGGTTTCTAATAGGAGTTACCTTAATCTTAACAATTATTTTAGTGTTATTTACTGATGGATATTTACACTTATTTTTTCCAATAAGTGGGGGAAAAACACCTGGGATAGAACAAAGCGGTAGTTTAATCGCATTCACTCAAGACATTCTTTTTCACGCATTTCTTCCTTTAGTGACTCTAATAATATTTGGGATCCTAGGCTATGGATGGTTTATGCGAGGAAATGTGATTGGTGTCTTGACAGAGGATTATGTTCAGACTGCAATCTCAAAAGGTTTAAGTGACAATCAGGTTCTTTACGGACATTGTATGAGAAACTCCATTTTACCAGTAATTACAGATATCGGACTGAATTTTGGGAGTATTGTTGGAGGTTCAATATTAATTGAAACACTATTCGGTTACCCAGGGACGGGCCTTTTGATCTATAATGCTTTATTATCTCGCGATTATACTCTAGTTCAAGGCTCATTCATTATCATTACTGCTTTGACCTTATTTGGGTTATTTATCGCGGAGATCATCTATGGCATTATCGATCCTAGAGTGAAAACGTATTAGGAGGACTAGTAAATGGCAACAAGTTACTACACCCGAAGAATAAAGAGCTATCGGAAAAGTTGGTCTAAATTTTGGACTGTTTATAAAACTAATCGCCTTGGTCTCATTGCTATTCCTATTTTGGGATTCCTTATCTTTCTAGCAATCTTTGCTGATCAATTAACACCTTTTTCCCAAAATGAAATGAATTATAATCCGGAGCATCCTTTAGGTGAGGCTCCTAGTCTGGAGCATCCTTTAGGTACCAACCGACGGGGGAATGATATCTTAACTGCCCTATTATACGGCCTTCGGGTCTCATTATTAGTAGCTTTCATAGCAGGGATCTTTACAGTTCTCTTTGGTACTATGATTGGTGTGACGAGTGCCTACATTGGTGGATGGATTGATAGTATAATTATGCGAATAACAGAAATAATTTTGGTCATCCCAGCATTACCTGTATTATTACTTCTAGCATCAACCCCGGAGATAGGTGGAGGAACAACAGGCTGGGAACTCACTTCGTTTCTTTTTATCGTAATATTTTGGCCAGTTTCTGCTCGTCTCATAAGGAGTCAGGCCCTATCACTTAAAGAACGTACATTTGTTCTAAGTGCGAAAGCTGCTGGTGCAGGCAACCGTTATATTATCTGGAAACATATTTTTCCTAATGTAGTGGCATTGATGGTGACTATGATCATTACAGCGATGCGTCAAGCAATTTTGTATGAAGCATTTTTGGCATACCTCGGGTTTGGTGACCCGTTGGAATGGTCTCTAGGGAGTCTACTCCGTAATGCTCAATCTGACTATGCTTTCACAAGAGGTGCTTGGTGGCACATGTTTCCTCCTGCTATATTCATTGCACTTATTGGATTGAGTTTCGCTTTTATTGGACTCACTTTAGATGCAATTGTTAACCCTCGTTTAAGAAAGAGGTAAAACTATGGCTATTCTTGAAGTTAAGGATTTAAAAACTTATTTTTACACTCGTATGGGTACAATAAAAGCAGTTGACAATGTTAGCTTTGAATTAGAGAAAGGAGAAACTCTAGGCCTTGCTGGTGAATCAGGATGTGGGAAAACCACAACGTGTCTTTCCATCATGCGAATGATACAATCACCAGGAAAAACTATAGATGGAGAAATTTTATTCAAATCTGAAGATCTATTGAAAATGAAGAAAAAAGCTCTGCAGAAAATTAGAGGAAAAAATATTGCCATGATATTTCAGGGCGCGATGAATGCCTTGAATCCCGTCCACAGGGTAGGTAATCAGATTCATGAAGTGATAAAAATTCATGACCCCCATGTTTCAGAGGAAGAAGGATGGGAAAGAGTCCTGGAAACATTAACCAAAGTAGGGATTGATCCGTCCCGTGCTAGAGATTATCCACACCAACTTAGTGGGGGAATGCAACAGAGGGCATTGATAGCTCTTGCCTTAATAAGTAATCCCGAAATCATAATGGCAGATGAACCAGTAACTGCTTTAGACGTAATAGTACAAGCTCAAGTTCTTAAAGCAATGAAAGCCTTACAGAAACAATTTGGTTTATCCTTAATAATGATCACACATGATTTATCTGTAATTGCGGAAATTTGTGATTCACTAGCTATTATGTATGCAGGCCAAATTGTCGAGTATGGAAAGTTACGAAATCTGTTTAAAGAACCCCGCCATCCATATACAGAGGCACTGTTAAATGCCTTTCCTAGTATTACTGGAGTCAAAACGGAATTAATGGACATTCCTGGTGCTCCCCCCGATCTTCTCAATCCTCCTAAAGGCTGTAATTTTCATCCTAGATGTCCAAAGGCGATGGCTAAATGTCAAAAAGAAGATCCAAAAATAGTCACTACCAATGGCAAAGGGTATGTTACTTGTCATTTATACTAAAATGGAGTGAAATGTGATGAGTACCGATATAATAATGGAAATTAAAGATTTGAGAAAGTACTATCCTATTAAAAGAGGTTTTTTTCAAAGTATAATATCAAAAGAGGAGTTTTATGTTCATGCTGTAGATGGTATTAGTTTTAGTATCAAAGTGGGTGAAACTTTCGGACTCGTTGGTGAAAGTGGATGTGGTAAGACAACAGCGGGTCTTCTTCTTCTTAAACTGATTGAACCTTCCAGTGGATCTATCTTTTTCCAAGGAGTAGATATAGCTTCACTTTCTGACAGTGAAATTAAAGAAAAACGTAATTATATGCAAATAATTTTTCAGAATCCTTATGAATCTCTAAGCCCACGTTTTAGTGTTTTAGATGCTATAGCAGAACCCCTACGGCTACTTAAAGTATTAAAGAACGAGGATGAAATTTTAGAAAAAGTAAAAGAAACATTAAAAGCTGTTGGGTTACCTCAAACAGAAGACTTTCTTGAAAGGTATCCTCATGAGTTAAGTGGTGGTATGCGGCAACGAATTGGAGTAGCAAGAGCCTTTGTTCTCAATCCCACGTTCATTGTAGCGGATGAACCAGTTTCAATGCTCGATGTTTCAATAAGGGTAGGGGTGTTAAGAATAATGAAAGAATTAGTACAGAAGTTTCGTACTGGTTTTCTCTTCATCACCCATGATCTTGCTTTAGCACGTTATATGTGTGATCGAATTGCGGTTATGTACTTAGGAAGAATAGTAGAAAAAGGGAAAACTGAAGAGATAATTCAAAATCCGTTACATCCATACACAAAAGCTTTGATATCCGCTGTACCAATACCAGACCCCGATGCTAGAAGAACTGAAGAAATTCCTATTACAGGAGAGGTTCCAAGTGGCATTACCTTACCTTTAGGTTGTAGATTTCATCCAAGGTGTATTTACGTGAAAGATGAATGTCGAGAAACAGATCCAGAGCTAGTTCGAACGAATGATAATGATCACTTTGTTGCTTGCATAAGATTTAATGAAATTATGAATGAAAGAAAATAAAAGTGAAAAAAAACACGATTTATTTAAGACTGATGGCTATGAATAATAAAATTAATGCTTCGTGTGTGAGAATAAGTAGTTTAATCATTCTTTTGGTTTTTTCTCTTTCAATAATTATCGTTCAGGGAGTTAGTAGTCCTCAATCTAATTATTTGCCTACCAATGGTTGGCAAACATTATCTCTAGAAGAACAAGGGTTAAATTCCAGCTATATAGATGATTTAAAAGAGTATATCGATGAAAATGACCTTAATATCCGTAGTTTTTTGATTGTTCGTAATGGTTACTTAATTGAAGAAGAGTATTTTGGATCAGATGCTTCTAACATTAGAGCTCCAGTTTATAGTGTTACAAAAAGCATTACATCAACATTAATTGGAATTGCTATTGATAAAGGATATTTAGAAGGGGTAGATCAAAAAGTATTGGATTTTTTTCCAAACCGAACTTTTGAGAATCTGGATTACAATAAACAAAACATCACTGTAGCACATTTATTGACAATGACTTCTGGATTAGAATGGAATGAATGGTATATTAGCTATTTTGATCCTTCAGCTGATTTTAGAATAATGAGGGATACGACAAATGACTGGTTACAGTACGTTCTTGACAAACCAATGGTTACTAGTCCAGGTACTATCTTCAATTATAACTCTGGTTCTAGTCATCTTCTATCTGCAATAATTCAGGAGGTTTATGGTGATACTATGGAAGCTTTTGCGAAGAAATTCTTATTTAGTGCTCTCAATATCACCAACTACATATGGCAAAAAGATCCACAAGGAATTACTCAAGGTGATACGTTTCTTTCTCTAACAGCTCGCGATATGGCGAAAATTGGGTATTTATACCTCAATAATGGTACTTGGGGGGATACACAGATATTACCAAAAGAATGGATAAACACGGCAACAGATAGATTAATGTCGTCTACACAATCAGCTCCATACTCTTATGGTTACCTATGGTGGGTCACTAAACCTTCAAATACTGTAAGGCATTTTATGGCACGTGGTTGGAATGGTCAACATATATATGTAGTGCCTGAAAAAGATCTCATTGTGGTTTTTACTAGCGATGAGCCTAGATTTGGATTAACCTTAGGAAAATCCCTTTTAGAACAGTTCATAATTCCTAGTACGAACTATACAGCTCCTAAAAATTCAAATTATAGTAGTTTGCTAATTGTATTGACAGCAATAATTGTTATTTCGAATTATAAAAGAAGAATACCTTAATATTTTTATTATCATTTGATCTAAAACTATAATTATGTGATTAAATTGCAATTCTCATTTAGAATGCAAACAAAGAGAAAAACTATGCTAATTCTTGCTTTATGTATCCTTTTTATATTTCCCCTTCTTTCTACAAATAATGTTAATTCGTCATCTGGTTCCATAATGGTTATGGCCAATATTACCTTTCCAAATAATGAATTAAGCTGGAATCTGAATGCAATCAGTGTGGAAGGAGCTTGGGAAATTACAAATGGATCTAAAGATGTAATCGTTGCCATAATTGACTCTGGTATTGATTTCTCTATTCCAGAGCTTCAAGGATCTACTTGGACGAATAGTGAAGAGATCTCCAGTAACGGTATTGATGATGATAACAACGGATACATTGACGACAATACTGGTTGGGATTTTGTTTCTGCTGATAATGCTCCTTTTGAGGGAGATAACCATTGGCACGGATCTTACGTAGCGAATTGGGTGAAAACGGTTGCTCCTGAGATAACAATCATGGATCTCAGGATTTTAGATAGTACTAATGGTTTTAATGGGAGTTTTTGGCCACATATAGTTGCAGCTATAAACTACTCGATAAATATGGGAGCGGAAGTTATAAATTTAAGCATGTGGAATTATGGTGAGTCTCCATTCATTTTTCATGACATATTAAAGCGAGCACTTGCTGAAGGGGTGACTATTGTAGGTATAGTTGGAAATTCATGGGATGCTGAATCAACCAAAGGAGTTCTATACCCAGGTAAATTTCCAGAAATTATTGCTACATCATCGATTAGTGCTAATAATTTAACCTCCTATTTTTCACGAAAGGGACCTGAAAATGAAATTAGCGCCCCAGGAGGAGGTTTAGCACCTATTGGATCAATATCGGGACAAGGTACATCATTTGCTGCACCACATGTCAGTGGTTGTATAGCCCTTATGAAATCTGTAAATCAGAGTTTAACTCCAGTTGAAATTCGCACTATCTTAACTGCTACTGCTACGGATAAGGCTTCCCCAGGTAGAGATGAAATATATGGGTATGGCTTATTAAATGTAACAAATGCAGTAAGAGGTGCAGCTGGATTAAAAACTTGGAATAATACTCTAAATCCTACAATGAATTCAACTAGTGATGATTTTTCTAGTGAAACCTCAACAAACCACTCAACAAACTTAGGTATATTCGAAATAATATTTTTAACATTAATTTTACTTAAGAAAAGAAAGTGAAATTAATAGCTCTTTGATTAGGTTCTACCACTCTTTCCATTAAACCTTTTTATGTAGAAGACGACGCTCGTAATCACATGTAATTGACCCATTAGGAAGTATAGTGAATAAAATCTCAAGAGTTCCATAAGGTAATATGATATAGAATTCCTTTACTTTAGGATCTGTTTTCTTCGGTATTAGTGGATAAAGAGCTTTGTCTACCCAGTTTTCATCCTTTAAATAAAGCATTCCATGCTTGTTTTCCACAGAGATTTTTGTAGTACCTTTATATGATTCATATTTACCGCAAAGACGTTTGTAATGATCACGTCGAATATAAAAAGGCATAACTTCTTTTGGATTTTTTCCAAGCATCAATATTATTGCAGAATGGAATATATGGGATGGAAGCCATGCGACATTATATAATTGAACAACTGATATTTGCAGCTCAGGAATAAAACCAATATTCCCACCTGAAACTCCACTGACCCCCTGATGAGTTACTAATGTATATCCATAGTAATTCTCATACACTTTCAGTCCATAACCATAATATTCTTTTGAATTAGGTTCATAACCATAAAATTCAGTATGAAAATTTGTTATATTAGGATTATGGGGTTTGTACATCTCTTGAAGTAACTTCTCATCAATAATTCTATTATTTTCATATACTCCTTTATTTAGATGATATTGCAGGTAATTTGTAAGCTCTTTAACAGATGAATTCAACCCACCCGCTCCTGAAACAAACGGACTAGATAACTGAGATGTAGGAGATCGTTTAAAACCAGTTTCAAGCCATTTATTATCGTATCCGATTGATACATCTTGATCATGTTCCAAATCTTCCCTGAAAAATGAACTACGTTTCATTCCCAACTTTTGAAGAATTTTTTCCTTCATATACTCCTCATATGGGATTCCACTAACTTTTTCTATTATTTGGCTTAGTAAAGTAAATCCTCCATTCCAATAAAAGTATTTTTCACCTGGAGGATAAATTAACTCATCTTTGGCATCATTAACATGCAAATAAAAATCATCCCAGTTCCCAAGAGGAATTACAGGTATATTTGCGATATACCCTTGATTTACCATTACAAACTCATATGAATTTAAACAGGGCATTCCTGACGAATGACTCATAAGGTGGTGAAGTGTGATTGGTTTATCTTTGACTTCCAATTCTAGAGGTAAATAATTTGACGCAGGATCATTAATGTTTAATTTCCCAGCTTGATGAAGCTGCAAAATTGCTAAGCATGTCATAGATTTAGTCATCGAAGCAATACCATATAATGTGTCTACTGTAGCCGGTTTTCTTCTAGCTATATCTCGATAACCAAAAGCACGTTCATAAACTGGGTCTCCATTTTTTGCAATAAGAACCGACATTCCAGGTACTCTGAAATCTCGCATTACCTTAACTACTTCATGTTCAAACGTCTTTTTCAAACCCGAAAAATCTGAAGAGTTCATATAGAAAAATTCATGCTAGTACTTTAAGGATTTTCCCCCATTAGCTATTCTCTAAGACCTTCTTCTCTCAAATTCTCAAAGATATTCCTTAAGAAGTGTTGTTAATTGATTTATTTCGATGAATATTTGATCTGCTCCTTTATTGGTATTGTGATAAGAAAAATATTTACTTTACCCACTAGTGGATATATATCAGTAAGATTTCGTCCAAAACATTCCTCAACCAGTTAATAGATATTCATAAATTCACATTAAATCCTTGGTTCGTCTTTTTAGAGGTAAAGTAAGTTTAATCAAAAATAATAACCTCTAAATAAATCTTCATTTGAAAGATAAAACAGTGGAAGTTATGAATAAAACTGTCGGGAATTATCAAATTAAAAAGTGGGTATTAAGCATTTTAGGGGAACAAGTGAAACTTACTCAAGCTGAAATTGTAGAGTATTGCTCTTCAGCAAAATGGGGAAGTAAACCTACAATTCTGAAAATCATTCGAAAGCTATTGGAGGATAATTTGATTGAGGAACATAGAGAGAATTCAAAAAAAGGATCAAAGGGTGGACAACCGTGGAAATATTATACTAAGTTACTAGAATCACAAAAAGGAAAAAATGTAACTAAATCCAACATGCAGGTAAGTGAACTTCTTGCCTCAGATTTTCAATTACGCAGACTATTAGATCAGAGCTAAAAGACCAGGGATTCGGATCAAAGAGAAGAACTTTGGAAAAAAAATAAGAAAATTTTTGGTGTGGCTGTCAATTTTTATTCTTTTAAGACTGAATCACCAATTATACTCTTTCCACACTATTTATGGAAACTCTCTTTAGTTTCCTCAGATAATTTTAAGGCAAAAAAACTAGCTAAAAAGTCTTTTCTCTCGATAGGGTTTACTAGGAGTTTAGAGGAAGATAAATTTGCTATATTTAATTTTGAAGTAGAAAAGAAAACACTCACAGTCTACGGTTGCTCGTTTACGATTATCTTTGAACCAGATAAAGAAAGCCATGATAATTTTACAATTTGTTTGATTCTAAAACAACAAGGGAATGAGAATAAAAAGCTTGACAGCATTCCTGAGGAAGTCTGTGGATGGTTTCGGACAATTAGAGGCTTAATTAGGAAAGACAAAGACATCACAACAAAATTAGAAGAGATGGATAAGATCAGGGGTATTATCCAGGAACTCTGATCCACAGAACATCTATTTTCTTTTCTTCCGATAGACCGATAATGGTGACCAATTTATTGAGAATTATTTATTGTAGTCAATCCTTTCCTGGATTGATGGGTGTGACATAAAAAACAGTTTTTCCCACCATGGGGGATCTATATCAGCAAGATTTTGATCAGCCATCTTAATGAATAAACTCTTGGCTACAGCTGAATCTGGTACAACTAACGAGGCAAATTTATCTGTATTTCGTTCTTGTCTTCGAGAATACCACAAACTAGGAACATTAAAGATGAATGAAAAAAACCAGAAACATAAACCAAGAACAGGAAGGCTGCTAATATCTCCAATAACAGAAGGATAGCCAAGAAGTTCCGATACTGAAAAGAATATTTGATGTGTTAAGAAAAAAGTTATAAATGTCGTTAAACTACCAAGAACAAGTCCTCTCCAAAGATCATGTCTTTTATGATGACCAATTTCATGTGCAAGAACCCATTTGATCTCTTCTGTTGTATATTGCTCTATCATTGTATCGGCTATGATTACACGTCGTGTTTTACCAAACCCCATTAAACCAGCATTACCAGTTGTAGAAATTTCACCTAATTTCCAATTATACGCATTTGTATTTTTTAATCCAGCTTCATTGGTCATTTGAACTAATTCAGAGGCAAGATCTGGATTAGATTCCTCTAATGGGGTGAATTTGAAAAAAAGAGGCATTATTACAATTGGTACAAGAGCAGAAAATATTAATGAGATGATGATCAGTGCTATAACAGCCCAAGTCCACCAAGTATCAGGAAAAGTTCTTAAAAACCAATAAAAACCTTCCATCAAGAAAATACCTATCGTTAAACCAATAGCTTCACCCTTCGCATATCGAAGAAGCCATTTTCTGTTCGTTAATTTTGAGAGACCATACTTTCTTGAAAGACGAGAATGAAGATAGAAGGATAACGGTAGCTCCCAGAAGCTGATAACTATAGATCCGACAATAAAAAAGATCCCGACCTGTAAAAATGGATTCGTGATCTGGATTTGGTCAAGAAATTCTTTAAAATAAACAGTTAATCGTGAAAGTAAAAAGCCGATAGAAATAATTAAAGATATTATGGTTAAACGAAATCCATACCTACGAGAAGTCCGCGTATATGAAATTGCTAGTTTTCTGCGTTCAGGATTAAAGTCTGTTACCAGTGAAACAATTTTTTTATTTTTAGATTCAAAATCATCATTAGTTCCTGATTTATCATCGTCTATTCCATTCTCATTATAGTTGGACAAAATAAAAACCTCTCGCTTTGAGAATTCCTCATTCAAGGTTACCTCCCTTTTTATTATTTCTTCTCAAAAATGTTTTTTCTCACTTTTTTTTCTGGAAAAAAGTAAGTTTGGCAATTGCGGGAATTTTATACTTCTTAGATGGATTCAGACTCCTTCTCTCTATTTCATGATATAGATACTCAAGAGCCCGATTGTATAAATGTTCTGGTATATCCTTCTGGTGAGAGAAAACTCGATCACGTATGAAACGAACAATATTATACAAAGAAATCTCGTAATCACTGATAAGATTAACCCGATTAAAGACCCAATCACGACGAGATAAAAAAAACAGAAATTTCACGTACGATCAGATCTCCCCGTTGAATATATCGATAACCTTCCTCTTCTAATTTCTGATAAAAAATCCTGAAAGGGATAGTCTCTTGATAATTAACATAAGCAGCAAGATCAAGAAAAAAACCATCGGGGTTTAAAACTCCAAGAATTGAATTTACAAATCCATAATAATCTTTCACTAGATGTAGAACATGAGATGTTATAATGAGATCAAATTTATTTGAAAAAGGCATATTAAAGCCATCAGATACAAGTAAATGAAACTTCTCTTTTGAACTGATTTTTTCACGACATTTTAAGAGCATCTTTTTAGATATATCAATACCTAGTGTCATCTCAGGTTGTAATTTTTCTGAGATAGGTAAAGCAACTCTCCCAGTCCCAACACCTACCTCTAAAATACTAGCGGAGGTGGAATTTTCTAGTTTCTCAACTATTATATTACAAATCTGGTTCATTAAGTCCTCTGGAATTTTTCGTGTTTGATCATAAAATGAAGAAGCCCAATCAAAACATCCATTAAGTTTATTCATTGATCTATCGGCCCAATCAAAAAATTCAAAAGGATTATTTATTACTATTTTCCTGAATAAAATGTTCCCTCAGACTTCTGGTTACAATTGTTGTTGTTAATTTTAATCGAATACCAGAAGCTAGTGGTCTATTTTTCCTCTACTTTTTTGGTTTAGTAAATAAAGATTAATTAATAACTCTAAAGTTGCAAGAATCCTGAGATAATCTGAAGTCCAAATATTAGAAAATCGTTTCTTGAATATAAAAGGAGTTAATCACTGTGAGATTGTATAATTCTTTGACTCGTCAAGTAGAAGAATTTATTCCTATTGAAGATAATAAAATACGGTTCTATTCGTGTGGACAGACTGTATATCAAGATGCTCATATAGGAAATGCTAGAACTTATTCATACTGGGATGTCTTAGTGAGATATTTGCGCTGGAAAGGTTTTAGTGTTTTTTGGATTCAAAACTTCACTGATGTAGGCCATCTAACCGATGACGCGGATGAAGGGGAGGATAAAATCATCAAAACAGCAAAAGCAAAAGAAATTCAACCAATGGTTTTGGTTGAAACACAAATTCGGAATTTCTACAAAGACTTAGACGCTCTTAATATTATGAGAGCCGATATTAATCCTCGTGCAACGGGAGAAATCCCAGAAATGATTGAATTTGTTAAAGATCTCCAAAAAAAAGGATTTGCATACGAAGTAAATGGTTCTCTGTATTTTGACGTAACAAAATTATCAAACTATGGCGAATTAAGTCCATCTACTTATTCCGAGGAAACTGCAGGAGCCAGAATAGCAGTAAATCCTGAGAAGAAAAATCCACGGGATTTTGCTGTTTGGATACGAGCTCCTCCAGAACATCTAATGAAGTGGCCATCGCCTTGGGGTATAGGATATCCAGGTTGGCATTTAGAATGCTCAGTTATGTCCCAGAAATATCTAGGGGATACAATAGATATTCACGCTGGTGGCATTGAACACCGCTATCTTCACCATCCGAATGAAATCGCTCAATCTGAAGCCCGAACAGGAAAAAAATTTGTCAATTATTGGATTCACGCAGCCCACCTCACAATAAACGGAGGAAAAATGGGAAAATCTTTAGGAAACTTTGTTCTTATTAGAGATTTATTGAAAGAGTATGATCCAATGTTGATTCGTCTCTTTCTTATTAATTCTCACTATAGAAAAGGAGTTGATTATAATGAAGAAGCTATTTCCCAAACACAAGTTCTTCTTGATAGAATTAGAACAACGATTGCTTCAATTGAACAAACAAAAGGAGGAAACTCCACTAGCTTACGAGAAGATCTAATAAAGGTCGAAGATGAATTCATTTCTGCAATGGAAGAGGACCTGAATACGGTAGGGGCTTTACAAGCAGTACTGAAATTTATTAAAACAGTAAATTCAGCCTTGGATAATGAAAAAGTTCTTCTGGATGAAGCTAAAGAAAAAATCATTTTATTAATTGATATTCTTGGAATTAATCTGGAAGCAGACTCTCAAAAAGGAAAAACCTCTTTAGCTGAATTGATTGATCTTGTTGTTGACCTGAGAACAGATCTCAGAAACGTGAAACAATTTGAACTTGCAGATCAAATACGTACGAAACTTATTGATTTGGGTATTCAATTGGAAGATAAACCTGAAGGTACAATCTGGAAAATGAAAAGCTAATTCATCGGAGGCTTTTCTACTTACAATTTCGATCAAAAGAGATTTCTTTCTTATAAGTCTAGTGAATTCAATTTTTCTTTAGTTGGGATTCCTAGGTTATTCCAACCCCTACAGTCATAATACTCTGATTTTGCTTTCTCAAATGACTTCTGATCGATTAATTTCCCTTGAGGGTCACCTTTCGGAGCTTTTTCGTTATAAAACCTAGCTGGAAGAACATCATCATTTACATTCATTCCTTCTCTGATATTAAATAAACGAGTCATATTCCAAATGCGTTCACCAGCCTTTAAGTAACTTTCAGTCGTGTAAGAAAAACCTGTTGCCGTATTCAGCATTTCTACCATTTCAGGAACCTCAAATGGAAGAAAGTCACACACAACTAATGAGTAACAGGCTGAACGTTCATCTTGAGAGTCCTTCACAAACATAGGTATGCCATCAAAACTGAACCTCGTTAGAGTACCCGATAGTTCTGCGCCAGGGGTCCAACATCGCTGATGACATCCCCCTCTATCTGAAGTTGAGTATGCTAATGCCATTCCAAATGATCCACGAGGTTCAACACCTGCTAATTCAAGATTTTTCACTTGAATTGCAAAATCAGAACTATTCTGACCCAATTTTCTTGCTGCTGATAATGAGCCCTCCGCAAACATACCCCCAATGCCTTCCCGCTTAGCAATTAACTGTAACATTTTATGTTGAGCATCCGCATTTCCAAATTCTAACTTTTTAACTTCTGTTTGGTTCAAGATACCTTTTTCGCTCGCTTCCATTGCAAATGCAATTGTTCCCCCAGCAGTTATAGTATCTAAACCCAGATCATCACAAATTTCATTTGCTTTTGCAATCGCTCCTAAATCATTTATACCACAACTAGATCCCATTAAGGCACTAGTTTCATATTCAGGGCCATCTACCTCAAGACCAGCATATTTTCCTTCTTTGAATTTTGTTTTTTTTCCACATGCAATCCCACATCCATAACAAGCTGTATGTCCAACAACAAATTCATCTCTCATTCTTTCTCCTGATATTAATGAAGCGTCTTCAAATACTCCTGATTGAAAATTACGTGTTGGCAGAAATCCTGCTTCATTTGACATTTTTACCCACATAACTGTGCCAATCTCATGTCGACGCTTTACATCAGGATTTGCTAAAACTTTTTTACGAAAAATTCTTGTTAGAGTCCTGTATTGATCTGGGTTATGAGATGGAATTGAATAAGAACCTCCTGCAACAACAGCTTTCAGATTCTTTGATCCCATCACTGCTCCAGCTCCTCCTCTTCCTGCCATATGAGTTCTATCAGTCATTACATTAGCATAGCTTACTAGATTCTCACCCGCAGGTCCAATTGAACATACTTCGGATTTTGGATATTTCTCTTTCAGAACTTTTTCGGTTTCGAAGGTTCCTTTTCCCCATAAGAAATCTGCTGATTTAATTTCAGTTGTCTCTGAAGAAATCTCCAAATAAGTCGGAGAATCCGCTTTTCCCATTATTTGGACATAGTCAAAACCAGCTCTTTTCAGTTTATGACCGAATTTACCACCTATTTGGCTATCTAAAAAAATACCAGTATGGGGAGACTTAGTAACGATACACCACCTTCCAGAGGTTTGAATTGAAGTTCCTGAAAGTGGTCCAGTCATAAAAAAAATGAAATTTTCTGGACTTAATGGATTAACTTTCGCTTCTAGCTTATCAAAGAGAAGCTTCGCACCTAATCCCTTACCTCCAATGAATTTTTCTGCAATATTAATGTCAATAGATGATTCTAGAATTTGTCCTGTTGTCAAATTAACATCAAGATACTTTCCAGTATAACCCATTACTTTTCACAACTGCAATTTACTTTAATTTTTTCATTAGATATTGTTCTATGTATATCTAGGATATCTGTTAAGAGAGAAAATCCAGTTGCTTCTCGTCCTGCTCCAGGGCCTACTATTGTGACATCACCTAGATATTTTGTGGTATAAGTAAGAGCGTTAATTGGACCGCTCACTGCTGCTAATGGATGATCCACTGATATCTTTTCTGGACGCACGTATGCTTTAACAGACCCATCATTCTGAAACTCTGCTCCTGCTATTAACTTCCATCTTTTTCCTTCTTTTTTCGCAGCTTCAATATCATTTGCAGTTATGTTTGTTATTCCTTGACATGGAACTTCTTCTTTCGTTAATTTACCACCCATAACGACATTCGATAAAATTACAATCTTACATAGGGCATCATATCCCTCTACATCTGCAGTTGGATCAGCTTCAGCGTAACCAAGCTCCTGAGCCTGAGCTAGAGCTGCATCATAATTTAAACCTTTTTCCATTTCAGTTAAAATATAATTAGTTGTTCCATTGACAATTCCTGCAACTTTAGAAATTCCGGATCCTGCTAAATTGTAAACACCAAGATTAATAGCAGGCGTTCCACTAAGTACAGTCCCTTCAAACCTAATTTGTACTTCATTTTTTTCTGCAAATGACATCAATTCTCGAACCGCTAAAGCAATTGGTCCTTTATTTGTCATGACTATATGCTTTTTTGATTCAATTGCTGCCTTAACATGAGATATTGCAGGTTCTCCAGTAGTTATATCAGTCCAAGAAACCTCTACAATTAAGTTCGAATTTGTTTCTTTTATTGTTTTCAAACTATCCCAACCCCTTATACCACCAGAGTAGTCATCAATTTTTCCTGTTTTTTTGACGATATCTAAAAGATTTTGAGTATCTAAACCTTTTTCATCATACACAGCGCCTTTTATAGTATCAGAGACTGCTACAATCTGATATTCAAATCCATATTTCTCTTTTAATTCTTTCTTTTGTTCAATAAGGATTTCTACTAATCCCTGTCCAACCACACCAAACCCTATAAACGCAATTCTTAATTTAACCATTTTTCTTACCACTTTGCATTATTTTTTTTTAACAAGATCTTTTTTCTCACTATTCAAAAGAAGCTTTGATTTTCTCAATTGCTTCTTGAATGATTTCTACTGAAGTAGCATAGGAAAATCTGAGGAATCCTTCTCCATTTTTACCAAAAATTGTACCTGGTAAACATGCAACACCTGCTTTGTATAACAGGTGATCTGCTAATTCTTTAGATGACATTCCAGAATTTTTTATATTCGGAAAGGCATAAAAAGCTCCTTGAGGGGTAAAACAGGAAAAATCCTTGATGTCATTTAACCCTTTTACGATAACATCTCGTCTTTTACGAAAAGCTTTCATATTTGAATGTAGATCATCTTGAGGACCTTTTAATGCCGTTACACCTGCTTTTTGAATGAATGAGTTTACACAGGATATTGTAGTGGAAACTAATAGACTCATTTTTTCGATTAAATTCTCTGGACCTACAATATATCCTAATCGCCATCCAGTCATACAGTATGCTTTTGAAAATCCATCAAGAATTATAGTTCTTTCTTTAGCTTCATCACGAACACTTGGTGAATAAAATTCACGATCATAGGTCATTTTTGAATAAATCTCATCGGTTAAGATGTAAAAATCATGTTCTTCGGCCAATTCAGCAACACGAGAGAGTTCCTCTTTTGTCATAACAGAACCAGTTGGATTCATCGGACTGTTAAGAATGACTAATTTTGTACTTCGAGATAAATTATTTTCAATGTCTGAGGGATTAAAACGGAACTCATTCTTTTCATGAAGAGGGATAGCGATTCTCTTAGTGTTTAGATAGTTAATCACCGCACTATAAGTCGGGAAACTCGGATCAGGATAGATTATTTCCTCATCTGCAATCTTTATTGCAGCACGTAACGCATAATAAATCCCAGAGTTTGCACCAGGAGTAATCAATATTTGATTAAGGCTTGGCCGAAATCCTCTTGTTATTTCGATCTCATCTTGAATTGCTTCTTTAAGTTCCAATATACCTGTTGCAGAAACATATCCGGTAAAATTATCGTCAAGGGCTTGTTTTGCTGCTTCTTTAATATGATCTGGAGTAGGAAAATCAGGTTGACCGATTTCAAAATGTAATATTTCCTTTCCCTTACGCTCTAAGGACCTAGCTTTTGAAAGAACATCAAAAATTCCAGCACCAGTACGCAAGCTATCGTAATTTATCAATTTTATCACTCTGAACAGGTGAGATCCTGTCTAACGGCGATGAAGATTCTTAGCTGCAATAAAAGTTAATCCATTTTCTGTTAAAGCTTTGGCTGTAGAATTAACTGCATCATGGCGATCTAAATAATTGAGTAATAACGCGTCCATATGACCTGCATCGAGAATATCTTCTTTAGATCTGAAATAATCTAGAATATCACTTGGATAAGCCCTAGTTTTCTCAATTTCTACGTTTCCACCTTCATGCTTTGCACTAATGTTCTTAACTTTGGGAGTAAGATCAATTAACTCATCACGGCGATCGTATGGCTGTCTAACAATGCTTTTCCAGGTCTCAACGATATGATGTTCTAATCTAACAACATCTTCAAAACCAAATGAGTTTCTGATTTCAGCACTTAATTCAATAGTCGTATTATCAACGGAGTTAGACAGATTAAATCCAATTAATGGACTTGTTCCATCGTCGCGAGCGAATAATTTAGCTGTTAGAAGAGTCCATAAACATGAATAGGGGTTATCATTTCCCATAAAAACACTTATCTTAAATTCATTATTAACCCCTAGTTTATACAAGAAATATCCGAGAAGAACGGTTCCTGGATTTATATTAAGTACTTGTCTTACACCATAATTTGTATAATAATAAAGATACTCATCAACCCACTTTAGGGCAAAATCATTAGGTTGTCCAACTCCACCAAAATATCCTGTTATAGTATCAGGACCACCGAGATGAACATTTACAGGTGCACCATCGGGTCCAGGAGCAGTCCCCTTGGTATCCAACGTTTCAACATAGGAAGCTCCAATAATCTGCATAGCAGCGGACATTGCTAGTAAATCACCATCATCTTCTTGTTCTTTCATACGCCTAACTCGAATTATCCGTCCTGGCATTAACTCCTGATTTGAAATTGCTTTTTTGGCTCCTTCGATTAAAAAAGGAAAATATTGGCAAGCAGATAATTCCAGAGTAACTGCGAATGATTCATCAAACTGAAATTCGTTAACCTTATCACCTAATACTTTACGACGGTAATCATCGACTGAAATAAACGCATCTTGATCTCGTTGTTCAGTTAGCCAGTCGAGGTCCTTGATATATGCAGCATTTTTTGTTTCTAACCGTTGTAACAGATTATTTAGGTCACTAGCTGCCTCAGCTTTATGGTTAATTTCATTTATCCCCCCATATTTATCTACCACTTTCATTAAATCATTTATTAGTGGATTATTTTCATCTAGTAAAAAATTATTAATTTCGATTCGATTTTCATCTGATATTTGTAATTTACGTCTTAATTCATTCATAAGATCTGGTCTCCGAAGCGTCAATAAGTTCAAACAATCAAAAATAGCTCAATATTGCCATAATTCTCTCGTATCATAATAATATGTTCGCTAAAGACATCTAGAATTACTTCTATTTATGCGTTTTAGTCATGATATGAATGATCCAGATTTCTCTCTTTCAGTAAATCTGTAAAAGGAATGGATTCTATTGGAAAAAATTACAGAAAATCCTGAAAAAGGAGGTAATGAATATTCAAGACAATAGTAACTATACCTAATCATATTCATTACTAATCTGCCTTTTGATACCCCCCCTCAAAATTAGTTAAGCTCCTCAAAGGTATCTCTACTCGGAAGACCTTTCAACTATTCCCTTAATACGAAAAAATATTACTGATTTTTGTTCTAGTAATAAATAAGCTTATATACAAATAGACCAACTTTCGTTGTTTGTATTTAAAATCATCCAATCTAAATCGTATAAAAATATTTAGCTAAATAAAAGGATAGATAACGATGACACGACCTACAGCTTTTGTTATGATTAACGCGGAAATCGGGGAAGAGGAGAAAGTGATGAAATATCTAAAAGAGAACCTAAAAGTAGATGAGGCATATGTAGTATATGGAGTCTACGATTTAGTGGCAAAAGTATCATCAGAAACGATGAAGGAACTTAAAGATATGGTAATAAACGAAATTAGACAAGCGGAAGGCGTAAGATCAACTTTAACAATGGTTATAGTACGAGAATAATTATCCATACATCATTCAACAAATAAATCAGCTAAGAATATGCCGAGAGTTTCTCTGGAAAAAGTCTTTTACACACGAATGATCGTAAAGATTATAGATAATAATATGACTATTAATAATTCAATAGGTATATTATCAGTGTTTGAAATCAATTTAGTATTCCCTTAATTTCCCTAAATTGTAAACTTGAAAAATGAATTAGGAGATTCCCGATAATGGATGTCGTTTTTTCAGCATTTGATGAACGTGTAGGCCCCGTTGCGATTTTTTCGACTATAAAGGATCCCGTCCTGACAAAAAAGATTGCTGTAAAATCTATTGTGTCAACATTGACAAGTGTACGGACATCAGCATCTGAAAAATTGGAGGGAGAGGCAATTATTCCATTTCTAGATGAAAAGCAAATAGCATTTATCTACTATTCATCACTAGATCAAAAAACTGAGAGCGGAGAAAATAGAATAATTTCTTTAAGTTGCATAATTGATGATGAAAAAAAATCTATATTATACACAAACGCTACAAAATTATCTCGAAAAGCAGCTCAAATTAAAGATTCTCTAAATCAGAATTATAAGTATGGCCAAAATATTACAGAGAAATTAACTTCACAACTTCAGAGTTGGGGAACCATTCTAGAATCCCAAGAAATGGAAATAATTGCTGAAAAACAAATAGTTTTGGGTATTCGTGGATTATTAGAGCTTTTCCCTGCAAAAAAAGCTTTCAGAGTATATGAAGATCCTCTAATTCCTCTATTTTTAGGACTCTTTGTTAAGATTCCTGTTGTTCTTGCTGGACCAAACGTAGAATTCTTATTAGAAATAGCCGATTTACTTAGAGGGTATATGCCTGATGAAGAATTAGATGTTAGACTTACAATAGCGCATGATGACAAAAAAGGATTATATTCGACATCCTATGGAATTCCAAAAGGAGATTTGGTTTTATTAACTGAAGAACAAATGAAAAATTCATCCTTTTTTCGTGAGCCAGTAATTACTGTTAGAATTGGAAGAGAAGGAAGGTACACTAATTATGAGGTACCATCAAAAGCTATAAGTTACCTCGAAGGTATGCTGAAAAAACTAAGAGGAATTGATGACGAGACAGCCATTCACAATCTCCTAGAAAGAGAGTTCATTTCTTTTTTCTCACACCTTCCAAAGTTGAAAGAGTTCTGTTCCAATGAAAAAAGGGGTAAATTAAAAGATGTCGCCAAAATCTTTGATGTTAAGGCAAACTATATGCTTTTACTAGCCGAAGCTTTACGATGTCGTAGGATGGTTTCAGCATCAGCAATAAATAACATGTTTCAGAATGATACAGAATTCCAAAAGATGGATTCATTAGACCCAGAAAGCATAGGAATTGTACATTAATCCTTCTTGACAGAGGAGGAGTGTAAATAAATAATTCTCCTGACTGATCATCTTCTCAAAAAGGGGATATCGATATTTCATAAATGTGACATAAATGTCTTTTAGAATATTCATCAAACTCATAGATACGTGTCAGAAATTATCCGACCATCATCCATTCGAATAAGTCTCATACCTGGTTTAAGCATTTTCTCATCATGAGAAACACATACTATGGTTTTATTCTGATTTTTATTTAAAAGAGTGATTATTTCCATAATTTCGCCACCAGCGACTGAATCCATATCTCCTGTAGGTTCATCAGCTAAAATGATTATGGGGTCATTTGCTAGGGCTCGTGCAATTCCTACACGTTGCTTTTCACCCCCAGAAAGTTCATGCGGATGATGGTTTTTTCGATGAATTAGATTTACTAATTCAAGCAGTTCCCTAGATCGGATCTCTCTTTGTGATCGTTTCACATCCGCAATTAACATCGGAAGTTCCACATTTTCCTGAGCGGTTAGTATTGGGTGAAGATTGAAAAATTGAAAAATAAACCCAATTTTATGACGTCGTATTTCACACAGTTGTCTATCACTAAGGGTCTGTAAATCATTCCCCATTATTTTAACATTTCCCGCTGATGGCACTTCTAGTCCTGCGATGGTATTTAATAGAGTACTTTTACCACTGCCACTTGGCCCCATGACCATTATCAATTCATTTGAATGAATATTGAAATTTATATCTGTGAGTGCATCAATCGTATTCGTTCCAAGCTTATAACGCTGATTTACCCCTTCCAGTTCAATAATTATTTTTTTCGCTGACGATTTACTCATCTTAATGAATACCTCAAGCTGGAATAATGGTTATACGGCCATCAATTAGTTCTAGCTTTACGTGTTTTCCAACTGCTGCTTTTTTTCGTAATTCTTCTGGAATCCGAATGTTTCCATGATCATCGACATAAAAAACTTCTTCACGTTTTGAAATAGAACTTCTTGGGTCAATTGCACGATGTAGACCAATAATTTGTCCATCAAGCATATTCACAGCTAGTTTAGTCATATTGGCAAATCTAGCGTCGTGTGTTACTACTATAAATGTTGTACCAAGTTCTTTATTAATCTTTTGAAAAAAATCTATGATTTTAAAGGTAGTTACACTATCAAGTTCCCCTGTGGGTTCATCTGCAAGAACAATGTTAGGATCATTGGCCAAAGCGACAGCTATCCCTACACGTTGGGCTTCTCCCCCAGATAATTCATGTGGTTTATGATTGGCCCTTTTTTCAAGTCCAACTTGCTTTAATAATTCATTTGCCCTCTGTTTCTGTTTCTGGAATAATTGGTTTTTTCGTTATTTCTATGGGATTACTAGTATTTCAAGCTGTTGTAGTAAGGATTGTTAGAGAACTAACCAATAGCTGGAATAATCCATGCAACATATTCCCTGGATATGCAGTAAATATAACAATATTCTATATTATCGTATCTGCTATCCCGTTCTTTTTAACTATCTCAACTGAGTATGCTCAAGACTAAAAAGGGAACTGCTATTTTCCTATTAAAAGCTAACATTTTACTATCTAAAGTTAAACATGCACCGCAAAACCCATATATTAATATTTCAAATTTTTCGTTTTTTTATTTTTAGTTTCCTATTTATTTAGTGATCTTCACAATCTGGTGATTTTTTCATTATGAACCAATTTACAAAACCGTTCGACCAATAATTCCGAAATAGAACATTGGAAGAAAATAAATTTGGTTTTTTTCAGATAATTATAAATAAAGTGGTACGTCTCTTTTCGAATGACGGAGCCATTCATATGGTGACCATTTTCTCATTGAATCAAGATTTCCATTGGTCATATTCACATATTGTAGTACTCACTCTTCTAATTTTATCTTCATGTCAATCAGGGTCTTTATTGATAAATTCAATTTATAATACAGACAATTTTATCAAACAATCTCAAAACACTAAAGCTTTGTCAAATAATAGCAAAACAAATGCTATTTCAAAAAGAACAGCGGGAGTAGCACAACCTGCACAAAAACCGACTATTAATCATTTAGGAGAAGCTTTTGAAGGTTATAATTTCTTCCAATTTCGAGATTTTGATAATCCACCCCCTAATTTTAGAATAACTGATATGGAAGGAGAAATAATAGATGAATTTCAGATAGAAAAAAATGATGGTTATGGTCATCCTATCAATTCCACTACTTTCCTGCTAGTTTTCGAAAATACAACATATTTATGGAATAGAGAGACTAGAAGAAATCAGATGTTTAACTTCTCTAGCCACCATGATATCTCCTATAATCCAACAACTAAAACTTTCATGACCTTAGAAACATATACTATTATTAATCCTTATGTTACTATTCCTGGTCACAATCTAATTGATAATTACGCTTTTGATTATGATATCATTCGTGAAATGAATATGGATGGTGAAGCAATATGGGAATTAAACACTAGTTCATTTGTTCCCTTTGAATGGTGGCCTGGAGAAATAACCACAACAGCACATATGGATGTCACACATTCCAATAGTGTTTTTTGGGATATAGAAGAAGATATGATTTACGTTAACTGCCGAAATCTGAACACTTTCTTTAAAATAGATCATAAGACTGGAAAGGTTTTGTGGGGCTTAGGTGAATACGGAGATTTTACACTTTTCGACCATTATGGCAAACAGCGCCAGAATCTCTTTTATCATAGCCATGCACTCAAAAAAGTTGATAATAACACCTTTATTCTTTTTGACAATGATTATTTGAATAAAACGAAACTAAATAACCATCGTTCACGTCTTCTAGAGATCACCATTAATGAAACTACCATGACAGCCAATATTTCATGGGTTTGGACTGGATCAGGTGAATACTTTTCAGCTGTTTGGGGTGATGTAGATAGATTACCCAATGGAAATCGTTTTGGTACCTTTGGAACACAAACTCATCCTGGAACAGACATTGGTCCGAGACTTGTCGAGGTTAATGAAAGAGGTGATGTTGTTTGGGAAATGTACTATAAAGGAGGAAAATATGGTATTTTCAGAGCAGAGAGATTTCGATTAAACCCAATTCTTAGTATTCCTGAGGATAAAATGATTGCAACAGGAGATCCTATAACATTATCCTGGCAAACATGGTATAATTTTAGAACAAAACTAAAAATGAAAGGCTCTTATGCATTTTATCAAGATGGTAACGAAATTTATGAAGGGGAAGTCGTGTTTGATAAATTCTGGCGCCCCACTAATCTTACATTTGACCTTAATTCACTCAATCAAGGTATGTATATTTTCACATTGGCAGTTACTGATGAGGGAGGGCATACAACTGAAGATACAGTCGTTGTTTATGTTGGTATTTCTCCACCAGTTACAACATCAAACTCAGTAACGATACCAACAATAGTTATTCTTCTATTAGAATTAGCGATGATCACCACAACGCGAAGAAAAAAGAGAAAATTGTAATCGGAGACGGGTGTTCATTCTGGTTCGATAACAGAGACTTTAGGAAGTCTACCTTTAATAAAAGATCTTAAAAAATTAAGATTACGTTCAAGCACTTGGATAAGGGAATATTTTTCATCTATTTTCGTTTATGACGCTGATATACTAAAACAAGACCAATAGCACCCAAAAAAGCAATAAAAACTCCAAATCCACTTGTACCAGAAGTTGTGGTTGTGGTTGAAGTACTAGTGGGTGGTTCTGATGTTGTTTCCCCTTGAATAACCACTGTAAGACTTTGAGTTGCATAAAGACCAGCAGAATTCTCAATAACAATTTCTAAATCATGTATACCAGAAGTCAAATCTGGAAGCGTAAAATCTAATTCTGTTTCTTGCCAATGAGGTAGGAACTTAAAGTCTTTTTCCAAGAGGATGTTATCTTCGTCATCGTAGATTGAAAGAGATCCATCAGTATAGATCCGAGATTTAAAATTATCCCAAACACTTAATTCGATGGTAGGAATAGGATCTCCTTCTTTAATAGTGAGCTGATTACTATTTAATTTAATTAATGGTGATTCTAAGAAACGTTCAAACCGGTACAAACTGGAGGCGTTGAATACAAACTCCCAGACGATGTCACCGTTTGGAGTGACCTCAGTTGTGTATGCAGGATGCTCAGGGTACGCACCAAAGCAACCTATGTAATTACCATTGGGTAAGCGATCAGCATCACCAAACCGATTACATGTATATTCTTCAGACCCTACCCAGGTAAAGACTTCACGTGCAGTCATATCTGTTTCATTTACTATAAACTCAACGATCCGTGAGAATTCAGTTGTAGGAGCTGTAGCATTACGCGTAGTATTCCATAAATCATTGTCGAACATCATGAAGCGGTTTGGACCAATGATTTCTGCAGAATGGGAGTGATACCATAAACTTTCCTTTTGGTTTCCATACTTGTCATATAAAGCGAAGTCACCATGTTTTCCAACAGACCAGACAATATCACCGGTTGTTTTATTGATCTTATAAAGCGTGTCTAAGTTTCGTGGGTTATAGTAAATAACATCCTCTTCAATGTCCCAAAAGAGAGCATTACCATGCATCCAATTTGCACTAGTACCTCCACGACTAGTTTCGTTAAGGTACATAGAGCTATCAAAGGGAATATGAGTACTACCATTCCAATACCATAAAACATTACCTTCTTTATCATATTCATAGATGTCATCATAACTTATTGGGATTCCAGCTAAGTCTCCATACTCTTCAGGTAAACTACCGTATCGACCACCACCAAAGACCAAAAAAGTCCCAGTTTTGGGATTATACTCGCTGTCATGGTGTCCTGCTGAAATATTCAATGTTTCAGTTTTATTTGTTTTTAAGTTCCACAAAACTTGTACAGGACCAGTTTTAGACATGTAGAATACAGTGGTAGAGTTTATAAATTCAGGGGCAGCGTCATTATTATTCGCAAAGCGCGAAGCTAGAATGGTACCGTTCATATCTGTAATGAAAATTTCACCCGTATCTTTTAAAGCAAAAAGATTTAATCCGTTCATTGCTCGATTAGCATCGTAATGCTGTATTTCGGTTTCATTAAATACAAATTCTAAACGTTCAGTACTTAATGTGCCATAACCAACATTACTAATAAAATCCGACATCTGGTTTGTAACGATATTTCTAGATGAGATTCTTGATTTAACCAGACTAGATGGCATCATTAATCCAATAAACAAAATAATTAAAATTATTTTGGAAAACCTCATATTTGTTACTCCTAATGTTTAATGTTATAATCTTTTATAAGCATAATTTTAACATTAAGAAGTTACTAGAAACAATAGTAATTTTGAAAGCTAAATAGGACTGAAAAAATAGTACTGGATTTTAAATTATCAATGATAATAAAAGGAAAGGTCTGTAAGAATGGTTTCTACTCCTTTCAAGCAAAGAGTGCATTGTAACTAACAAATAAGCGAGTAAATCAAATAATCAAGTTTTCATTACTGATTTTTATCATTTTCTTTTTCTGACGAGACTTTTTTCTAGTAAAAGATGCAACAATTAGTCCTAATAACAAAAATGTGATAGAATATGGAACGATCGTTTGAGTTGTAGATGTATTCTCTATAACTATCGTACTCTCTGGTTGGTTATAGTTCGTAGCTACAACAGCATCAAGCTCAATATCATCACCTGACCGATATTCGACACTGATATAGCGAATAAGATAAAGATTACTGGAAGAAATATCAAAGCTCTTATTACCAGTACCTAAACCAAGAAATTTAAACATCTGGCTAAGATTATTACCAACAGAAATGGAATATTCACCACCCTGGGCTATAATTTTGAAATCATTACCCTCCCCATTAATAATTTCTTCATTTTTTCCCATATCCAGAATTATGTAACCATTTCCATAATCAAAAAATATAGTAGCATATGCATTATCTGGAGCACCAATAGCTCTTTCACCATAAAAATACCAAAAGGAAGACTCTGTAACTACTGTATTGACATAAGGATCTCCTAGGTTATCCTCAAATGTATTACTTGATGTTTCAATATTTGTTTCTAATTTATCAAATAATTCACATTTATTTTGTGTTTTTGATTCGTTTAAGTTTAAATTGTGGAAATTTTCAAAGTCATAATGTAAACCATTAGAATTAAGGAAAAGATTCTCACTAGTTCCATATAGAAACGTGTTTTCTTCATTTATAATAAAAAATGATGATGAAAGGAAGATAATTAGGGGGAATATGAACCAATGTTTAATTTTTCTTGCTATTTTGCATTTTTGTCTCAATTAAAGCATCCCTATTCTTATCCAAACGGAGGAAATTACAGAACTAAATATATTTCGAAAAAACGAAAAACAAATCCAAGTAGATCAATCGGGAAACACTTGATTTTAAATGGTTCTATGAATTGATCTTATCATCAAGAATGAAATTTGATACCTTGAAAAGGTTTTTGGTAATTTTGGACAAAACAGAAGACATTAGCTTACTCAAATTATAACCACAACGTGAAAAGAAAAGAGAAAATTTAATTTAAAACATAATTATCGTCGAAAGCCCTCAACTTTGTCCCAATCGTGCCAGACAATTGGTGCTCTTTTCTGTTGTCGTGGTATTTCGGTATTAATCGAGTAAGCTATGGCATTACTTAAAGCACGACGGCTTATAATTTCAGTACTTATAAGTGGAATTAGAATAGTAACAAATACCCAGAAAAGAATGAAGTCTAAGCTAATATTTGTTTGAATCTGAATTGAAAAACTGATGTACCATGCCAATAATTCTGATCCAATTACACCATTAATAATTCCAATTAACACGCCTGTTGTCACAAGAAGTGTTGATTCTACTAATAGGGTTTGGAAGACCTCACTGGGTGTCAATCCCATTGCTCGTAAGATACCTATTTCTCTTTGCATATTCAAATTTGACATCATTATACTTAAGAATTGTGTAAGAGCTGCAATAAGAAATGTATAAATGATTATTAGCTGAAAAAAAACAGTCATCATCGTCAATGTACTCCTTATAGTTTTCGCATAATAATCAACTGGAATTACCTCAGCTAAAGTAGGATAACCATCTAATAACCGTTGGACAACGATGTTCTGATCTTCACTATCAGGTGATAACTTCATTATGAACCAATTTGCCGTATCGTTCGACCAATAATTCTGAAATAAAACATTTGAAACATATAAATATTGACCATGTTGGAGAAAGGGATTCCCTGCGGTAATCCCCATAATTTTAAAATTATTACTTGAATTTGATGATACTTGAACCGATAAATTGTCACCGATTCGACCACCTATCCTATTAAGAAGAATATCACTAATTATTACTCCGTTTCCTGCTGCATCTAACAACTCAGGGAGGTCTGCATCAAGTGGGTTTATCATTGTCTCATTAAAGAAATATGAAAAGGAGGAGGAGTTTATTCCAAACACATATCCTTCAACACTACCAATTCTAGTTCTTTGCTGTTGGATAAACTCAGCTTTTTCAATATTAGGATCATTCACAACTAATTCATTAGCGAATGCTAATGAAACTTGGGCACTATCAGTAGTTCTTGCTATAACATCAATACGTCCATATCGTTCTTCATAATAATCAGGCACAGCTTCAATAATGCCAGCAGAAGTGATCCCTAGAATAAGAATGAATGAAAGAGAAAGCCCTGTTACCATGGTTGTAATCACGGATTTTTGGGTCTCCCTACCAATATTTCGTGTAGCAATAATTCTGGGCACAATTCCATGCCAGATCATTAATTTCTCCCCTATTTTAGGTATAACACGTATTACTCCAGTTTCGAGGAGAAAAATTCCTAGAAGAATAGATCCAATAGCAAATGAAGGCCAAGATATTAGTTCAAATGATAGGAAGCCACTAGTACTGATTGAAGTTGTTGTTATATAGCCAAGAATAACGAATACCGTCCCAACCATTGCAGAGTATAGCCAATACCTGGAGGAAGACCTTTCTTTCCTAGTTTTCGAGTGAATGTTCTGAATTACAGGGAGGGTAATCGCCTTGAAAATAGGATATAAACCAGCTACTAATGTGATGAAAATTCCACTGATATAAGCAAAAATTAAGGAAGTAGGTTTTATTATCAATACACCTATCTGTATTTTGGAGAAGTAGAAATTAAAAAAAAATGCTGGAAAGAATGAGAAACCTATTCCTATAGGAATACCAAGAAAACCAGCAATCCCCGCATAGATTAACACTTCTAAACTAAGAAATTTAACAATCTGACGATTAGAGGAACCTATAGCTCTTAGTATACCAAATTCTTTCGATCTCTCTCGAATGTTCATCGAAAGTACGTTAGTAATAAATAGAAATTCAACAATAAATGACATTAAGAGAATGAAAATTAATGCAATTTGAAAAGATCTAATACCTAAAATTTCTGTATCACTTATCGAATTCTCTCGAAAAACATTATAATTTAATCCGACGAAATCCTGTAGCTCTTCAGCAACATTATTGATGTTGATAAAATCTTTAGCCATCACAGCTAGATGACAGTTTAAAAAGAATTCATCTGTGAATAAGCTAAGCAGATAATCAAAATCGATAAGTATAAAGAAAGAACCGATATAATTACCAAAATCTATTTTATCGCCCATCACACCTAGAACGGTAGCGTTAACCCTCTCATAATCAAAATGTTCGATTTCAGGAAGTAAGAGTTTATCGTTCACACTTATATTGAGTTCGTTTGCAATGGAATCTGAGATTATTATATCCCCAGGTTTTAAGTTAAGACTTCCTCCTTCAAATAGATTGGACTGTTTTAGATGGGTAAAATCGGGGTGTAATTCAGTTTTCAGACCGTAGAGAATAATATTATTTGTCAGATCAATAAAATATTCTGATGAATTTTTAATTACTGTAAAAGTAGCTGCAGGACTGACAATAGCTACTCCTTTAAAGGATTTTACGGAATCTGATAAGTTTTTAATGGCTTCTATCGTTGTTTTTTCCGTGGGATGGATAGAAATGTCAGTAAAATTATCTGCACGATGACGTTCGATAAAATCAGCAAATAACGAATCGATCGTAATAGCTAATCCAGTTTGAAGCCCAACAGAAACAGTTATTGCTGCAATAATTAAATATGTGCGAAATTTATGACGGGTTACGTTTCGCCAAGGAAGTGTGAAAGACATAATGAATTCACTAAATAGTACTGTTAAATCTAAAAGAAGGAAGAATCTCTTGTTATTAAAAGTCTAATGTTAATATTTCTTTCAATATCTAATTAAGGGGGAATTAAAAGAAGCAATTTGAGGAAAAAAATGATTAGCTAAAAAGATAAGCAATGAATCAGGATAAAGGGGTGTTTAATAGCTAATACTTATATAGACAAAAGTAACCAAATATAGACAGATAGGACATGAAGCTATCTGAGTATGCCTCTTTAAGAGCTACAAACAGAAATATAATTGTTATTAATGAGACGGAATGTAATGATGATTTGGTCCAAGATATGATTGATGTCCTCACCTCATTCTGCGCTCGTCTTTATGGAAGGCGGTCTGCTAAACGTCGGGCGAAAAAAGCGTTGAAGGCGTGTCAAACATGACTCAAGTAACTCTATCTTATCCGTTAAAACTCCCCCAACACGCAGAGCTTCGCGTTCAACTTGATACTCTTAAAGAAATGGTTCTACAAGCAGCACAACAACTGTTAGAGCGAGTATGGTCTGAAGAATGGTTACATGTTGTAAAAAACTGCACAAAAAAAGCATATAAAGTCATTGGGGAAGAGCAGGTCCAACTATCAGTTAAAGGACAATTGCTCTATTTGCCGTCACGAATCAGACGCTGTATTGCAGAAGTGGTAGGACGAATCCTCCGCTCTCAAGTAGAGCGACAGGAGTGTTATTCAGATGTTCTACGAATCGTTCAAACGACTGGAGTAACAGGTAACCTGAATTCTTTAGTCAAACTTGTTGCACAAACATTAGTGAAATTTGAAGGAAAATATTACAGGCGAGCGTTGATTCGACAGTCTTTACGCACTTTTCGGAGATATTATTATCAGTTAGGCTTGGATCTCGAATTATTAACCCGTATCCCTTATACGCAAATGGTTAAACCTGCCATTAGGTCTTTTATCCTCCCTTATGCACCTGATGATGGCCAAGCCATCCGCTATGCTCAGAATAAAGACAAAATTCGTATTCAATTAAAGCTTCCTAAGATGTCTCACCCTTTAAATAGACAAGATTGGCAGTGGCAGTCATTTTTCGTTACTATTCCGCCGAAAGTGTATCAACGAGTTACTGGTCCTGCGAGTACCATTAGTCCTAGTAGTCCTATCCATCTACCCACTCTCCGGTATATTACCCTGAAAGGGGGGTTAGTTGTTCCCTTTCTTGAATTTGCTTGGACTGTTAATTATCCACACAAACCGTTCTTACGAAATAAACGAGTCATGGCAACCGATCTTGGTGTCATTAATCTGACGACCTCGGTGATCTGTGAGGCTGGGTCGCAGCTTAGTAAACCAATTTATTGGTCGCCAAAAGCTCAACTACTACAAAAGATTGACCAATTGTATCAGTATCTTGCACGATTGCAAAAGAAGCTGGATCGTTATCCTGTGCAATGGCTAGGTCAGGGAAAGCGACAACAAGATAGAGAACGTCTTTATCGGAAATTGAACCGGTATCGTGATCTTATTGTCCATTTGGCTAGTAATTCCCTTTTAGAAACCGCGATTCTTTGGCAATGCCAAACTATAGCGTTAGAGGATTTACGTGCATACGACCCTCCGAAAAACAGGCGTAAACTCTCTCGCAAGCTCTCCAATTGGTTACGTGGCTCTTTATATGAAACTCTCCTCTATAAAGCGAAACGAGTTGGGATTCAAATTAAACGAGTCAGTGCTTATTGGACCTCCAGTTATTGTCCCCGTTGTGGT
>SDBT01000669.1_pt1 | contig 55060 bp, 54 predicted proteins | sample 2277101 | NCBI WGS metagenome assembly SDBT01 (sample SAMN10404973, study PRJNA504765) | marine sediment metagenome | isolation source: marine sediment core GS10_PC15, 103 cmbsf | place: Arctic Ocean: Southern Knipovich Ridge | collected 2010 | reverse complement strand
CTGCTAACTGATGAACAGCAAAGGCAGTAAGGAGTCCCTCTACTGTCTTGTTATTGTCTATTAAGTCTTTTCTTACTTCTTCCACTCCTTTTTGAAAAATATCCTGTCCTAATCGAAAATTTCGACTAAGAGGATCTGCAGAGATTTCCAAATCTCCTCGGCCGGCTGGCCCCTCAAATGTTTTTGTTTCAGCTCCCATCGCCTGTCCTAATCTGACCATTTCCTCTACGCCTAGAGGAATAAATCTCGAAATCAGTTGTGTCTTAATTTCTGGACGTCGTTCTTGTGCTGTTGCCATCCCAATTCCGATAACTATCACATTTTTTAATGCTCCCCCTAACTGAGCACCAAGTAAATCAGTGATTCTTTCAATCTTAATAAAGTGGGTCTCAAACAAATCCCCAAATTCTTCGAGTAACTGCTCACTACTAGCAGCTAAGGATTCAGTTACAGGTGTCTCTTTTTCGAGTTCTTTTGGGTAGCCTATTCCGCTCAAATGAAGAATATTTTCTTGTCCTAAAAGTTCTCGGACAATCTGAAACGGTAATAGTGAGGTTTCTTTTTCTATTCCTTTGGAAATCATTAAAATTGCAGGCAAAGAAGTGCCGACAACTGCTAATCTTTGACACATTTCTCGAACAGCGAAGGAAGGAACAGCTAATACAAGTAAATTTATATCTTGTACAGCTTCTCCTATGTCTGAAACAACCTTGATTTCTTTTGGTAAACTGCATCCGGGTAAATGAGGACTTTTTCTGGATTCTTGTATTGATCTAACTATTTCTGGGTTACGATCCCAAATCGTTACTGGTAAATCTCTGTAACGACTAAGTAAAAAGGCCATTCCGGAGCCCATTTGACCTGCGCCTAAAATTCCTGTGTGTTTCATTTTAGTCTCCATATGTTGAAAGTTTTTAAGGAGCAATAACTCCTTGTTTATACTATTTATTTTTTAGAGCTCTGTCAACCTTTCAAGCAGAAATTAGAAAACCGTGCTACAATTAATAAAAACAGGATTTAAATTCTATTTATGTCAAGCAAAATAATTAATATAGATGGTTCATATTTAGAGGGTGGCGGACAAATTCTAAGAACTGCTTGTACTTTGTCGGCAATAACTAAAACACCCTGTCATGTGTTTAATATTAGAAAAGGTAGAAAAAAACCAGGACTTATGAATCAACACCTTTTAGGTATTCAAGCTTTAGCTCAGCTTTGTAACGGGAAAATAGAAGGTGATTTACTGGACTCTGAAGAAATCAGATTTTTTCCTGAAGAAATTGAATCTAAAGACATTCATTTGAAAATCGGAACAGCAAGTAGTATTACTTTGGTTTTACAGACATTAATTCTACCAGCTTTATTTTCTCCTAACCAAATAAAAATGACCTTTGATGGTGGAGCCACTGATACCTTTTTCTCCCCTACTATTGATTACTTTCGATATGTACTTTTGAAGATTCTTGAAAAAATGGGGGTTAAAGTGGAAGTTAATATAATGAAAAGGGGATTTTTTCCAGAAGGAGGGGCAAAAGTAGAAGTTAAAGTCTTTCCATCTAAACTAAAAAATCTTAATCTAACTAAAAGAGGTCAACTTATAAAGATAAGAGTGATGTCTGGTGCTTCAGAGTTTTTAAAAGGTAAACAAGTTGCGGAACGCCAAATTGCCGGAGTAAGAGAAATATTAGGGAAATTAAAACTACCCATGGAAAAAAATGTAGAATATTATAAAACTCAATGTCCGGGCAGCCAAATCTGTCTCATAGCCACTTTTGAAAACACAGTAATCGGGACAGACAATTTAGGGAAACTGGGGAAACGAGCAGAAGATGTCGGAAAAGAAGCAGCATTAGAAATTTTAAAAGAAGGGGAACCTGAAACTTGTCTTGATAAACATTTAGCCGACCAAATTTTACCCTATATGGCTGTAACTAGTAAAAAAAGCCAAATTACTGTTTCAAAAGTTACTAATCACTGTAAAAGCAGTATTTGGGTAATTGAAAAGTTTTTAAAGGGAAAGTTTGAAATAAAAGAGAATTTAATCAGCTGGATTCCATAAACTATTCCATAATTAATTTTACCTGTTATTAAAAAGCCCCGCGCAATAGGCGGGACTTTTAATGTTTACTATTTAAAACAAATCACAAAGTTTTACGATAAATAAAATGTAAATTAAGATATACATCATTCCCTCCCAAAGATGAATTCTGCGGGAGATTCCAGAAATTATAAAAAGCAAAGTAGCTACACCCAAAAATGGAAGTCCAATTTTAAAAGTAAGATCATCTACCACCAAAGGACGTATTAAAGCTGGTATTCCAACCACTAATAAAATATTGAAGACATTTGAACCAAAAATGTTTCCTAAAGCAATTTCGTATTTCTTCTTCCAGGCCGCACTAACCGAAACCATAAGTTCTGGTAAAGAAGTACCCACGGCAACAGCAGTAATAGCAATTAAAGAAGTAGAGATATTAAAAAGTTCGGAGATTTTTAAAACTGATTCAATCGTATAATTAGCCCCGACAACCAATCCAATTATTCCCAGAATTAGAAAAAGAAAAACCTTAAAATTGAGTTTTGGTTGAATCTTTGTTTCTGTATTATCTATAACCTTTTTTTCTTTTTGTCGTCTTTCTGCTCTCGAAGGTAAAACTTCAGTAATCTCAGAAGTCTCTTCTTCTACTCCTGTTCTTTGAAGAATCGTATATAGGAAATAAACGATAAAAGCTACAACAAGTAAGATTCCTTCTCCTAAAACAATCTTTTGATCCCATACAATGAAGAGGAAAAGAAAAGTGGTGGTAGCCAAAAGGGGTGCATCTAAATCAATTAAACTCCTTTTAATAACTAGACGACGAGCTACTATTGCTGATAATCCAACAATTAAAAGAATGTTGGCAATATTTGAACCAAAAGCATTAGCAGCAACCATCTCAGTTGCCCCTTTTAAAGTCGCGATAATAGTTGAGGCAAGCTCAGGGAAAGATGTACCAATAGAAACTATAGTTACTCCGATAATAAAAGGAGAAATTCTAAAAGCCAACCCTATTTTTTCTGCGCTTCCAACAAACCAATCAGCTGATTTTACTAAAAGAGCTAAACTTATAATAAAAACGAAAATCCAAACTATAATCATATTTTTACTAACTTGAAGTAATTACTCGCTAATTTCCACCAAATAAGATCTCGTAGAAAAACCAACAAAACCAGTACCTTGTTCTAATCCTACGGGCTGAAGAATTTCGGAAGCATATTTTTCTTGAAATTTAATTACAGCTTCCTTAGTAATCTGCCCAAAGAAACCCGTAGTTTCAACTTCTGATTCCCATACTCCTTCGTTTATTAATATCTCTTGCAAGGCTTTAACATCATCACCTTCCATTCCTATTACTAAATTACGATTCCAAATAGTAGCTTCTGTGATTTTCTCAACGTCAATAGATAATTTTTCAAGATAATCCTTAGTTTTAGTTCCAAAATATCCTGTACCGGTTTCTAATCCAATTGGATTTAAAATTTCTTGACTATATTCTTCTTGGAACCTTGCTAAGGCTGTCTTAGTAATCTGCCCAAAGAAACCCGTAGCTTCAACTTCTGATTCCCACACTCCTTCGTTTATTAATATCTTTTGCAAGGCTTTCGTTTCATCTCCGTAACTTCCAGGACCAAAATGTTTCTCCCACACTACAGAAGGATATATCATTAAGTCTTTTTCTATAGTGTTAAGATAACCATAATAACTAACTTTTCTTACTTTTGCACTCGAGCTAAATAAGTTGGCAATTTCTTCGGCTACTTCTTTTAACTCTTCTTGAGTAAACTCGACTTCAAATCCAACATCCCACCATCCACCAATATTAGGCTGATTAAAAGGGTGTTGAGGAATCTCGTTTTCAGTAATAAGAAAAACATCAATTTTACCCCTACTTTCACCAATCTCTGAAATGCCGCTTATTAATAAAGGATAATAAAGAAAATCTGACGAGAATCTATATATTAAGGGATTTATACTTTCTTCTTCTCCATTAGTTTCAACTACGTCAAAAACAAAATATTTTATATCACGCTTTAAATAGTTAGCTATCCCTTGTTTAAATCCCGAAGAAATTTGTTTTATTTCTAACCCCTTTTCTTCACTGAAATCCTTAATCCAATCTAAAAAGTAATCTAAATCATTTACTTTAACTACAGTTACATCATGGGCTCCAATTTGTTCCTGAAAAGTAATTTCTATACCACTGTCGGGTGGTGCCAGTCCTTTTCCTAATCTTAAAAACTGTTCTCTTTCTGCCTCTATTTTTTCATTCATAATCTCGATTATTTTTTCAAACGATTCAAAACTTCCTTCTATGATCTCAGAAGGATTAGAAGGTAAAGGTAAGACCTCTAAAGCAGTGGCTGTAGCGTCACTTTGTATATCAGCAGAGAGAATTATTATTTCTTCTTCTCCATCCCAAGCCACAATTGCATTTTGAGCAGATTGATCTAAATTCACTCCTGGTGGCCAAATTATCATCCCCCTATCAGCAAAAATCAAACCAGGAATTAATACAATGAAAACACTTAAAATTATTAAGAAATTTGTTTTCGTTTTCATATATTTATGTTAACAAGTTAGATGAAATAAACCAATTACTTTTGTTTGATCTCCTTCTTCTACCTCTGATTCATCATTTATGATATTGAAAGTCTTTACTGCTTCTTCTGTTTTATCGATTATCAACTTAATTCCCTTTTCTTGAATAAAATTCTGGACTTCTTGGGTGACTTTTGCTATTCCTGCCTCCCCTATTCCAATTATTATCGTCTCAGGACCCTGTTCTGCTGCCTTCGTAACGTCTTTAACATCAATTACATGCGATTCGTCCCTCGTCCAATCTAAAACCTCGTCAGTCCATCTAACTTCCAGGTCACGGTTATATGTTATACCATCAATAGTTATTGAACCAAAATGATATTCTTCGATCATATTTAAAATCTAAAATAAAGTCTCTTGCTGTGATAGATTCTTCTGTTTTCCTTCTGAAAAGATTTTAATTTTTCCAAAGACCCCATCAAAACCCGGTTCAATATGCACTTTTCTTTCTCTAACCTTTATAATACCTTCTGCAATCTCAGGTAAGGTTATTCTTTCAAGTTCTTTTTGAGAAACATCAAGTAGAATTTTGAATTCACTTCCTAATTTTTCAATTAAATTATTATATTCCTTTTCTACCCGTTTTGTCTTAGACTGTACTCCTTGAGATTCAGCTATTATTTCATCTAAAGGAATCAAACTTTTAAAAGGAATGGCATTGTTTGGTTTAAAACCTTCTGGTCTATCAGCCAAACTATCTACCCTATTTAATACCCCTATAGTTAGAGGTCTTCCGCATCTTGGACAAACATTATTATATTTCTTTGATTCTGGGGGAGATAGACAAATTTCGCACGATCTATGACCGTCATAGTGATATTTTCCCTCCTGAGGAAAAAATTCAATAGTGTAAAGAAATTTTTGGCGATCTTTAGATTTAATAATATCAGCAATCGCTAGATAATTAACTTCGGTATCAAAAACATTTGCCTCCCTGCCAATTTTTTGGGGACTATGGGCATCACTATTTGAGATCAAAGTAATGTTGTCCAAAGACGATAATCTCCAATTCATCGAAGGGTCTGAACTTAGGCCGGTTTCTATTGCGTATATATATTTTGTGTAGTCTTCAAAACATTCTTCCATGGAATCAAAGCCAGATTTTGAACCAAAAATGGCAAACCAGGGCGTCCAAGCATGAGCCGGAATTACCAAACAGTCCTTAGAGGATTCCAGAACGATTTTTGCTAACTCTTTTGCATCTAATCCCAAAATTGGTCTTCCATCTGCTTTCAAATTACCAATACATCCTAAATGAGTATTAATTTTCTCTACTGTTTTAAAATCAGGAGCAAAAACTATAATATGGATCTTCCTAACTTTTCCTCCTTTAGAATAAATACAACTTATCTCTGAAGTTAAAATAAAGCGAGTACTACTATTTACAGCCTTCAGTTTATAAAGACCGGATTCGGCAGGTTCTAATTTTTCTTTTAAGTTATTAAACCACTCAGGATGAGTAAAATCTCCTGTGCCCAGAACTTTTATTCCTTTAATTTTTGCCCATTTATCTAAATTCTCCAAATCCATCCGAGGAGAAGTAGCTCTCGAATATTTCGAGTGAATATGAAAATCTGCTATAAACTTCATAGTTTTATTAGAATATTTTCTATTCCGTGACGTTTTAATATTTTAGATGAAATTATGTCGTTTGTGATTTTGTCTGACATCTTAAATAATTTTTTTCTTTTTTAAATATCCAAGTAAACTAAGACAGATTACCGTTATAACCCCTGATATTAGATAAAAAGCCCATGGTTTAGTTTGAAAAGGTAAAGATACATTCATTCCATATATTCCTGATATGGCAGCCGGAATGCTAATAATAATAGTGAAAACAGTAAGAATAGTAATAATTCGGTTCAATTTATTAGATAAAGAAATATCATAATATTTCCTTATATTAGAAATACTCCGTAAAGATGATTTACAAAGGTTAAATCCTTGATTCGTCTCTGTAATAAGGTCCTCAATAATTTCTTTGTCTTGTTCAAAGAAATTTATTTTTTTCATCATTCTCTCATACAATAAATCCATATGATGATAAGAAGAAAGCAGATTATTTAAAATATCCTCTTGTTCCAATAGATTATAAAGATCTTTTTCATTAAGATCGGCTGGTGACTTTTTTTCTACTCTTACATGTTTTACAACGCTAACCGTTAACTTCTCAAAACTTGTGTTAATTAAAGAAAAAAGAGTAATAAGACATTTTAATTTTTGAGTAGTAATAAATTTAATTCTCCCTGCTAAAATATCTTTAATAAAATTTGGTTCGCTTTCAGAAATAGTTAAAATAAACTTTTTAGTTATTATTATTAAATAAGTTTCTACTTTCTTTTTGTCTTTAAAAGAAACATGTTTAGCAAAGACGTAAATATTATTATCAACGAAATCAAGCCTAGGAATCTCATTTTGGTCCAATGCTGATTCTAAATTTCGTCTATCAAGTTGAAATGTCCTAACCAAAGAACTTATCTCTTTAGGAGAGGGATCTATAATGTTTATCCAACAACCAACCATTGCTTTAGGAATGACTTTTATACTCCTGTCTTTTATCGCTCTTCTATAAAAATTAATCATAATTTGGGGTTATTTTAACACTAGTCCGCCATGATAATTCAATTTATAAACTTCTTTTCCTTTTATGGATATCTCTTCTTCTCCGTTAAATCGTTTAAGTGTTCCATTTCCTTCATCTTTGTAGTGAAAGTTCCTTTTTTCAAACTCGCATTTTTTGCCAAAACGGCACTCCTCAGCCAAGGTTAATAATGACGTCTTTAAAAAATCAGAAACTTCTTTCGGTTCAGCAGACCCGAAATACACCATACTCCAAACAGATTTATTATTTTGATAAATAACTTCCTGACCAATAAAGTTTTCTGCTCCGGTAAAATAGATATCTCGATAAAAAAAGTCTCCTTTTTGATACTCCAGTTGTACAGATCCAATTAAGCGAGGGTTATCAACAGGATTTCCAACTCCGGCATAAGTATTCTTTCTGGCTTCTACGATAAATTTCTTTAATTCTTTTAAATTAACTGTTCGAATCTTCCCAATTCCGGTTTTAGGGAATTCAAATTTTCCTGGATCTACAACTATCCTTAGTAAAACTTTTGCTAGGTCTTTTTTATTTATTAAAAACTTAGTATACTTATTTCTCTTTTGAAAACCTACCGGGGCTTCAAATCTCAATACCTGTGGACCTCCCTCTATTGTTACGTGTTCTGCTAAATCTCTAATCTCTAAAGATGGTACAAGCCAGATATCATCGTCTAATTTTTGCTCAACTATATCAAAATAAGCAAATATTAGATAAAGATTTCCTTCGGGTGTAAAGTCTTTCTCTTGAATATCTTTTATGAACATACGATTATCATCTAAACTACGACGGCCCTTAACTTGAAGGTGTAATCCCTTTTCAGGATATACCCCTCGTTTTTTCACAATCAAATCTACTCCCTTAATAACTGATTTAGGTTTAAAAACTGTTATCTGTCCCCCTGCTTCTTTAGCAATCCATTCAACAATCTTATCTTCAACAATATTCCTTTGGTGTGAGGTATTCAATTGTTTTTTAAATTGTTTCATTTTTCTAATAAAATTTGTGCTTCTTTTATCAACGGTTTGAGGTGTTTCTTTGGAATTTTCGTTTTCCTAGCAAGTTGTTTAATATCACTTTTCAAAAGATCTTGAACTAGCATCATTCTCTTTGAGACAAAGATTTCAGCTAAGTAACGTTTTAAAGACGGAAGAATAGTAATCGGATATAGTTTTTGACTATCTATCAAGTATTCTAAGCCCTTCCGTCTTGGATAGTTCCACCCTAAAAGTTCGACTCCAACACATTTAGAGTATCTAATAGTTTTACTTGTAAATTTTGTATTAGTAACAAGTAAACTCTTAATTCTAAGGTTTTTACCGAAAGAACTCTTTTTCTTGATATCTAAGAAACGGGCGTAATTTGCCAAAGCAATCTTTGAATGAATTTTTCCCCCTGGTAAGTTTCGATATTTACATTCACCAACATATAATACATTTCCTTTTTTAGCTAAAAAATCTATTTCGTATTTACAACAAAAACCTGAGACATGCCGATTAAGTTTTACCTCAAAACCATTTCTTGAAATAATCTCGCCAATATATTTTTCAAAGGGAAAACCAGTAGGCCCTAGTTTTCTCATTCCGTTTTTTAAATTAAATTTCAAAGCAGCTATCGGAGTGTCCTGACGAAGTAATCTTTTTACCTTTTTGAAGATTTCCGAAGTTTTAATATCCGGATAAGCTTCTTTTTCAATAGTTTCAGCAATATTTTTGGCTAATTCTTCAGATGCGCCAACCCGTCTTGCTGACCGATATACTTTTTCGTACGAAAAAGGTTCTTTCTCGCCACTGTAATTTATAACGTAAAGAGGAATCATATTTTTTTATCCCTTTATTCAGAACTTTCTCAGAACATTTTTCCAAAGATTAACTCTAAAATTAAAGGAGTTTAAAATTGTTAATTACTAAACTAAAATTATAACCTAAGGATTCGGCTGCTTTCCTGCAAAAAACCATTCTACCAGTAAAAATCTCAAAATATTCTATTATGGGCACAAAATTAGTATCAATTTTTAAACTTAAAGTAACTACTTTTTTCTTCTTATCAACCTTTAAACGGCTTAATTTTGTTGCATAATTAACTCTATCATGGATATCATCTTTTATTTCGTCCATCTTTTGAACAGTTACTCTTGAACGATGAACATCAGATTTATCAGCTAAAACCACTATAGCAGAAACAGGACTAATAAAACTCATATTTTCTTGTCTTTTATCGTGGTTAGCAATAGCCTGCATAATAGTTGTTAACTCTTGAGGTTCAAAATCATCCTTAAAAACTTGCTGAAAAAGCAAAGCGCCAAAATAGTTATGGTTAGTGCGACTTAAGAAGTTTCCAATATCATGACAAAATCCGGCAATGGCCGTCAATTCTGTATTATTCTCATTTAAACCAATTTCCTTGGAAATTGTCCTTGCTCTTGCAGCCACCAAATTTGAATGTCTTAAGCCATGATCAGTAAAAGAAAGAGCGGCCAAAACATCTTCTGTTTTTTTAATGAATTCTAAAATTGAAAGATTCTTTTTTACTTGGGTTAATTTAATCATATCTAATATTTTAATTTATTATTTAAAGTTGAATATATTAAAAACTTCGACCTAGTTCTATTATAATCGTTTTACCAAACAAAATGTAATATTTCAAAAACAATTCCTAAAATAAAAATTCCTGCTAACCCGTAAAACATCGGGTGCATCTTTTTGGAGAATCTTTGAGATAAGAATTTCTTGTATAAGAAGATAATTATTAATCCTTCAGCTCCTAACATCAGGGCCCCGGTAAAACCTATAATCTCAATGAATTCACGGATGCCCGCAAGGAATAAAATAAGAGGCACAAAAGAAACAATAAACCAGGAGACATTAGGAGATAAACCAAAATCATACCAGAATACTTTTTTTAAAGTTAGTCCAAGAGTAATAAAGGAAGTAAAACAGCAAATTACTCCAAATATAAAACCTAATCTTAAGATTCCATTTCCAACCTGTCCGATAAAACCTGAAAGTGCTTCTTTTGAGGTATTGATACCTGAAACTCCAAAAATTATAAAGATAAAAAAAAGATAAGTAATAGTAGCGATTATAGTTCCATAAAGTATTACTTTTCTTAATTGTTTTCTATCTCCCCCTAACATTTCTTTCATTTCAGGAACTAGTGCGGTTCCCCACAAAGAAAAAAGAACTATTCCGTACGGAAAAGCAAAAAGCTTCAGGTCAATCTGTTTAAAGTTTTCTATATTAATAGAAGGGAAACCCTTTATTAAAAAGAGTACAAGAATAATAAAGAAAATAATAAGTAATGACAATTCCACCTGAGATATACTTTTTATTCCCCGAAAAATCAAATAACTTCCCACAACAAAAAATAATACAGCGTATAGAGTTTCACTACCACCAAATATGGGACCAAAGAAAGAATTCAAAAAACTTCCTCCTATAATCAGATAGGCCAAAAGCGCTCCTGTAAGACCTAAACCAATAATTAAAAGAGAGACCTTTTTCCATTTTAAACCAAGGTATTTTTCTACATACCCAGGCAATCTATGAATTCCTTGGGTTCCCAGGGCTATTTCTCCAAGAATAAAACTAATAACAATAACAACAAATCCCATTACTAAAAAAAATAATAAGACAACAAAAAAGCCGGCTTTAAAGGTGACATAAGGTAGGCTAAATATCCCTACCCCAATTACAGTCCCAAGAAAAACTGCCAGGCTTTTAATAAAATTTGATTTTAGCATTTAAAAATTCTACTCTTCTTTTTTCAAAACTTTTTCTTCAAACAATCTTAAAGTGGTTAAAATTCCCAAAGTTAAAAAAGCAGTAAAAACGGCGATAAGATATAATCTGGTACCAATGGCTACACCAATTGCAGCTACCACCCAAATACCAGCTGCAGTAGTTAAACCTTCTATTCTAAAACGCCGGAAGACGATTAGCCCTGCTCCAATAAAACCTACTCCCATGACAACAGCAGCTATAATTCGGGAAGGATCAAAACTTATTCCATCTTGGTTTAACCAGGGCCCAAAAGCTTCTAACGAAATAATAGTAAAAAGTGCGGATCCTAAACAAACCAAAGAATGGGTTCTAAGACCAGCTGCTCTCTTTTGATATTCCCTTTCTAATCCAACTATTCCTCCTAAAAAAGCGGCTAAAAGAAGTTGGCAAATAATTTGAACTTGAGGATTAAGCAAAAAATCCATGAACAGTTTAAATTTCAAGTACTAAATTCCAAACCGTTTAGAATTTTGGTTATTGAAATTTAGGTTTTTTTATACCTTATACACTTGGTACCCCTCTCTAACTTTCTGGTCTACTTTTAATCCTACAGATTGACCCTTTTTGGCTTTTTCAACCTTCTCGTGCTCCATTTCCATTGATCCAACTGGCTGAGTAAAATCAGTGTCTTCTCCCCCAATAATCCTAATAGTATCTCCCGCTTTAAGAACATCGGAAAGCTCAATAACTGCTACATCAATGTTTCCAAAATAATGAGTAATTTTACCAATTAATTTTCCTTCTACTTCGTTATTTGGCATAAATTAAATTTATTAAGAAATTTAAAATAAGTTATATTCGACCTTTTAAATTTTTTTCTTTTTCTTAATTGCTTTGATTAATTTTTCAACAAGAAGTTTAGGATTAGTCTCATAAATAATTGTTCCAGCCTTTCTATGTGGTCTTTTAATAAGGTCTTTAATAATGTCTTTAATAATATCAGCTGTTCCTCCGGATCCTTCTAAAACACCTATTGGTTTTCGATCTTCAAAGGCAATTGTGAACTCGTTTAAAGTCCCCATTCGACCACAAATAACAATTACTCCATCAGATGCCCGGGTCATCAAAAGATTCCTTCCTGCATAGTCAAAACCAGTATAAACTACAACATCGTAATATTTTAAAGGAAGCTGGTAAACTTTTCGGTGTTTTAGTTCTGAAACAGCGGGAGAAAAACCAATGGACATGCCACCAACTTCTTTGGTACCCTGAGCGGCTAAATCGGGAATTCCAGTTGTTGCTCCACTAATTAAAATACAACCTTGGCGAGCAATTTCTCGACCTATTTCTTGTGCCAACTCTTTAGCTTTTTTAGTACAAGGAGTAAGTTGAGCAGCTCCACTAACGGCAATCTTATATTTCATATTCTTATTTTAGCATATTTTAATACTAAAACCCATTAGAAAAATTCTAACGGGTTTTAGTGAGGGGGGCTATAATTCTCAATGCCGTTGGCCTATACTCGAGCCTGATTTGGACAATATACCAGGTATACACCTCAACCTCTTTCATTAAGAATTATTTTTGTCCTTGAGAATATACCTCTCACCCCCTCAATTTACAATTCTAACTGGCTGAAAATTTATGTCAAGTGTTTTAAATGAATATAAAACGAAGTCTTTATCCACAGGTAATCCACAGAAAAGAAAAACCCTTTGTGAGATATAGAAATCACAAAGGGTTTAGATTAATTTAGGTTTATTCTTTACACCATTTGTAGGCGTTTTGGAAAAGTTGTAACCAAGGACTAACTTTAAGTTCCTTGAAACTTTCCGGTAACCAGGGCCACTGCCACAAAAGAAAAGTTCGTTCAGGATGAGGCATCATCGCTAGATGCCGACCATCTTCTGAACAAAGAGCAGTAATACCCAGTGGGCTACCATTAGGATTAAGAGGATAAGTTATAGTCGGACAACCTTTATCATCAACGAAACGGAGTGGTGCTAATCCCTTCCTGGTTATTTCCTTTAGCATTCCGTTTTTAGGAATATGTAATCTACCTTCGCCATGGGCTACCCAAATGCCCAGAATTGATTTTTCCATGCCTCCTAGCATAATAGCAGGACTCGGCATGACTTTGACGGTAGAGAACCGTGATTCAAAGCGTTCTGAGCGGTTACGAATGAAACGAGGTTGATCTTTGTCTGGGAGATCGGGCCAAGGAATCCATCCCAAAAGCGCCATAAGCTGACAACCATTACATACTCCCAAAGAGAACGTGTCAGAACGATTATAAAAGCGGTGAAACTGTTCAGATACCTGTTTATTGAAACGGATTACACCAGCCCACCCTTTTCCTGCATCCAAAACATCGGCAAAGGAAAATCCTCCAACAAAGGCTACGCCTTGGAAATCATCTAAGTGGACTTGACCGGAAACCAAATCAGTTGTAGTAACATCCCAGGGTTCAAAACCTGCCAGATAGAAAGCTGATGTCATTTCGCGATCACCATTACTTCCTTGTTCCCGCAAGATAGCCACCTTGGGCTTACTAGGTGCTTTTAACACCTGTTCTGATATCAGTTGAGGGCTAAAGTTAAGCTGGTATACGGGTGAAGTAACCAACACTGCGTTAATATGAGATTCTTCCTTTACACAGTCAGGATTGGCCTGATGTTTATCGATTTGGCTACTGGTTTCCTCCCAAATCCGACGCAACATTGTCATTCTTTCGTTTAACAATTCGGTATCGTTATGTTTAATTACAATCTGTCTGCCTTTGGAGGCTACTTGACCAATGTTTTGAACCGGTACTCTTCGATCCTCGAAAATCGTAGAAACCTCTTTGGTGTTTTCACATTCAATGACCAAACCCAACTCTTCACTAAATAGGGTTTCGATCGGTTGACTGTTATTGTGAAGATTGATATCTAAACCAACGTTACCAGCAAAAGCCATTTCCAGTAGAGTAACAATTAAACCGCCATCGCTTCGGTCATGGACCGAAACAATTAATCCTTTCTGGATCAACTCTTGGACTGTCTTGAAGGTACGCAAAAGTAAATTCACATCTTCAAGATCAGGACAATCGTCTCCTACTTGTCCAAAGACCTGAGCCAGAGCTGAACCACCAAGGCGATTTTTACCGTTGGCTAGATCAATGAATAGTAAAGTGTTACCCGGCGTCTTAAGATCAGGAGTAACTTTCTTTCTGATATCCTTCACGGGCGCGTAGTTAGCAATGACTAATTCTCCTGGAGCTTTAACAATTTGAGAGCCACCATCAGGAGTAGGGGTTTTGGTAGCCATAGAGAGACTATCTTTTCCACCGTCGGGGGCAACTCCAAGATTCAAACAAATATCCCGTAGAGCACAAGCTGCATCATACAACCAAGCTCCCTCGCCAGGCTCTTTAGCTGCTAACATCCAGTTAGCCGAACACCTAATATGACTGAGATCAGTAATAACTACCCCTGCCATATTCAAAAGTGCTTCCGCTACCGCCATATGAGCCATAGCTTGAGGCGAAATCAATCCTTTAATAGGCTGTTCGCCCAGACTAAGGGCTACTCCGGTTAAACCAAAGTGGCTTTGAGTAATAACAGCAAAATCAGAAAGGGTAAGTTGATTGGGTCCTACGCACTGCTGTTGGGCAATCAAACCTGTAACGCTTCGGTCTACTTTAGTAGTTAAGAAGCGCTTAGAGCCCACAGATGTTAACCGTAAAACCCGCATTAAGGCATCTTTTACACTCAGGTTATCGGGAAGTTGAAGAGGTACAAGTTTGGGTGAAATGCGCTTAAGCTCGAAGGTCTTAGGCGGAATCTCACCCAGAATTCTATCTAGAGGTAAGTTAACAGGGGTTGTTCCATCGTTTTCATCGTGTAAAATAAGCCAACCATCTCCAGTGATCTGGCCCACAATAACGCAAGGGATACCCTCGCGATTACAGATTTCTTTGATTTGCTCAAATCTGTCGGGCCAAATCAGGAAAGCATTGCGCTCCTGGGATTCATTACCCCAGTATTCCAACACTGACAGACTTTGATCGCCCAGGGGAATAGCCCGAAGATTAATTATAGCACCAGCTGAATCCACCAGTTCAGGTAAAGCGTTGCAATCACCACCTGCTCCGAGATCATGGATCGAAATAAAGGGATTATCGTTCCCCATTTCGATACAAGCTCGGACTAGACGGTTCATCCGTTGCTCCATTTGAGGAGCGCCTCGCTGAACAGCATTAAAATCTAACACAGCGGTATCTACGGTTTGGATGTCTGAACTACGCGCTCCTCCACCCATACCAATACGATACGCTGGACCACCAACTTGAACCACCAACATGCCTTTTTCAGGCTTGCCTTTGGTGACGTGTTGATCATCGATTTGGCCAGCTCCTACCGTGTACATGATGGGTTTGAACCAACTTCGGTATCCATCAGGGAGATTTACCCCAAAACTTCGGGTAAAACCATAGATTACCGGTTCTCCAAAACAATTTCCGTAATCTGAAGCACCGTTACTTGCTTGAATTAAAATTTCCGAAGGCGAAGCCAAGAAAGCTGGATGAGACCAATCATCTTGTTCCCAGGGAAGATCATATCCTGGAATATGCAGATTACCTACGCAGTAAGCTGCTCCACCAGCTACAACATGACCTCCTCGACCCACTGCTTGATTGTCGCGAATCCGACCCCCTGTTCCAGTTTCGGCTCCAGGATGAGGGGAAACACCAGATGGATAGTTGTGGGTTTCAGCGGTCAAAGTAGGATGATAGGTACGCTGTCTAAGAGTAAAAGCAGAGGCCTTACCAGGCTGAACGGGAATAAGAGTTGTAATTAGAAAACCTTGAATTACTGAACTGTCATCACAAAAGGCAATCAGGGAATTTTGGGGGTTCACTCTCCAAGGAGTTTTTACAATATCCATAAGATTCTCGTCAACAGGCTGTCCATCGATAATTAAAATACCTCGGAAAAACCCGTGACGAGAATGTTCAGAGTTGGCCTGACCAAGCTGGAAAAGTTCGGCATCAGTAGGATTACGCTGTAATTGATGGACAAACAAATCATAATACATCTCAAGATCTTGTTGGTCCATAGAGAGTCCTAACTCTCTATTGATAGTTTGTAAAGCTTCAATTCCTTCTTTTTTAAGCGGAATAATATGAATGGGTTCTGGTCGAAGACCAGTCTCAAAACTCCCCAAAGGTTGAAGATGCTGAACCTGGGTCATACGATCATGTAGTGGAATAAGAAAAGTCGTTTGTTGTTCAGTTGTCAGTTTTTCTGACAAACCAAAACGTACTGACCTTTCCATTCTTACTACTTTTTGAAGACCACAGGCCTGCCAAATAGAAACTGCGGTTGATGACCAGGCGGTTTCAAAGTTTAAACGAGGGCCCACCTCGAGTACTGTTGGACAGTGAGATAGGGAAGTCTGATCACTAGAATTGGCAGATTCAAAGGTTTCAGTCAAAAGCCATTTTTCCTTACGGGTCAATGCTGTATTCACCTGAATATAGAAACACCACTCAGTTAACATTTCTCTAATTTGTAAACCAAGTCTTTGCCGAACATCAGACAAAACTTGTTCTGTGACTGCTAAACTTAAAGCAGGCTTTCTAAAAAATCGTAAGATCTCGGCCATCTTTCTTCCTCCTATTCTTTTTTAAAAGTACAAATTAAGTCATTTGTTGACTCTAATCTAATTTATCAGAATCGTTTAAAATGTCAACAATAAAAGGAAAAAGGGCACTATCCTTTGAGTATTTTAGGATTAGTGCCCTTGAATTGATTATTGAGAAGTAAAGTATAAATTTACTAGGTGGTTTTACTAACGCCCATCACGCTTTTATGAAAAGCTTCTAGTTTGAGACCTGTCAGTCGTTGGAAGATCTCGCGGTAACGTTGGGTAGTAGCTGAAATTACTTCTTGAGGTACCTTTTGTTGATGAACAAAAACAAGATGACCAGGATCTTCCGTATCTAGGCTATTAATTCCAACTAATCCGCTAAATGGTGTTGTCACAGTCCTACCCCATTGGCGCACTGGTTCTTTGTCGTAACCAGTAGGCGCTTTCTTTTCAGCAACTGCTGTTTCCCATTCTTTTTTATCCCAAAAACGAGAAGAGTCTGGTGTGAGTACTTCATCTCCTAAGACAAGTCCTTGACCAAACTCAAATTTAGTATCAGCAACAATGATCCCGCGAGTAAAAGCATATCGGGAACCTCGTTCATAAAGTTGTAGTGTTAGTGTTTCAAGTTGTCCCCCGTATTTTTCCTCAACGACCTTAGGAGTAAGGGGTTCATCATGTCCTGATTCAGCCTTGGTAGCAGGAGTAAAAATAGGAAAAGGTAATTTAGCTCCATCGTGGAGCCCTTCAGGCAATCGATGACCGCAAACAGTTCTATTTTCTTGATAGGATCTCCAACCAGAACCAGTAAGGTATCCCCTAGGCACACATTCAACTGGGATAATACTAAGTTTTTTGACTATCAATCCCCGAGCATACAGCCTGGCATCACCACGGAGCGCAGAGGGTAAATACTGCTCAATTTCCCGACCATAAGCTATTAAATGATGGTTGATGTCCTGAAGCACTTTCGTCAACCAGAAAACGGTTAAAGCGGTGAGTATCTCGCCTTTGTTTGGAACAAGACAAGAAAGAACAAAATCAAAGATACTTAACCTGTCCGTAGCCACCACCAATAGTAAATTCGGATAATCTGGTAACGCGTAGGTGTCGCGCACTTTGCCCTGATAAATTCGCTGCAGGCCAGTCCTAGTCAAAAGACGGCTTGAATCTGACTCAGCAACTTGTTTTGAGAGTTTCGCTCCCATTATCTTTACCTCCTTTCCTTTGTTAAGGTACAAATTGAACCCAACCTTGGTTGGTTGGTTTTCTTCTAACTTATCAAAATCATTTAAAATGTCAATAAAAAATACCCCTACTCCGATTCGAACGGAGATTTTGACCTCCGGAAGGTCACGCTCTATCCGATTGAGCTATAGAGGCTTATTTTTCGGCTATCAAATAGATATTTCGCCGCTTACCCTTTTTCCGTTTTATAATATCTACTTCCTTAATTTTGAAACCCTCTCTTTTTACCAAATTCTTCAATTCTCTTTTTGAAAACCAATGATAATATCTTTCTAATGTTTTACCCCAAGGCTCAAAAATGTCTTTAAAGTCTAATTTTGATTTTCCTATAAGTTTTAAAATAGTATACTTAAAAGATAGGAATATCTCTTTTTTATCGTAAAATTTCCAAACTGTTAAAATTAAAAGTCCTCCTTGTTTTAAAACTCTTTTTGACTCCTGCAAGAACTGCGACCTAAACTCTTTTGAGGGAATATGATGTAAAACAGCTATACTGTAAACTTTATCAAAATAGTTATCAGGGAAAGGAAGGTTAAAAGCGTCTGCTGTCTGAAATTTCACCCCTGGATACTTTCCTTGGGCTAATCTAATCAACTTTTCAGAATTATCTACTCCGATATAATCCGCTCCTTTTTCTTGAGCTACTCTATAATAACGACCGTTTCCACACCCTAAGTCTAAAATCCTATCTCCTTCTGTTAAATAATCTTTAAACAAGAATTCAATCTCTTCCCATGTTTTTTTCCGGGTTCTGGAAAAATCTTCGGCAATTAGATTATAATCCTCTTTGGTTTTTTTTAATAAAAACTCAGCATATTGTTTCTCCATGAAAATTTATGAAATTACAATTCAAGAATTAATAAAAAGCAGGGCTAAAACTCGAGCTGATTTGGCAAAAATCAAAAGAAAAACAGCCAAAAAATGCAAAATTCCCTGCCCGTCAAACATCAATCTCTTAAAAGCTTATCACGAATTGGTTAAAAATAAAAGAGTGAAAACGTCAAAAATATTAGAATATCTGCTCCGAACTCGACCAATTCGCTCTCTTTCTGGAATTGTTAATGTATCAGTTTTGACTAAGTCATATCCGTGTCCAGGAAAATGTATTTTTTGTCCTACTGAAAAAGGTCTACCAAAAAGTTATTTATCAGGAGAACCTGCTGTAGAAAGAGCGAAAATCCTAAAATTTAATCCTTATCTGCAAGTTAAGAAAAGGATTGAAATGCTGAAGAATCAAGGACACCCAATAGACAAGATCGAGTTAAGGATAATTGGTGGAAGTTTTACTTTTTATCCTACAAGATACAAAACTTGGTTCTTAAAAAGGTGTTTTGACGGAGCTAATCTAAAAAATTCTAAAACTTTGAAAGAGGCTCAAAAACTTAATGAGAAAACAAAACACAGAATTGTCGGAATATCGATTGAAACAAGGCCAAATTTAATTACTGAAAAAGAAATAAAGAAATTACGAGAATTAGGAGTAACAATGGTCGAAATTGGAGTCCAAACTGTATTTGACGATATATTAAAATATTCCGAAACCGGTTTGACCATTAAAAATATTATAAACGCAACAAAACTTTTAAAAGATGCTGGTTTCAAGGTAATGTATCAAATGATGCCGAATGTACCAAAATCTACGATCAGAAAAGATAAAATAGCTTTTGATAAAGTTTTTACAGACAAAGATTTTAAACCAGATTGGTTAAAAATTTACCCCTGTGTTGTATTAAAAGAAACTAAATTATACGAATTGTGGAAAAAACGGGAATATAAAAACTATTCTGATAAAAAGCTTTTTTCTTTAATAAAATATATAAAAAGTATTTGTCCTGATTGGATAAGAATCGCTCGGATTTACAGAGATATTCCTAAACAAAAAATTGTTTCAGGGTGTACAATTTCAAACCTAAGAGAGGTCATCAAAACCGAGATGGAAAATGAAAAAATGGTTTGTCATTGTATTCGCTGTCGCGAAGTTAAAGAACAATATAATCCAAAGGAAAAAATTTATCTTTTCCGAAAAGATTATCAAGCCTCAAATGGAAAAGAAATCTTTCTGAGTTTTGAAAATAAGGATAAAACAAAGCTTCATAGTTTCTTACGACTAAGACTCTTTTCTCAAATACCCAAGCAACACTTTCTATCAATCTTACAGGGTACAGCCATAATTCGAGAACTTCACACTTACGGCCCCATGATACCTCTTGGCAAAAAGGCCCTCGCTCCCCAACACAAAGGACTTGGTAAAAAATTGATAAAAAAAGCAGAAAAAATAGCCAACAAAGAATTTGGCTTCAAAAAGATTTCTGTAATCTCCGGTATAGGAGTTAGAGCTTACTATAGAAAGCTAGGTTATAGATTACAAGAAACTTATATGATTAAGCATTTGTAAAACGTATAAAAATTTTCAAGAAATCAAAAACATTTAACCTAAACCTGTACGGCTTAGGTTATCTCTTTTAACAAAAGATTAACATAATCCATCGAGGAATCGTTTAATATCAAAACATCATAAGCTTTTTCATATTGTTCCAAATTATCTTTTATGCCTTCATTAAGAAAACCGATTTTAATTAAGTAATCATAGTCAAAACCTTCAATCATTCCAATATCTCCCAAGCTATCTCCTAATAATAGGACGTTTTTTCTATCTTTTATCGTCGAATATAAAGGAAAGTTTTTTAAAATCGTCTCATCCTTATTAAAGGTATGAATTATTGGTTTTTCAACACCAATAGCTCTGCCAGATTCATCCCAAATAAATGAATTTGAGATTATATAAATATTGGAGTGTAATTTCCCAGATTTTTTAAGCACTGCTGAAATAACATCGCCGCCCAATCCACTAGAAGACATAATAACTAAAGGAATTTTATAACTATATAAAAAATCGAAAAATTCTAAAGCTCCTTTTCTAAACTGTATCTTTGGGGATTTTGCAACCATCTCTAAATGTTTTTGAGTTAAACCTGACCGTATTAACAATTCGATGTGAGTACTCCACCATTCTTCCATTGCTTTTTTCTTTTCTTTAATGGAAAGTTTCGAATTAATTTCCATTGCATGATATTTTTTATAAAGAGCCTGGGCTTTTTTAGCATAATCTTCTCCTAAATACTTCCCACTGTTCCGTAAAATTGAAATTAAAGAAGGGACTTTCTCATTTTTAAAAAAAGTGTAAGTTAAAGTTCGATCAAAATCAGACAAAACGTGCAAGTTTTCTTTTCCATTTTTTAAAATCTCTCTTTTTAATTTTTCTAATCTCTTTCGATTTGAAATAGCGATATTTCTAATCATATTAAATTAATCTTGTAATTAAATAACCTATTATTGAGAATAATGCAATCGGAGGTAAGGCGGGAATAGGTTGCCGGACTTTCTGGCTAATGAATAAAAGATAACTAATAAAAAGACCTATTAATGCACAAAACATAATGATTAAAGGATTTAATATTCCCTCAGAAGTCAAAGAAACCGCAAGCAAAAGCGGAAAAACCACATCTCCTCCTCCTAAAATTAGGAATCTTCCGCCTTGCTTCACTTTTTTAAAATCCTCTCGGAAATCAGAAATCTTTATAGGCACAATAAAACCTAAAATAACTCCTCTTTCAATCATATCCTTTACCATTTCTACCATATGTTTGGTTTTATAAACAGCAACAAAATCATAAATTGAGAAAACTATCAAAAGCACTATCACAATTCTAGGATCAAAACCGATTCCTAAAATACTGCCCGCTCCAGCTAATCCAAGAATCATAATTAAATCATGAATCCAAACTGATGGTCTCTTAAACCAAAGTGTAATTAATAATCCCGTTATAATTATTGCCCAGATATCAGACAACCACAAACTCAAACAAATTGCTCCTCCCCAAAAAACTGCTAAAACGAATATAACCTTATATATCACTCCTTTTCCTTTCTTAAATTTACTAAAAACGAGAAAGAGAATAATAAGAGTAACCAAAAGAAAAGAAAAGAGAAAATCCCATAGAGAAATGTTTGGCAATGGAACTTCTTGAATTGTTAAAATTTCGTTTATTCTAAAAGCGCTAACAACTCCTAACACTAAAGTTAAAGAAAACAATAAAACCTCTACAATAAAAACTCTCCAAGGGTGAAAAATTACTTTTTTCTCTTTTTGATTTTGACTTTTTTGATCTGTTGACATGAATAACAAATAAAACGACTAGGAGTACGATAGGCCAATTTTCCCTTTTTAGCTCGCTTTGAAGAATATTTTTTCATATTCTACAAACCATTATAGATATATGAATCACTGGGTCTCTTTTGGCCAAAACTATTCCCCGAAAAAGCCATTTCATTCTTTTAAAAATCCAAAAGGGACATCTACTATAATCCAATGAAACTGTAGCAACTCCTGTTCTCATCAGTTTATCTTAACAAAAACCCCGCTAGATAGTAAACTATTTAACGAGGTTAAAGTTTAGTTTGAAATCTATATTATTTTTTCACTCGAGAAACCCTAGTCAAACCAGAACAAGGTATAATTTCCACCCCTCGCTTTTCTAATTCGTCTAAAAATATGTTCACACCTAAAGAATCAGAAGATATATGACCGGCAATAAAAACATTGATATTGGAAGCTTCTGCCTCCTTTTTGTGCTCTTCAGACATATGCATGCCCACTACTGTACCAATGCCGGCTTGAGCCATTTTTTCATAAAGTTTAGAAGATCCTTCTGTTCCTCCTGTAATTTCGGTTAAGGCGATTTTACCACATCTGTTTTCTTTATCACCTACAAAAACTTTAGGACCTGCTCCAATTTTAATTGCTTCTTTATATTCCGGAATCTCCTTTAAGATTTTCAATAAATCTTCGATTCTTTCTATATCTTCATTACCCTCAATTATTCCTCTTAAAAATTTTGCAGCTAAATTATCACAGGCTGTATGAAGACAAATTAGATTAAATCCTAAAATCTTAGCTGCGTCCACTGTCCTTTGATGATTGGCCGAGTTAACTCCTCTGGCTACTTCTCCAATCCTTTCCTTCATAAGTCCTTCGGCAATATTTATTGGCACTCCGTACTGATTTAAAACATCACACTGAAGTTCCATTACATCAGCTAAATTAGCTAATCCTTTTCCTAAAGGATGATGAGAAATTATTAAATCAATATTACCGATATCTTTAGCTAATAAGATCTCCGCTGGTTCAATATCAATACCCATTAAAATTTTTTTAATATCTTTATCTTGGGCGATATTCAAAATCCTTGAATCTAAATAAGGATTTTCTAAAACTTCTTTATCAAATTCTTCTTTTTCTTTATCTTCCAATTTCTCGTATTTTTTCTTTTTTCTCTCTAAAAATTTCGCTACCCCTTCCTTCCCTCGGAAATCAGCTTCAATCCCCATTTGAATTGCTAAATTGTAAATTTCATTTATTTTCATTTTTGTTTTTTGAATTAGATGGTTTATTGGTTACAAATTTCTCATAAAGTTGATCTATCAATTCATTCTGTTTCTTCAAATCTAAAACCTCTCGACGAATTCGAGCTTTTTCTTTGCGAATATGTTTCCTTAGGCTTCCGGGAAGTCTTTTTTGTAACATAAATAAAAAAAAGTTTAAGAAAGATTGACATATATTGTATATCTCAAATTTATCTTACACGTTTTTTAAAAATTTTCAAGTCATTCTCCTTTAACCACTGCGAGAGGAACAAGTTTTGCTACTTTTTTTGAAAGGCCAGCATTATGGACTACTTCTACCACATTATCAATATTCTTGTAAGCTAATGGAGCTTCTTCGGCAATTCCTCTCATACTCCGACATTTTACTATGATTCCTTTTTGACTCAAATTTTTAACTACTTCTTGACCCGAAACTGTTCTCATTGCTGCGTGTCGTGACATTGTCCTGCCAGCGCCATGATTTACTGTATACCAGGCTTCTTTGGATTTTTCAGTACCAACACAGACATAGGAGCCTGTTCCCATTGAACCGGGAATTAACACTGGTTGACCTACTTCTTTATACTTTTTTGGAATCTCAGGATGATTCGGAGGAAAAGCCCGAGTGGCTCCTTTTCGATGAACGATTAATTTTATTTTTTCACCATTTACTTCATGTTCTTCAATTTTGGCAATATTATGAGCAACATCGTAAAGCAGTTTCAAATCTCCTTTTCCTAAAACCGATTTCCAGACCTTTTGGGTATAATATGCAATCATATGTCTATTAGACCAAGCATAATTACAAGCTGCACACATTGCTTTAAAAAATCTTTGACCCTCTGGAGAATTAAAAGGTACACAAGCCAACTCTCTATCAGGAAGCTTAATCTTATATCTCGGCATAGCTCCTATTACTATTCTTAAATAATCAGTGCAATTTTGATGACCAAACCCCCTGCTTCCCGTATGAATCATTATTGTTACCTGATTTTTAAATAATCCGAAAACTTTAGCAACTTCTTCGTCAAAAATTTCTTCTACTTTTTGGATCTCCACAAAATGATTTCCGCTTCCTAAAGTTCCGATTTGATCTCTCCCTCTATTCTTAGCTCTTTCTGAAACACAAGAAGCATCGGCCTGTTCCATTCTTCCTTTTTCTTCACAATTTTCAATATCCTCTTTTGTTCCATATCCTTGTTCTACTAATTTAGGAACTCCTCCTTCTAAAATTTCATTAATTTGCTTAATGGTCAGCTTTATCTGTCGGCCTCTACCAAGACCAGAAGGAACTTCTTTTTGAATCTCATTAGCCAAGTCTTCTAAATAAGGCTTGATATCTTCTTCGACGTATTCAGATAATAATAATCGGACTCCACAGTTTTCATCATAACCTACAAAACCAGGAGAGATTATTCCGTCCGGTAACTTCATTGCTCCTACTCCCCCTATTGGCGGGCCATAGCCCGAGTGGATATCAGGCATTCCGATAGCGTATTTCACAATCCCTGGCAAAGTAGTAGTATTTACCAATTGAATTAAAGCCTCTTCTTCTATAGAATCCCACATTTTTTCTGAAACATAAATTCGAACTGGAACCCGCATATCGTGCCGAAAACTTCTTGGAATCTCCCATAACCAATCAGTAATTTTGTTAAAATCTTTTTTAGACAACATAAAAATACTCTTTTATCTTATCGTAAATCTTTTTAGAGAAAAAGGCCATCTATTATTCAGATGACCTTTTGTTTATTACTCAAACTTAGGTGTTCCATAATTCCATCCTTGAGAAGTTCTCGAAAAATCGGGAAACCAAACAAGGTTTCTTTCTGGTAGTATTTGCCAGAATCGCCAATGATTCCGACTTGTGTGTGAAGAAGACCAATCTCCTTCTCCGTGCTGTTTGAAAAATACTAAATTGCCTGTTTTTGCACCAACATGGCTGGCAGTTGGGGGAATTGGGTATTTTTTTCTCGCTTGGATTCCGATCCCTTCACTCAACTTCTGGAGAGTTCCTTCCATTTTTCACCTCCTTTCTTTTTCCTGTGGTAAATAGAAATTCGTTCTGACAACAAAACCTGTCTAAGAAAATTAAGATCCTGGACAAGATTTTAAGTAGGTAATAATATCTCCCAAATTAGCTATAGTTAGTCCCACTACTGAATCAGCAGCACCATAATATACTGAAATTTCATTGGTATCCTCGTCAACCACTGTTCCGCAAGGAAATACAATATCGTTTACATCCCCTATTTTTTCATAGGGTTCCTGAGGACCAAAAATCCATTCTCGGCTTCGACGAATTACCTGTAGGGTTTCTAAGTCCAATAGAACTAAACCAACTCGATAGAGAGTTCCCGAGGCGGTATCTCTTGCGCCATGATAAATAATTAACCAACCCTCCGGTGTTTCGATTGGGGGAGGTCCTAATCCTACCCTATTAGCATCCCAACCTCGATGCCTAATAGGAATCAATACTTTATCTTCGCCCCAGTGCGTCAAGTCCGGTGAAAAAGACACCCAAATATCCGCTCTGCCTTCGATGACGGGTCTATTTATAAGGGCGAAACGCCCATTAAATGTTTTAGGGAATAAAGAGGCATCTTTATTGGGAGGCAGTAATTGTCGGCCTATGTGTTTAAAATTAGAAAAATCTTTAGTGGACATTAGAGAAATGCAGGGCGGTTCACCTGCTACCCCAGAGCAAAATGATACATACGTTATTACATATTCCTGGCGTTCTTTAATCCACACGATCCGTGGGTCTTCTAGACCGAAAATTGCCTCTCCAATGCTTTCATCTGGTTCCAATGTTGGTTGAGAATCTATTTGCCAATCTGTTTTTCCGTCTTGACTTACAACTTTGGTTAAATGAGAATATCCCTGTCTGTCTTCCACTCGAACTAAAAGTAAAACCTTGCCGTTGAATCGTACTGCCCCTGGATTAAACACTGACTCTACTAAATATGGCCATTGTTCCCGAGTTAGAATAGGATTTCCGTCATAACGATGGAAGAGATTGTCTATTTTTCCCTTATTCATTTCTTCCTCTCCTTCTATTTTAGGTCTTCAATTGTCAAAGAGCATACTATTCTACTCTAGTAGTTTTTTACAAAAAGTAAAGGGGTAAGCCAAGCTTATCCCTTTGATGTGATTATTACTTATTTGATAGTAGTTTCAGGTTTCCAAAGACCTCAAAAGAAGCACTTTCAGGTTTTTTGGTTTTTTAAAGAACCAATACTAGTGTTAATTTACCTATTAAGCGCTCGAAGTCAAGTTTAAGCACTCTAAGTGTCAAATAATATTGTTGCTTGCCAGATTTTATCTTCCCTTTGATGAATATCTAAACCGTGATAGGTTACCCCCTTTATTGCTATCCCTATGTTTTCTATTCCTTTTCCTAATAACACCCCTTTAATATTTTCATCGGTAAATGTTTTGTATTGAAACTGGTAATAGACTTGATGGTTAACTTCACTCAAATACAATACTTCACTTAAAAAATCGACTAAAAGAGAAGGAAAATCTAAAGAAGTCATATTAACTTCTTGCTTTACTTCTTTCCCGCCTCCTTTATATCTGACCCCTGTAAACATTCCAGTCATTGCATTTTCAAAAAGCTCTTCTTTTGTTTTACCAAAGGCTCTAATTTTTAAATCTGCCGTATGCTCCAAAATCTCAAATTTTTTCATAGATTTTCTGAAATTCTTCTTTAACTATTTTTCGATCATCCCAGGAAATCTTTTTACCTTTTTTTACACACATCCAAGGTTCACAACCTTTACCCGTGATTATTACTATATCGTCCTGTTTAGCTTTCTGTAATGCCTTTTGAATAGCGACCCTTCTATCCAAAATTATTTCAGCTTTTCCATCTGTTCCCTTAACTACCTGTTTAATTATTTCCACAGGATCTTCATCATACGGATCTTCATTGGTTACAATTATCTCTTTACAATATTTAGATGCTATTTTTCCTAAAACCGGCCGTTTCCACTTATCGCGCCCACCCCCACAAGCTCCTAAAACACATATCAGGTTGGGTTTTAGATTATTTGCCGTCTGATATACCTTTTCAAGAGCAGTCGGAGTATGGGCATAATCGACCACTACCGTAAATGGCTTATTAATCACTACTTCCATTCTACCAGGCATCCTATTTATACTCTCTAGGGCTTCTCTACAAGCCTCTAAAGAGATTCCTTGAGACAATCCAACACAAATCGCTGCCAGGGCATTATAGATATTAAATCTTCCCAACAAAGATAGATTAAATTGGGTATTGCTTACCCTAAAGCTTATCCCTTCAGTTCCAGTTGAACAATCGGTAATTGCTAAATGATCATTAGAAGTAATAATTTTGTTAATACCGTATTTATACTTTTTATCAGCTGAAATTCCCAGAAAATATTCTGCATTTTTGTCATCTGAGTTAATGATGTGAACTTTTCTTGTTGTTTTAAAAAGTTTTGATTTTGCTTTTTTGTAATTTTCAAAACCCCCATGAGCTTCAATATGTTCTGGGGTCAAATTAGTAAAAACAGCAACATCAAAATCGATAAATCTGTGGCGGTGTTGTCTTATTCCTTCTGAAGTTACTTCCAAAACCACGTATTTACAATCTGAATTTAAAGCCTGTTTTAAGAATTTCTGAACTTTAAAACGACCAGGCATTGTCATCTTTAAAGTATTTTCTTGTTCTTTTTCTCCAATTTTGAATTTAATAGAAGATAAAGAGGCTACTTTATGTTCTGTTTTAGAAACTCGCTCATTTTTTTCCAAAATCCTTGCGATTAATTCAACTACTGTGGATTTACCACTGGTACCCGTAACACCAATTATAATCAATCTTCTTGAAGGAAAACGATATATAAAAGCCCCTAAACAGGCAAGCGTAAAATGATACCAGTTTAAAATAAATGTGGGTATAAATTTTTTGAGGATTTCCTTCATTTCTTCTTTATCGTAACTCAAAATTCAAAAAGAAAAAAGCCGACTAATTATTAGCCGGCTTAATTTATTAATATACTATTAAGTATATTTTAGGAAATATGTTTACGAAGAGCGTATTCTAAACTATCTGCTAAAGCCTGCCAACTGGCTTGGATAATATCAGTGGAACTACCTACTGTACTCCAGGTATAACCGTCGGTAGAGGAGTCAATTAAAACTCGTACCTGGGCGCCCGTTCCTGCTTTTTCGTCCAAAATGCGGACCTTGTAGTCAACGAGATGAATTTTCGCAAGCCCAGGATAGACCGACAAAAGCGCTTTACGAACCGCTTGGTCTAAGGCATTAACCGGGCCATTACCCTCTGCTGCAGTATGAACCACTTTGTCTTTTACTCGAAGTTTTACCATTGCTTTAGAAGTAAAATTTTGACCCTTATGACAACCTATTACTATTGTGAAATCTAGAACCTCAAAAAGAGGAACATATCCATTTTTAACGCGCCTCATGAGAAGTTCGACTGATCCTTCTGCTCCATCAAATTGAAAACCTTGATTTTCTAAGATTTTAATCTGATTTAAAACGGCTTGTGCTTCTAATGGAGACAATTCGATTCCAAGGTTGTGGGCCTTAGCCAACACGTTAGACCTGCCTGATAGTTCTGACACCACTATCTCGGGACGATTTCCCACCAAAGCTGGATTAATATGCTGATAGCTTTCTTCACACTTGGTTGTAGCATCACCATGCATCCCTCCTTTATGAACAAATGCGTTAACTCCTACAAAAGGATGGAATGGATTGAGACTTAGATTGGCAATTTCTGAAATGTAATGAGAAGTCTCAGTTAACTGAGTTAACTGGCCAGAAGGTAAACACTGAATCCCCATTCTCAGCTGTAAAATTGGGATTACCGAGCAAAAATCTGCATTGCCGCATCGTTCCCCATAGCCATTAAAAGTACCTTGTACCTGTAATACGCCATGTTTTATAGCCATTATAGTGTTAGCTACAGCCAACCCTTCATCATTATGTGTATGAATACCCAAGGGTACATTTATCGTCTTGTGTACCTTTAATATAATCTGACTAATTTCCCAGGGTAAAGTTCCGCCATTGGTATCGCAAAGAATGACCGTGTCAGCACCTCCGTTAATTGCGGCCTGGAGAGTTTTTAAAGCATAATCAGGATCATCTTTAAACCCATCAAAAAAATGTTCAGCGTCATAGAAAACCCGACGGCCGTGGGAGTGAAAAAAGACACAACTTTCTTCGATTAACCGCAAGTTTTCTGACAGGCTAGTGTGTAATACTTCCCTCACATGTAATCTCCAAGTTTTGCCAACCAGGGTGATTACTTTAACCCTTGATGCAAGTAGTTTTTGTAAATTGGAATCCTCTTGAGGAGAAATTCCTTTTCGACAAGTCATACTAAAGGCTGTAATTACAGCTCTTTTTAAATTTAACGAAGAAACAGCTTCAAAAAATTCTTCATCTTTAGGGTTAGAACCTGGCCATCCACCTTCAATGTAATCTACTCCTAATTCGTCTAATCTTTGAACAATTTTTAGTTTATCTACTACTGAAAAAGAAATTTCTCTCATTTGAGCCCCGTCGCGCAAAGTTGTATCATAAATCTCAACTTTCCTTTCCATCGTCTTTCCTCCTTCGCTTGTTTGATTGTCAAAGAACTAAACTAAAGAAACAAAAAACCTCTTTTGAAGAAGAGGTAAGTCAAAGATGGTTAAGGGATGACTAACCTACCCCTTCTTCATGAGAGGTTTAATAATGATAATAATGTTATCAATCAAAGTTTGGCTAAATCGTAAAAACATAATCTACTTATATATTTAACAAATCTTAGCTTTATGTCAAGTTTTTCCCAATATTTTTAAGGCTTCTGTGGTTCTCTGTTCGGTGGTTATAATATTTTTAGGGATTTGTCCTAAAGCCTCCTTCGCTCTCTGTTTAGAAAAACCGAGATTAATTAAAGCCTCTTCGGCTTCATCAACTGTTCTCGTTCTTTCTTTGGAAATCTCTTTAATTTTTCCTGAAAGCTCTAAAATAATTTTTCTTGCCTTCTTTCTACCAATCCCAGGAATTTCTTCAAATACTTTTTCGTCTTGGGTTATAATTTTTTCTTTAATCTTCTCTAAGGGTCCTAAGGAAGAAATTTCCAAAGATGCTTTAGGTCCTACACCTGAAATATTTTCTAAGATTTCAAAGAATTCAAGCTCTTTAAAATCTAAAAAACCATACAAATCTAATCTGTCCTCTTTTACATTAAGAAAACAAAACAGCTTGAGATTTTGCCCGATTTCTGGTATTTTAGAAAGAGTCTTCTGAGATAAAAAAACCTTATAACCTACTCCGTTAACATCTAAAATGATGAACTTTTCCTTCTTAAAAATGACAATTCCTTGTAAATAAGTAATCATGCTATTTTAATAATACCTCTAATTTTCTCTATGTTCAAATTGGTATCAAAATTTAAGCCAACTGGGGACCAACCCGAAGCTATTAAAAAATTAACTAAAAGCCTGAAAGAAGGTATTAAACATCAGGTTCTTTTAGGAGTTACGGGAAGTGGAAAAACCTTTACAATGGCTTCGGTAATTAACGAGATTCAAAAACCTACTCTTATTATATCTCACAATAAGACGCTAGCAGCTCAACTTTATCAAGAATTTCAAGATTTTTTCCCGGGGGCAGGTGTTCATTACTTTGTAAGTTATTATGATTACTATCAACCCGAAGCCTACATCCCTCAAACCGATACCTATATTGAAAAGGATGTCAAAATAAATGAGGAGATTGATAGGTTGAGACACGCTGCCGTTCAGGACTTATCAATCAGAAAAGACGTCATTATTGTTGCTTCGGTTTCTTGTATTTATAACATCGGTTCACCAGAAAACTATCAAAAGGTTTCTTTAGATATTATAAAAGGACAAGAAATACAACGAAGGGATTTCCTATCTCGTTTAACGAATTTACAATATCAAAGAAACGATATTGATTTTAAACCCGGAACATTCAGAGCTAGAGGAAATATTATTGATGTTTTCTTAATTACCGGGAAAGAAATCTTACGAATAGAGTTCCTGGAGAATACAATCAATAAGATATCAAAAGCAAAAAATTCTCGATCATTAAATTTTAAATCTTATGATTCAAAATTAAAGATATTTCCTGCTCATTTTTGGGTAACACCTCAAGAAAAATTAGAAATTGCTACAGAAAACATAAAACTAGAACTTCAAGAAAGGCTAAAAGAATTAAAAAAAGAAAATAAACTTTTAGAAGCTCAAAAATTAGAACAAAGAACAGATTACGATATAGAAATATTGAAAGAAACTGGATTCTGTTACGGAATCGAAAATTACTCTCGTCATCTTGAATTCCGTAAAACAGGAAAACCCCCTTTCACTCTATTAGATTATTATCTGGAGGATTTTTTGATTATCATCGATGAATCCCATATGACATTATCTCAAATTCGAGCAATGGCAAAACAAGATAAAGCCAGAAAAAAGACTTTAATTGAATATGGTTTTAGACTGCCTTCAGCTATCGATAACCGACCTCTGACTTTTGAAGAGTTTGAAAAAAGAGCAAAACAAATTATCTATGTTTCGGCCACACCTAACCAATATGAAATAGAAAAATCAGGCACAAAACATGTTGTTGAACAATTAATCCGGCCGACGGGTTTATTAGAACCTTCAATTGAGATACGAAGTACAAAAAACCAAGTTAAAGATCTAATTAAGGAAATCAAAAAACGAATTTCCAAAAAACAAAAAGTATTAGTGTTAACTTTAACTAAAAGGTTGGCTGAAGACCTTTCAGATTATTTTATTGAAAAAGGAATAAAAACCCATTATTTGCATTCAGAAATCAAAACACTAGAAAGGCCTGAAATCCTAAGAAATCTAAGATTAGGGAAATATGATGTCTTAGTGGGAATTAATCTCCTACGAGAAGGGTTAGACCTACCAGAAGTGGCACTGGTAGCTATCTCGGACGCAGATAGCGAAGGATTTTTGAGGAGTGACACTACTTTAATTCAAACCATGGGAAGAGCTGCTCGTCATCTAGAAGGTCATATAATCCTATATGCTGATAAGATTACTAAATCAATGGCAGGTGCGATAAAGGAAATAGAAAGAAGGAGGAATATCCAAGAAAGATATAATAGAAAATATAACGTTACTCCCAAACCAATAATTAAAGAAGTAAAAGACTGGCCATTTACTTCAAAAGAAAAACAGATAAGCTCCGAATTCATAATGGTTCGAGATGTTCAGCTCTTAGAAAAAGAAATGAAAACAGCTGCCTGTAATCTAGATTTCGAAAGAGCAGCTGAAATACGAGATTTAATTAAGAAATTAAAATCTGAAAGTTAAAATTTGTCTTTCAGAGTATCTATAGATTTTATGTGTGTCAAACTTGTTATATTTTTTCCAGTTCTTTAAGAAACTCATCTATTTTCTGTTTCTCCTTTAAATAAGGGTTTTTCTTTTCTTTCTTTTTCGCTTTTTTTTGTTTTTTTACCATTTTATTTTTCAACCTTTATATTTGTTCTAACTCTTCTATAATTGCCGGCGTGTTTTGTTTTTGTTGTTCTTGCATGCTTTCATATTCTTGGTTAATTTCTTCTTGCTTTTTTTGAAGAGCTACTGCTAACTTTGCTAACTCAGGTGAAGATTTTTGTCTCGCACTATAATATTCAAGTTTGGCAATCCCAAACTTGTTCTCTACATTCTTTTTCCAAGCCTCAAGTTTCTCTAGGCGTTTATCGCGTCTTTCTCTAGCTTCTTTTCCTAATTCTTCAGAAGTTTTCTCTTCTTCGAGTTCCTCTTCTACTTCTTGAGGCTCTTCTTTTTTTTGCAACTCTTCCCGTTCGTCCATATACTCCTGTGATAGGTCTCTATATTCTGACGAATCAGCTATCTCTTGTATTTTTGTTTCTATTTTGCCCGCTTCTGCTTTTTTAGCCCTTGTCCGTGCTCGTTCCCACGTCTCTCTGGCTTTCTCTATTCTTCTTTCTCTGATTCTTGTTTCGTTATATGTCACAAACTGTCTAAATTTTTCAACAGACATCCTTAGTGGTTTCCCGCCTTGTCTTGGTATTACTATTTTTTTTCTAAATAAACCGACTTTTTTAATTTCTTGGGGCCTATAACCAGAATTCAAGAGTGCACAAAACACATCTCTAGGTAAATCCTCTCCTGTTCTTTGCTGATTCTCTCTTCTTTTTTCTTCTAATGCTTTAACGAATTCCTCAAAGTTACCGTAGATATGTTTTTGCTGTTTAGTTGGCAACTCTTCCCATTGTTTTTTAAAACTCCTCGTTCGTCTTCTTTCTCCGATTCTTGTAAGCTGTTCTCGTATGTAATCTTTTTTTGATATTCGTCTGTACCGTTCTCCATATTCGTCTTTTAGCTCTTTTCTAGTTTCTTCATCTAAATTCCTATCAGTAGCTTTTTCAGCTAATTCTTGTCTCTTTTTTAATAATTCTTCCAGTTCTTTTTCTCTGTTTTCGATTTCACTTTCATCTGCCCCGCTTTCCTGTAATCCCTCGATTTCTTTTCTTCTCTGCTCTACTTCTATTTCTAAAGCATTTGTTTTAGATTCTTGTTCAGTTTCTCTCTTTTCTTCCTTCTTTTCTTTCTTAGGCTCTTCCTCGGGTTCTTTCTTTTCTTCGGGTTCTTCTGATTCTTCGGGTTCTTCTTGTTTTGTTTCTTGTTGATATTTTTTAATTCGTTCTAGTTTTTTATCTTGTAACTCTTGAAGTTTTTCTTGTTTTTGTTTTTCCGATTCCTCTATATCATGATCAATTTTTTCCGTGATTGAGGAAGGTAATGTGGGATTTGCGAGATTTTCCTGTTTAGTTTTTTCGTATTGGGTAATTTGTCTATCAATATCTTGAATTTCTTGTTCCAAATTTTCCTCTTCAGGAGTTGGTCCTCTTCTTTGTATTTCTTCATCTAATCTATCAACATGTGTCCTCATTTCTGTTATATCTTTCTCTATTAAAGCACGATATCTTTCTTCTTGAATAATAGGGCTTTCAATATTTTCTTGTTGTGCCTTTTCTCGTTGAACAATCTGTCTTTCTAATTCGGTTTGTTGTTGTCTTATTGAATCAGTTTCTCTATCAAACTCAATAACAACCTCTTCGGGTTGTAATCCTTCTTCTTGTTCTTTTATGGGTTCTTTTTCTGGTGTTGGTTTTTTTTCGGACTTCTTAGATGGCATGTTTAAATAATAATGATTTAATTACTAATAATCTGTTTTTATTAAATCACGTCTGTGTCATAAAGTCAAGGATTTCTTGATTTTTTAAATACTGTGTGATAAGTTTAAAGATATGCCTATTACAAAATCTGCTAAAAAGGCTCTTCGTCAAAATTTGAAGAGAAAAAAAAGAAATCTTGTTTACAAGAAGAAAATGAAAAATCTCGTAAAAGAGATGAAAGATTTAATTTCAGCGAAAAAGATTGAAGAGGCTAAAAAACTTTTACCCCAGATATATAAGATATTAGATAAAACGGCCAAAGTCGGTATAATTAAAAAACATACAGCTACTAGAAGAAAATCCAGACTTACTAATTCAATTAACAAATCTGCTAAATCTGAGTAATTAATATTTCTAAAGCAAGTTCGGGTTTAATCTTCCCTGTTTTAATATCTAAATCTACCTTAAAAATCTTGTTAAAGATTTTTTTTAATTCTTCAAAAGTAAATTGCTGTGACTGATGATAAGTTTTTTTAACCACAAAAGGATGAAGACCACTTTCCTTTAAAATGATATTATATGGTTTATGGTTTTCAATAAAATCTTTTATTATTAAAAGATTCCTAAATTGAAAACTGATCATAGAAAGAAGATATAAGGGAGAATCCCCCTTTTCTAGGTGTTTATGTAATAACCTTAAGGCTTGTTTTTTGTTTTTTTGAGCGATTGCATCTATGGTCTTAAAAATATCAGTCTCAGTTTTTGGCCTGACTAATAGCTCAATATCTTTTTTCTCAATTCTCTCTTTTTTTCGATAACTAACTAATTTTTTAATCTCACTGATAATACGCCACAGGTCATCACCAACATACTCAATAAGCATCTCTAAGGCCCCAGGGTCTATTGTGGCCTGATATTTCTCAAATTCGTTTTGTACCCAATTTTTTAATCTCTGACCTGTGAGAGATGTGAATTCCTGAGATTTAACTTCTTTTTCAAGTATCTTAAAAAGCTTATTCCTTCTGTCAACTGAACCTGGTTCGTAAATTACAATAACATCTTTGGATTTTGATAGATTTTTAATCTCTTCAAGAAATTCTTCTTGAAATTTTAGATTAGAAAAAACATTTTTTAGAATTATTAATTTCTTTTCATTGAACATTGATGTAATTTTCAGTCTATCAGAAAAATCGTGAAATTTTGTTTTTTTAACATCGGACCGTGTCAAGTTTAACCCACTTTTGTGGACTTTTTCATAATGTTCAATTATTTCATTTAACTTCTGACGCGACCTATATGAGTCTTGACCATAAAGAAAAATAATCATAGTTTTTGACAAATAGGACAATAGTGACAACTTCTGCCGCCGATTTTTATTCTTTTAATAATTGTTTCACAACGGCCACATTTTTCTCCTTCTCTTTTATAGACTTTTCTCGCTTTATCAAAACGACCTCGACGTCCCTCAATATCTCGGAAATCAGAGATACTTTCCCCATGTAGTTTGATGGCTTTCTTAAGAATGTTTTGGAGAGACTGATAAACTCTCTTAAGTTCACTTTCTTTTAATTGTGAAACATCTTTAAGGGGATAAATCTGTGCTTTCCATAATATTTCATCAGAATAAATATTACCAATTCCAGCAATAACCTCTTGATTCATTAATACTTGTTTAATTTTACCTTTTTTATCTTTTAAAGTCTCTTTAAATTTTTTGAATGTGAAATCTTTTTCTAGAGGTTCGGGTCCTAATTTTGTTAGCTCTTTTGATTTTCTTAATTCATCTGAATTCCACAATTCAACCTTGGCGAATTTTCTTAAATCAGAAAAGGCCAACATTTCCTTATTGTCTAGAAAAAACATTAAATGAATATAACTATTCACTTTTTCTTCTAGGGGCCCTTTAGTTCTTGGTTTCCAATGTCTATTATCTAATACCCAGTATCCAACCAAAAAATGACCCGTCATCTTTTGATGAATTAAAAGGCTAAGATTCCCTGACAAATCGAAAATAATATTCTTTCCTCTACGCCAAATCTTTTGAATTTTCTTATTTTTAAGTGTTTTCCTAAATCTCTTAAAATCTGTTGGTTTTTTTATTATTTTCTCGAAATCTGTCCAGACATCAAGAAAGGCCCTTCTCAGGACCTTTTTTTGTAAAGCACAAATAATTGTTTCTACTTCAGGGAGTTCGGGCATATTGTTTTATTTAAGTACAGCTCTTATCTTACTGATAATATCGTCTGGGTTAAAATGAGCTTTAACTAAGAAATCAGCTGCTCCTAATTTTATTCCTTTTTCCACCTCTTCTTTTTGACCTAAGTTTGAAAGGATAATCACTGGAATTGAAGAAGTTGCTTTATCTTCTTTTATTTTACTCAAAACCTCATATCCTTGTATTCCAGGTAAGATCAAATCGAGTAAAACTAAATCGGGTTTTTCTTCTTTTATCTTTTTTACTCCGTCTTCTCCATCCATGGCCGGAACAACTTCATAGTTCTCATCGATGAGCTTTCGCGTTATTAATTCTCTTAAAAAAGCGTCGTCTTCAACTATTAATATTTTTTGTGGCATAGAATTTTTGTAATTAAGTTTAGTTATATTTTTATCTTACCTTATTTGAGAAAATTATCAATAGAAATCTAAAGTGTTCAATCTTTTATTGGTAATGTGAAATAGAATGTACTGCCTTTTCCTTCTTCTGATTCAAACCAAACTTTTCCTTTGTGGGCTTCTATAATATTTTTCGTCATGTAAAGCCCTAAACCTGATCCTACGGTTTCTATCTTCATAGCCTGAGTTGATCTGTAAAACTTAGTAAATATCCTTTTCTGGTGGTCTTTTGGAATCCCAATACCATTGTCTTGTACCGACAATATGACCTCTTTCTTATCTTTATCATATTTCACCGAAATTGTCACTGCTCCGCCAGGATTAGTATAAGTAATCGCATTCACTAATAAATTTTGGATGCAAATAGCAATCTTTTCCCTATCAAAATTCAACTTTAGGGTTTTTCTTTGTGGTTTTATAAATTCAAATTTGATATTCTTTTGTTTGATTTTTTGTTCTAACGAATCGATTACTTCTTCTACTATCTTAAGTATATCTTCCTGTTTTACATAGTAGAGGTAACGACCCTCTTCGATTTTTGTTGCATCTAAAAGATCACTAACTAATTTAATCATTCGATCATTACTCTTGTAGGCTATTTGAAGAAACTTTTTTTGTTCTTCTGTTAATTCCCCGAAGCTTCCATCTATCAACATTCGTAAATTCCATTTAATTCCAGATAACGGGGTTCTTAGTTGATGGGCGGCAAGGGTAACAAACTCTGTTTCGAGTTTTTCAACAAGTTTCTGGCGCGAAATATCATGGAATATCAACAAATACCCTTTTTTCTCTTGTTTGTTTATTATCGGGACAGATGTTAATTCAATGGTCATATTTTCCTTAGGAGAAAACTGTTTTCTCTTTAACTCTCTTACTGTCTTTCCGTCTAATATTAAATCTGTAACCTTTGAAAATAAAGGGTTGTCTTTAAGTTCTGCGATATCTTTTCCTTCTATCTCCTGTGCTTTTAAAGCAAAAGTGTTCTTGATTTGAGGGTTTATTTTAACTATTTTACCATCGTCATCTAAAATTATTAAACCATCTGTAAAACTATTAATAATAGCTAAAAAAGTTTTTTCTTTTTCTTCAATTATTTTTATTTTTGCTTCTTCAGCTTCTACAAGCATGTCTGGAAGAACTGCATGAGTATTTTTGCTTTTGTGTTCCCTTTTATTTTTCGCCATGATTATATTTTTGGTTACTCTCTTACTTTTTAGATCTCTTTTTTAAAAAAACTCATTATTTCTTAATCTTGGTTTGAAGTTGTCTTCCGAAATCCCTCAAATTCCTCAACGGCTTTCTTAAGTTCCCTTGTTCTACTGTCTAGTTTTTGTTCTAGATCTACTATAGTCTCCTCTAACTCTTGAGTTCTTGCTTTAACTTTAACACCAACGAGTTTGTGGGCCTTTTTAACCATAGCATGACTCTTTTCTACATCTTCAGCTATTTGGTTGAAAGCTCTGGCCAAATCCTCAAATTCATCTTTGGTCTCAAGATAAATCCTGGTTTTCAATTCTCCTTTACTCAATTCGTTTGCTCTCTTTATTAGTTGTCTTATAGGAGAAGTGAGTCTTTTACTAATAGCAAAGCTAAATAAAAAAGTGAAAATTATAGTTAACAAGAAAACTATATAGAATTCAAGTGTTAAATCCTGATAGCTAAGCGACACAAAAACAACTATTAGGAATAATGCCAGAATAACGAAAGGAAAAGATATCTTTAAAAGAATACTTGTTTTTTGCATTTTTAGAAAATATAAGGATTAGAATCTTTTAACGTTTCCACGACCTTTTCAGGGTAAAATTTACAAATTGTAACATTCACATCAATCCAGAAGTTTTTTTTGTTCTTTCATGGTGACGTTCTCGCCGGGGATATTACCAAGAAGTGATGATAAACGAGTAATTAGACTGTAAAATTCGAAACTGTTTAAAACCTTTTCAACTTCTTTTTGATCAAACTTCCCAAATTCACACTTTCTAATATCAAAATCCATTGGAACATCTTTTTTTGCTTCAGCCAGTATTTGAGAAAGGAAAGCCTGTTCTTTATTCCTTAATAAAATTTCCTTTATTCTTGGTTTAATATTTGGTTTGCCTTTTTCAATTTTCTGATAAAGACTTTTCAAACTGCCAAAATCTTTTAATAATTCTGAAGATGTCTTTTGCCCTATTCCTGGAACTCCGGGAATATTATCAGAAGCGTCTCCAGCCAAAGCTTTAAAATCAATTATCTGCTCGGGAGAGACTCCAAAACGGGAAAAAACTTTTTCCTTATCATAAATAATTGTCTCCTTTATTCCTCTACCTAGAGTGTAAACCTTTGTATTATCATCGACAAACTGGAGAGTATCAAGATCTCCGCTCACGATATATGTTTCCAAAGAAAAATCGATTTTTTCTTTAGAAGCTTTTTCCGAGACTGTTGCAATTAAATCATCTGCTTCAAACCCTTCTTTTTCGAGAATCGGAATATCAAAACTCTTTAGAATTTCTTTTATCTTAGGGATCTGCTGAGAAAGTTCTTCGGGTGTTTTGGGTCTTTTTGCTTTATAGTCCTTAAATATCCTATGACGAAATGTAGGAGCAGGTGTATCAAAACAAGCAACCAAATAATCTGGTTTCAAGTCTTTGATGGCTTTAAATAATGTTAAAAGGAAACCATAAACAGCACCAGTCTGTTCGCCTTTTTTAGTTTCCAATGGAGGTAATGCATGAAAAGATCTATGTAAAAGAGCATTAGAATCGATAATAATCAAACGTTTTTTCTCCTCCATAAATCTTATTGTACCATTCTATCTAAAATTCCCAAAACCTAAGATCTTGAAATTGATATTTTTCTTTTATTTTTATCGATAAACTTAAACTCAACCAAGATTATCTTTTTAGGTAAGATTTGTTTAATTCGTTCTACCCATTCAATAGTAACAATATTTTTAGGATTAGAGATAATGTCTTTAAAACCTAAAGTCAGCAATTCTTCTGGTTTTTCAACTCGATAACAGTCGATATGGGTCAGATTATGATATTGAACATTAGGCTTTAAGTGTGGTATCTTGAATCGTTTCATTATAACGAAAGTAGGGCTAAGAATTTTTTGTTTTATCCCTAGTCCCTTTGCAAATCCTTGTAAGAAAGTAGTCTTTCCTCCTCCTAAATCTCCTTTGAGACCAATAATAACCGCCATCTTTTTAGGTAATATCCTTAAGATTTTTTTTGCTAAACTTTCTCCTAATTTTTTGGTTTCGCTAGTCTTAGTTGTTAAGTATCTCATACTATTTATGGGTTAATTGACTTATCCAATAGAATAAGCTAAGTTTAAATAACCAAAAATATGGATTTATCTCAGAAAAAAGCAAAAAAACTCATTAAAGAAGCTAAGAACATTTATATCCTACCCTCAAAAGATAATCAACCAGAAACCATATTAAGTTCTTTGGCTCTTTTCTATACTTTAAAGAAATTAAATAAAAATGTAAATTTAATAGTTGAAGAATTCCCCCAGGAATTTCAATTTTTAATCCCTTCTTTAAATTTTATATCACATCCAAAAAACTTTGTTATTTCAATTCCAAACTCAAAGGCCAAGGTTTCTCAAATCCGTTATGAAAAAAATCAAGAGGATTTAAAGATTCATTTAACTTTAGATAAAGGAAATATCAAGAAAAATGATATTTCTTTTTGTTTTAATAATCCTAAACCAGATCTTTTGATAACCGTAGGAGTAAAAGACTTAGAATATATCAAAGAACTGTACCAAGAAAACTCTATTTCAGATTTTCCCATTTTAAACATTAATAATCAAACAGGGAATAAAAATTTTGGCCAGGTTAATTTAATAGACACTACTTCTTCTCTCACTGAGATAACTACTAGTTTTGTGAAATCAATTGACAACAACTTAATTGATAAAAATATTGCCACCTGTCTTTTAACTGGAGTGATTCTTTCGTCGGAAAATTTTCAAAACAAAAATACTTCCACTGAAACTTTTGAAACTGCAGCTTTCTTAATAAAAAAGGAGGCTTCACACCAACAAATAATTGACCATCTTTATAAAGCGACACAATTGCCCCAAATTAAATTTTTAGGTAAAACTCACAAAATATGAATCGAAGATTATTAGGTTTACTAACGATTTCTCCTGAAATTTTTGAGGAAGTCAAAAAAACAGTAAAATACGTCTCTGATCTTAAGACTAAGATTGAAGAATTTTCGACTCATAAGATTACAGACCTCGTAGATGTTATTCTGTCGGGAGGGATAATCCTCGAAGCCTCCGATATCCATATTGAACCTCAAGAAGAAAAAGCAAGATTAAGAGTAAGAACCGATGGAATTCTACACGATGTTATATTTTTTGATTTACAGATATATAAAGCTCTGCTTTCTCGAATAAAGCTCCTTTCTAAAATTAAATTGAATATTACCGACCGGCCTCAGGATGGCAGATTTTCCATTGAGGTTGAAGATGCCCTAATTGAAATTAGAACATCGGCTCTTCCTGCTGAATTTGGAGAATCCATTGTTCTTAGAATCTTGAATCCTAAAAGCTTAATTAGATTAGAAGAATTAGGACTAAGAAAGGATTTGTTTGAAACTCTTAAAAAAGAGATCAAAAGATTGAATGGAATGATCATTGTTACGGGGCCTACCGGATCTGGAAAAACAACAACCTTATACGCTTTTTTAAAAACTATTCAAAGGCCAGAAATTAAAGTTATTACAATCGAAGACCCAATTGAGTACCATCTCGAAGGAATTTCTCAAACTCAAGTAGCTCCCGAAAAAGGATATGATTTTGGTCAAGGTCTCCGCTCTATTGTTAGACAAGACCCTGATGTGATTCTAGTTGGAGAAATTAGAGATCTTGATACAGCCAAAATTGCCCTACAGGCTGCTTTAACTGGCCACTTGGTTTTAACTACATTACACACAAATGATGCTTCAGGTAGTATTCCGAGACTTACCGATCTTGGAGCCGACCCATCTTCAATTGCTCCTGCATTAAACATGGCGGTAGGACAACGATTAATAAGAAAGGTCTGTAAAAAATGCGCTACTTTTTCTAAAATTTTACCAAAAGAATTAGAAGAACTTAAAAAAGGCCTTAAAGACCTACCAAAAAACATTGAAATTCCTTCTCTGGATATAAATTTGAAAATTCCCAAAGTAAAGGGTTGTGAATTCTGTAATTCTACCGGCTATAAAGGACGAAAAGGATTATTCGAAGCTTTCTTAGTAGACAACGAAATGGAACGATTTATCTTAACCAAACCTCCGATTTCATTAGTGAGAGAACTAGCAATTAAAAAAGGGATGGTTAGTATGTATCAAGGAGGTTTAATCGATGTAGTATTAGGGGTAACAACACTAGATGAAGTTAAACGAGTAGTAGAAGAAAAATAAAAAAATAGCCCTGGAGCTGGAGGTAATCCTTACAGCTGGGCCATAAGTCAGGATTTAGCTGAGGATTAATCGAGCCAGGGCCGGATTATCCGAAACTGAGGTAAACCCATAGAGTGCACCTCCAGCTCCAGGGCTATTTCTAATGATTTATTCTAACATCTTTTAATAATTATGTCAAGGGTTTTACATAAAATAACAAATAAAGAGGATGAGATTTTAGACTCGACCTTAAGACCAAAAACTTGGTCAGATTATATCGGTCAAGAGAATATAAAGAAGAATATTAAAATAATTATTGAAGCCGCACAAAAACGAGACCAAGCGCCCGACCATTTACTTTTTTACGGAAATTCGGGTCTGGGAAAAACCACTTTAGCCTATCTTGTTGCTAAAGAAACAGGAAACCCTATTAGAACAATTTCCGGCCCGGCAATCGAAAAAGTCGGGGATTTAGCGGCAATCTTAACTAATTTATCTGAAAAAGAAATTCTATTTATCGATGAATGTCATAGATTAAATAAAATCATTGAAGAATATCTATATTCAGCAATGGAGGACTATAAATTGAATTTGATTTTGGGTAGAGGGCCTATGGCTAGAACTATGGAACTGAAACTCCCCCATTTTACTCTAATTGGAGCAACCACTCGAATTGCTCTAATATCCTCTCCGTTGAGAAATCGTTTCGGAGCAACTTTCCAACTTAATTTTTATCGAGTTGAAGATATTGAAAAGATTATCCAAAGATCGGCTCAAATTTTAGGGGTGGAAATAGATCTTCAAGCAGTAAATACTATTGCCAAACGTTCCCGTCTTACCCCAAGAGTAGCTAATCGTTTATTAAAAAGGGTGAGAGATTTTGTCCAGGTAGAGGGACAAGGAATTATTACAAACGAAATGGCAAAAAGAGCGTTAGAATTTTTAGAAATCGATGATATGGGTTTGGAACTAGGCGATAGAAGAATTTTAGACACAATTATTAAAAAATTTAACGGAGGACCAGTAGGATTACAAGCTTTAGCAGCAGCTAGTTCAGAAGAAGAAGCTACTGTTTTAGATATCTATGAACCTTATTTAATGCAAATAGGCTTTATCGAAAGAACCCCTCGGGGAAGAATTGCCACCAAGCTCGCTCATCAACATCTAGAAATAAATCACAGATCCGACTCACAAAAGAGTTTAATTTAATAATATGAGTGGACACAGTCATTTTAAATCGATTAAACATCGTAAAGAAATCACTGATAAAAAGCGAGGACAAATTTTTTCAAAGATGGCCCGACTAATTTCGATTGCGGTAAAAGAAAAGGGTCCAAATCCAGACACGAACCCGAAATTACAGCTAGCAATAGGAGAGGCTCGTTCTTTTAATTTACCCAAGGATAATATAGAAAGAGCGATTAAAAAAGGAACTGGTGAATCAACTGGTAAAAAACTAGAAGAGATCGCTCTTGAAGCTTATGGTCTGGGAGAAATCGCTATTATCATTGAGGGAATTACCGATAATACGAATCGAACTATTAGTGAAATTAAACAAATTCTAATTAAAAACAATGGAAAGTTAGCCAACGAAGGTTCAGTTAGATGGCTTTTTGAAAGAAAAGGAGTAATAATAATCAGTAAACAGGAAACAATAAACAAAGAAGAGCTAGAGCTAAAAGTAATAGAGGCCGGAGCAGAAGATATTTATTGGCACGATGATCTTCTTGACGTTTATACTAAACCTAAAGAATTAGAAAGAGTTAAAAAAATCATTGAAGACCACGGAATTAAGATTGAAACGATTTCTTTAGATTGGGTAGCTAAAAACTTAGTTACATTAAATGAAAAAGAGAAAACAGCCTGTCAAGGACTTTTTGAGCTTTTAGATGAAAATGATGCTGTTCAAGAAATATATTCTAATTTAAAAGAATAACCATTCTATGATTATATTAGGCATTGATCCTGGTACAGCCACCACTGGTTATGGAGTAATTGAGATAGAGGGAAATACGAAAACCTACCAGAGACAAGACTTATTGGAGAATACTGAAAATAGATTAAAATGTTTAGATTATGGTTGTATAAAAACAGATAAAAAATTATCAGACGGTGATCGTTTAAAAAAAATAAACAACGATCTTAGTAAATTAATAAAAAAATACAAACCAGACATAATGTCAGTCGAGAATATTTATTTCTTTAAGAATTGGAAAACTGTCATGCCAGTCAGTCAAGCTAAAGGAGTAATTTTATTAACCGCCGCTAAAAAGAAAGTGCCCGTTTATGAGATAGCTCCTCTGGAGGTAAAAATGACCATAGTGGGTTATGGGAGGGCTGACAAAAAACAGGTTCAAAAGATGGTTGGACGTATACTTAATCTAGAAAAACCTATTAAATCTGATGATGCAGCCGACGCGTTAGGAATAGCAATTTGTGGTGCTTTAAAAAAGATATCCTCGAGGGCTTGACAAGTCGTTTGAGAAAACTATAATAGAATCCGATAAGAAGAAAAAGAAGAAAGGTCGATTTTACTCTAAAATTTAAATTCAAAAAAAAACTATGGAAAACGAAATTTTGACTCTTATTAACCAAGAAGGTGATACACCAGAAGTTCCTGAAACTCCAGAGACCGAAGAAAAGACCGATGATGAAGAGACCGACGATGAAAAGACCGATGATGAAAAGACCGATGATGAAAAGACCGATGATGAATCTGGTAGTGAAGACACAGAATCAGAATAATACTATAATCTCCGCTCATAGTAGCAGAGTCTATAGCTAACCATAACATAATTGAGCACATAGTCTGATATGTGCTCTTTTTTTAGAGAAATTGTTATTTAAGTATAAATTTAGTAAAATAACTTATCCAACTAATCTCGTCTCAAAAATGACTAAATATAAAACTAACCACAAAAGTAAAAAAAGAAAAATTATCTTTTTCCTCCTAAAATCTCTGTTCTTTTTTCTTGTATTCCTTTCTTTGGGTTTTTTGTTTCTATTTATCTATTATGCTCGTGACTTACCTCGACCGGAGAAATTCGGGGAACGACACTTTATTCAGTCAACAAAAATTTATGATAGATCGGGAGAAATCCTTCTATATAATATATATGGTGAAGAAAAACGGGAAATTATTCCTCTAAATCAAATTCCTGACCACCTTAAAAATGCTGTAATTGTAGCTGAAGATGCCAATTTTTATAAGCATTTTGGTGTAGACCTTAGGGCAATAATAAGAGCGATTTTAGTCGATATTGAATTAAAAAAACCGGCTCAAGGAGCATCAACAATCACTCAGCAACTCATCCGTTCCTCGTTTCTCACCAGGGAAAAAACTCTAGAAAGAAAGTTTAAGGAGGTTATTCTAGCATTAGAACTAGAAAGAAGATATTCAAAAAATCAGATTATAGAATGGTATCTAAATCAAATTCCTTTTGGAGCAAATTGTTATGGAGTAGAAGCAGCTACCCAGACCTATTTTAAGAAACGTGCTTCCGATATTTCTTTAGCGGAAGCTGCTACTTTAGCGGCATTGATTCAGGCTCCAAGCCGTCTCTCCCCTTATGGCCCTAATAAAGATAGACTTTTGGCAAGAAAAGATTATATTTTGGGTCGGATGAATAAATTAAGTTATATCACAGAAGAACAATTACAAATATCTCAAATAGAAGAATTGGAGTTCGCCGAAGTTTTACGACCAATAAAAGCTCCTCATTTTGTTATTGAATCGAGTTACGTTAAAAGTTACCTCGAAAAAAAGTATGGAGAAGATTTCTTAAAAGAGAAAGGATTAAAAGTTATTACAACCATAGATTGGGAATTACAGAGTTTTGCCGAAGAAATTATTGAGGATATTGCAAAAAATAATGAAAACTACAATGCTTATAATGCGGCACTGGTGGCCATTGACCCGAAGACCGGTGAAATTCTAGCAATGGTTGGTTCAAAAGATTACTTTGGAGAATCTTTTCCAGAAGGATGTACAACTTCTGAAATAAAATGCCTATTTGAACCGGAATTTAATGTAGTCACACTAGGAGAACGTCAACCCGGATCTGCTTTTAAGCCCTTTGTTTACGCTACAGCCTTTAAAGAGGGTTATACTTCCGAAACTATTTTATGGGATGTCAGGACTGAATTTAATCCAGATTGTGACGAAAACGCAACTGACACAGAAGATGAATATGGTTTATCTTGTTATCATCCTCAAAATTATGATGAAAATTTTCGAGGAAGAATTTCTGCTCGCGAGGCTTTGGCCCAATCGATAAATCTTCCGTCAGTAAAAATCTTATACCTTGCTGGTATTCGTGATAGCCTTAAGACTGCCAAAGATTTAGGAATCTCAACATTAACCGAACCTGATCGATATGGTCTTTCTTTGGTATTAGGTGGAGGAGAAGTAAAACTATTAGAAATGGTTTCGGCCTATGGGGTATTTGCCACAGAAGGCTTGAAAGTCCTGCCAGTCGGTATCTTAAGAATAGAAGATGCAGACGGGAATATTATTGAAGAAAATAAAAAAGATTTAAAACGAGTTTTAGATATCAAAACAGCACGATTAATAAACGATATTTTATCTGACAATGAGGCAAGAGCGCCAATGTTTGGTTATAACTCCGCCCTACATATTAAAGATTATCAGGTGGCTGCTAAAACCGGAACAACTCAATATTTCAATGACGCCTGGACAATAGGGTATACCCCGTTTATCACACTAGGGGTCTGGGTAGGAAATAATGACAATTCTCCAATGGATGAAAAACCGGGGATATTTTTTGCTGGTCCTATTTGGAAACAATTTATAGAACACGCATTAACTTCATATCCTAAGGCGGATTTTGAAGAACCTATATTGATTCCCACTGGAAAACCTGTTCTCGATGGTGAAATTACAGAAGACGACCCTCATAGTATTTTACATTACGTAGATAAAGATAATCCCCTATATGAATATTTTGAGGATCCCACACTAGATCCCCAATACCTCTGGTGGGAAAAAGGAATTGAAAACTGGCTTTCAATTGAAGAATAAAACGTATTAAGATCTTAACTTAAAAAACTCGGAGTTTATCCGAGCTTTTTAAATATTCTTTTTATGAATGGGTTTAATTTTATGCAGCTTTGACTGGCATAACAACGTAAATATAACTTGAATCTCCTACTGGTTTTAAAATACAAGGACCCTCTTCTTTACTTAGATCAAAGATAACTTCTGAGCTCTTTATGTTTACAAGACCATCTATTAAAAATTTGTGGTTAAAGGAGATTTCTATTGGGTCGCCTTCTATTTTAGCTGCGAGACTAGACTTGCTCTCACCTATATCTGGATTGTGTGCAGATATTTCTATTTCTTTTTTAAGAGGATTAACTATAAACTTCACTTCATTAATCTTCCCACTAAATAATGAAGCTGTTTTAATCTGGTTCAAAAATTCATCTTTTTTCAAAATAACATGGGTTTTAAATTTTTTAGGAATAATCTCTTGATAATTTGGGTATTCTCCATCAATTAAACGAGAAATAATCTGAATCTGGGGATGAGACACTTCTTTCATAGGAATCTCAAATAAAACCTGATTAGGAGAAGAGTATATTTTAAGCTTTCCATCTTTTTCTCCAAAAATATTTATTATTTCTCTGGCTGGTTTTTGGGGCAGAATAAAAGAATATTCTTTTTTATTTTCCCTTTCTAAAGGAATGGTTTTTTCTGCCAGTCGAAAACTATCTGTCGCCACTATTTTTATCGATTTTTTTAAGAACACAAAATAAATACCAGATATCTCGGGCCTGGTTTGTGAAGATGAAGCGACTTCTGTTATTTGGGATAATCCAAAACAAAATTTTTTACTATCCACTTCTAAAAACTCGGGATTTTTAATTTCCGGGATAATGGGGAATTCTTCTGAATTATAACCTTGGATTTGGGTCTTATAATTTTTACATTCAATTAATAGATTTTGCTTTTTCGCTTCTAGAATAATTTTATCATTTGGTAGTAATGAAACAAAGCTTGATAAAAATCTAGCAGGAACAACAATTTTTCCCTTTTTAATAACCTTAACTAAGGTCCATAATCTAATAGCGGTTTCCAAATCTGTAGAAGTTAAGTGTAAAAAATTTTCTTCAGTATTTATTAAAACATTATCTAAAATTGGTAAAGATAAATTTTTCCCAATAATTTTTTCAATTATATTTAATCCTATTTTAAAGTTATCTTTTAAAATTTCTACTTTCATAATAATAATTATAAGTTATTAATTTGTTGTTGTTGTTAGTGTTTTTAAAAATGTTAATGATTTTTTAAAATAAGTATAATTATTAACATTTTTACCGTAAAATAGTTGTTGATAATGTTGGGATAATAGTGGTAGAACAAATGGAAATATATAAACAAAATTTTATAACCTTTGTTTTTAATATAATTATACCTTTTTTATCCACTGTATATCTTCTGTTTTATTAAGTCGATTTCCCCGGTTAGTTTATCATTTTCCTCGTTTTCTTGAGCTATTTTTTTATAAGCATAAATCGCCGTGGTATGGTCTTTTCCCCCGAACTTTCTAGCGATGGCTGGAAAAGAATATTTTAACTCTTTCCTTAATAGAAACATCGCAATTTGACGGGGCCTAACAATTTCTTGTCTCCTTGTGGGGTCGAAAAGACTCTTTTCTTCTAAATTATAGAACTTAGCAACTGTCTCAATAATTTTTCTATAATTTACAATATTAAATGGGGAGAAAACAAAACTTTTGAGAAGCTTCTTAACACCTTCGAGATTTGGGGGATTATCGTTAAGCTTATAGTAAATTAATAGCCGATTTAAAGCTCCTTCTAATTCTCGGATATTCCGTTTGATATTCGAGGCTATATATTCTAATGTTTCCTCTGGTAATTCTATCTTTTTTTCCTGAAGCTTAGTTTTAAGAATGACTAATCTTGTTTCGTATTCAGGGAGACTAATGTCGGCCATCATTCCTCCTTCAAAGCGTGACCTTAATCTCTCTTCTAATTTAGGTATGGCATTAGGTGGACGATCCGAAGAGAGTATAATCTGCTTATTTTTCTCGTACAAAGTGTTAAATAAATGGAAAAACTCTTCCTGGGTTTTGTCTTTTCCGGCCAAAAATTGGACATCGTCAATAATCAATACATCGATTGAAGATAAATCTGATTTAAGATTTTCAATACTATGGTTCCTAATTGACGTCACAATACTCGAGGTGAATTTTTCTGAAGAAATATATTTAATCTTTTTCCTTTTAAAATTATCAGAGATTTTATTACCAGTGGCCTGGAGAAGATGGGTTTTTCCTAGTCCTACTCCTCCATAGATAAATAAAGGATTATAGGTGAGACCCGGATTTTCCGAAACTGCCCATGATGCTGCTTGAGCCAACTCATTAAAAGAACCGATAACAAAATTATCAAAAGTATAACGTGGATTAAGATTGGTTTCTTTGTTAATTTGAAATTCTTCAAATTCAAGTTGTTCGGTATCTAGTTTCCCATTCTCTGGAAAACTTTTAAAATTTGAAACTTTTACAACTCGGGGTTTCACTGTATATTCTACTCCTTTTATTCCGCTATCGACGCTGTGTAAAATTTTTAGAATTAGTTTATTATACTTATTACTTAACCATTCTTGCGAAAAAGCATTAGGAACCGAAACCATTACTATTTCATCTTTTTTAGAAATAATTCCAGTATTCTGAAACCAGGTAGCAAAATTTGCTTTAGAGATATGAAACTGTATTTGGGCTAGGACCGCTTGCCATAGTTCTCTATTGGTCATAATTTAGATTTTAGATGACTTTAGGTGTTAGATTCTAAGTATTGAATATGTTATTATTTAACATCTATCGTCCAGTATTTAGTATCTAACTATAACACATGTCAAATCAAAAGAAAATTAAAGTTAAATTTCCAGTTCTGTTATTAAAGTGGGGATAAGTTGTGGATTTGTTTTTGTATCAAAATTAGATTGTTTGACTACTATTTAATTCCATATTATACTAATTTTAACACTTATTATTATTCGATTATGAGTATTACCTATCAACCCAAAAAGAGAAAAAGGAAAAGAACCCATGGTTTTTTGAAAAGAAAAAAAACCAAGGGAGGACAAAGGGTTATCCAAAATCGAAGAAGAAAAAAGAGAAAGAAACTTACGGTATAGTTTTAAAACTTAAAAATTGTGTTACCACAACAAAACCGTATTAAAAAAAAGAAAGATTTTGAAAGGGTTTTCAAAAAAGGAAAGAGCTTTAAAAAAGGTTTTTTAATTTTAAAGATAACTCCAAATAATCTGACAATGAGCCGATTCGGTTTTATAGTTAGTCAAAAAGTTTCAAAAAAAGCTTCTGTGAGAAATAAAGTCAAAAGGAGGTTAAGAGGATTAATAAAATTAAAATTACCACAAACAAAAAAAGGAATAGATGGGGTGTTGGTAGCCTTATCCGGCTTAGAAACTAATAACTTCGAAGAAATAGAAAAAACGATAAATAAACTTTTCAAAAACGCAAAACTGATTCCATAAACAAAAAATAATGATTGAGAAAATTTTTTTAAAACCAATAATAAGACTATATCAGATATTTATTTCGCCGATTCTGGGAGTAAATTGTCGATTTTACCCAAGTTGTTCTCAATATACTTTAGAGGCCATCCAAAAATACGGCGCTTTAAAAGGCTGTTTAAAAAGTTTAAAGAGAATATTAAAATGTCATCCCTTAAACCACGGAGGGATAGATTTACCTTGATATGTTTGAATTCCTTATAGATATTTTTAATACTCTCTTGTACCGTCCGTTATTCAATGTTTTAATTTTACTTTATAATTATTTACCAGGTCATGACTTTGGATTAGCGATTATTACTTTGACCCTGATTATTCGTTTAATTCTTTATCCTTCTTCGGTCAAATCCATTAAATCACAAAGGGCTTTAAGCGAGCTTCAGCCGAAAATTCAAGAGCTTCAAAAGAAACATAAAGGAGATAAAGAAAAACAAGCTAAGGCAACAATGGAGCTTTATAAGAAAGAACGAGTTAATCCTTTAGGCGGTTGTCTTCCCATGTTAATCCAGCTCCCATTCCTAATTGCCCTTTATCGAGTTTTTTGGACAGGACTTAGACCAGAAGAGCTTAACAATTTATATAGTTTTGTTGCTCACCCCGGCCAAATTAATGCCTATTTTCTAGGAATAGTAGATCTAGCTCAACCAAATATGATATTAGCCGTTTTTGCTGGTATCCTTCAATTTGTCCAAACAAAAATGATTTTTTCCAAAAGTAAGAAATCAAAGACTACAGGTTCTGATTTTTCTAGAATGATGCAGAAACAAATGGTTTACTTTTTTCCAGTTTTTACGGTTATAATTCTTTTAAGACTTCCAGCAGCCATCGGGTTTTACTGGATAGCAAGTAGTCTATTTCTAGTAATTCAGCAATATTTTATTTTAAAGAAACACCCTGTCAAAGCATGATTAACCCAAACGATATAAAAAAAATAAAAAAAAATGTTGAGGATTTTTTTCAAAAGATGACTATTTCTGTTGGGGTTGAGATAAAATTATCTTCTCAAAAAAATGTTATTTTTTTTAAAGATACCAGTGAGGATATTAGTACAGTTGTTATAGATATAAGGATGGATGCACCTGAAATCTTGATTGGAGAAAAGGGACGTACCTTAATCGAAATCCAACGCCTTTTAAGAATTGTTTTAAATAAGAGAATTGGAAAATCATTTTATATTGATCTTGACGTCAACGATTATAAAAAGAAAAAAACTGAGTATTTAAAAAGTCTAGCCAAGGAATTAGCTGATGAAGTAACCTTAACAAGAGAGGAAAGAATTCTTTTTCCAATGTCAGCTTATGAAAGAAGAATTATACATGTAGAACTAGCTAACCGATCAGATGTAAGTACTGAAAGCCAGGGAGAGGAACCTGATCGAAAAATAGTGATTAAGCCTTGTTAAATAAAAACACAAACCAAAAACCGCCTAGGGCGGTTTTTTTATTATTTAATATAGATTCTATTATACTTTTACAGCCGTCTCCCAGAGAGGATATATAGATAATCCGGGCTTCTTGTGTCGCGGTTGACATACTCCCATTTGAGTTGTTTGGGACCTTCTTGATTAACATCTTCTAGTGTAGGAAAGACTTGGCAGCCCCATTCTAGTTCCTGTGAAGCAATGAGGATAACTAAAAAGTCGTCGTCAATTTTTATAGAAGAAGTGTTTTTCCCTGCTAAATTAGGGGCTTCCCATAGAGTACAATAATTTTCTTCGGGATTTCCTCCAAAAATATCCCACGCTATACACTCTTTTTCTTCCTTTGGCACATCATTAAATCTTAGATATTTCAACCATTTGCTATATATATTAACAATATCACTTTTACCGACGGCGAAAGTACCTCCTTCGTTATTATAGAAAGGTTTACGATAAAATGTCACATTATTACCGTCTGGGTTTGGAAGATATCTGTAAATCGTGATAGAGGAAACAGGAAGAGAAACATTAGATAGACAGTTATTCGGAAGAACAGGTAGAATTATAAGGCAATCATCTTGATAATCTCGCCATTTATGTAAGATAGCGCCATAGTAAATATTATCAGAATTATTGTTAACGATCTTGAGTGAACCTACCTGGTTTTCAAATTCTTCTAGGTCTCGGTTGCTCGATAGCACGACTGACGATGATTTACCTTGACAATTAGTGTTTTTGTACAGATAGATGCCAGGTTGTTTATAACTAAATTCACAAGAACGGCCATGTGTGCCGGTCTGGTGACCGCAGGCTATTTCTTCAGTATCAATAAGAGAACCCCTATATTTAGCGTTTCCATAGAAACGTATAATGAGGTCACGGCCTATAGCTCCAACCCCTGGTACTGTTGGGCAAATGTATTTTATCGCAGTAGGAGGAGTGTTAAATATTTGGGAATCTTGGAAATCTGGAACATTCCAGTTTTGGTATATCCATTCTCCCCCAACTTTCAGATAAATTCCCGGAACATCTCCGAGGTCCGGTAACCCCAACACTCTAAGCCCAGGATTAATAGTTATTATTATTAAGTAAATAGTTATCAAAAAAACCATTCCAGAGATTGCAGCAAAGATTTGTGCTTTAGCTTCCTTGAGTTTTTCTGGTCTCCCAGCCGATGTTATATAAAGAAACCCCCCCATGATTAATGAAATAAAGGTTGCCAGGAATCCCATTAATACTCCAAAGTTAAATACGTATTTTATGTATTCTGGTAAAGGAGTTGTTTGGGTGACCGTTTCTCCTGTCGGTAGTGGTGGATACCCCACCTCAAGAGGAGCTCTAGCTGAACAAATATCACTAATACCTAAAACACACAGGAAGATGAATAGAATAAAAATTAAGGAATATTCTTTTCTCATAAAACATAACTTAAAACTCTCTGTTCTTATTTTACTCTTTAAAATTTAATTTGACAAAAGAATTAAATCAGCTACTCTCAATATAGGACTTTTACAAACAAAATAAGAACAGAACGAAGCTTCAAAACATTCAATGGGAAAGGAGAAGGAAATGACTAAAACAACCAGTAGATTGGTGATTATTGGGGTAATTGGTATAACGATTTTAGTGGTTGCGGTGTTGGTCAGTTGCCGTATTTTGGAATATTATAGACTTTCTGAGATTTGTGGTATATATAAGAATCGAGAAGGCGATAATGTTCATTTTGCGACCCGAAGGCTAATTGAACTCAAACCAAACGGGGAATTCAACCTAAAGATAGTAGAGTATCCCGGCTATCAGACTTATTCCTTTAAAAAATACAGCCCATATATTGTTCCCGACCCCGATCTTACCCCTGTTACAACTTTTATTCAGGGGAGATGGAAACTTAACGAACCGGACATAGTACTTTTGAGTGAAAAATTCAATTTGAGAGGGAGAATTTCAAAGGAACATAGTTCTTCTGAACGGTTCCCAGGACATTTTATTGCGGAAAGATTGTCCAGACAATCTAAATCTAAATATAAATCATTGTGGGAATCAAAACCAGACATTCTTCGCGAAGAAGGTTATGATTATTGGTGTATAACTGACGACAATGGTAGAAGATGGGAAGGTCCCGAAATTGAGTAGCTTTTTAAAAAGATACATTAATTAAAGGCAAGTTTTAACACTTGCCTTTTTGTTATAATCCATTTTAGTAAACTCTCTATTCTATTCGGACTATGAATATCGATTTTGGAGCAATACTTGTTTCGGCCCAGAAATTTTCTATATCCTCTGTAAAAATCTGACAGTATGGAAGTTCAACAAGTGTTGAATCCCAGTCTCCTATTTCTGCAACGGTGTCATCACAAACAAGAACAGCATAATCTCCGTCAATATGTATAGATCCAATACATTGTAAGGAGGATAATCTATTGCCTCCAGCGTTTACAGCGCCATAGAAATTTGGACAGAAAACTTTCTCTTGTTCTATTACTTCTTCAGCTGTACTATAATCGACATCTAAATCGGAAAGATCACTTTCATAAAAAGGACGTATGTCTTTATCTTTAATACGATATTCTCCCCCTTTTTGGTGGGTATGGGT
>SDBT01000668.1_pt1 | contig 55069 bp, 53 predicted proteins | sample 2277101 | NCBI WGS metagenome assembly SDBT01 (sample SAMN10404973, study PRJNA504765) | marine sediment metagenome | isolation source: marine sediment core GS10_PC15, 103 cmbsf | place: Arctic Ocean: Southern Knipovich Ridge | collected 2010 | reverse complement strand
TATAGATAAGATAACGATACTGTTCAAGCATTCCTTGTATAATTTCTCCCAGAATGGTAGGTTTGAAGTAGCTGTAAAGAGAAGAGATCTCGTTTTTCAAATTCCAACTCCTTAAAGGAAATATCAATAAAGCAATTGGCTCCCCTAGAAATTGATGGTTTTGGTACAAGACAGATCAAGCCCGTTTACATATGGAACATCGATATACGCTGCAACAGTCAATTCTGTACGTCACTATTTAAGAAAACGGGATTTCTTGACCTATGCCTTTCAGTTGATCCCCGAGCCAGTTGGTTCAGAAACTTGGTCACTCGCTTGGGGGCATATGCGACAGTTTGATGATATTATTAGCTCCCCAACACTAACCAAGAATGATGCTCTCAACCTCTTAGAACAGGTATAAGAGATGATGGAGCTGGGCTTCGAGGGAAATCTCAAGGTACCACATACTGCTCCTATTCACCACCTCTGGCTTGCTCAGTTCTTTGATAACGAGCGCAAGTACTACGGAGGAGAAGCGCTACAGGTTGTAAAAAATCTATATGAGTGTGCTTGGAGTGATGTGGCAAGGAAAGGCAAAATTCTCTCTCAGAAGGATATGGATACACTCCTGTATAAAAAGACCAGCAACTTCTTCAAGCTGTACTTCATTTTGGGAGATTTTGACCTCAGAGGCCACATTGACGACTTCTCTTATTTGTTGGGCATGGGTTTAGGCATGATTGACGACGTCCTCGATATGGTTTCAGACTACGAGGTTGGTTATGTGAATATCACACGTGAGGAAATGGAATCCTTAGGCATCGACCTTGAGCCTGAAGATAAGGGCTTCTTGCAGCAAGTCATAGATTCAGGCTACCAGACACTCAGGGCGAAAAAAATAATGTCAGTCTTGCTCAGGGCAAGAAGACTGATTCGTTGCGTACATGTCCCACTTGTTCGTGCTCTCCTCATACAACTAACTGATATTTTTGTAGCTCCAATTCTAGAAAAGAAACTGATTCCTGGACAGCGTTTGTTCTTCAAAGGAAGTAGCTTGGTAGATCGTTTCCTTCCCAAGAATGAGTCCATAGCATATAGAATTGGACACAAGTTCATCAGGTTCTTTCTCATATATCCAAAAGTGGTTTCAGTCTTCTTTAGACGAGAGAGTGCAATAGAGGATAAATATTTAGTAGCAACCAATAACCAAGCCATTGACTTTGTAAAGAGGTCTAATTTGTTAGAAGAGGAGAAAACCAGTGATATATGCGTGGACCTGTTTGAAGTCGACATCCGTGGTAGAATCATAGGACTCTTAGAAAGCATCGCAGCAACTGAAGCCAAACTCTCTGCAGCTGAACTTGCTAAGAAAGTCACAACTGAGCTAGCGATTGAAGAAGAGAGTCTGGTTAATCTAGTATTCATCGAAGCCGTGAACATCCTGAACCTGAGTGAGTATATGCATGTACCTATCGAGAAAAGAATCCTCCTAATTCCACACTGTCTGCGAGATCCTGAGAGATGCGAAGCACCAATCGATGATGAGGGTTATCACTGCAAGAAGTGTGGTGCGTGTGTCATTGCCGACATCACCCGAAGTGCTGAAGAAAAGGGACTCAAATGGTATATGGTTGGTGGCGGCTCAATTGCCATGCAGATTATCAAGATCACCCGACCCTGGGCAGTACTCGGAATTGCGTGCTTTAATGAGGCGATAATGGCTAATGAGAAGATTTCCGAATATGGTATTCCAACACAGGCGGTCTTGCTCAGTAAGGATGGGTGTGTCAATACTGAAGTGGACTTCGACGCGGTTCAAGCCAAGCTCGATATCTAATAATCTGTTAAGAAATATGATTCAAGTCATCATTCAATCCATAACCCAAGGTGTACGAAACATATTATGAAGATTGGAAAGATGATTCGGTCAAGGAGAATCTACGTTCTGCCAAGTCGTTGAGAACCAGAATCGAACATAGGACCTGATACTCGCTCAGTGAATGACATCTGAAAAAGGAAAGGGTGGCTCAACAAAGCTTAGGTACAGGGAAAATTCCCTGATAATCCGATCCTGCTAGCTTGCACTTCAAGTGAACTGGGAAGAATGGATTAAAGCGATCTATGAAAGAGATAATTTTGAATTATTAGTTGCATGTTTCGTGATTTCAAGATTGCATGTTTTATGCTCTATACACCACTCTTCACATTTCTTTGCCCATTCTTCTTCTTCAAAGAAAAGATGACATTCCTCACATTCATAGAGCCCATTAATTTCCTTCATGATCTACTCTTTCATTATATTGAATATCACTACTATGGTAGAGGAATTTGAGCAAGTAGTAAATGAAAACTGAAAAGTGGCTCAACAAAGACAAGGTGCTTTACCCAATTACTCAAAGAGTGTGACCTGAACTGGTTCTCCTTCCTCGATCACATCCAAATTGACAGGGAGGATAATGTAGCCGTCCGCATTAGCCATGCTTGTGATTGCTCCAGAATGCTTGTAGACTGGATAGGCTATATCTTTGTCAATCCTGACTGTCAAGAATTGTCGTCTACCAGAGGATGAAACAATTCGTTTCCCTAGTTTTACAGTAACAGTCCGAAACTTTGCAGAACCAAGTCGTGCTATCTTTCTGGTAGCAGGTATGAGAAAGATGTAAGCATTACTAAGGCAAGAAGTTGGATACCCTGGCATTCCAAAGATTGGAGTCCCATTGGCAATTCCAAATAAAGTAGGTTTTCCGGGTTTTATCTGGACACCATGGAAAAGTATCTCCCCAACATCATTAAGAATCCCAGCTAAAAGATCCTTTTCACCTACAGAACTCCCACCTGATAGAACAACCATATCATAATCTAGACAGTCCTCTATAACTTTCCTCAATGATGTGTAGTCATCACCCACAATCTCGTGTCGTCTAACATTTGCTCCATTACTTCTTAATATCGATTCAAGAGTGAATGAATTAACATCATAAATCTGTCCAGGATTAAGGTCGACTCCGAGAGGCACAATCTCCTTACCGGTAGGTATCACAATTATGCTTGGTCGAGCGTAGACTTCAACCTCTGTTAGTCCAAGAGCTGCCAGAGTGCCTACCTTTGCAGGAGTCAACAAACTTCCAATTGAGAGAACAACATCACCCTCAACAATATCCTCACCCTTTCGTGAAACGTTGGCCCCCGGATACACTGGACGTGTGATAAGAATTTCATCTCCATCACGTTCAGTATATTCCACCATTACAACAGAATCAGCACCGTTTGGAAGAGGTGAACCTGTTGCTATCTGGATGCAGTGTCCGGGCGTGACTTCAATATCGGATACTTCTCCAGCATGAATCACACCATCCAAATGAAGGAGAATTTCTTTCTCGTCTGCACCAAAGGTGTCCTTAGCAATCACTGCATATCCGTCCATAGCGGATCTGTTAAAAGGAGGAACTGACCTATTAGCCAATATTTCCTCAGCCAAGACTCTTTCTGACGATTCAGAAATGGCGACTCTCTCTGTGCGCTCTATTGGGGAACAAGTTTCAAGAATTATTTCCTCAGCTTTCTCTTGAGACACTAAAAGCTTGAATGGCTCCATACCTTTCATCTATCCACCTCCCAGAGAAGATGTCCAATACTTGGGAGTATCACCTTTTTAAGAGCGGAGGTCATTGCATTTTTTGATCCTGGGAGACAGAAGACAACTGTCTTTCTGACGAGTCCTGCAGTCGCTCTGCTATAGATTCCAGATAGACCGATCTCTTCCAAACTCAGACGTCTGAAATGCTCTCCAAAGCCATCGAGTTTCTTGTCAAAAAGAGGTTGAATTACATCTGCAGTAAGATCCTTTCTCCCGACACCGGTACCTCCACTGGTCAGAATCACTCTAATTGAGGGGTCGCGAAAGTATCGTTTCATTGCGGCGATTATCTGAGCTTTGTCGTTCTTCACAATTTCGTACACTTTTATTGCGTGCCCTTCTGATGAAATCAGCTCCTGAGCCACAACTCCTGATTTATCCGTTTCTTTCGTTCTTGTATCACTTACGACAAGAACTGCAAAAGAGGTCTGTACCTTCTGATCTCGTCTATGCTCATCTCTCATTTTAACTCAACCTTTTCTTTCCTTACTACACGAACTCCTTCCAGACGGGCCAAGGGATATTGGCCTTCAGAATCCTTCTCTAGATATTTCGTCATATCCCAGATGGAGAGTAACCCAGTAGTGACTCCAACAAGAGCTTCCATCTCAACACCTGTAAAATACATGGCAGTAACATCACAAGTGCACCTTATTCGGTCTTCAAGCAACTCGAATGAAACACTTACAGAAGACAGGGGAACTTGATGACATAATGGGATTATCTCAGAAGTCTTCTTGGCAGCCATGATTGCAGCAATCTTAGAAACAGAAAGGACATTTCCTTTCTTGGTACTGTTTGTGCGTATCGCATCAATAGTTTCGGAATGAAGGACAATCTCTCCTTCTGCTTTGGACTTCCTCAAACTCGATTGTTTCTCAGATATGTCCACCATTCTAACCTCAGACCGCTCTTGAGCCTCAATCTCGCCAACCCAGTAGCTTCCACCCTCAACATACTCTTCCTTCCAGATTGGTACTGTTTCTTTCAAACGCTCAATTGCATACCTACAACCTTTGAATGCCTCATCTCTGTGGGCTGCACCTACGGCGATAATCACAATGTTTTGACCTACCTCGATCTTACCTGTTCGGTGAATAATCGAAACATCTGTTACACCAAACCTCTGAATAGCCTCGTCGCGGATTTTATAGAGATTACTGACTGCTAAGGAGTCATCTGCCTCAAACTCCAGTTTTTCAACAATGTTTCCACGACTAGTATTCCTTACTGTGCCTAGAAAAATGACGATTGCCCCCATCTCGGGCTTTCTTGTTTTAGATACAACATCGTCAAGTGAGAAATCTCCAGCAACAATCTCTATCAATTCTATTCCTCCTCATGCCAATATGGTTCTCGAACACCAATTGCGGTCTTATAAGCTTGGAGAAGTTCAGTATCGTTTTTGGAATTAGAAAGGATTGACCGAATTGGTACGAGATTATCATTTCTGTACAAACAAGGCTTGAGCTTTCCATCGGATGTGACCCTAAGACGAGAACAGAATCTGCAGAAATTAGAGTTGTGCATCGATCTGATAATCTCAACAACAACAGTGTCATGGGACAACTGGATTGTGTAGTGTTTACGACCGTGTAGAGTTCTCTGCACAATGTCCGTAGCAATTTGTTCAAAATGCTTCTCCAGAAGAGCAAGATCTACTCGATATGCCCCTAGATTATTCGCAGGATCAGTAGGTACATCTTGGAGCTCGATCAACTGTAGAATAGCGCCAGTTTCGGCGGCGAATTCTAGCATTGAGTGAATCTCAAATTCATTGAGTTTTTTTAGCAGAGTCATATTGATTTTCAAAGGAGTTAAGCCGACTTCCACAGCTTTTGCAATTCCCCTTATCACGGTAGGAAGAAATGTGGATCCTGTCACCTCTCTAAATATCATCGAATCAAGTGAGTGTAAGCTGACGTTAACCCTGTTCAGTCCAGCTTTCTTCAAATCTAATGCCATGCTTTCCAAGCGTGTACCATTTGTTGTGATTGACAAATCTTGGACTAGCGGGGAGATCCTGTTGATTATTTCCAGGATATCATCCCGTAAAAGCGGCTCCCCACCAGTCAACTTCACCTTGGTAACACCGTGGTTTACAGCCAACTGAACAAGTCTTTCAATCTCTGAGGGAGTCATCTCTGCATCGGCAGATTCCTCACCCTCTGAGTGACAGAAAAAGCATGCATGATTACATCTCTGTGTAAGTGATATTCTCAAGTAGTTAACAGGCCGACCATATGTATCAGCGAGCGGCTGCAAAATGCATCTTGGTTCTTGTTCCCTACTTGGCGGGGAATCAGACTCGAGCATCGATATCGAATCACTGCACTTCATACCCACATAAGACTGTTATGTTTAGGCATGCATATCGACCGTTATGTACGGTCGAACATAACAGTTATCTTTGAGTTAGTTTTGGTCGCATGCAATATAATCAATCGGTGCTTTCAATGAGAAATGAGAGAAGAATAGTATTTGTTATCGTATTTTTGACCCTCTTTATGAGCGGTCTTGGCTTTGGTTCTTATCTCCTCCAAGTCCAGAACAAAGAAACACTCATTATTTCTACCACAACTAGTCTCTATGACACTGGATTGCTTGACGTTCTCAAGTCAAATTACGAATTGACTCATACAAACGTGCTGCTGGCATTCATCTCAGCAGGGACGGGAATTGCCATAACTTATGCCATGAATGGTGATGCTGATGCAATTCTCGTTCATTCACCAGCTCAAGAAAGGTTATTCATGGAGCAAGGTTATGGAGTGAATCGGAAAATCTTTGCGTATAATTTCTTCACAATTGTAGGACCCAGCAGTGATCCTGCAGGGATACGTAATATGAGCGCAATCCAAGCTCTGAGCCAAATCTACAACTATGGTCATGCTCACAATACCAGCTTATGGGCATCGCGTGATGATCAATCAGGTACCAATGCAAAGGAAATCGCGCTCTGGAACCAGACAGGATACAAATATGAAGAACTAGGAAATGAAGCGTGGTTTATTTCGACTGGTTCAGGAATGGGCTCGACGCTTCAACTTGCTGACGAGCTAAATCTCTACACTCTGTCAGATATTAGCACCTTCCTGAAATTCAGTAAAGATGGTTTGATTGAGCTCAGTAGCCTGGTTGAATCTGATGAAACACTCATCAATGTCTACAGTGCTATTGCCGTGAATGTAACTCGTGTTGCGAACACAATTTTTAATCTTGCAATGGACTTCATTCAGTGGATTGTCGGTAATGAAGCTCAAGATTTTATAGAGAACTACGGGCAAGAAGACTACGACCAATCTCTGTTCAATCCAGCAGCTAGCATTATTCAGTCGAAATCCCCAATTGAAACCTACAACTGGATCAATCAGAGTGCATTTTTTGATTTCGGAAACGTATTCTATGAGTGTCCGCCTCCTTGGCGACAGGGTAACTTTGGGTTATATCCTTTAATTAATGGCGTTACTGATTTTGACGCACCGGATTGTGTCACTCAATATAGTGCAAGAGTAAAGAGTTTGGAGACTTGTGCATGACAATTCTGACTGAATTGATTGAGATAACTTTGCTGAGTCTATTCGTTTCAAGCTCTGCAACAGTGATTGCCACAATAATCGGGATACCCCTTGGTCTCCTTCTGGGTCTGAGAAAGTTCAGAGGGCGGTTTCTGCTGAAAGGTGCAGTCAATAGTATGATGGCTGTGCCAACAGTAGCCCTAGGTCTCATACTATATCTTGTCTTTTCCAATTCGGGACCATTAGGATTTCTACATGTTTTGTATTCTCCACTTGCAATAATAATAGGACAGGCCATTCTTGTTTTTCCAATAATCATGAGCATTTCAAGTGAAACAGTAGAGAATGTCAACCCCGGTATCCGTGAATTATCACTCACTCTTGGAGCTAACGAGCGTAGCGCCTTAGCATCAGTTCTCAGAGAATCTTTAGGGGGGGTTATTCTTGCAGTTTCAGCTGCATTTAGCCGAGCCATATCTGAGCTTGGGGTTGCTTTGATGTTGGGAGGAAATATTGAGGGCCTTACCAGAGTGCTTACAACATCAATCGCATTAGAAACAACAAGGGGAGAGATTGCACTTGGTCTGGGTCTTGTTGTAATTCTACTAACTATGATATTGACATTCAATGTTCTTCTTCGAATGATGGAGAAGAAGGTGCGGTGGTGGTTATGGGAATAATCAACACTCAAGATATTCATATGAGTTTTGAAGACTCAGATGCTCTTTGTGGTATCACGTTAGAGATAAGTTCTGGAGAGGTGTTCTCAATTATCGGACCTAATGGTTCTGGGAAGACTACTTTACTCAAACTGTTAGGAGGTCTTCTAAAACCCACTTCAGGTAGGATTATGTTACATGGAGAAGCTATTACAGATGAGAATAGAGAAACACTCCGAAGGAAGACCACAGTTGTTTTTCAGCAGCCCATGCATTTCGGAACCTCAGTCTTCAAGAATGTAGCCTACGGTTTGAGAATCAGAAAAGTCAATGAGGATACTATTTCAAAACAAGTAGACGATGCTTTGACATTGGTAGGGCTTGAGGGGTTTGATGATCGGCAAGCACGCAAGCTCTCTGGTGGTGAGCAGAGAAGAGTGGCAATTGCTCGTGCTCTAGTTCTTAATCCAGAGATATTACTCCTTGATGAACCAACTGCAGATCTTGATGTTGATAGCACACGAGTTATTGAAAATGTTCTGAAAACGCTAAACAAAGAAAGGGAAATGACTATTGTGTACTCTACCCACAATATGTTTCAGGCTGAAGCATTGGCAGATAGGACTGCAGTCATCGAGAGTGGGAAAATCCAGATGATTGGTCGTCCTAGTTCTATCTTGGGTTTGGAACTTGAGAGGCTGCACAATAATGGACAAGTGCTAAACACATTCATTGGTCAAGCAACTTGGCGGGATGATCACCCTATTTGGAGAGGCTTGCTTGATATTCAACTAACAGATAAAGTTACAATAGAAGCGGTGGGAACACAAGATGGAGAAGTAAATGTGTGGATACCACCTCAGGACGTCATTGTTTCAAACGAAGCAATATTATCGAGTGCTAGGAACTCTCTCAGGGGCAAAGTAGTCAGGATTGATGATGTGGACTCAACCACCCTGCTTACCGTTGACATCGGTACTGAGATAACAGCTCAGATTACAAGAAGGTCTCTCAGAGAAATTCAGGTGGAAATAGGGAAGGCAGTCTATGTCACATTCAAAGCATCATCAGTAGTTGTGTATTGAAAATTGTTCATAGAGGCTGCTTAGCCTGATGAACCATTGTTCACAGGAGAATAGAGTCTGGGTGAGAGTAAGTGAGCTGCCTCCTGCGCACTCTCTTCAGAAGGAAACTTGCGGAGAAGCAGTCGGCCTGATGGATAGATGGTGATAGAACGACCATCATCACCCTCAAGAATCAGAATCACAGGGAGACTGACTCGAATCTTCATTTTCATCTGGGTTGCCAATTCCTCACTGATAGATGCCAAATCAAGTTTAACCCTATTCTTGGATTTAACTTCAAAGGCTACGCCATCAGAACATAGTTTGATGATGAAAAGGTCAGTCATTTGTATCACTATCCTTCAGGATAATAACCTCAGCTTCAGATATTTCTGCAGCTATCCAACCCATGTCCATTTGATCCTCAGTGGGTTTAATGATATCCAGCTCGGAATAGATAGTAGGATACTTTGGAGGCAGGGAGCAGCACGAAACAGCCTCGTGGGCAAACTCGTATGTCCGAATCTTCATAGCCATCTTCACAATCTCATCCTTATCATCTCCAATGCAGGGACGCAAGATAGGAATCTCACTTACTGCAGTTTCCTCTGCAAGAAGATTCCGAGTTGTCTGAGAAGCCTGTTCTCCGATGATTTCACCAGTTACAATCGCATCTGCATTTTCTAGAAAGGCTACTTCCTGAGCTAGTCTGTACATATTCCTTCTACAAAAGATACATGTCATCTTTCGCGGTGCATGTCTAAGCACTTCAGTAAGATCTTCACCATGGGGTACAATATACATCTTGATTTCATGACCGGGGACATATTCAGTTAGTCTTTTTGCCTGTCTAATTGCCAAGTTTCGAGTTGAATCATCTCCATACGGCACATTATCGAAATGTACAAAGACTGGGATACATCCCCTCTTCATCATCTTGTAGGCAGCAATAGGAGAGTCAAGTCCTCCAGATATTGTGCAGACTACTTTTCCTTGAGATCCGGTTGGTAAACCACCTACACCATCAAGTTTCTCTGTTGACAGAAACACCTCATTGTCACATACCTCTTTGTAGTAGGTATAATCAGATGGAAGAGATTCAGCGTCAATTATAGAAGAAACAATAACTGGAGATACTGATGAAACACCAAAGACGCCAGAGGTGATTTTAGTAACCTCTAAGGTATTGGCAGTGCTGATGTAGATAAATTGGCATACAGGTTGGATTTCGTTGAATGACACAGCATGTTCTCTCATTGCGGCTTTCAGATTCTTAACCAACTGGAGAGTCAATTGCTGCCTGCTTGGTGGTGAATGATACTGTAGCTCATCGCATCTGAGCAACACTCCACTATATTCATTCAGCATTTCTATTCCTTCACTTATTATAACTCAAAATCTGTTTTTCTGAAAATCTCTCAACTCAAACCTGGAACTGAGAACAACTTCCAACAGTGTGAGCTCAAGGCAATTCTCTGTGTTTAAGTGTGTAGTTAAGGGGATATTCAGATAAGCCTAATGACCTATTTTATTTGACACATTCTCAATGCTTAAGACTGCATGATATGATTCGAATGTGACTAAAAAGATGAGCGCTAGTAACACGAAATTTGACAGAATCAGAACCCTGTTCAGTGGAAAACATGTTCTAGTTGCATTTAGCGGAGGGGTTGACAGTACAGTACTTGCCCACATTGCGAAGGAGTGTGCTGCTAAATCCAAGTTGCTGACTATCGATAGTATCACATTTCCTCGAACCGAGCTACAGTCTGCTGAAGATGTGGCAGAGGAGCTAGGTATTGAGTTAGAAATTATTCAAGTTGATGAACTCTCAAATGCAGACTTGGTCAAGAATCCTGTAGACCGTTGCTACCATTGTAAGAAAGAGTTGGCTTCAGTCTGGTTGAAGACTGCAGAAGAACATGGCATGGATCTAGTTGTAGACGGCACCAATGCCAGCGAAATGGAAGGACATCGACCCGGAGCCAAAGCTCTTGAGGAATCTGGAGTTCTGTCACCCTTCCGAGATGCGGGTGTTACAAAAGAAGAGATTCGAGCATATGCAAGAGAGGTAGGACTCTCAGTTGCGGATAGACCCTCTATGGCGTGTCTCTCTAGCAGATTCCCCTACGGCACCGAGATTACGGAAGATCGTGTAAGGAAAATCGATAGGGTGGAGAAAGAAGTCAAAGACCTCTTTGGTATTCAGTGTGTTCGTGCAAGATTCCATGGTGATTTGGTACGAATTGAGGTAGGTCGAGAAGAGAGAGAGAGAGGCTATTTGATACAAGTAAACTCGATGATTTGCATAAACTAGCTAAGACTGTCGGATTCAAGTATGTTGCTATTGATGCCTTTGGATACCGGACGGGTGCCATGAACGAAGTTCAGAAATCCTAACATTGATGTGCTCAACAATTTCAGGAATTGGACAGTGCCCTTTTCACCCACCCCGTCAGCCTCTACCTTAAGATGAATGAAAAAGGAAAGGGTGGCTCAACATAATACAGGTGTCGAGGGAAAGTTCCCTTCAAGTATGCTGTTTGTTAAAGATTAGTCTAGGAAGCTTTTTCTTTCCTCAGACTCTCAAAATGCTGGGGCGAGGTTATTGATAACGGAGAATCTCTATCATGGAGGATAAAGAGTTCCTGGAAAAACGATGCGCTCATGTAGTTGAAAAGACAAGGCACACCTACGAGGCACGACTAAGACTTTTTCCACCACCAACGAAATTGACAATCGAATGGTTCAACTCTCGAATACAAGATATATCACCTCACACGGCACAACAAGAACTAGTGACTATTCGAATGTTCAAGTCATGGAGTGGAGCAACGAGAAAGATACTTGATAAGTGGAAGAAACAAAAGACTAATGGAACTGGCAAATTAGCTCTTCGCAAATTGACAAAGTCCGTAACAGTTGCGGACATATACACTGAGGAAGAACTAGCGAAAATATTTGACGCCTGCACGACTATCAGAAATAGAGCTCTTCTCGAAGTCCTTTATGAGAGTGCAGTCAGAGCTGGCGAACTAATCAGTATGAGACTTGAGAATCTACACTTTGACAAAGATGGAATTGCTACGGTTATTGTCACAGGAAAGACAGGAGTCAGAGAAGTGTATCTCAATCACTCAGTCCCAGCATTGAGAAAGTGGATTAACACACACCCTTCAAGACAAGAAGGGAAGGGACCACTGTGGACTTTTGCAAACATTCCTAAGCCTATCAAAAGACCTACCTTATACAACTTGATAAACGCAATTATCAAGAGAGCTGATCTTGGAAGAACACCCAAAAAAATTGGGCATATGTTCAGGCACACAAGAATAACTGAGCTAGTAAAACTTGGTTGGCGCGGTCAGGCGCTTAACAAGTTAGTGGGCTGGACAGACAACTCGAACATGGAATCAATATATGTTCACCTCAGTAATCAAGATGTCAAAGACCAAGTGCGAGTCATGTTTGGAAAAGATGTTGAACCAATACTTCCAATGCTCGCATCAAGCGAATGTCCAAACTGCAAGACACCACACTCTCAGAGTGAAGTCGTATGTGAAAACTGTAGTTTTCCACTTACTCAAGAGAAACTAGTTGAAGCTGTATTTGACAGGCAAGAGAAACGTAAGAAAGAAGAGTTCAGAATTAAAGCACTAGAAGATATGGTGATACTACTAGCCAATAAACTTGGACTCGATACTTCAATCATGTTCGAAGAAAACCCATTCCCAGACAGACCCGACGAAGAAATGGAAATCCTCAAGAAAAAGATGAGACAGAGAAAGTAAGGAGAAATGTTGGAGCAGAATCATTCACGATTCCGCTCCCGTCTTTTGTGTTTTGTCACTTTTCAAAATGACACAAGCAAACAAGCGACCATGAGGACCTTTTGATCTCCAAATCTTTATCACAGTAGTTTAGAGGGTTCTCAATCTACTCCCTAAGTTATGTACTAGAATCTCTACAACGTTTGGTCTTATGATTTTTTTTGAATAAGAGAAAGTGGAGTCGAACAAAAAAAGCTGAGGAGAAATTTCTGTTTGACTCCGGAAGAGCATGTTGACTCTGATAAGACTCAGGCATTAATAAGATTGTTGGAATTCCAACCCCGCCGTTTAGAACAACTCGAACTGGCGCTTTCTTCTATTTCCAGCCAAAGGATTTCAAGCAGCGATTGAATTCAAAATCCGCGTGAGGGGTAATCATGATAGGATAATTGATGACGCTAAAAGATTAACAGAACTCAAGAAAGAGAACAGTCGATGTGAAGTGTTTTTAGTAATCCTAGATCGAGCTGCATCAAAAAGAACATTACAAACTCTAAAGAATAAGTTGAATGGAAATTCATATCGAAGGATTCACATTTTCATACATCCAAATTCATCAAATGGCCATAGAGGATAGCAATGAACAACACGTTCTTCTCTGGCCTGCGTTTTCCTAGCATCTTCATCAACAACAAAGCACTTCATGCATAACATTTTATCCGTCAGGTCTAATTTTTCCAGACATGAAACTCACCGTTTTTGTTGAGCTTGCCAGGCTGATAACAGTTCAGGATCTTCAAACCCCTCTTGGACCAGATATCTTCTTTGGCGAGCTGATTAGTAACGCACATGAACGAATGATGGTAGCGTGCATTGAACCACCATATGATCCAATGGGGCGAGTCAGTCTCGTAATCAAGGAAGGAAAAGTCGTTGGTTGCACTTTTCTGGAGAACATGCAGACTGAATACAATGTCATCGGAGATGAAGGTACACTGGAATCAATCGAACCTGGTAAGATTATTGCAGCTGACATGAAGGTATTGGATTTTCTCGATATTATTCCAGATACAGAACAGTTTTGGTACTTCGTACTTAAGAATAACCGAATCAGTGGCACCATTGATAAACCCGACCTGTTTAAACTACCTTTTCGTCTCTGTCTTCTTGCACTTACCCTTGAACTTGAACAAGAAATACTCCAACTAGCACTACAAAATCCAAAAGAGTCTTGGGAATGCATGACATTGACTCGTAGAGATAAGATTGTGGAAATATACAAGAAACGTTATCAGGCTGAGCCCACCGACAAAAGCCTTGGTGATCTATTGGCATGCACATCACTCGGTGACAAGGGAGTCATTCTTAGGAAGACGCAGAAACTCAATGGAAGGGGTAAGAAAAAGCTGAAATCAGCGTTCCATCATATTGAAGATCTCCGTAATGCATGTGCACATACAAATTCCGAAGAGCGAATGCAACATCTTATTCGTTCAATTGATTTCAAGCAGCTTGTTGATGAGATACAGCAGCTTACTAGCGCAATTCAGAGCATAACACACGAATAGGACGGGTTCTAATCCTGTCGTCCCGACTATTTCGTTTCGAATGTTGCCCCCTCAAAGAGAAGCCCCCTGTGGGTATTCACCTTGTCCTAGAGGGAGGATGATAACTTCATTATGGAAGATTACACATTCGAGGTCAAGTGACAACGAGAGAACCAAGGAAAGAAAGTAGACATTCACTGGTTACCAGTAGCTCGGGTTGTCCGAGTGAAGCTGCCAATAGATTAAAACACCTATACGTATTTGTCATAAACACGCTGGGAGGGCGGATTATGAGTGAAAATATCTCTCAGGTTTTGGCAGAAGTCTATCCAATACAGAAAGACAGCCTACCAGAACTAACGGCATACAACGTTGAGGTGGGTAGTGGGAAATCATATCTAGTTGGCGGGAAACTTGCGTATCGGCTGATAAAGCGTCATGGTGGCCATTGGGTGTGGGCTGACTATAGAATCATCACCGACTTTGCCGCAACGCAGTCTGATATCGATAGCGGTGATCAGATAGCTGGCTTGGCCCTCAATAGAGTCAAACCGAAGAATCTAGAAGGGAGCATTCCATATTGGTTGTGACGTTACATGAGGAGTAAGTAATAAGTTGCAGGAAACATATGGAGGGGGCAAGGAGATGGGATTGGAACCAGAAGAACACTGGCTCTCAAGACTCAGGTCATTTGTAGACAAGGCTGTAGCTGAAGTTGCAGTTCATCAACAGAGTCTTCAAGGTCACACACTTGGACTGGAGGAGTTTGAACCCCTTGACAAGATTCCGACATCCGTCTGGGTTGACGGAGGGTCAGGATTCATCGACCTTGTAGGGGGAAGCGTATATATCGTAAAGGCTGCGGCGGGACTCTTTGTACCAGAGGAGCCAATTGTCTGGCAGACGGACATGAGAGCTGGATTCACTACGCTTGCTCGGAATGTCGATAGATACGTAGGAATCCAGAGGGATATCCTTGAGGTTGAGACCGCATTAGAGCTAGTGCACAGGGGGGCTGAGTATGTCGTCGTGGACAACAGTCTAGCAAGCTATGCCACAATGGGAGTCCCATACGGAGTCCTGCGTCATTTCATGATGGACAGGGCCGACGAGAGTCCCGAGTACGAGTACTTCCAAGCGTTTGTCAAGTTCAAGAGAAGATTCGACCTGCTGATACGGGAGTGCCAGAATCAGGGTGTCATGCTGGCAGGAGCAGCTAAGAATCCAAAGTCCAGAACATATGTGCGTGAGCTAGGACTGCCCCCAAAGTTCAATGATAGTTCAACAATAGCGATGCTCGTTGGCGACAATGTCGGGTTCACTAAGTCCCTAAAGACACACTACCTTGTTGTGGAACGAGTCAAACAGTTTCTAGAAGCAATGTCAATCTTGGTAGATGGCAGGGGTGATTTCTTCACTTCATTTGGGGTTCTGAAACCTCGCGCTAGAGTCTTCAGATTGGACTATCTCGATTGCCAGAAAGATGGTGCAGAGATGCTAAAACAATTCATCACATCAGTGCATGATGGTAATGGCTACCTGTTGCCCTCACATGTTGTACACAAGAAGGCGACAGTCACTGAGGAACTAATGGATTCCCTGAGCAGATTGATAATGACAAGAATAGCCAAGCAGAACATGCTTGCGGCAACACATGTATTTGGCACCCAAAGGAGAAGTAGATTCGGTTAGGTGATTGGAATGGCAAAGACGGAAGAGAAGGACAAAGTCATCGGGAACTTACTCGGAATGACAACACCCATTGAAGTTACAGTGTGCATAGACCCAGTGATTGCACGTTCAAATCCACTCCGGATAGGTGAGCACCTTGTCATCGATTATGAGTCAGAGGAACTGACGGAACCAGTCCTAGCAACAGTTTCTGCCATCGGTCTGGTGAATCTCAATATACCTGATTCGATAATGACTAGTCCACAGGAATTCAGCTCTCTCTTTAAGATCAGCGACCTCAGAGATGGAGAAGTGCTCACTGCAAAGGCCCGAATCCTTGGTTACATCAACAAAAAGGGCGAGATTGAGACCCCAAGGTTCTCTCCACCACCCGCAGCCAAGGTTCACAGAGCATCTGTTGAATTGCTCACAAGGGCATTCGGAGTCGGCCATGTCAGGCTCGGGGGCTTACTCACGAATCCGAAAGTTGAGGTCAAGCTGAATGTGAACGAACTGGTTCGAAGACACCTTGCCATTTTGTCCATAACTGGAGGGGGTAAGGGTAACACAGTGGCGATTATCGTATCAAGAATCCTTGAGATGGGTGGTGCTGTGGTCATCATTGACCCACACAGCGAGTATGTTTCTATGCGCAATGAACTCGGGGACAAACTTGTAGCCTTCTCAGTCAAAGGAGATTCAAAACGAGGTATCCTTCCCCTCAAGTTCAAGTATAGCAGCTTTACGGCGAGTGATTATCTCTCTATCATAGGGGTGCCCAGCAATGCTACAAAACAGATGAGTCTCTTCAGAAAGGCGCACAGACTTCTCGGGGAGGAATGGGACTATGATGACCTGCAAGAAGCATTGAGACAAGCTGACAGTGAAGAGGAAGAAGAAGAGGAGACGAAGAAAGGCAAGAAGAAAAAGAAGAAGACGGAGATGAGTCCTCAATACTACGGACTCTTGGACCGGATGGAGGGTGCCACTGAGTTTGCAATCTTTGACAAGACGAGCGAGGTTCCTCTAGCGGGAGATGAAACCCACGGCATAGTGAACGCCGGGAAGGTCACAGTTCTGTCCCTAACCGGTCTGGACAGTGATGTGCAGCAGGCAGTTGTCAGAAGAGTTGCCCAGAAGGTCTACAAAGGAGGAATTGCCTGGCGCAGGAATGAAAGGAAAGTCGATGCGATACCTTGTCCAGTGCTTATCGTTATTGAGGAGTCTCACAACTTCATTCCCCATGACTCTAAACCAGCCTCGAAGAGGATTATCCAACGCATAGCGTCAGAGGGACGCAAGTTTGGCGTAGGTCTATGCGTGGTTTCACAGAGACCAGGTAGAATTGACTCTACTGTCCTTTCCCAATGCAACAGCATGATCGTCCTGCGGGTTGTCAATCCAAGGGACCAGACTAACATCCAGAATTCGGCAGAAGCAATGAGTGAGGAGATGCTGGGAGAACTCCCGAGTCTCAATGTGGGGGAGGCTGTAATTTTCGGGCCAGCTGTGAATATGCCCGCCTTAGTCAAGGTCGATAAGTATCAGGGCAAGCTGGGAGGCGAGGATGTGGATATCGTGAAGGAGTGGAACTGGAAAGAGCCAAAGAAAAGGAAACGGTCTCGAAGGCATGATGGTGACGATGCTTTCTAGGGGGGAAGAATAGTGAATGAAACAATCAAGATTGGTCAGATGTCTGACCTACACTTCGGTTACAGACAATACGGAAAATTCGAGCGTCTGAAAGACTTCTACGAGGCCGCTATGACTGCTGCCGAAGTCCTCATAGAACATAGTCCGGACATTGTGACTATTCCGGGAGATATATTCCACAGGTCTCGTCCGTATCCTGTCTCGCAGAGGCAGTCATTTCGGATCTTTGAACGGTTCCAAGAAGAGAACATCCCGGTGTTTGCAATTAGAGGGAATCACGATGCATCGTATATCTGGAGCGAAAGATGGGGTGGCAATGAATTACATGTTCTCAATGATCTAGGATTGGTGACTTATCTTGAGGATGAGTATAGAGAGGTTCAACTAGACCATAATAGAATGGTTCGCATCTGGGGGCTCGGGTATCACGGTGGGGAAGCAGGTTCTAATCTCACTGCCCTAGTAGATGAAAACAGGGAGGCACTCGAAGACAAATCCATGCCCAACATCTTGATGATACATGAATTCCTAGACAACATGGTTCCGGCGGCGGCACTCAGTGAGTATTCCATCGGCCTCCATGGTTTCGACTACGTTGGTATTGGTCATTATCACCGATGGTGGGTGAATGGGGCCAAGAACATGTGCTGCTCAGGGTCCACTGAACACATGTCAGTAGCTGAATGGAAAGAGAAGAAGCGATCAGTTGCACTAGTTTCGTTTGAAAAGGTGCGCACTAAATGGAAGCCACAGATTGAACGTCTTCAATTCGGCGTTAGACCGAAGTTGCGTAAGAACCTAGAACTTGGTACAGTGACCGCTGAAGATGTGACCGATGTCGTGACAAAGACACTTCACGAAATGGAGATTGAGGATGCTGTTGTCAGAGTTGATGTGAGCGGTACCCTGGTCGATACTCAGCAGAGTGCGGATGTCAGGTCTATTGTCCAACAGTTCACAAATGCACTACACATCGACATTGTACCCCAGATGGAGTATGCCGGACTAATTGTCAAGGAAGATGTCTCAGATGAAGTAGTCATGAAAGAGGTCTTCAATCAGCGTCTTGATGTTCCCAAGAGTCAAGCTGGGAGATGGGTCAAGCTGGCTACCGACTTGAAAGAAATCTTGACAGAATCATATGACGACGAGGGAGAAGCTGCAGCCATCAAGCTCCTCTACGACTTTGTTGAGGCCAAGTCTGTCAAGAAGAAAAGGAGGGGGTCGAAAAGATGATTCTGAAGGGACTTCGTATTGAGAACGTCAAGTGCTTTGAGAGTCTAGACCTTACATTCATACCCGGCAAGAATGTCATCATAGGTCATAATGGTGCAGGGAAGAGCACCATCCTCCAGTCTATCTTGTATTCCCTATTCCACGAATACCCACAGGGAAAGGTAGACGGTCTGATAAGACATGGAGAGCGGGCAGCCGAGTTCGCTATGGAGTTCGAGCATGAAGGACGTCAATATCTCATAGAGAGGACTCTACGCAGGTCAGGAAAGCAAGATGCGCAGCTTTCTGAGGTAGGGCTACCGGACTCACTTGCAGACACTCAGACAGGAGTAACACAGGCGGTTTCGGAAACCCTGCAGACTAGGAAAGAGGTCTTTCGAGATGTCATTCTTGTTCGACAAGGTGAGATAGCTCAGATCGTCGATATGTCATCAAGCGACAGGAAAGTCCTCTTCGACAAACTGCTTGGTATCCATGACTATGAACAAGCTTGGAGTCAGTGTAGATTATTGATGAAGACTCTAGAAAACAAGTTACGAGAATCAAAGGAGATAATGAAGGCTCACGAGCCAATAGCAGACAAACTACCAGAGCGAAAAGCCGAACTCAAGAGACTGAAGGAAGAACTCAAGGAGAAAAGGGAACAACTCTCTAGGTCTAAGAGAGAATTAAGGGATGTCAAAGTCCGGTGGAGTGCCCTTGACACATTGAATGACCAAATAAGTACACTCGACACTCAGATCAAACCTCTGGAATCTAACCTAAGGAAAACCAGAGAGAAAGAAAAAGGTCAAAGGACGAAGTTTGATGGGTTGTGCCTCAAACTAGAGATTGTACCCCCTGCAAGACTTGCGACATTATTGACGCGATTGGAGAAGGAGCAACTCAAGATCAAAAGGGACATAAAGTCCAAGAGAGGGGACCATCAAACATTACTAGATAAAATGGGCAAATTAACCAATTATCTGGAGAGGGAAGAAGAACTTCAGAACGAAATCGTTGACCTAGACAAAGAGATTAGTCGCACAGAATCAGAGGCACTATCCAGATTTCCCGACTTGAAGACGGTTGACTATGAGGACTGGCCCGAGAAGGTTACGCAAGGACTCAAGACCCAAGGCACAAGATTGAACGCCGTTCGAACTGAAAGCAAGAAAGTCGAAGGGGTCCAAGGCAGTATTGACACTCTATCTATGAAGGCTGAAGGCCACCAAGAAGCCATCACAAAACTCCAAGCCAGGATTTCAAAGAACGAAAAGGCAGCGGAGTTTGTAGGGAGAGATGACTGGAGGTCAATTGCTAAACGCAGCAAGGTGAAGATTCAGAAACAACTTGAGAAAGTCACCCTGCGACATAAGGAAGCGGAGGCCGAAGAGAGAAGACTAACGAAAGCTGTTAGCAGAGCCGAAACTGATGTTGACCGGCTGAAAAAGGAGCTGTCCGGTCTCGCATCACTTGTGGGAAAGAAATGTCCGAAATGCAAGCAGATAGTCGATGAGGAACATGCTGTTGAGCTGAAATCCGAAATTGGAGCGGAATTGACACAAGCGACAGACCTACTCACTGACTCGAAGAAGAAATTCAAGCAAGCAAAGGAGAGCCTCGAATCTCTAAGGACGGAAGAGAAGGATTTGGACAAAACTCTCAGCCTTATGGAGAAACTGAACATCTATCTTGCTACAGAGGCTGAATGTACGAGAGACATTAGGGGAACGAAGCTTAAACTTGAGAAGGTTCAGAGCAATCTGGCTGTCAAAAAAGATGAACTAGCCAAATACGATACTTCTGGTCTAGAAGAGGAAGAGGAAGGCCTTGATAGTTGGTGTGATACACTTAAGGGTCTAAAGGGAGAGGTAGGGGCTTTTCTCAAGGACATCAAGAAGAGACAGGAGACGGATGGAGCCCTAGGAATTGTCCGAAAAGAGATACAGAAACTGCAAGCACTGACATTGGATAGGAAGATCCCAGCTCTGAAAGAGCAGATTGACTCAATGGAAGATAGAAAGGAACGCCTCAATATCCTCAAAGAATTGACAGGAAAGATGGCCAGTCTGGAGGAACAGATAGACGGCTGGGAAACCGAGCTCAAGCAGAAGAACCAGAAGCTAGATCAAGCAAAGAAGCAGTTCGACCAGAAACGATACAAGGAACTCACCGTTAGACACAATGAACTGAGAGATTACGTTGTAGAGATTGATACAGAGATTCGCCAACTCAAAGGTCACAGGATTCCAGACGCGCAAGAGGCCTTTGATGAATCAAAGACATCAGCTGAAGCAATAGAACAAAAGCGTGAAGACCGTAAAAGAACAACTCAGGCGCTTGAAGTCCTAGCGACAGTTCGAGAGTTCTACAGAGAAGTTCAGATACCTCTTCGAGTGAGAGATGTCAGAAGGGCATCATCACATGCCACAGAGGTCTTCAAGTCCTTGATGGTAACGAACGAGTTTGACCGGGTTGTGATAACAGATAACCACGACCTGTTGATCTCCCGATTTGGAGAACTTGAACCCATGCGAGCGCTATCAGGTGGTGAGCAAGTTCTAGCAGCTCTTGCCGTCAGGATGGGGTTTGCACAGGCATTGGTGGGTAGTGACCTGTTGATTCTAGATGAGCCCACTGCCTACTTGGATGACACGAGAAGAGCCGAACTGGTTCAGACATTAACCTATGCCAGCCCTGCAAAGCAGATGTTGATTGTTACTCATGATGATGACTTCAAGAGCGTGGCCCAGAAGATCATCCGGGTTCAGAAAGATGATTCAACCCTTGTATCAAACGTAAGCATCGAGGAATGAAGTGAAGACTATGAAAGTGGAGATTCCCATTTTCCTTTGCCATGCACCTCAAGACAAGGATTTCACAAAAAGGATCGCCAAAGCTTTCGAGGCGACTGGCACTTTCAAGACGTGGACAGAGTGACGCAAGCAATAGAACATGGTTCTTAATCCAGTATCATAGGAAAGAAGTCCGACAAAGGAGGAGCCTCTCCTGTGGGATGCCTTAGAATTACATTTGCTTCTCTAGATGTATAGTTCAACTATACCACGAGTGATTGGCCAATCCACTACAGGTGCCTAGTCGGTAGCGATACGTTGAGATTTCCCTACTAGGTCTGCTTCTGATGCTTGTACGGCAGATACTCAGGACCGAATATCTCTCGACCCATGACGATCTTCAAATAGATAGAATCTGGTCATCAATCTCTTTTAAGAAATGTTTTCTGTCATGTCCTTTTGATATGTGGTCAATGTATTTTCTCATACACTCTCGTAAATAACCATCAATTGTAAATTCCTCCACATCTAGCTAATTGAATATAATCGTGATTCTTCTTCGAACCTTTCATCTATCTCCCACCCTCACGCTACAGCAATAAAAACAAATGATTCTACTTCTCATTAGTTTGCTATTAAAAATCGTGATTGCCGCAGGAGCGAACGGTCATCGCGCAATTTTACACTAATCAATGTACAACGATACCTAAAAAGATACATCCTGTTCTAGAAGAAATGAAAGAATTCCTCTCTGAACCACATTAATTCTTGACCATCAGTACTTGTAATCTCTCATCTTCGACCAAGGGAAATACAGTTCACCATGACTTGTTGCTCGCAAATGCTTCTCTCTGCATAAAGAAGTAAAACTAATCTCACCTTTTAGAATACCGTACATATCTGATTCATCGAAAAGAAGAACATTTTGCTCTCTTTCAATTAATGGAATTGCTTTTTCTGAATAGCCAGACATTGACTAAAAAATACCAGAAGTTCCTTCAAACTTCCTTCGTACCTTCCCTTGGAAGGCATAAACCTCACTTGCAGGAATTGGGTTATCTTCCCATTTTGTTTCAATGAGGAATACTTTTCCGACCATTACAGTTCCATCAATTTGCTCGCCCGTTGGTCTATATGGTGATTTATGAACAAGTTCCTCTTGATCAAAAAGAGTATGAATGAATTTTTCAAAAGCATAACCCCGAGCTTGACCTTTGAGCTTTGAAACTTTTTGAAAATGCTCATTAAGTTCTAATAATGTTTCATTAGTTTCTTCTGTTGATACTAACGAAGATTCAGCTAATAACTCTTGAACGTCCTGCTGGCTACTCATTGTTTCGCCATCATCAACTTCCACAGAATCACTCTCAATGATTTTAGTTTCATCTGGATCTTTATGGTTGGGAGGGTGCCTATCAGTTTTTGAGAGCCAACTCGATACAATCTCTTCATAGGATTGTGTGGGTGATATAATTGGAATTGTTTCATTTGTGTAATCAAATAGTAAACCGAAAACATTACGATACAATTCAAATAAAGGATGACTTTCATGTGAAGAAATTAGTTCATTTGCTAGATAATGTATCATCCTTTTCGTGTTGTCCAAATCATTCTCCAGGCATCTCATAAGAAAGACAAAAATGTCATCAGAAAGCTCGTACCAATCTCCATAATATTGATGTCTCGGAAGATTACTATCAAGGTGTTCATTTAGACCGTATAATTGAGCAATTCCTTCCCAATCCTCACGATGCGCGAATGCACCCCATAGATATGCAATCTGTCCAGCAATGGCTTCTAGCTCTTTGTTATCGTCTAGTGATGGTTTCTCCTGTGGAAGGATACGACCAACCTCCAGAATCAATGGATATTTCTCTCCAAATTCCTCATCTTCCAAATGATTGATAATCTCCATGGCAAGAAATCGCATAAGTAGACGTGTATTGAAAGGCTTACTCTTTAGACACCTTTGAAAAAAAGAACGAATTCTTGGAGGGAGGGTTTCCCAGTTTCCCCAAAATTGATCTCGTATCAAATCGTTATCCAAGAAATTTCTTATTCCAAATGCTGCAGATAAGGATAGCCAAGATACTCGATACCCTTTATCGCGCCAAAAAAGAGAAAATTCAAGATTGAGATTATTATCAATATCTTCCAATGTCAATTACGTTTTCCTCCACGATATTTGGATTGCAGTATATAGTTCCCATTATACCTTTCTCGTAGGATAGGAATTATGAGTGAGACGTTTAATAGCTTCATTTGCAATTAGAAAATGTTTCTATAGGAGGATTAAATTTTCATGAAACGTAAAGTTCTCAGTAATCTGGTAGATGAGATAAGAAATTTCCTTGACAATGAAATCTTAGATGATGATTGGGAAGAGAAGCAGATCACAGTTTATTCTCCTAATCACAGACACACCAATGAGATGTTCTACTTAGTTAGATATTTACAGTCTTACAATAATGAAATAGAGCGTACACTGAAAAGTGATGCATATCGTAATTTCAATGATCAAGTTAGAGCAACTGAATCTTATTCAAATTTTGTCGCTTCTCTAGATAATGGGAAACAAAGTTCTGGGCCTGTTATACTTTACAGACTCTATGCAAAAATTGCAGCTAATCCAAATCGATGTGAGGAATTCATTGACATTGTGTTGGCTGAGTTAGATGGCGCAGCAGTAAAGTGGAGATGCAAAGTATTTCTTCAGGGACTTAAAGCAGATGGCTCAATATGTGCGGGTAACTTGATAATCCGACCCATAGACATTACTGATCTTCCAATATATCGTGGTGCTCCGGACTTTCAACCACCCGTACTGATTCAAAGGGATTTAATCTTTAATGCATCATCTGTAATCATAGTAGAACCTAATGAAATTCCTGTAGGTCTGAAAGGTTTGCCACAAATAGTCCAAAGAATTGAATTGATACTTTCAAAATTGAGAGTGTTCAAAGGTGGAGATTGGGTTTCAACAGCATGGTTCGCAGAGAGTGAGTGGGTTACAGAGTATTCAAAATTCTCAAACACCACTTTCTGTCCCGGAAGACCCTTTTTACTTATGCCTGATCATGGTATAAACAGACTTCCTACTACAACCTTCACATCCACAAATGGTCTAAACTTCTCTGAATTAGAATCTGAAGTATTTCCTAATCTCACAAATGATTGGAAAACGACTAGAAAAATCCAACTTGCACTTCGAATGTTCAACGAATGTGTTCAAAGACCTATTGAAGAGAAACTCCTTTTCTCAATAATTGGACTTGAATCACTTTACCTATCAGGCGACACAGAATTAAGACTGAGATTAGCAATTAGAACTGGAATGCTGATGGGACTGCTTGGTTATGATCAAACCTTAGTCTATAGAGATGTATTAGACGGCTACAAGTTTAGGAGTAATTTTGTTCATGGGGAAACGATTGATAGCTCGGGTTTAGATGAAACAATACATAGAATCATAGAATATCTCCGTTTATCACTTCTTGTATGGCTAGAGGTAGACAGCAAGAAAAGTGTAATGAACGACCTTCTTCCAGAGTTAGAGAGTGCAGCTATGGATTCCGAGAAACATGAATTAATCCTTGAGAAATTCATTAAGGACAAACTGGAAAAATCATTGAAACGAAACAAGTACTCTAGTTAGTAAGTACTGGTTTGTATTTCATTGCACTTACTTAAATATAGTTAACTCCTGTTGGTCAAGACGGCTTATTCTTTTTCTTCGTGAAAAACAAGATCCTTTTTGGCCTAAATAAAGAAGAAGCATTTCACTTGAAAATCTTCAGTAAAAATAATGAGGGTTTGGCATATCGGTAGAACATGCTCGAAGTACTTTCCTCATTGGCTGAAACTAGAAATTATTGCAAGGCTAACTGGGATCTATTTGATGAAACCTTACCTGTTTATGAAAATACATTCAGGTCAATCTGGAACACACTGGTACTCACTGTTGAGTCATTAGAATGCTACAAGAAACAATGGAGTACTGAATCATTAACAGGTAAAACTCCAGGGGATATTAAACGGCTTCAAGACCAGCGTTGGGATCGAGTCACTCAGATTTCGAAGTGGGCGTTCATCTCCACTGTTTCGAGTATTGAATACTCCTTGAAGATGTTGATTCAGAGAGCACAAAACGGACCCCTAAAGCCGCTAGCTAAGAGAAAACGCGTATATCTCAGAGAGATTATCAATCACTCAAAGAAAAGCTCCATGATTGATGATGACACTCATAAACAATGGATTATATTGCTAAAATTACGGAATCTCTCTGTTCACAATGCTACTTTTGCTGAGGAAACTGGTGATTACAGAGTTAGAGATGTGCTCATTCAATTCAGAGAAGGAGAGATGTTACAGGGCAACTTGATGTTCTTCTCTAATATGATAGATTCTATTGTTCACTTCTTCAAGAGATGGTTAGAGGTCTTTCTAAATAAGCATGAAATCATATCATGAATATGACAGTAATCAAATTGGAGTTTAATGGCTGATGAAACAAGAACTGGTTCAGAGAGTCAATTGGGAACTAGCTAGAGAAGTGCATGAGAACTCAACTCGATTGCTCACATGTGCGAAATTGGCTGCAGCAGTAGATAGTTTTGGTTTGACTGTAAGTCTCTCAGTCCTCAGCAAAGAGGAGGCACAGAAGGGTCTTCTACTAGGTTTCGTTTGCTCAGGATTATATTCCATCGATGATGAGGATGTAATCAAAGAGCTCGTGGAGTGTTTCAAATACCACAGATACAAGATTCTATCTAGTTGGTTAGTTGAGGCTTTTGTTGCATATATTATCAGTCTGCTTGAGGACCAACTTAAGAAGCAAAGTAGACCTGAAAATCGGGTCACTACATTTCGTAAGGATGTTGTTGAAAAGAGTGTAGAGCGCCTTCGCGAGAAACGAATCATCTCTGAAACGAAGCTGGACTTACTGAAGGAAAGAGGATTCTACGTGGGACCTGACCATGAGGGTAATTGGTCATTACCATCGGCCTTCACTAGAAAGAAAGCTGAAGAGATACTGAAAGAGGCTGAAGGACATGTTACCTTAATCCATGCAGCAAATTATCTGCTCAGTCGGATGACAATTTCCGAAGAATGGAAATCTACTGCTACTGAGTTTCGTAAGATTCTCAAGAAAAAACCAAAAGACTTGGATGCACTTGAAGCGCTTAGAAAGACTGGTCAATTGGGTGAAACACTTGCAGGGTTTTGGGAGTTCTTAGTGAACAATGATTTGGTTAATCCCTAGCTTGGTCTAAATGGAATCACTTGGATGTAGACTTGCCCATTTTAATCAGTAACCAGCCTGAAGTCAAGAGTGCTCAAGAATCTTCTTCAAGGGCTGAGATTCAAGTTTCAGGGGAACGACTGAGTGATGAGATTTACTGAAGATCGAGGTCGTCAACGTCGTCGCAACCGCCAACACCGGCCATCCCATCGACCTTCCCCGCCTATCAAATCAATAGACGTGGTCCATTAACTCGGAGCCATTCCTTTCTCCTTTCATAGTCAGGAAGGACTGCTCTCATCTTGTCCCAGAACTCTGTGGAATGGTCATCAACAATCAGATGTGTCAGCTCATGTACAACAACATAGTCAATGATTGACATAGGTGCCATGACGATTCGAAAATTCAAGTTTAGAACCTGGTCTTTCGTACAGCTTCCCCATCTCTTCATCTGATTCTTCACTATGATGCCTTTAGGTTCTACTCCAACCTTTGGAGAATATTGCTCAACTCGTTGTTTCAGCCTATACTCGGACTTCCTAACGAACCATGAAGCGAGTGCACTTGAAACCATGATCTCAAGTGGGTGTTCATCTGAAATAGGTGGAATTCGAACTTGGAACCTCCCGCCTTTTAGCTTCACATCGAAGGGATATACCGCCTCATCTTCAATGACCTTCAGTCTGTAGCCCCTTCCAAGGTAGTAGTAGGTCTCCCCACTCACATACTCTCTCTCTGGAGGTTCAACTGCAATCTCTCCCAGCCTTTTCATCTTACTTAGAATCCATGACGCCTTCTTGAGGACAACCTTCTCTACTTGGTCGTCTGAGGTTTCAAGCGGACATGTGACAACAACTACTTCCTTTGGGTCAACAGCGACCTCCGCGGTAGTTCTCTGGCGGCTTCTATTGACTGAATACTCAATCCTCGAAGTGCCATAGACCACGCTTGGAATTTCTGTCACCTCATCTCTTCATTCTCACTCTGGCCAAGTCAAGTAGGTTCAATGTGAGGGGCTCAATCTTCTCAACAGGACAGTCGATATCTCGGAGCTTTCGTTTGACCTTTCTTCGCATCCTCCGCTGAATGTCATCTTTCTGAGTCCAGTCGATTACTGCTAGTTGGTCAATCTCATCGACTATCTCAATGCTCAGTTGCTTTCGTTCAGACTCGTCTAGTCCTTCGAAGTCCTTTCGTATCGACTCATGGAAGGCAAACTGGATTTCGTTCAGACCAATGGAGGACGCTCTCTGTTCAACAGTGTCTATCTCGGAGATGATGCCTGCAAGTCGTTTAATCACTTCTGCCACCACAATACGCTCCAGTCTTCTCTGTTCAATAATTGCCTCTAGCTTTTCCCTTAAGGACTCGTAGAAGGCAGGGTTCTCCTTGAGTTTGACCGTGATATGGTGTCGGATTGCGTGTTCCATCTCACTTGCTCTTGCGACATCAGAACGAAGACTCGCAACATGGTCATTGAATTGCTCATCAATGATTGACATTGGAGTGAGTAGTTGCTCCACACCATCTGCTAGGATATGCTCCTCAATCAGCTTTCGGACCTTAGCACCACAGCCTGCAAGGTTGAGTTCCTCATCTCGAAATCGTACACGAGCTGCATCGCGAAGCTTTCCCAGCCACTTCATATCTTTACGATACGGATTCGCTGCTGGATTTGGCATAATCATATTCATGCTCTCACTGAACTTGCGGAATCCCTGATCAAACTCAGCTCGTTTATCGAGGGGTTCAATCACAGAAAGACACGCCTCAAGGTCACTCTTGTCAACCTTATCAAAGAAACGCATCACCACACGATGTCTTTGTTCGAGTCGGGGTAGTTCTGTGTGTAAGAGTGGTCGCATTGCATTCTCGATATCTTTCTCCTCGAATATCTCAAGGGCTTCTTCGAGATGCTGTGAAACGCCATAATAGTCTACAATCAGACCGTTCTTCTTTCCCTCATAGACACGATTGACCCTAGCTATAGCTTGTAGCAGATTGTGCTCTTTCAGCGACTTATCCAGATACATTACTTGCTCAACGGGTGCATCAAATCCAGTGAGCAGCATATCACAGACTATGAGGATTGAGAGGGAGTCTTCTTCTACAGGTTTTAGAAAACGCTCTATGAGTCGTGCCTGTTCTGCTTTTGTCGTGTGATGTTTCCTAAGTTCCTCTGGATCATTATGAGCCGATGAGATTATGACTGCTGATTCTGGACCATTCAAGCGGTCAAGAGTTTCCTTGTACACCACAGCTGAACGTCTGTTAATTGTGACAACCTGTGCCTTGAAACCGTCTGGTGCTATATGCTCCTCATAGTGTTTCAGAATGTCCAGACAGATTTTCTCAATCCGTTTTGGAGCACTGGTAATGGCCTCCTCGGTCACGTATTTCCTCTTTATCTTGGCCTTCTCTTTCTCAGAGTAGTCCTTGAAGACTCGCTCAAATAACTCATCGAGGTCTTCACCCTCGACCCTGAGCTCTGGGAGTCTCCCCTCATAGTAGATTGGGACCGTCATCTCGTCCTGGACTGATTCCTTGATGGTATAGGTGTCTATGTAGTCACCGAAGGTTCGTTTTGTGCTGCGGTCATTCTTGTCGATTGGTGTACCTGTGAATCCAAGATAAGTGGCATTTGGAAGGGCAGTTCTCATGTTTGTAGCAAGACTCTTGTACTGGGTTCTGTGAGCCTCGTCTACCATCACAAAGATGTTTTCTTCTTCGGATAGAAGAAGGAAATAGTTCTCATCATCCTCTGATTGAAACTTCTGGACTGTAGTGAGAATGGTCTGACCGCGCCCTCTTGAGAGGAGATCCTTTAGCTCAGCGATGCTCTTAACTCTCTTTGGATTTGGAAAACTACAGTCACGAAATGTGTTGGTGATCTGCTTGTCGAGATCGATACGGTCTGTTACGATGACTATAGTGGGATTCTCGAACCTTCTCTCCCGTCTGAGTTTGACAGCTAGCCAAAGCATGGTCAGTGATTTCCCTGAGCCCTGTGTGTGCCAAACTACTCCACCTCCCTGATAAACGAAAAAGCATCTACGGGACGCTCTTTTATTTTCTTCGCTATAGTAAAAATTTTAGTATAGTCACTCACGTGACAGTCAAAACAGTTATATCTAGGAGGTTATATCGCAAAGGATTGAAACACTCGCAAAAGATAGGGATACTTCGCGTGCCTTAGTTGATTGTGAGAACTTTCATGGGTGATAAGAATGAAAAAGAGGACAAGGCGACTTACTCATAGTTTCCTCATCATGATGATGCTGATTATTCTTAGCGGAACCGCAATATCACAAATAAAAGCGTTTCCGGGGTTTGATGGAAACGCCGACTGTAACTTATGTCACAACAGTCCGGCCATTGCATATGATGAACAATATGGGAACATGGAAATTACCCTCGACGGTAAGGACACCGAACCGTTCTGGGCTGAAGACTCGACATATGGCAGACGGATGGAGATTCCTGTAGCAGGTAGGTTCGGCGCAAATGAACAAATGATCAAGCTAGTATATGCCCAAAATACTACTCATTTGTTTATGCTTGTGAGCTGGGAGGATCCCGACATTAATGGTACAGACACTCCTCAGTACCAGCTTAGTGATGGCTTCTCGATCTGTTGGAACATAAATGCTGCCAATTTCACTGCCGCATATTTCTCAGGCATGGAAACTCCAAATGATGGAGAAGTGGTTGACAGTTATACATGGAAACCCTCCGCAATTGAAACTGGCACACAGGTTCCAACTGCAAATAGAGGTAACAAGACTGTAACTGGAAGTGTCATAGACTATTCCTATGATAGTGACGGTTGGCATACTGATACATCTCAGAATGTCCAAGGTGCAGCGACTCATGGAAACATTTCTGCGCATTATGAGGAAAACTATCAGATTGAATTCGTGAGGCCGCTTGTGACAAATGACCCTTCAGATGTACAGTTCGACCACGATGGATACTATGAATTCACCATAGCTACCTTCAATGGGTCATCAGGCTCAGGACATGCTTCGAGTTTTGTACAATCCGTCTGGATAAATGGATTAGGTGAGGAAACTACTACTCCAACGCACACGAATACTGGGCTAGGTACTGAGCAGATTATTATTCTATCCGGAGTTCTGATCCTAGCAGTAGTCGTTGTTGCAGTGATTGCCAGAAGAAGAAGATAAGTTCAACATGGGGAGTGGCACAAATTAAGTGCCATTCCTCTTTTTTTTAATTTGCAGCTCCATTCTTTTCATATTCTCCATCTAACGTGAAATAGAACCATGGTTCCCACAGACAGTAGATAATGTAGCATACTGACGCATCGAGCCACGCGGACTCACGACATTCCGGCTGACATTCTCCTCGAGATTTCTCATTTCTCTTTGAACCATCATTCCACTTTCCTTTGTACTTGCCCGGGCTGCTCAGGAACAGGTCCAGGCATGTGTTGTTATCTCAAATCAAGATTAAATTGAAACTTCTTACACTGGCTCATCCCTATGCCATACGAATCCATTTAGTTCTAAACTTTGAAGGAACGGATAGAGATTGACTGCGCTGAGTTCTCTTCCAGTTCTACGTTTGTACTTCTTGATCAATTCGTATCCATGAGAAACAGATTCGCTCAATAGTAATAGAATATAGAATTTCGAAAAGTCTGAAAGTGTGAGTTGCATTTCTGATTCTGAGTTTCGCCCCGGTTCATCTTTCTTTGTCTTTATGGACATGTCAGACAAATCTCAGACACTGCTTGCGCATTCTCTTCTTGCTGCATGATGTCGCACGAAAATCTAAGAAAAAGAGAAGATGAGAGAGCTGGTTCCTCAGTTCCCCACATCCATATTCTCATACTCGGCAGGGTTCTCATCGAAGGTCTTCTTGCAGTTCATGGCACAGAAGTAGTATCTCTTGTCATTGTAGTCGCTATAGAGCTCTGCAGTGGCTATATCTACTTCCATCTTGCATATTGGATCAATCGCTTCTGTAGGTTTTGGCATAGTGGGACTCTTTGGTTTCGTTTCAGTCCGTATGGTCTCACGAGGATTGTAGCGTCCCAGCAATAGAGAGTTCGTGACGACACTCACACTGGAAAAAGCCATTGCTAGAGCGGCAAACTCAGGTCTGAGAACTAAGCCAGTGAAGGGATATAGTATACCTGCAGCAATGGGCAACAGAGCTATGTTGTAGACGAGAGCCCAAAAGAAATTCTGTTTTATCTTTGACATGGTCTTTTTACCAAGTTCAATCCCAGTAACGACATCCAAGAGATCATCCTTCACAAGTACGATATCACCTGTTTCCACAGACACGTCAGTTCCTGATCCGAGAGCAATTCCCACGTCTGACTGGGCCAGAGCTGGTGCATCATTCACTCCATCGCCTGTCATCGCAACCATATGCCCTTCTGCCTGTAGCCTCTTGACCTCACTCGCCTTGTCCCCGGGCATCACCTCTGCCAGTACATTCTTTATTCCAACAGACCGAGCTATCGCACGGGCTGTTCTCTCCTTGTCACCCGTAATCATCAATACGTCAAGCCCCATAGCCCGCAGCATCGAAACTGCTTCAGCAGAGCTGTCCTTCAGGGTATCTGCGATCGCGATCAGAGCAAGAGGTTCACCGTCCTTTGATGCATAGACAGTCGTCTTGCCTTCCTCCTGCAACCTCACAACCTGCTGCTCAAGACTGCCAATGTCAATATTGTTTTCATACATGTAACTGTCGTTTCCAATGAGGACAGTCGATCCTTCGACAATAGCACTTACTCCCCGGCCGGTGACGGACATGAAGTCCGTTGCTTCAGGGATTTCAAACTCTTTCTCTTCGGTATAGTGGACAATTGCTTCTGCTAAAGGATGCTCGCTGTTCTTTTCGACAGCAGCCACGAGTTTCAGTACCTCTTCTACTTTGGCACCTCCGGCTGAAATAATGTCCGTCACAGTGGGTTTCCCTATGGTGAGTGTTCCAGTCTTGTCGAAGATAATCGTGTCAACCTTCGGGATGGTCTCCAGACCAGCTCCCGTCTTGATGAGTATGCCCTGTTCGGCTCCCTTTCCAATGCCCACCATCAGAGCTGTAGGTGTTGCTAGACCAAGTGCACAGGGACATGCCGCTACAAGAACTGCAATCATGAAACTGAGTGATCTCACCCATTCCTCGCCCAAGGCTAACCAAACAAAGAAAGTTGCCACAGCCAATACGATCACTATCGGGACGAACACTCCTGCGATGGCGTCCGCTTTTCGCTGGATAGGAGGTTTCTGAGTCTGAGCTTCTTCTACCATACGGACAATCTGAGAGAGGACTGTGTCCTGCCCCACCTTAGTGGCACGAATCTTGAGAACGCCATTCTTGTTTATTGTTGAACCGATTGCTGGGTCTCCAACTCTCTTGCTGACTGGTATCGATTCTCCTGTCACCATGGACTCGTCGACAGAGGACTGACCTTCAATCACCTCACCGTCAACTGGAATCTTCTCTCCTGGTTTCACAAGGAGGATGTCTCCCACCTCTAAATCTTCGACAAGGATTGTGATTTCTTCGCCGTTTCGAATCACCACTGCAACCTTTGCCTGCAGGTCTAGAAGCTTCCTTATAGCTTTTGAAGTACGACCCTTTGCCACAGCCTCCAGAGTTCTACCCAGAAGAATGAAAGTTATTAATAGGGCGGCTGTATCATAAAATGCTACATAGCCCACAAGGATAAAGGTGGCTGCCACAGAATAGAAGTATGCTGCACTAGTACCTAGTATAATCAGAGTGTCCATGTTGGCCCTACCATGTCTCGCAGCCCTGAAACTCGATTTGTAGAAGGGATATCCCGCAATGAACTGAATTGGAGTTGTCAGTAGGAAGTTCAGGAACTCAGCGTTGGTACCGGGTGGTAGAAATGACAGTAATATCTGAGGGGCTAGCGTCAGGATGAGTACAGGTATGCTCAACACAAGAGAAAACAGCAAGAGCCGGGAATAGTAGCGAATCTCTCGTTCGCGTGTTGAGGCTTCTCTGTCAGCACTTGCAGCATCGCTGTGCTCTATATCAAAGTCAATCTCCTTCAGGACTCTTTTGATTATCTTGAGAGTCACCAGACTCTCATCGTACTCAATTAGAAGACGATTGCGGTCAATGAATGAAGTAACGCTGATGACTCCCGTAACTTGATCAATTCGCTCTGTGATCAATGTCCACTGATTTTCTTCAGGTTCGGGAGTCAAGGTAATCGTCATCCTTGCTCTCATGGGTTTATACCCGGTTGACTCTACGGCTTTCTCAAGGGCGAATCTGTCGACCTTGTCTGGTGTGTAGTCAATCACAGCTTTCTCGTCCAGCAGACTCACTGCAACATGTAAAACACCATCCTGTTTCAGGAGTGCCTTCTCTATTGTGCTTACGCACGAGGCACAGTGCATGCCTTCTATACGCATCGATATTCGCGATGATGTGGCTTCAAGTTCAGGTTTCTGACTCATCTTTCTTTCACCTTGTGTTGCATCTCTCAAGTCAATGTCCTTGTCGATATATCTCACCCGATATATAAGGGTTTGGCTCTAGTCCATTTCTGAAATGATCTTCTGATTATAAGCTATAAGCTCTGCTTGAAGGCCTTTGCGCAATGGACACAGCAGAATGCAAGATCGATCCCATCAACTTCTTCGTGATGGGAGCCTTCGTAAACCCTGGCACCACAGCATGCACATACCTCAAGTCTGGATCCAAGCGCAGAAGCAGTGATTGCTGCAAAACGTTTGAACAACCGATCACTGAAATGCTTCCCTTTCTTAGTCAATGAATAGACAATCTTTCTTTTCTTTCCGATGTCCTCTTGTTTCTGAGTGACCAATTCCTTTCCTTCGAGCTCTTGCAGGAATGGATAAAGTGTTCCCGGACTGAGTTTCTTCCCCGTTCGGCTCTGAAAACCCTTCATGAGACCGTAGCCATGTAGCGGTTTCTCGTTCAGCATCAGTAAGACATAGAAATGTGAGAAATCAGATAGCATTTCCTGAATGTCAAAATCAGTCTTTTTCATTTCTGAAATAACTTTCTCCTCCGTCATTGGCGTTACATCCTGTTAGAGCTCGTAGGCTTGGGTCACATAGGTCCTAGATCTTAAAGATCTCCTTTGTGACATTCGGCTTATATCATGACATCGTTTCCCATAACAGTTGCCTCTTGCTTCATACCATTTCTCAATATCATATATAATGGGACTACACCTGAGGGAAGTATGTGGGGAAGCAATATAAATATATCTTATGAGATATATCCATGTGGATAAACTGAGTCGAATTTCCCGTCAGATGCCAATGCATGGTTTAATTCTGAAGCTCGGCAGAATCCGTTCCACCAACATCAACCATTCTGGTATTCTTTGATCTGGCTCAGATTCTGATGAAAATCTACGATAGTAACTGAACCAAATATTCAAAGAAACATATCGAATGCCATGTGAATTTGCCTATTCTTTATCTATCTAACAACCTTATAGCCGAGTGATTCGACGGATCTCTCGAGAGAGGACCTAGTGACTCTTTCTTCTTCATATTAAATTACAGCCTCTGCATTTTGAAGGCTCACATTTGCCATTTCATGAAAATCTTCATTGATGCATTCTAGTAAAAGAGAATCCACGAAACGTGCGGGGCATAAGGCTTATAATTATATCGTGATAGATATATCTCAGTGGATAATATTGTGAACTAATCTGCTGAATAAGATGTAATACAATAGAGGTGTAAAAATGGTTCGAGACCCAATATGTGGAATGATAGTGGATGAGAACACGGCCAAGTTGAAAACTGTTCACAAAGGAGAAACATACTTCTTCTGCATGATGAGCTGCAAGAAGGCCTTCGATAGTGATCCGGATCGCTTTGCCATTGAATTTAGAAATAAATAATTGAAGAGGAGATTATCCATTGAAGAAACTGACTTCAGAAGAAATTCGAGTGCGTTGCGAAGATAGGGAGTTTGCATGCAGAACCAGTGCCGAGTTGTTCCCGCTGGAGAACATAGTGGGACAGAAACGAGCCCTAGAAGCGCTAAGATTCGGTCTAATGATAGGCGACAAAGGATTCAACGTCTATGTGGCAGGAATTCCTGGAACTGGCCGCACAACGGCGGTTTCAAAGTTTGTTCGTGAACTTGCGGTAAAGCGCTCAACCGCATCTGATTGGTGCTATGTGACCAATTTCGAGGACCAATATTATCCCCGGGCACTTGAGTTGCCTTCGAGCAGGGGTTGGCAACTAGCATTGGATATGGAGAGTTTCACTGAGCTAGCTCGTATATCGATTAATCAGATGCTAGAAAGTGATGAGTACATTACACAAAGAGAGGAGCTAATTCGGGCATGCAAGAACAAGCAACAAGAAACAGGTGGACAAATGGAGGAAGAAGCTCGGAAAGCTGGTTTTGTCTTTCAAAAGGCTCAGACAGGGCTTGTAATATTGCCAGTGATCAATGGCGCTCCTTTAAATCCTGAGTTGCTGGCTGATGTACCAGAAGAAATTCGAGATGAATTCGAAACGCGTCGCGTTGCGTTGGAAAAGGAGATGAGAATGCTCTTCCGCAAGATGCGTGTTCTTGAGGGGGAATTGCGTGACGAGCTACAGAAAATGGAGCGAAATGCCGTTCTCTACACTCTATCTCCGCTAATAGATGATGTCGAGGGGAAGTATAGAGACCTGCCGAGGGTCACACAATGGATTCAGGAGGTGGCTGGAGACATTACTGAGAATCTTCACGATTTTATCGGACTCACAACTGCTATATCATCGGATGAAAACAATACCGCTAGAGCATCGTCTATTCCACCTGATGAGTTCGCTCTGAGGTACAAAGTGAATCTGATAGCAGACAACGTAGGTGTTGATGGTGCTCCAGTTGTAATCCTCGCCAATCCTTCTTATTCCAATCTATTCGGGACCATTGAAAAGGAACCGCGATTTGGTGGACTCAGAACAGACTTCTCTATGATTCACCCGGGCGCTCTCCATGAAGCCAACGGGGGGTATCTCGTAATTCCTGCCCCGGGAGATTCTATCTTCGCCATACATATATCAAGCTTTGAAGCGGGCACTCGAACATAGTGAGATAGTAATCGAAGACCCTCCAGAATCCGGGAGCCTCATCATGGTCAAGAGTCTACGTCCTGAACCAATCCCGCTTGACGTGAAGGTGATATTAATTGGCGAGGATGCTATTTATCGAGAGCTTTACGAGAAGGATATTGAATTTCGTCAGCTTTTCAAGGTCAAAGCTGAATTTGATATAATGATGGATCGTACTCCTGAAAACATCAATATATTTGGGTCATTCATTTGCATGATCAACCAGAAGGAAGGTTCCCGCCCTCTGCAAGTGGAGGCCATAGCAGAAGTTATCGATTATAGCTCTCGCCTTGCGGAAAGTCAAGCCAAGCTCTCCACAAGATTCGACATCATCTCTGACATTATCCGTGAAGCAAACTTCTACGCCAATGAGGCTGGCAGTTTTACCATCGAAAGAAGCCATATTAAACATTCGCTCAATCAGCGATTGTATAGGCTAAATCTACATGCAGAGAGGGTTCGAGAGCTGGTTAAAAACAACATCATCCTTGTGGATCTTGAAGGAGAAGTAGTAGGGCAAATTAATGGACTTTCAGTTGCCACGCTTGGAGGTCACTCCTTTGGACAAACTTCTCGAGTAACAGCCAGCATCAGTCCAGGTCACGGTCGTGTTATTGATATCGAACGTGAATCTAATCTTGGAGGACCGATTCACACCAAGGGAGTACTTATCCTAGGTGGGTATCTTGCCAACAAGTTTGGGAGAGATATGCCAATCAGTCTATCTGCTAGAATTGTATTTGAGCAAAGCTATGGTGGGATAGACGGGGACAGTGCCAGTAGTGTTGAGTTTTTCGCCGTTCTTTCAGCTCTCTCTGGTGTTCCTCTGCGGCAGTGCTTTGCGGTGACTGGCTCTGTCAACCAGCATGGGAGAATCCAAGCAGTTGGAGGAATCAATGAGAAGATAGAAGGATTTTTCGAGCTATGTAAAGCCAAAGGCTTGTCTGGTGAACAAGGAATCTTAATCCCCAAGGCCAACATTCAGAACCTGATGCTGGCAGATGAAGTTGTTGAAGCTGTTCATGCCGATATGTTCCATATTTATGCAATAGAAACGGTGGATGAAGGGATAGAACTGCTGACTGGTGTGTCGGCGGGTCAGCGTCAAGAGCGCGGCACATATCCACATGGAACTATCAATGCTTTTGTTGATGAAACCCTGCTACAAATGGCTAAGATCATGGAAAGGTTCTCTTCTCCATTAGCTGATCACGAGATGTATCCATGACCTGACAACGACAAGGCTAATCTACTGTTTATCATTAAGGGGAGTGTATAACTCTCTGTGTTGTCTTCCGAGATGCTATCTCGGAAAATAAATGACCTGCCTCATATCTTGAAGGCATGGAACACTACTAATCAGATTCTGATACAAGAGTATTCTAAGTGCATGTCTAACCGTTCTCGGGGTGAATGAAACCTTGTCTTGAATCTCTTTGGGAGTTGTTCCCTTCGTGCTATTCTCCCTTAGAATCCCCAATATTATCCGCTGACTCTTGGTGAGTTTCATTGTCCCATGTAGAACGTAATCATCGTTCACTATTTCTATACTCACCTTCATCACCTTATGTTGGATTACGGAATATATCGTACCAGATATGCCATATCCGATATATCGATAATGAGGCATTGTGGATTTAAATCATTCGGAATTGAATGTGATTGTGAGTCCCAAAGAACGGCTACTGGAAGTGAAGTTTCACTGGTAAACATAGATAGAAATCACACGGTATTGTTGCAACTTGGCACTTGGTCTTTGGTGCTGCTTTAATCTCCCGATGAACTGCGTATGAGTTCATGCATATACATTCTCGAATCCCACTATTCCACTCATGACTTCAACTCCCACCTGTAACAATCATGAACACAATCGTGTCACCATCATGGAGCTGATTATCCAATACTTTTCTTGAAACAATTCCCATTTTGAGTTTCCAACCTGCCACGACTATTTTGCCATTTACCAAGATAATGGCGTCAATGCAGAAAGCTTTGCCTTTCGTGTCCTCTAGATAAGCCTCGAACTCCTTACTATATGCCTTCATCAAATCGTCAATGAGATCACTGATTGAAGATTCCTGTCGAATCTGAAAAGGGAACTTGTCGTATTTAGATGATTTTAGGCCTCTGTTTAACAACTTGATGAAAACCTGAAACATTCCATGATCCCCATGCGACGTTTTTGTTTTGAAGACATTAGAGAACATATTTGAAGTCTGTGCCAAAGATTCCAAAAAACCACCTTGCTAATTTCTCGATTGGATTTTCACCCTTCAGCCGCAACAGCCACCTCTTCGCATGGGTTGGACTCTTCGCCGTGGTAAGCATCAGGGTTCATATCAGACGATCCACGAATTGACAAGCTTATCCATTGATACACATCCAACTGAGATGTGCAATGGAATAGAATGTCTGCTGAATCTAATGCAGTCTCATGTTTCAGCCAACGAACTTGTCCGTCTCTTTTCCAGCATCTCCTCAGCCATCATTCTGAGGAGTTCCTCGAATGTGTCAAGGATATGCTCTCCTGTCTTTGCGCTTGTCTCTCGGAAAACAGCGGGTACACCCAGCTTGTGGATGAAATATTCCATGAACTCCTTGCCTTCTTCAGTGGTAACCATCTTCTCCTTAGATCCAAGACTCCCCACGTCCCAGAAATGAGAGTGAGAGTCACTACCATGCATGAATAAGCCAAGCCAGTCAAACCAGCTAGTGGTCCATCCCATAGTCACCAATGTGGTCCTAGACAGTCCTACTGCAGCTATGATTGCTCCACCTACCATAGACAAAATGTAGGCTTCACGTAATCGTTCACTGTAATCAGTCATTATTCTCACATTCAGTCAAATTGAACCCTGTTTCAGGAGGAGCTTCTCTATTGTGCTTAAGCAAGATGTACAACACATTCCTTCGATGCTCAATGATAGACGTGTTGATTGTCCTGACAAGTGGGTAGTCTTGTTCATCTATTTCACTATCCTTAGGGGATTGATGACATCGTTGAAACAACCAATCCCCATCATTTATCAGCTACGATATATCCGTGTCGATATATTTAAATACTTATCGACTTTGGTAAGACTGCGAGAATATCGCAACTCTATTGAGAATAAGGAGCAAAAAAGCATGAAAAAAGATCCTGTTTGCGGAATGGAAGTCGACGAACATACTACAAAGTATACATCAGAGCATATGGGGAAGAAGTTCTACTTCTGCGCGGAAATGTGCAAAAAGAAGTTCGATGAAGCCCCGATGAAGTACATGAAGCACTAGTGATATGTCGACTTTGCGAGAATCGGATGGACTGGACAGTGATGACGAATCTGGCTTGTTATTATATGTCGATGTCTGTCCGATCTTTTTTTTTCCAAATGAAATCAGATGTAACAGAGGTTTTCTTGATGCCACCGTTATGCGTAAGTTTTATACACCCCTCGAATGTACGATTCATTATGATATTTCGGAATTGTTTAGTAATCAAGAAGATAGACTGAACAAGACCTGCTTTGGCGTTCGGACAGTTCCTATATGGGTATTTTTTTGTAATGAAACATGATGACGGAAATGGTGATGTTGAGTTGAAGATAGAGGCGTTTTCCTGCCCCCACTGTGGTGCACCCCTAAAGAGCAGATATATCACAAACTGCCCAAATTGTGGAGTTGAGCTTGCAATCCATGATGGCGCAGACTTCGTGATGGAAGAGGATGTGTTGGAGTCAGGAGTTTTCGATCCAGAGAATGTTTGGCTTTTCACAGACTTCGTTGCCAAGGCCAACTTCAGGTTTGAAAAGAGGTTGGAAGAACTAGAGCATGACATAAGATTCAGTGTTATGCGTGGCGAACCTTGGCAACAAGAGGAACTAGAATACGTGGCAGAGGTCCGACGACTGTTAGGAGAAGTGGTCATAAAACCGAAGGGGACCTGGTGGTGGGCTTCACCGCATCCGACTGTCTACATTGCAGGAAAGAAAGGACACCTTCGCATTACCGGAAGGGTCTACAAGTTCAGGAAGGGGGATGAGATAACTTTCCAGTGCCAAATGGAGAGAGAGAAGAATAAGCTTAATGGACCACTTATTGTTGGACATTTCAGCCCAACTGACAGGAGCGTGCTATGTGGAGATATGGGAACAGCTATGAAGGGAATGTAAAATGTCAGACATGAGCACTTCCTGGCTAGTTCCTGTGTCACATGCTCTAAGGACTCCGTGGCGCTAAGTGTAATTCTCGGTGACAGTAATATGTGGTCAGGTCCCTTCATTCAATCTCCGTTTCTCTTTGAGAATCGGTCGGTTATTCTGTCAGACTGATGTTCTCGAAGTAAGTAGGGGCTTCATCGAAGGCACGCTTACATGACAACGCACAAAAGTAGTAGCACTGACCGTTGTGGTCGCTATAGAGGGAGTCTGTATCAGGTTTCACTAACATTTTAAAAACCGGGTCTATTGCTGACGTAGGTCCCTCATTTGTCTCAATGTTTTCTGTAATCGCAGATTCAAGAATTCTCTTCAGTGTGTACCGACTGATTTTGTCAGGAAGATACTCAACAACGATTTGATTTCTTGCGTGGAACACCGTGATCTTGGTAATACCTTTATGCCTTAAAACCACAGGGGCTATGGCTGCTAGGCACGAAGGACAATAAGAATCATTGATACCCACGGAGAATCGTTCACTTCTCTCGGCCGATGATTCGTTGCGGTTCATTATGCTATGCTCTCCCTATCATTATATTTTCTCAGAGTTTATCCATATGGATATATCTAGACAGATATATTTAAAGTTATTGACTGTTATCGTATATAATCCGAGCCTGAACTTAAGCTGAATATATACCGTTTCGCAGAGGGCGTGAGAATATAGTCAGTCTACTGGAGGATCTGAAGTGAGGTCAATTAAGCTTACCCATACGCTTAACTTTATCGCAGAGGATATATCTCTAACAATACATTAATACATGATGATTACTAGTCCCACTCGCGTTTGAATTCGGTATGTGATGAGAAGTGGAATAGGGAGAGTGATTAAGAATGAGTAACGCAAACAATGAGTCAGTTGAAACACAAGAAGAAATGAGTGAGATTATCTCAGACTTTTCGCAGTTTTACATATTTCTCTTGCTTAGTGAGGCCGCTGTGCATGGATACGGATTAATCAAGAGCTTCAAGAAGCGGACAGGAAGGACTCTCAGCGCGGGAACCCTCTACCCATTCCTGCAGAAACTGCAGCAGAAGGGACTGATTTCACAATCTGATATGTCAGTTGGTAGGAGACCGAAGCTGGTTTATACACTTACTGAGAGAGGAAGTAAGTTTACTGAGGGTCTTTTTCGAAGATTTGCGGCAATGACTGCATCGGCGATTGAGCCGAATCTAGAAACATGTGCAAGCTGCGGTGTGCGAGTCTACGAAGGAGGTCACCATGAAGAGATTAATGGTCAAACCATGGCCTTCTGCTGCTCTCACTGTGCTGCTGCTTTCAAGCACCAACGCTAGGTTTGGTATCTAATAGCAAAAGACAGGTTTGTGAGAATGATCATAATCCGCCTCGGACTGCAAACATTGGCAGAATTGGAATTCTCAGTTCTGCGTGTTTCCACCGACTTATTATCTAATGTTGGTTATGTTATAATGGAATGATGAGTCTTGGTGTTTCCTAGCGACATTCGTATCCAAATCACTTCTAGATGCAACCACCATTGTGGTCATTGTTTTGCGTCTAGTACCAATGGAGCGGCTATTGAAGAATTGACCGATGTAGAATTCCTCAACATAATCAATGAGATTACTCATGAGGAGCTTAGCGCTATCAGTATCACAGGAGGGGAACCATTGGTCAGATCCGAGCTCGTATTCAAGATTCTTGAACGACTTCGGAATCATCCTGCTACTAAGACGCTCAACACAAATGGTTGGTTCTTGACTAGGCCAATCGCTAAGAGGTTGAAAGAAGCTGGACTCGACATAGTTCAGATTAGCTTAGATAGTGGCAATGAGAAGAAACATGACTCATTTCGGGAACTGAGAGGCTCGCATGACCGAGCCCTGAAAGCGATAGAGAACTCTGTTAAATCTGGACTAGAAACTCACGTTAGGGTCACAATCACATCCTTCAACTATGATGAGATGCGAGTGCATCACCGCAAGTCTTGTCACCGATTTTCTCTTTCGCCTTTCTATCAATTAAAAGAACTGCATGTCCTCTCTTAGCTATAGCCAATGCAGTCGTTGTCCCTGCGGTACCCGAACCGGAAACGATAACATCGTAGTCTACCATATTCGAGCTTCACCTTATCCATTCAGACTCTAGTAGAATAGCAGCTTGAGCTTGAACAAGATAAGTTCTGTTACAAATATCCACCCTATTTTAGATGGAAATCGAATAACTAGAATACAATAGTAACTGAACATAAAGGGACAAATAGTGGACTTGGATGAGGCTCCACAAGATTGTTTACTTTCCAAAAGAATGGAAACGATCAGTATTTTCAGATTATCTCTGGTAAAAGTGCAAAACGTTGATAGAAGATCGTTGACACATCTCTAACTATTAGTCTACGAAGTCACAGAAGAGGATGTTGTATGGAAGGAAGAAATTACCCTATAGTTCCCATTCCAGCAGTTGGAGCGATTGTTGCAGGTTCAAGGGGGCTTCTTCTGGTTCTTAGAGAAAAGGATCCCGCAAAAGGTTTGTGGAGTGTTCCTGGTGGCATAATCAAGACTGGCGAAACACAGAGAGAATCTCTAAGAAGAGAAGTACTGGAAGAAACAGGCATTCAGATAGACATCCTAGACATGATAACTGCTGGTGATGTCATTCTTCACGATTCAGATGGAAATGTTGAATATCACTTTATTTGGATTCTCTACCTCGCAAAGGCCTTGACTGAAGATATACATTATGAGAGTCCCGAAGTAGAAGCCAGATGGTTTCAACCGAATGAACTCCCTTCTGACGAGATGCCACCAGAAGTTCTCGATTTGATTCTCAGAATGTCTGAGAGAATAAAGGAGATTCAGAACAAAGCATCTTGATCTTCTTCGTGACCAAACTTTGAATTTACTCTCAATCTTGTATGAGGGATTAGAACCTTCTATTCTTTCGTTGTTTCTTCTTCTCGACACCAATGTGGTAAACATCTTCTATCTACTCTATAGAGACCATGGTCCAGAATGTAGTTAGTTTCTTGGTCTGTTGGTCATCGGACCGGAAAAGAAGATGAAGGTAGAGAAATATCAATATGCGTTCCCGTCCAATGATTTATGCTGTTGATGTGGTCATATCAAAGAGAATGCACACAATGAATGTGGAATGTCCACACTGCGGAGGCTGGCTTATCGAGAAGCAAGAGGAAGTAGAGAATGAGAGGGGAAAGAAGCTCAAAAGGGCAAACTACATGGAGCACACGCCTAATCTTGATAGGACCTCATTGCTCCTTTTATGAATGTGAAGGCTCGATTGGGCCAAATCGAATGAAGACTGGTGTCAAACTCTCTGAGTAGGTATTTGAGCATGTACTGCAATCCGGAGCAGAATCTCGTGGATTGTCCTATCCCCATAAAGAAGATGTGTTAGTCCAAGCTCAAGACCACCCTCAAGTAGGGAGTTCAGTGGTTCTTTGCCTGTTGGGCGCACCTCGCGGCTTTTGATCTTATCTACAGTCTGAGCTCCGTGTGAAAAGTCGATGATGTAATACAAGAAGTTGTGACCAGACCGACTGGATCACATGATTCATGAACTACCAGTCATCACACGACTCAGCCAGATCTCGTCACTTCCATGCTGGTTCTCACCTCAGCCCCAGCCTGTCCGGCCTGCTGCAGCATGATGTGGTCGAACTTTGATCTCTTCACAGTATATCCTGTGATCTGAGGCTTGGTACATACAACCTTCAGACCTGAGGGAGCATAGACATGGGATCCACACGCCTCATGTTCAATCACACTTGTGATATCAAAGTCTAGCAGACTCGGGAGGGCAGCTCGAAAGCCTCCAGCACATATCTTTCTACGCGGGTGCTCGTGCTTCTTGAGCAGAAGTGCATCAAGTCCTCTCTTCGCAGCCTCTCGGGCACATGCAGCGCCTGCAGGGCCACCACCCACAACTATGAGGTCATGTGTCATGACGTCCAACCTCCAGACTGACCTTGGCGTCAAGACGTCCCACTATTTGCGTAGGAATAAACGTTTCCAAACCCACCTCACTCCGGGATAGAGAAGACCTGGACCTGTGGGAAGACCTAGCTCTCTTGGTGTGGGAGGTAGGGGAGAGTGGAGGAGATAAAGAATAGAAGACTCGTCTTAGTTGCATTCGCAGCCCTCGTTACGCCATTCATTGTCCCAGAGTGTCTGGCATTGCTTAATGCGCCGCCAAGGCGATCTAGAGGAGCTGGGATGTACCTGCCAGTACGACACAGCTAGGCCGCCCAAGACACATGATAACAGCTTGCTGCAGTGGGTTTCCGGGGGGTCCACGTGAACCTTCTCAAGAAGCCCTGTCATATCACATAACCTTCTTTGGCCTTCTTTCTTCTGATGTCTATTCTACTCCAGATTCTCTCATGAGAGTAGTAGGCGATTAACTTGACTATTGCGTCCCCGAAACCTATGGCCATCGATAATACCACCTCTCCAGTTAGTAGATAGGATACTACGTAAGTAATCAATGTGGCAACGGCCCGCCACGTGATGGCCTTCATGACGCTTCTCTTGTGGTCATGACTCTCTGTCCATGTCTGCTTTCTGTCCTTTCTCAGGTGTCTGCTCAAATGGGCCTTCATTTGGTAATCGTCACAGCAAATCTGCCTTCACCCTCCTGTTTGAAACGAGGCTTCATGCCTCTGGTCTTCAGTTCTTCCGCTACGCTCTTGAGAGAGTCTGTGTCGCCCAGGATTATCCTTACGGTTTTCCCTTCGGTCAGGTCGTCTACTAGTTCCATTGCCCTCATCTTGGATAAGGGACAAAGGAGGTCACTCAGGTCATATTCCCTCGTTACAGCCCCTCCAGACTGCGTGCCTAGGTAATCCTTGTAGAATCTCGCATACTTGAAAGCGTCATCAGGCGATATGACAACAGCTAAGCCCTTGTTCATCTTGGCATAACGCAAGGCAGCGCACAGTAGGGCTCCGGTTGTTGGACCAACAGGTATCCCATCTTTTCTGGCCAAGTCTATGGCTGTCTTATATGCATCTTCGTCGGTCACTTCTACAGTATCATCGATTACTGAGCGGTCTAGGATCTTCGGCACTAGTTCTTCATCCAGTCCGGTGATTCTCTTCATGCCTGGCAGTCTGTGGTTGGACGAACATGGCTCCACCCCGACGACTATTACTTCTGGATTCTGTTCTTTGAGGTATCTTCCAACTCCGGAAACTGTGCCACAAGTTCCATATCCCGCAAAGAAGTAGTCGATCTTGCCTTCTGTCTGTTTCCATATTTCTGGCCCGGTTGTCCTGTAATGTGCCTGAACGTTCAATTCATTCTCGTATTGATTAGGACTAACATAGCGATCTCTGGTGGCCGGACTTCCTGTCAACGCTCTGACTAGGCCTCTGGCTCCTTCACTGGGAAACAACGGACATAAGGCATCATCAGCTTCTGTCACTTTAGCCCCCAGAAACCTAAGCATTACCTTCTTCTCATCAGGAATCTTCTCTGGAACGACAATCTCCACTGGTACTCCCAGCGCATTGGCAACGCAGACCAGCGCAATTCCAGTATTGCCAGATGACGGTTCGATTATCGTTCGGTCGGCGATTCTTACCCCCTTCAACATGTCATAGACAATCCTGTCTTTGACTGAACCAAATGGATTATACCTCTCTAGCTTGAGATAGATCTGGAATTCCTGGTCTGGGTTGGCTCTATTCACTCTGACCAAAGGCGTTGGATTCTGTGGACTGCCTATTAGCTGTGTTATGTCAGAGTAGACTCTCAATTGGTGATCAAACGTTCTGTCTGTCATCTTAACCTCTGAGTGTGAATGCCACACTCTCCTCCACATTTGTTGGTGTTCTGCCATCTCCCATCCCGCTCAAGCTCTCCTCCAGGATTCGAGCATGGAGCACAACCGAGAGAGCGGTAGCCTTTTCCATACCAGGGATGGGGTCGAATGCCTCTTGTAGCCATATACCTCCATATCTCTGCCTCAGTGAAGTTCAAGATGGGGTTCACTTTTATCAACCCGCCCTTGTTCTCTATTTCTTGGTAGTCAACTCTTGTTCGTCCTTCAGTTCTTCTCAGACCAGTTATCCAGGCATCCAGCTCTCTCACAGCCACTTTGGTGGGATTCACTTTGAGTAGTCGACAACACTCATCTGGATCTACTGCATAGATCTCCTCCCCGGTTTGAGCTTTGATTCGAGATGCCTTTTCGTAGAACTCCTCAGTTGGCAACAATACGACTTCCAAGGAATCATCCTGAAGAGCATCCGGAACACTGTCAGCAACCATGTATACTTTAGTGCCAAGATTCCAATCACTATTCATCGATCTTAGGTACTCAAGGGTCTCTCTTGGCTTGTACTGAGTCATGACTGAGAAGACCTTAATCTTGGGGTCTACCTCCCTGGCCAAGTGGAGAGTGACCATGCTGTCCTTACCAAAAGAGCAAGCTACAGCCACCCTCTGATACGTCTCTAATGTTTCCTCAATAAGTCTCTTGGCCAGTTCGATCTTCTCTATGATCTTCATCACCCCTGTACTGTCAAATGAGTGCGGCACCAACTACTCCGTACTTCCGACTAACACCTCTCTGAACTTCTCCACACCAATCTCGTCAATGATAGTTGCCGCACTGGTGTTTCTCTCCTGTAAGATCCTCAGGCACATATCAGCAACCCCAAATGCCTCCTCTTCAGATAGGAATTCGGCAATCACCTCCCCCAGTCTGGTGTCTTCGCCCTCTCTGCCGCCAACTAGCACAGCAAAACCTCTTCTTCTCTCAGCTATCGCGTCACAGGGGCATACAGTAATGCATCGCCCACAATGCTTGCATTCTCCTTGATCTATGACCGCCACATCTTCTTCAATTCTGATTGCTTTTCTCTTGCATACAGGAACGCAAAGCTCACAACCATTACAGAGGTCTATGTCGATCTCAGGCTCAATGACTCCGTGGAAACCGATGTCATTGAGGTGAGCAATCCCGCAGGAATTGGGACAACCGGCAGCTGAGACTCTAAGGTCTAGGTTGTCTAAGCCCAGCTCCTCAACCCTTCTCTCGATTCTTCTTAGCAAAGACTGTGGGTCCACAACGCTTTCGGTACAGTAGTTGCCAAAACAGGCCTGGAGATTGTCAACTCCTCTATCGAGTATCTGCATATCGACCTCTTGAAGCTCCTTCCTGATGCCCTCCAGATGCTTCTTATGGACATACGGAATCTCGGGAGACCCGCGAATCACGAAATGTACAAAACCCTTGCCATATCTTTCAGCAACATCAGCAATTGTTCTCAGTTGCCTTGAGGTGACTTCTCCGCAGGTGGCTCTGACTCTCACAATCAGATGGTCCGTTTCTATGTCCTTCTGTTTTGTCGCACATTTGATTGGCGTGAGAGCTACTTCTTCTGGCTGATCTCTGGTCAGTTCCTGCTCAACTGTTTCTGCGCCGAGCCTGACTATGAGGTCGGCGCACCTTTCCTCCTTCTTGCCTTTATTCTTGAGAAGATCAAAGGCGTTCTGGACAAACCTCACGCACTCCTCTTCTCGAAGGCACTCAGCCATTCTCACTCCTACGGAAGGACTTACACCCAGCCTTCCTCCCACATACACATCGTATCCCTTTTTCCCGCTTCTTTCTACGCCAACGAAGCCAATATCAGTCAAGACTCGAGAACCTATGCAGTCCTTCTTGCAGCCGGCGACACCAATCTTCACTTTATGCGTCATTGGGACATGGAAGAAGTTATCCAGTTTTTCAGCCAAGGACAGAGAGTTAGTCATGGCCTCTGGGCAGATCTTATCATCGTAGCACACATTGATGTTTCTTACCCGGGCACCACAACGGTCTAACTCTAGATACACCTGGCCAAGTTCTCTCTTCACCTCCTCGACATCTCTCAAGTTCACAAATGGAATGATCGGGATCTGCCTTGTGGTAAACAGAATCTGGCCTCTCGCATACTCATCAGTAATGTCGGCAATCTTCCTGAGTTGACTTGAGGTGAGATTACAGCACGCTGTCTTGACCCATATGGAGAACATATCCTCTTCTCTTAGCTTTACTACCCCGCCTGTTCTCAGCTCCTCAACATTCACTCGTTGTTTCAGTACCATGTCACACTACCTCAAGTTCTACGCTCACGTCAAACAGACTTGGCAGTCCTGGGGCAGCTCCATCGCACCACGGTGCAACGTGCATGCAATAGACTCTCGTCTCAGTGTTCCACATAGACCACAGAACGCCATCATGGCTTCGACCCCAGAGGACTCTGCTGCTGCGATGTTCGCCGCCACCTTCAGCGCGGCTGATCTGACTTCGGGATAGCCCTCTAGCACGTCTGTCAGCTGATTGCCTCTCTTGCGACTCAAGTACTGGCTGATTGCGGCCTGCGTGATGCCAAGTCTGCGAGCCGCCTCTACCTGAGAGAACGAGAACCGCTCGACCAATTCCTTCGCAACAAGCGAACGAAACGCAGGTAGGACTGCTGTCACTACCGATTCACATGGTGTTCGCATAGTATGCACCTTTCTCTATAACGCCGTTATATGCTTAAGAACGTACCGTTTCTTCTGGCGTGTCTATTCAAGGTGGGTTCCAGATTCTTCTGTTCGAGGAACCAACTGAAGACCGAGGTTGGCTCTAGCATGCATATGTGATGTAATTACAAAGAGGCTTATGCTTAGAAAGTCAGTATACTCATATCAACAGAGGAGATAGTAGTACGCGAAAATCCAGACCCACAACCAAGATTCAGGATGTTGTTGCCTCTGTGATTCTCAATCAGCCTCTTGACCTTGACGAGATATCGACGACGATGCTGAATGTCGAGTTCGACCCGGAGCAGTTCCCCGGTCTTGTCTGTCGACTCAAGAAACCAAAGACTACTACTCTCATCTTCAGCCCGGGGAAGATGATCTGCAGTCCCTCCAACAAGCACCAGTACTACTCCCAAGGTTGCAATTAGGATAGATAAGCCAGATCCAGTTCGTATCCATGCCAAAGTCTTTTCCTCAAGATGCGGCGCGACCAACATAGCTGGCATCAAGATGAATGAAATGGCCACTACAGCTCTGTTGTACTCATCTTGCCTGGAAGAACTAGGTCTGATGACTATGTCAAAGCATACAATAGCGTTAAGAAGAATGATTGGCACAAGGGTTTGCAGGGAAGAATACGCTTCCACAGCCAAGAGAATGAAACCTAGGTTGAAGAACAAGACAAGAAGAGGAAGGAGGAGCAGTTTCCATAACATAGAATCTCATCATCTAACTCCCTCTTGAGACTAGGTTATAGGGCCTTTACCCTCGTTCCAAGATTGTTTCCTTGGGATAGCTTCACAACCCGACATTGTGAGGATCCACCTGTTGTCCCAGACTCTCTGCACTAGTTCCGCTTATTCTTTTCTTTTTTCCCGTTTCTGCGCTAGGTCCTATGTCATTTTGCATTGGAAAAGCATACATGCTAAGACCGAAGGATTCGTACTCATAGAGTTTCATTGTTGAATCACATCCAAGGAAACAGTTGACCTGTTCGAGTCAGATACTCGTTGTAAACTTCACCAAACATGACATGTAGCGCAGCTTCTTCTGCCTTCATTTGTCGACGGAGAGTTAGCCATCCGAGCGCTACAACTCCGAGAATCAATAGACCCGTTGCAAAGAAGAGAGAGATGTTCAGGATAAGATAATCAAAGTACATGGGATGTCGAACTATACGATACGGTCCACCGGTGGCTAGCACATATCTATTCGGTATAGATTGAGTGATTCGCATGTAGTTAACATTGTAGTACTGAATGGCCAATCGGCCAAGTATCAGTTCTCAGTTGACGCACGCAAACATCTGCAGTTATAAATAAAGCGAAAGCCTAGGTTCCCATGGAATGAGTTACGGTCTACTAACAATGACAGACCTACATACTTTGTTGTACAAACTTCAATATCAAGCTGTACGTCCAGGAACGACACTGGATTTGGATTGAACATGTATTATATTCCTTGCTGCATTAATATCCGCATGATGATGAACATCACACTTTGTGCAATAGAAGAACTCCCCACCCTTCCTCTTTGTCTTCGAGCTCTCGTCATTGACTCGGAAACCTCTCTCTCCACACACATGACATGTCTGTGATGTATATCGTGGGTTCACTGTCCAGATACTATATTTTGAGTGACCAAGTGACTCTCTCATGTACCGAACAGTTTCAATGATTTTCCCCCACAGGTTTGCGTTCAATGACCACGACAGGTCCTTGGAGCCTGCATGTCCCTGAAAACCTCGCAGGTCCTCGAAGAACAGTTTCTTCACATCATGTTCCTCACAGAACCACACGGTCTTTGCAGCAATGATACGAGCAATCTCTCTATCAAGACGACGAATCTTATCCCACGTAGCATTGAAGTGCTTTAGTTTCCTGCTAAGGGATTGAGGATATTTTTGGCTGGGTCGTTTTTGTTCCCAGTTACTCTTTCTCTTGTCCACCTTCGATTGTAAGACCGACGCATTCTTCCTCAGCAGCATCCTCTTTGCAATGAGAGGTTCCACTGAGATCAACAGGTCGACAAACTTGGTGTCCTTTTCTACTGAGAGAGCAACTGGTACTCTGAGTCCCCTATCAGCTCCAGCCTCTGTCGTATATTCCTTGTCTTTGAAGACCTTCGAGCTCACAGTACCGTTCGGGGACAGGAATGGTATCTGAAGGACTACTTTATGTCCGCGAAGAAGTATGCGGGGGGGCGCACTTCGTCGTGACTTTTTGAGTTTTTTAGATTCATCTACTAGCCTAGCAATCTCTTCCGGGTCATTGTTCTTCTTCTGTCTGAGCCTTGAGAGCTGGTGGGTCACATGCTGGAACTGAATCGTATTCATGAGTTGCTCATGCATATCTTCAAACTTTGCAGCTCTGAAGCTCAGCTGCTGGGCTCTGTTAAAATGCCCAGTCTTCTTTGCGCGATTTGCCTTGGTTGTGTCCTCAGATGCAGCCCTTGGTAACCAGTCAAGAAATCTAAAGGTAAGTGTGTTTGATTTGTAGGGAGAATCCTTCTGTGCGTCTCCATCAATTCCGGGTGGAAGTTTTAGATGCAACAGGACCTCGTTCCCTCGCTCTGAATCCAGTGAGAACCAGTATCCCTGACCGGTGGAATTCTCTGTACTTGCTGAGAAGTCAAGACTGAAACTCTTGAGCTGAGGAACAGTGAAGGGATATCCATTCTTCACCCAGCTCGATATCTTTCTCATGACAAGTCCTTGGACATTGGAAAGGTCAACAGACCGTTTTGCGAGCAATGATGAAACCTTCATCCTCTGACGACCTCGCCATTTGATCTTGACACCAAGAGTATCTAAGATGTGCCTGTCAATTGCTAGGCGTAGTTGTCTAAGAACGCCAAGAGCATAATGATAACCCGACCCCTTATTTTTCACCGCAGGACAACTGTCCCGCACTCTTCGGATCAGGTCAGAAGGAATTTGTTTTCTTCTCAGGAGTTTGAGAACATCGTCAGGTGAGCCATCAAGTAGGGTTATTGCCGCTTTGAAGAGTTGTCTTCTGGACCAATCTGCCAATAGGGTCCTTCCAGCGTGCTCTAGTGCATTCCGATGGAGCCGCTCATACACCAACCCTTTGATATCATCATTGTGTTGGTAACAGAGGTCTCTCTCATTTCGTAAAAGAGTGTAGGCCCGTCCGCGATAATTGGAGAGCACTTCTCCAAGAACCTCAGCACGTCTATCAGTCTTGTAGATACGTGACAAAATGAGATTGACAGTCTTCACGTAGTTCTCAAAATGCAAAGTAAGAGTAGCTAGGTCTATTTCATTGACCTTTCTTCCGGAGTCTCTTGCAATTGCTGCTACCTGATGGGTAATATTATTTCTTCTATAATGGATGTCTGGTTTCCGTCCCTTTCCTTTTCGTGCAACCTCCCGCGAACTGGAATTCAGAGAAAAAGACTCGACAAGGTAGGCGGTTGATGAAGAGATATAATAGTTGTCGTCCATTTTTCTTTGTTCAGATGCTTTAGGCTTCATGTACGAGCGGGAACGACGCCGCTTTTCCTTTTTCATCAACGAATACCTCAGAACTTTGTCCTTGAAATTGAATATAAACTCATACAGAATTAAAGATATAATAGTTAACAACAGTAGTATTTTAACTCATATTATTCCTCTAGTTAGCAATTAATCTCGGTTCTAATATTGTATCGTCTTTATAAAGAAACTACAAAATTGGAGTCGGAATAGACCATAGACCTATTATGACTAATAAGCACCATACCTACACCCTATGGTGATGGTCGGCCTCTGTTAGATAACAATTCTTAGCTCCACTTGCTGAAGCATTGGTCGAAGGTGGAATTGCCCTCAATTACGAAACTGAGAGAAAAATCAACTGGGGTTCACAATGATTAACTCTAGTTGGACTCATATTATGTCAATAGGTCACTTCTTTTGTCCTATGATCCACAACATACCTTCGTCCTCTTCCAAGACTGGAATGACTCGCTTGCACTTACCAACGCGGAGTTGGATTGTGTCATACCCCTTGTGGCCTTGAAGTAACTCTCTCGCTAATTCATCTAAGAGTGGTCTGGGAATGTTTGTAAACTCTGACACCTCTCTCATATTGATTCGTTCAATACGAAAGTTACGATAATCCTCAGGGTCAGGTTCTGTCAACCTATCTTCCAAAGCATAATCGATAAGATTTTTCATCTCTACTCGTCTAACTTCAAGGTCTAGCATCTGATGAACAAAACCGCACTTCAAGCATGCATGAAAATATCTTGGAACAATGACCGTTTTCTCCTTGCTTGTAAAGTCCACTACTCGCCGATATGAGAATGCCGTAGTGAATTGTCCATCATGCTCTGCCTTCTCAAAATCTTCTCCACCACAATTCAAACACTTCATGTCAATGGATCTCCTACTCGTAATCGAAGGAAGAATCCCCCTCTTTACTCTTTTCTAGAGGTCAAGGGTCGCCTGATAGACATTCGCTGAAACCTCGGTGAACTGGCCAGACAACAAAGGGAGTCTATTCCTCACCCATTCGATTCTCCCTTCAAGGTGTTCCAGGCTGTGCTCATGTCCAAAGCTAAAACTCGATGGTCCCACATTGGTCTTCTTGCGCCAGTTCGTATACATGTAAAGGGACACAACATTCTTTCCTTGCTCCTGTGCCCAATTGCCAATCGCCTCAAGTTCTTCAAGGTTTCTCTCGTTTGAGATGGTCATCAACCACTCTGATCTACCAGGAGTGATTTTGTGAACGAAGCGTGCCACTGTCGAACCTACGGGGAAGGTCTTTCTCACACAAGACCAGCATTCCCATTTGATGTAGCCCTCGATTGGGTGACGGAGTAGTGTAATCCTGTCAGTGGACTTGCAGGTCGGGCAACGCTTGGGAGCGGTCATGTATTCTTGTGTGGATGGGACGTTATAAGCTCACCAATAATAAGGGGTAGGCCCCTCAAAATTATTTACAAAGAGTAATATATTAATCAATATTGTTTTTATTACAATGAAATTCCAAATACTCTCTCAATTGCAGGTCACAACTGACGAACTGGTTGATTGTAGATTGTCCAAGAGGGAACGGAAACGATTGCTAAGGGTTCGAACAAGTATAGTCACAGTGAGAGGACTAATCAGCGACAATCCCGACAAGTCTGACCTTCAACGCAGTCTTTCTGAAATCGGAAAAGCTTGCAGGCATGCTGAAATTGGGGTTGAAGCAGCAACTACAGTAAAAGTCCGCAGACTAATGTCCGACATAGTACTTCAAGCAAGTGAATTGAAGGTAGTCCTCCAACATGACCTAGACAACAAGGGAATACTATCACGGATGTCCTCAGTCATTAAAGCCGCGCTCTTTCTTCTGTCTTAACCTAGTTTATTAGGAAGGCTACGGATAGATATGTGAGTAGGAGTTGGTATGGATCAACGGCGAATGCACAGTCTAGTTTTTCGTTACATGCCCTCAATTACGAAACGAAACTCCCCCCTCCTACCACGATTAACTGTGTGTTCGCC